>Ga0194053_10001391_pt1 | contig 15492 bp, 16 predicted proteins | sample SepL228m_MetaG_FD_161684 | JGI IMG/M metagenome (GOLD analysis project Ga0194053, IMG submission 161684) | Anoxic zone freshwater microbial communities from boreal shield lake in IISD Experimental Lakes Area, Ontario, Canada - Sep2016-L227-8m | ecosystem: Environmental > Aquatic > Freshwater >... | reverse complement strand
ATGATAGTTATTGCTATTGGAGTTATTTTGGCTACAATTGTAACCTTTTCTTTTTTTGCTATGAAAGAAAGAGGGAATATAAATAAAAATATTTCACAAGCAAAAGTTTTATTGGAGCAAGCTAAGGTCCAGTCAGTATCTGGTTTAAACGATACAAATTATGGTGTTCATGTTCAGTTTGATAAACTTGTTTTGTTTTCTGGATCCACCTATTTTGCCAGTTCGACCGACAACGTTCCCTTAATTTTTGAAAATAATTTATTTTTTGCGACTAGTTCTTTTGCCGGTGGTGATGGTTCAAATGTCGTTTTTAAAAAAATAACCGGCGCAACTGACAATTACGGCAGTTTAACTATTAAAACTTCAAATAGCTCTACTTCAGCTGTAATATATATTAGTCCAGCTGGAGCGATCATTCAATAATTTTATGATCAAGAGTAATAAACAAAAAGGTTTTAGTCTAGTTGAAGTCCTAATAGGTGCAATGATTATTACTGTGGCTGTGGTGTCTATTATTGGTGCCTATAGTTTTTTCTTGCGAGCAGAATTACGAAGTGTTAGAACTGTACAAGCGACTTACTTGTTGGATTCAGGAGTTGAAGCTGTACGCTATATGCGAGATTTGAATTGGGATAATAATATTGGAACTCTCTCCAGCAATACTAATTACTATTTGATAAACACCGCTTCCTCAACTAGTCCTTATTATGTTTGGAAGGCAACCACGACCAAGCAAATTTTTGACGGCATTTTTGAAAGAACCTTTAAATTAGAAAGTGTTTATCGTAGCTCAACCTCAAGTGATATTGTCTTAACCGGAGGGTTGATCTCAACCAGTACCTACAAGTTAATCGTTACTGTTTCTTGGCCGGACACCTCTGGTGAGACAACTTCTAAAAGTCTATCTACATATCTAACTAATCTTTATGAATAAAACCAAAAAAAGATTAAAAAAAGGAGGCTATACCTTGGTAGAAATGTTAATCTACATTCTACTGACTACTATTTTAATGGTAGTAGTAGTAGATGCTTTTGTATTTATGTCCAAGACTTATCAGGAACTAAGCGTTAGTAAAAATATAGCGACTTCAGCTGGGACGCTTTTAAACAGAATCGCCTACGAAGTTCGCCAGGCTAAGTCGATCAGTGTTCCACAGACTAATTGTGTCAATGGACAGACTTGTTTGACTGTAGTTGGAGATGTTACTACTAATTTCTTTTTGAGCAATAATCAAATGATAGTTAATGGTGACGCTTTAACTGGCACTGGGACTGCGATTACTTCGTTTGTTGTTAATCCGATAAGTACTTCTGTTTCCCAGGGTGTTCTCGTAAAAATGACCATGGATAGTGGCACCGGTTCATCAACCCAGACGAGAATATTTGAGACTACTGTTATGACGCGTAACTTTTAAAATTATGAATATAATAAACAAGAACAACCAAATGTTTAATAAAACTGAAAAAGGTTCAATTTTACTTTTGACTGTTTTGATTTTTTTAACTGTCGGTGTGTTGATTATTTCTGGTATATCTTATTTTGTGACCAAAGATATCAGGAATTTTCAAAGTTTATTGGTTGCCAAGCAAAGTTATTTTGTTTCCGAAGCTGGTTTAGAAGATGTACTTTACCGAATGAAAAAAGGTATTACAGTTGACACGACTGAAGTATTAACCTTGGCTAGTTCAACCGCTACAACTACTATTATAAATGTCGGAAATAATAAACAAGTTACAACTGATTCAAATTCAGCAGGTTTCCAAAAGCATGTTCGTGTAAACTTAGTTCAAGGTTTGGGGGTCGCTTTTAATTACGGTGTTCAGGTTGGTAACGGGGGATTAACCCTAACTGGAGGCTCCAGTGTTTCTGGCAATGTCTATGCTAATGGTTCTATTTTAGGCGGAGCTGGGGTTCATATTAATGGATCAGCAATTGCGGCTTCTGGTAATGTGTCGATTTTTAAAGATGCTTCTAACGAAACTCCGACGACTCCACCGAGCGGTATTTCGTTTAACACCTCGGTAACTGTCCGTGATTTTGCTCAAAGTTTTGTACCAGCTACTACCTCGCCAATTTCTAAAATTTCTATTTATGTAAAGAAGGTTGGTTCACCAGGGAATTTTACAGTAAATTTAATGACTGATAATGCTGGCTCGCCAGGAACATCTTTTGTTACGGCCACCTTAATCGCAACTCAAGTAACAACTAATTATGGCTGGGTAGATTTGACTTTTGTTTCCAATCCAACTTTAACAGCTGGAAAAACTTATTGGCTGGAAATAACTGGAACTACTAAAAAAGCTTCAACAGATTATTATACCTTGGGAGCAAATTATGATTACTCAAATGGTCAAGCCAAAATAGGGAACTTGGGCACACCGTCTTGGGGAAACACTTCGCCAGTTGGTCTCGATGGATATTTTAGACTTTACCTTGGTAGTACGCCATCAGAAATAAAAGGTTATGAAGGAGATTATTTGAATGTTGGCACCAATGCCTCAGATATCGCTTGGGGGAATGCAATTACTTTTATTAAGCCAACAGGAAATATGTACTGTAGTACTTCTTCGCGTGTTTACGGTGGGAAAGTCTGTGATTCAGATAGTTCTGCCAAGGGTTTACCACCACCCCTACCTCAACCTGTTTCTGAAGCAAATATAGATGCTTGGCATGATGCGGCGACTGCTGGGGGTACTTCTACTGGCAACCTTACTATTGGTTGGGCCGGTGGCATGTTAGGACCAAAAATTATTAATGGTAATTTAACTATCAATGGTGGAGGAACATTGACTCTTACAGGAACCGTTTGGGTAAAAGGCACAATTACTGTAACTGGTGGAGGTAAAGTGGCTCTAGCAGCCTCTTATGGGCCTGACAGTGAAGTAATTGTTGCCGACAAAGGTGTGGATATATCAGGTGGCGGTACTTTTTCTGGCTCGGGTACTCCTGGTAGCTATCCCGTAATACTAAGTACTTCAAGGTGTCCAGCCGAAACTTCTTGCGCGACTAATAATTCAGCGATATCTTTAAGTGATGGTGCTGGCGCGGTTGTTCTGACTGCTCCATATGGTAAGGTTAATATTGTCGGTGGATCAGCTTGTAAGGCTATCACTGGTGATTCATTGTATGTCTCTGGTGGTGGAGCAATTAATTATGAATCAGGTATATCAGATATCGAGTTTAAAAGCGGACCTTCGGGCGGTTGGGATATCTTGAGTTGGAAAGAAGTAGAATAGGAACAGTATATAGTATGAAACTAGGCCGGATTTCGCAGAGCGAAATCCGGCCTAATTGTTTAAGTTCTGTTTTTTAATTAGTAATGCTATAATTTCCACATGTTTCAAAACAAGAAAATTATTATTGCAAATTGGAAAATGAATCCTGCGACTTTGGAGGAAGCAAAAACTTTAGCCGTCCAAATTAGCAAGATTATTAAGGGTGTAAAGAATGTGGTTTTAGTAGTTTGCCCACCTTTTGTATATTTGTCTGAAGTAAAAAAAACATTGGTAAAAAATGTTAATTTATCTCTTGGTTCACAAAATACTTTTTTAGGTAGCACTGGCTCTTTTACTGGGGAAGTATCTCAATTAATGCTAAAAAATATTGGTTGTGAATATATTATTTTAGGTCACTCTGAACAACGTGTTCTCGGAGAAACTAGTGAACAAATTGCTGAAAAAGTTCAAGCTGTAATTAAAACTGGTTTTAAAGCGGTGGTTTGTGTAGGGGAGGGTGCTCGTGATGAACATGGAGAATTTTGGAATGTTTTAAAAGAACAGATTACAACTTCATTATTAAAAGTTAATCGTCCGATGTTGAAGAATATTTTGATTGCTTATGAACCGGTTTGGGCGATTGGTAATAAAAATATGCAATCGTTAGACTCGGCCAAGCTCCAGGAGACGATTATTTTTATTCGCAAAGTTTTGGCTGATATGTTTGATCAAAAAAGTGCTCACATCCCTAAGATCTTGTATGGTGGTTCAGTTAATACAGAAAACGTTGAAAAATTATTGACCGAAGGAAGAGCTGATGGAATTTTACTTGGACGGGAAAGTTTAAAGATTGATCATCTCAAAGAGATCTTTAATATTGCTGAGAAAATTTAATTTATCCTATTTTCTGTCATTCGCAACCGACCTAATTTTCTTCACTTTACTCCGTGGTAGAAAATGCGACCGCCTTAAGGTCTGATCAGGAATTAGAATAAACAAAGCTTAGTAAAAAAGTTTAATTTCCGTCTGTACGGCAATGACCGAGGTTTCGCTTTGCGTTCAAAATGTCATATGAAATATTTTATATCTTTATTTGTAATCTGTATTGGCATAGCTATTCTAGTGGTTCACTGGCCTTTTGATAATACTCAACTACCCCAAGTAGAGCAAATCATCGCCACCTCTTCTATTCCAGAGATAGCCACAACAACGATCGCCACAACTACTGAAATCATAGAGCCAGTCATAAAGCCTTTTACTATTCTTTTAGTGCCTGGTCATGACGCCTTGTTTGGTGGGGCAGCGTATAAAAATATAAATGAACGTGACTTGGCTGTAGAAATCTCCGACAATATAGCGTCTATATTATATGGCGAAACTGATTATCGAGTAATTGTCGCCCGTAGTACTACGACTTGGAATCCTATTTTGCAAGATTATTTTGATAGTAATAAACAGGCTATAATAGATTTTAAAAATGCAAAGCAAGCTGAAGAAAAAGCTTTATTAAAATCAGGAGAAAAGAAGTATGTCGCAGACATAGCTGATCATTCAGATGCCACTCCAAGATCCTCAGTTCAATTGTACGGCATGAATAAATGGTCAAATGAAAATGACGTTGATTTGATAATTCACATACATTTTAATGACAGTTGGAGAAAAAACATGGCTTTGCCCGGTGGTTTTAAAGGTTTTAGTATTTACGTGCCAGAACGACAGATGATTAATTCATCGACTTCTATTGCAATAGCTGAAAATATTTTTGATGAATTAAAAACAATTCTAACTCCTGAAATTGTTGGTAATAGAAAGAATAGTTTAATTGAAGATCAGAGTTTAATAGCGGTTGGTGCTTCTGGTACCTTGAATAAACCAGGTATGCTTATTGAGTATGGTTATATTTACGAAAAGCCTTTACGGACGGCGGTTGATAGAGAAAACATGTTGAAACTAATGGCAGAAAAGACGGTGTTAGGAATTAAAAATTATGTTAAAATAAAAGACAATGAATAGCAAAGAGTACATTCATCTTTCACTGGAAGATCGTGAAAAGATTTGTCGGGAACGAGTGATTCACTATCACCCTAAAAAAACCTCTAAAAGTCTTCTAGAAATTATATTTAAAATAATTGTTGTTATTTTTGCTTGTGTTGGACTTGGCGTTTTGGCCGTTTATTTGGGTGTTAATTTACATTTAACCAATACTGATGGAATCATTGATAGCCAAACAGAAGACTTTTGGGAAACTGCTAAAACGCAATCAGCCTTGAAAAGCGATACTGCAGTCATTTCGGATGTTTTCTTCAATGCCAGTAATTATTGTGCCATGAAGAGAATTAAAAATGACTATCCTGGTACTTTTTGGCGTATTTTAGATTTAGCCCTGAATGATAAAAAGGAATTAGCTCAGAATAATTTAAATGTTATTATCAAAAATCTAAACGCAGCTTCTGGGAATAAGAATTTCTGTAACGATGCCCTAGAAGGAAATGTATCTAAAAAAGATTTTAAAGTTTTAGCTGGAATGGTGGATGATACAACCAAAACGCCATTTCTTTTTGCAAGTTCAACCGAGTGGGGCTTTTTCAAAAATGGGGTAGTGAAGGATATTGATGTAATCAAAAAGGTGGAGAATGAAACTGGTATCAAGAGTAGGATTTTAGTTTCGCAGTTATTGGCGGAGCAACTTAGATTGTTTTATTCAGATCGAGCGTGGTTCGAAAAAATGATTTCTCCAGCCAAGGTTTTGGCAAGCATGACCAAGTTTTCGTGGGGAGTGCTCGGAATTAAAGAAGACACTGCAGCTGCCGTGGAGGCTAACTTGAAAAATAAAAACTCTGTTTTTTATCCAGGTCTTGAATACGAGAATATGCTAAATTTTAATACTGCCGGTATTTCTCAGGAACGTTTCAAAAGAATAACTAATTATCGTGATCACTATTATGGTTATCTCTATGCGGCCCTTTTTAATAAAGAAGTGATAGCCCAGTGGCAGAAGAGTGGGGTGGATATTTCAAATAATCCTGGAGTGTTAGCAACACTTTATAATATTGGTTTCGTCCATTCCGTACCCAAAGTTGACCCGCAAATGGGCGGGGCAGAATTAAATATTAGTGGTAATAGATATAGTTTTGGACGTTTGGCCTACGAATTCTATTATTCAGGTGAACTTTTGGATGAGTTTCCTCAATAATTGTAGGTTGATTGGCGGTTTTGCCAAAGACTACCTTCGGCAAGCTTGCCGAAGGTAGTCTTTGGCAAAACCGCCAGATGTGTGTGTGTGCATTACCTACGCATATTGACACAAATATGTTTTTATGCTAACATCTTGGGCTGAAGCTGGAAGAACGGTCTTTCAGATCGCTCTTTGTCAGACAACCAAAGAAAGGCCTTAAATAAGGCCAGGAGGAAAGGAAATGAAAAAGCTGTATCTGCTGGCGATTGCTTTTGCCGTCGCCATGACGTGTGCCTTTTGGCACACGAATCACGAAAAGACAGAGGTGGAAACAGTTGTCTCGCAGGAGACGAAGGTTCCCGCCAAGCAATCGGCTGAGGCCAATGTTGCCTCGGGGAAGCACTTCAAGGACTCGGGGTTCTCATTCGTGGGGCCGTAAGTTGGTAATTCACATTTCATCATGTTTCTGAGATAACAAAAACCAAAGGCAAAGGAAAACACGCCATGAAAAACACAAACTCGGTGCTGGTGTCTGTGATGATGTTCTTGTTCGCGTTCCAGGCTCTGGCTCAGGAAGTTGTTCCGGTGACGACAACGTCGCCCAACATCACCTATCCCGCGGCCTACAATCGTTCCGGGATCATTACCTGGGCAAAGCACAACTGGACCTCGGTCCAGGCTTCGCTCCAGGACAATATGGAGTTCAACACCGCAACCACGCAGACCATCTACAATGACGGCACAAGCGATCCGATGGCCACTGCAGAGCAGGACGTTTCCGCATTGCAGTATGAGTTCGTCGCAATCCGCAAAGGCCTTGAACCCAATGGCTTTTACCTTTATTTCAACAATCCGCTCGGCGGCCTGTTGTTTCAAGGTGGAAACCGCGGGGTGCCTGTTCAACAGGAAGACGGCACCTGGGCATTGCCTGCCGAGGTTAAAAATGTCCAAGTCCGTTTATCGCCACAGTTCCGCGTCCCTGTTAAAGTAGAGGGGGTATTGAACTATGCCGTGGTGAAGGTTCGCCATGAAAACTCCGATCAAGTTGATTACAGCCGGTTGGAGGTCGGTGATACCAACGGTGTCCAATGGGTTACCTTTTCTGAAGAATTGTTGTCGAAAGGCGGCGATCTTCAGTTGGGGAGTTATACCTACGATGATGTCAATGGTTATCGCTGGCAGACGATCAGCTATGATCTGCGCGACAATTCAAAACTGGGAACTCTTGTGCGGGTGAATAACCCCACAGTTACCATAGCTGGAACCCAGGTCCTCGGCAATAACCAGACAGATTGGCGCGAGTCAGTTTGGACAAATGGTACAAACATCGGGGAAGGTTCAGCGTTCAGCTGCACATTGACTCGGGATAGTATCGTTGTTATTGGAGCGCAAAACGATGTTGGCGATTGCGCCACAAAGGTCGTTATCCAACGAGTAGATGTTCCTTCGTCTCCCGAGACAATGTCTCTGCCTGGTGGCGGCTTCGGAAAGATTATCCGCACGACCGGCAAGTATGAGTGGTTCTATATTTACGAGACCATGGAGGGTCCGGGACAAGATATCTCACCGACCTACTTCCAGGACAATGGTCAACCCCTGGGCTAAACAAGCCCGCGGTTTATGACCCAAACCCCGCACGAGCGCTATCATGGCGCCGTGCGGTTTTTTTATTTCTATTTTTTAATCTTTTTATAAAATTAACCAATTACTACATTTTTGAACGGCCGTTTAAAAATGTAGTAATTGGTTAAAGACTTTGATGTAAAAAAAATCTCTAGTCAAGGTGAAACCTTGTCTAGAGATTGAGAGAAGAAATTTTCATTAATAAGAAAGAAAATCAGTCAGTTCACCAGAATAGTAGAATTCATAAGCTAAACGCCCGAAAGAATATTTTTGATCACCGATATCTAACTCAGCTCCACCAACTTGAGGGTTATTATTCGGTTTAGAATTAACAAAACCAATATTGTACAAAGTGGCCAATATTTCCGGACGATTACTGATTTCGACTCCAGATTTTTGCCATTGTGCAATAATTTGTTTTAAATAAATTGCACTATATAAAAATGCGTAGTAATGATCGTGCTCATTAGTAATTCTTTCAAATCTCTGCTGGTCTGTATCTTGATCTGTAAAAGCTAAAGTATTTTCATTGGCTTTACCCAGATAAAATGGGGAAGTGGTACTGGCTAAATTATTTTCAATCGCGATAGCTGTGTCTGGTTTTAATCCCATAATCCCCCAAGAAAATTGTGATTGAGAACCGAGAATTTTTAAAGGGGCAAAAAATTCTTCATATATTCCACGCTGAGAGTAATATAAACGCATTTGTTCAGCGGCCAAAATAGCAACGAGAGTTCTAGATTTAATACCAGTTTCTTTCTCCACTCTAACTAGAGTGCCTTTATCTTTCGAAACCGCCTCTTTAAATACCTGCCATTCAGGAGCATTCATCCAGACTAGGGGGCTATTACTTTGATAAAAAGTTGAGATAAAATCGGCGATGGTTATTTTTCTACTATTTTTGTTGATTGAACATTTATTAATACCATTCTGGTAAGCAGGATTATTTTTGGCTGCAAAATCTAAAAGTTCTATTACTTTTTGGGTTGAGGTTGCATCAGTAATAATTTTTTGTTCCAGTTTGCTTACTTGAGTTGGATAGTAAGTATTAAGAACAGAAAGACGACAGTAATTTTCAACTGTTAAAAGACTGTCTTTGGTATAGGCTTTATTCTTACCGCTTTCCCAGAAAGCTTCGTTTTGACTATCAATAATACCGTTGGAGTTGGTTATTTTAAATTTAATCGCAAAATAGACCGCGACAAAAGAAAAACCGACAAAAGCAAAGATTAGAACGCCAATCAGAAAACTGCGTTTAACTATTTTGTGTTTAAAAATTCTTTTCATGAGCGCATCTTAGCAGAGATTATTTAATTTGCAAAAAATAATTATTTATTCCCAAGGAGGTCGCCTCCGCTAGTTTTTTCACAAAAGCCTCGCGAGACACTTTTTCTCGAAAATATTTTTCGTAAATATACCCGTACTCAATTAAAAGACTCGGTTTGGTAAGGGTATTATATGCACCGGTAGCGATTAAACCTTGATCTTCAACAATGCCAGCAGCTTCTTGTCGGTGAGTGCTGGTCGCTAATAATTTATTAAGTTCTGGGAAAACCTTTTCAGCGATGGCTCTTGAAGTCGTACCGCTCGAGTATTGATGGTCTGGTATGTAAATATTCATGCCAGTATTTTTACCTGGAAGTTTGTAACTCTTTCTTAAACCGTCATCGTTGAAATGAATATGAACAACTAAATCAATATCGTTGTTATTGACGTAATGATTGATGGCAAACAGGTGGTTTACTGCCTCGGGAGTGGCATTGTTATGGTAATTTTCTGTAGTGGTTATTGAGCCTTTAGCAATAAGTGTTTTATTTATTTTGTAACTATTATCAATAAAATCACTAACAGTTTTTTTGTTGGTTATAAAATAAGTAGAAAGATTTGAATTCCAAGAATTATTGTCTCTGGCTACTTCAATCTCAAAATTTTGATTTTTCCGCAATTCATCTGCTAAATCTTGGGCGAGAGTCACTGCCAAATTTCTTTCGTAAAAATCACCGTATCTTGTCCCGCCATCCTTTGGTTCGTGTCCGGGCACTAATAGTATCTTGTAAATTTGCGAAGTTGATGTAGTAGGGGGGATTAAACTAGAGTAAGCAATCTTGATAACTGAAGCGATATTATCGGAGGGGTTTACTTTGTACAGACTAAAAACAGCTAGGCAACACATTACTGCTATTAATATGTACAAAATTTTCTTATTCACAGTTCAATTCTAACAGATAATGTCTTTATTCCCAAAAAAGAAATATACCTTGATAAATAAGGGGTTTTAAAAGGACAGTAAGCTTGTCCTTTTAAAAAAGTTAAGAAATCAGTCTGGCGGTTCACTCCGAGTGAACCGCCAGACTGATTTCTTATACTAGATACTCATACTTATACTATTTGTATGGTTGACACACCAAAAATATCTGCTAGTATTGTACTCACTGCATTTTGCGTGCCCGTTTTCGTTCGACTGACGAAAATAGTTATTCAAAATGCTATTTATTAGCTGGCCACATTACGGCCACCCGGCCCCAGAGGTTTGGGTTAACGAATTAAGTTATTTAGTTGGATGAATTGAGCCAAGTTCTCTCGCGCTCACTTTGCACAATTAAAAGAAATTAATTCAAAAATTAAAAAGAGTATGGCAGAATTTGCACGTACAAAACCACACGTTAACGTTGGTACTATTGGTCACGTTGACCATGGTAAGACTACTTTGACTGCAGCTATTACAGCTGTTCAATCAAGAAAGGGTCTTGCTAACGCTATCGCTTATGATCAGGTTGCTAAGGCTTCTGAAAAAGACGGCCGTCGTGACTCATCAAAGATTATTACTATTGCGATTTCTCACGTTGAGTATTCAACCGAGAATCGTCACTATGCTCACGTTGACTGTCCGGGACATGCCGACTACGTTAAGAACATGATTACTGGTGCCGCTCAAATGGACGGTGCTATTCTTGTTGTTTCTGCAGTTGACGGCCCTATGCCTCAGACTCGTGAACACATTCTTTTGGCTTCACAAGTTGGTGTTAAAACCATCGTTGTCTTCTTGAATAAAGTTGACTTAGTTGATGATAAAGATATGTTGGATCTTGTTGAAGAAGAAATTCGTGACTTGTTAACCAAGTACGGTTTTGATGGTAAAAACACTCCAGTTATTCGTGGTTCAGCTTTGGGTGCTTTGAATGCTTCTGGAATTGATGATCAATGGTCAATGAAAATCACTGAACTTTTGGCCGCACTGGACACATATATTCCTATGCCAATTCGTGAAGTTGATAAGCCATTCTTGATGCCTATCGAAGACATCTTCTCAATTGAAGGCCGTGGAACTGTTGTTACCGGTCGTATTGAAAGAGGTATTGCTAAGGTTGGTGATGAAGTTGAAATTGTTGGTATTAAACCTACCGCTAAGTCAACCATCACTGGTATTGAAATGTTTAACAAGAACTTGCAACAGGGTGAAGCTGGAGACAATGCTGGTGTTCTTCTCCGTGGTACTCGCAAGGAAGATGTTACTCGTGGTCAGGTTATCTGTAAGCCAGGTACTACCACTCCTCATACTGACTTTGAAGGTGAAGTTTATATCTTGAAGAAAGAGGAAGGTGGTCGCCACACTCCATTCTTTAATGGTTACAAACCTCAATTCTATATCCGTACAACTGACGTTACTGGTGAAGTTACTTTGCCAGAGAAAGTTGAAATGGTTATGCCGGGAGACACTGTTACTTTTAAAGTTAAATTGGTAGCTCCAGTTGCTTTGGAAGACCGTATGCGTTTTGCTATCCGCGAGGGTGGTAAAACTGTAGGTTCAGGTGTCATTACCAAGATTATTGCCTAATTTATTTACTCAAGGCTCCTAACATGAGCGCAAGCCCATGTTGGGAAGACTGTTGAGGAACCCATTATGACGGTTAAAGAAATTACAAAAAAGGCGGTTAAGCCTAAGAAGGAGGAGGGTGTGAGTAAACTCCGCATTCGCGTTCGCGCTTACGAAAGTAAGGTGTTGGATGCTTCAGTGCGCCAGATTATTGATACCGCTTTGCGCTTTGATGCCAAAGTAGTCGGTCCGATTCCTCTACCAACGGCGATTCGCAAATATACTGTAAATCGTGCATCATTTGTTTACAAAGATGCTCGTGAACAGTTTGAAATGCGAGTTCACAAACGTTTGATTGACATCATCAATCCGTCCGCTAAAGTTATTGAAGCTTTGACAAACTTAAGTTTGCCTTCAGGCGTTAATATAGATGTCAAAATGGCTTAATTGCCAATACTACCATGAAGTTTATTCTAGGAAAAAAGAAAAATATGTCGCAGGTTTTCAACGAAGCGGGATTGGTTTGTCCAGTCACGGTTATTGAAATTGGCGATGTGGTTGTAACGCAGGTTAAGACCAAAGAGAAAGACGGCTACAATGCTGTTCAGGTTGGATTCGGCGAGAGAAAGGCGAAAAATATTAGTCGTCCGGTAAAAGGTCACATCAAAGATCTGGGCAACTTCATGTTCTTGAAGGAGTTCCGTTTGTCTGCTGATGACACGACTGTTGGTTCATACAAAGTAGGGGACAAGGTGGATCCGACTACTTTTGCTAATGGTGATATCGTAGAAGTTTCTGCAATCTCCAAAGGTAAAGGATTCCAAGGTGTTGTTAAACGCCATGGATTTAAAGGTGGTCCTGGTTCACACGGTCAGAAGCATTGTGAAAATGCCCCGGGTTCTATTTCCGGTGGTACTCGTAACGGTGGTCGTGTACCAAAAGGTATGCGTATGGCCGGCCGTATGGGTAGTGATCGTATAAGTATTAGAAATCTTAAAATCGTTGGTGTTGATACAGCAAGCAAGGAGCTCATGGTGAGCGGTGCTATACCTGGTCGTCGCGGCACCTTGATCGAAATTCGAGGTTAATCAAAATATATGGAAGCAAAAGTTTACAATCAGAAAGGTGTAGAAGCTAGCAAGATTGCCTTACCGGAGAAAATCTTCGGTTTGCCATGGAATGCTGACTTAGTTCATCAAGTGGTGACCTCGATGCGCTCAGACGCTCGCGTTAACTTGGCTCACACCAAGACTCGCGGTGAAGTTTCAGGAGGTGGTAAAAAACCTTGGAAACAAAAAGGTACCGGTCAGGCTCGTCACGGTTCTACTCGTTCACCTATCTGGGTGGGCGGTGGTGTCACTCACGGACCTCGCAACGAGAAAGATTACAGTCGTAAGGTGAATCGTCGTATGAAAGCGAAAGCTCTCTTTACAATTTTGTCTCAGAAAATGCGTGATGGTGAAATTCTTTTTATCGAGAATCTTACCTTCACTGCTCCAAAAACCAAGGATGCTCTTTCTTTAATGAAAACCTGGAGTCAAATCAAAGGATTTGAAAAAATGGTTTCCAAAAAGAGAAATGCCGCTCTTATAAATATTTGGTCTGAAGGCGATGCTGTTAAAAAGAGTTTCAATAATATTGGAAATATCGAATTGGATGAGGTTCGTAATCTCAACCCGTTAGATATCTTGAATTTCAAATATCTGGTCATTGAAAAACCAGAAGAGTCGATCAAATTTATGGAGAATAAAATGGCGACTGCCAAATAATAATTATGGCTATTTCAAAGAAAACTAAAAAGACAGCTGTAGCCGCAACCGCGGTGGCAGTCACCGGATCTTCAACTTATGGCGCTAACTATCTTGTCAGACCTCGTTTGACTGAGAAGGCTGGTGTCAGAGCTGAAATGGAAAATGCTTACACCTTTGAGGTGTCTCCACGCGCTACTAAAGATGGTGTGAAAAAAGCTATAGTTGAGATGTACAAAGTGACTCCGGTCAAAGTGAACATCATCAACTTGCCAGCCAAAGAGGTCTTCAGTCGTGGCCGTGTAGGCCGCACCTCGGGCGTTAAAAAGGCGGTTATCTTCTTGAAGAAGGGAGATAAAATCGAGTTTATCTAAAGATTATGAAACATTTTAAACCAACAACAGACTCACGTCGTCATATGACTGTGATCAACTATCGTGATTTGCTATCTGGTCACAAACCTACCAAGGCTTTGACCAATGGTGGAAAGCGCGACGTTGGTCGCGGAGCTAATGGACGTATTTCCGTTCGTCACAAGGGAGGTGGCCACAAGCGTGTCTTCCGAGATGTTGATTTCAAGTATGATAAAATCGATATTCCAGCCAAGGTTATGACCGTTGAATACGATCCAAACCGAACTGGTTTCATTGGTCTTGTTTGCTATGCTGACGGTGAAAAGCGCTATGTGCTTTTGCCTAAATCAGTTAAAGTAGGGGACAAATTGATGGTTTCTGAAAATGCGGAAATCAAGCCGGGAAACCGCTTGCCGCTTAAGAAAATCACAGTTGGTACCTTTGTTTACAACATCGAGTTTAAACCAGGTAATGGTGCTAAACTTTGTCGTGCAGCTGGAAATTTTGGTCAGGTAATCGCTTTAGATGCTGGTTACGCTCACATCAAACTTCCTTCAACTGAGGTTCGTAAAGTTCCCGAGAATGCTTGGGCTTCTATCGGTGAAGTATCAAATGATGAAAATCGTTTGGTAAACATCGGTAAAGCTGGACGTTCTCGCTGGATGGGTATTCGTCCAACTGTTCGTGGTTCTGCCATGAATCCTGTGGATCATCCATACGGAGGTGGTGAAGGCCGTCAAGGCCGTGGTCTCCGCTTTGCTAAAACCCTCTGGGGTAAGCATGTCGGTAAAGGCCAGAAATCACGTACTCCTAAGAAATATTCTAACCATCTTATCGTTGCTCGCCGCAAGGTTGGTAAAAGTAAGCAAGAGGTTAAGTAATTCTAAAATAGTATTTAGTATAAAAATACAAAACAAAAAACTCGCCACGAAAGTGACGGGTTTTTTGTATATATAATATCTATGATATTATTAATTTATGAAAATTTGTCCTAAATGTAATAAAAGTTGGGGTGATGAAGTTGATTATTGTGGGGGATGTGGTGAATTATTTTCTGCAGATGGAATTGAAACATCAGTTGTCAATGAAATTGTTAAGAAAAGAGGTTTTATTGGTTGGGTTGCTTTTCTTTGGTTTTTGTTGGCTGGAGTTTCTGTTTTTATAAAATTTTTAGATATGAAAGGATTGCTCGCACGAGATTTTTATGATCATTCTTTGACAATATATATAATGGCGATTGTGGTAAACTGGGTTTCGGCAGGAGCAATTATTTCTTTGTTAAGTATATATACATTCGGTTTGTTTTACGGACGTAATAAACAATTACTCACTTCCCAAATTTTAGGTATAACAACTTTTGCGTATATTATTTTTCAATTTTTTTCGCAGTTCAGATTATTTAAGGAAGAATATTATGTTGCATTGTTGATGGATGTACTGCTATTAATAGCCATTACATTCGGTTCATTGTATGTTTTTGGGGTAATAAGAAAAACAAAAGGCAAAGAATTAATATTTGGTACATTAATTATTCTTGGAATAGTAATAGGTTTGTATTTTTTC
>Ga0194053_10001389_pt1 | contig 15515 bp, 10 predicted proteins | sample SepL228m_MetaG_FD_161684 | JGI IMG/M metagenome (GOLD analysis project Ga0194053, IMG submission 161684) | Anoxic zone freshwater microbial communities from boreal shield lake in IISD Experimental Lakes Area, Ontario, Canada - Sep2016-L227-8m | ecosystem: Environmental > Aquatic > Freshwater >... | reverse complement strand
CCGGAGAAACCATATAAACGATCCCTCCGATCAACTCGGCCTTTTTCACCTGCGGCATACGCTCGTAGCGGCGCAGGAACTCGCGGGAATGCATAGACCCCCCGTTTTCCAGCGGCAGCGGTCGGCTGGGGAAACTCCCGGCCGCGCCAGGTTTGCTTTCAACGGCCAACATAGGCGATAAAATTTAGCCGAGTTATGGCCGGCTGGCAAGGCCAGCTCTTACAATCGTTGCTTTCATCAGGGCGGATTCAAGAACCTGCAAAATCGTAGCCGCCGATGGCAGTCGGCGCACTTTTCCTCGATTATCGGAGTGTTAGCGCCGACTGCCGTCGGCGGCTACGATTTCTTGAAACCACCCTGTGCTTTCATGGCCCATGCTCAACGAAGTCGTCTGCCGCCCTCCAGGTGGCTGCGCACGAATTCAATCGCGCCCGGCGTGGCGGTCCAGTACTTGCTGGAGTTCTTCCAGTAGCCGTAAGCCTGACCCTCGCTCCAAAGTGCCACGTGCTCCTCGTTGTAGTCCTTCGGCCGTTTATGCGTGGGCTTGGCTAATTCCCTCGCGACCAAGGGCAGGACCTTGATGGCTCGGTTCAGCGCCTTCGTTGCTTCCTTGACATTCCCGAGTTGGATCAGGGCCAGAACCCGCCCGTAGAGGAGTTGTTCGAGTCCGTCGTTGCGGTACTTGTCGCAGATCTTCAGAACGCCTTTCGGCTGCTTGAGGTTGAAATAGCACTCAGCCACCAAGGCTCGTACGCCCTGATTGTCGTTCGGATTGAGGGCCAGCAGGTTTTCGAACACATCCAGGGCTTTTTCGGATTCGCCCTGCTTCAGCAGGGACAGGCCGTAGCTGTGGTATAACCGCAGGAAAGGTCGGTTTTTGACGAAGCCCCAAATCAGCCGGTCCCGCTTCATCGAGAAATTCGAGGGGAAGAGTTTCAGGGCAAATTCGATGCCTTGCTTCCAGAGCTCGGCCGCCTTGTCCAACTTACCTTGCCGATACCAGGTCAACGCCAGGTGATGGTGGGCATCCAAGAGCTCGGGGTAATCCCTGATCAACCGACCAAAGTGCAACTTGGCGATGCGGACATCGGAGTCTATCCAATCGATGGCATCGTCCAACGAGTCATGCACCTCCTCGGTAAACCGGGGGTAATCGAAAACCCACTCGTGCTTCTGAATCTGTTTCAGGATGATGATGCCGCTGGGCTGCGGCTGCATGTTCATATTCCGCATGGAAAGGGTGTAGGGGCGAGGGAGACCGGTGTCAATGGCGGGAATCATAAATCGGCGCGGACATTCCTGTCCGCTTCGGGATTGACTGAGCTTCGGGAGCGGACAAGAATATCCAATGCCGCTAGGATTTGAGCCAGCCTTGCGGAAATTTCAGATGAATCCCAAAGGGATTGCAGAACCACCGGTCTTTCCGTCGTTCCGTACGGCAATGGCCTCGCACAGAATATCCGAAAGGCATTGGGTCAAATCCTAGTCTGCGATCCATAGTCCTCCGGGCGGCACGTCAAAAACAATCGGGCGATTCCCCCGTTTATCCCCCCCCAGTCTGCCAGGAACTCCCGAATGCGCCCGAATTGCCGTTTAGACAGCACCTTGGCTTGAGTTCCCCTGCCCACTCAGTGTAAGCTCAGCGTTTGCATGTTAACTTTGTCTGGTATCAGTAAGGCCTATGGCGAACGAGTATTGTTCGCCGACGTCACGTTGCAGGTGAACCGCGAGGACCGCATCGGGTTGGTGGGCCCGAACGGGGCTGGCAAGACCACACTATTCTCGATCATGCTCGGCGAGGAATCAGCCGATGAAGGCAAGACCTCTTGCGAACGGGGCGTTTCGATTGGCTACCTGCCGCAGGAGAATGCGCCTGTCGCCGACGAAACCGTGGTCGAGCTCGCCACCGCGATTACCCCGGAATACGCCAAGCTGCGCCGCATTATCAAGGCATGGGAGGCGGATCACCCGACCGAGGCATTGCACTCGGAGGAAGTCCATGACGATGTGCATGACCGGTTCAACGAACTCGGCGGCTACCGTCTCGAAGCCAAGGCCAAACAAATCCTTGCCGGTCTGGGCTTCCGCGAGAAGGATTTCGACCGGCCGGCCCGCGAAATGAGCGGCGGGTGGGTCATGCGCGCACACTTGGCCCGTCTGCTGACGCAGGAGCCGGACCTGCTCCTGCTCGACGAGCCGACCAACCACCTCGATCTCGAAGCGCTGCTCTGGTTCCAAGGTTACTTGAAAGGCTACCCCGGCGCCATCCTCGTCATCTCGCACGACCGCGAGTTTCTGAACCAGCTTGTCGGCAGCATTGTCGAAATCCGGCAGAGCAAGCTCATCCGCTACCGCGGCGGCTACGACGAGTACCTCGTGCAGCGCGAAGCGGCCGAGCAACAGCTCCTGGCCGCCTACAAGAACCAGCAGCGCGAGATCGGCCGGCTCATGGAATTCGTCAACCGCTTCCGCGCCAAGAACACCAAAGCCACCCAGGCGCAGAGCAAACTCAAGCAAATCGAGCGCATGGACAAAGTCGAGGCCCCGACCGGGGACGACCGCAAACTCGATTTCAACTTTCCTCAGCCGCAGCGCAGCGGCATCAAGGTCATCAAGCTCGAAAACATCCACCATGCCTACGGCGACAACGTCGTCTATCGCGGGATGAATTTTCAGGCCGAGCGCCGTCAGCGCATTGTGCTCGTGGGTCCGAATGGGGCGGGCAAATCGACCCTGCTGAAAATACTGGCCGACGTTCTGACGCCACAGGACGGCACCCGCACCCTCGGTCACAATGCCAAAGCGGGCTATTACTCGCAATATCGCGTGGACATGCTGCACCCGGACCACACCGTGCTCGAGGAAGCCTTCGACACACCGCAGCGCCTGACCGAGCAATTCGTCCGCACACTTCTCGGCTGTTTTCTGTTCTGCGGTGACGATGTGTTCAAGAAGGTCAACGTGCTGAGCGGTGGTGAAAAGAGCCGTCTGGCGCTGGTAAAGCTGCTGCTGGACCCGCCGAACCTGCTATTGATGGACGAGCCGACCACGCACCTGGATCTTTCGAGCATCGACGCCCTGGCCTACGCCCTCGATCAGTTTGAGGGCACGCTTATCTTCATCAGCCACGATGTCTATTTCATCCGCGCCCTCGCCAACCACGTCATCCACGTCAACGCCGGCCAGCTCACGCACTACCCCGGCGGCTACCAGTATTACCTGGACAAGACCAAGCCGCAATCTGAACGCGCCGGCTTGACCTCCGACGGCGATGCCGAGTTCCAACGCGTTCCGCATCCAAGCCAAAAGACCCGGGCCGTTGCGGAAAGCCTCTCTACGAGCTCGCGCCAGGATCAAAAGCGTCTGGAAGCGGAGCACCGCCAGGCCCGTTCGCGTCAACGCAAGGTCCAGCAGCAAGTCGTGCATAAGCTGGAAAAAGAGATCCAGACCCTGGAAGCCCGCCAAACCGAGATTATTGCGGAGCTCGAAAAGCAGGAAACCTATGACAGCCCCGGTCGCGCCCAGGCCATCAATCGGGAGTTGGTGGACGTTCAGCACCGCCTTGCCGAGCTGAATCCCGAATGGGAAAAGCAAGCCACCCGCCTGGCGGCCCTCGATTGATTCAGCTTGTCGCCGACCAGCCGAAGAACAAAAGGCAAGCCAATCTCCCGAAGCACCGCCGCAGGAATCCAACGATCAAACCGTCATGTTGCCCAGAATGGAATTGCCAGGTTGCGAGCGTGTTTATTTGACCTTCGGACTGCCATCGCGTAAAGTTAGCCTTCTTTTATGAAGATATTAGTGTGTGACCCCGTCTCGACCAAGGGGATAGCCCTGTTGCAACAGCGTCCGGAATTCGATGTCGTCGTGTTGCCAAAGCGGCTGTCAGAAGCGGAATTGCTGCCCGTGGTCAAGGACGTCGTCGCCATGGTGGTCCGTTCCGAGACCAAAGTGACGCGCAAGGTCATCGAAGCGGCGTCGCAGCTCCGCGTCGTCGGCCGCGCCGGGGTCGGCATCGATAACGTTGATGTTGAAGCCGCCACGCAACGGGGTGTTGTGGTAATGAATACGCCCGGGGGTAACACCATTTCCACCGCCGAACTGTCCTTCGCCATGATTCTGAGCCTGGCGCGAAAGGTGCCCCAGGCGTTCGCTTCCATGACCGCCGGCAAGTGGGACCGCAAACAGTTTCAGGGGTCCGAACTCGCCGGCAAGACGCTCGGGGTTCTCGGCTTGGGCCGAATCGGCAGCGAGGTCGCCAAACGCGCCCTGGCTTTCGGGATGAGGGTGGTTGGGTATGACCCATTCCTGACGGATGCCCGCGCCAAGGCGATGGGGATCGGACTGATACCTGACCTGGACGACGTTTACCGGGATGCCGACTTCATTACCGTACACATGCCGGTCACCGACCAAACGCGCGGCATGCTCAATACAGCAGCGTTTGCGAAGATGAAACCCAAGGTCTGCATCGTCAACTGTGCGCGTGGCGAAATCATTGTGGAAAACGACCTGCTGACCGCTCTGGACTCGGGCAAGGTCGCCGCGGCCGCGCTCGATGTCTATGCGATCGAGCCGCTGCCGGCCGAACATCCGTTTCGTAAACATCCGGCCATTACCCTGACGCCCCACCTGGGCGCCAGCACTCACGAAGCGCAAGAGAAATGCGGCATTGAAGTCGCCGAAGTCATCGCCGCTTACCTGCTCACGGGCGAAGTCCGCAACGCCGTCAATCTGCCTTACCTCGACGCGAAGACCTACGAACAGATCAAGCCCTACCTTACCCTCGGGGAAAAGCTCGGCAAGCTGCTGGCCCAACTTGCGCCCCCGCATGCCGATCGCCTCCACATCACCTTTGGCGGCAAAGCGCAGGAATTGCCCAACATCGACCCGGTGACGCGTGCCATTCTGCTGGGGTTCCTGTCGCGCGTCTCAGTGAAGGAATTGAACAACGTCAATGTGCGCAGCATCGCTTCCACGCTCGGGCTGACGGTGGAAGAGAAGCGTTCGAGCGAGCCGGTCACGTTCAACGAATGGTTGCACGTGCAGGCCTTTCGCGGCGAGGAGAAGCTGGTTTCGGCCGGCGGCACCTTCTTTGGGTCGCCGGACAATCCGCGCATCGTCCGACTGTTCAGCCAGCCAACGGAGATTGTGCCGTTCGGCGTGGTGCTCCTGTTGGTCAACAAAGACCGGCCCGGCATTGTCGGCTACCTCGGCACGCTGCTGAGCCGGCACAATGTTAATATTGCCAGCATGAGCCTGAGCCGCGATACTGTCGGCGGCAAAGCCTTAACGGTCTTGAATTTGGATAGCGTGCCACCGGCCGAAGTCATGGACGAGATTCAAAGGGATCCGGACATCAGTAATGTCAAGGTAGTCAAATTGTAATTAACAAAAGAACCAAATAACAGATAATAACAGATTAATGAAAAGAATGACAAAGTCACTCGTCCTGCTGCTTGCTGTTGCGGGGCTGACGACCGGGCGTGTTCCGGCCGCCGAATCAACCCCCACCAACGCGGCACCCGCCGCCAAACTCGGCGATCTCTTTGGCAGTACCCTCGTGGCCAAAGGCAAAGGCATCGCAATCACACGCAGCCAGTTGGACGATGATGTCATCCGCGCCAAATCGCAGCTTGCCGCCAGCGGCCGTCCCGTCCCGCCCGAGCAGACGGTCCAGATAGAACGTCAAATCCTGGAACAGATGATCAACGTCCAGCTTCTCCAGGCCAAAGCCTCCGACGCGGACAAGGCAGAGGCCAAAGTCACGGCGGAAAAACGATTTGCGGATGCCAAGGCCAAGATGGGTTCGGATGAGGCGCTCAACCGGCAGTTGAAACTCATGGGCGCCACCCGTGAGGAAGTGCTGGCCAAATGGACCGAGGCACTGACCGCCGAAACGACAGCCAAACGCGTGCTCAAGGTCAACATCACCGACGCGGACGCCAGGAAATACTACGACGCCAACCCCGCACGTTTCGAGAAACCGGAAATGGTCCGCGCCAGCCATATCCTGCTGATCACCCGCGACACCGCCACTCAAACTGATCTCTCGGAGGATAAAAAAGCTGCCAAACACAAACAAATGGAAGACCTCCTGAAGCGCGCCCGCGATGGCGAGGATTTCGCGAAACTGGCCAAGGAATACTCCGAAGACCCCGGCTCGAAGGATAAAGGCGGCGAATACAAGTTCGCCCGCGGCCAAATGGTGCCGGAGTTCGAAGCCGCCGCCTTTTCGCTGAAAACCAACCAGGTAAGCGACATCGTTAACTCCTCGTACGGCTATCATATCATCAAGCTGAGCGAAAAGATTCCGGCTCAGAAAGTTGAGTTCGCCGAAGCCGCCGCCGACCTCAAGGAGGGGCTGGCCCAGCAGGCGATGCAAAAAGAACTTCCGGACTACATCCAAAAGCTCAGAAAAGAAGCCGGAGTGGAAATCCTGGATGAGAAATTAAGGCCGACGGAGACCTCCGCGATGCCGGGACTGCCAGGTGACCAACCGCCTGCCCAACCCGTGAAGAAACCGGCCACCAAGTAGCTCGTTCGGGCAAACCGTGCGCACGGGGTGGAAAGTTTTGACAGGACTGGGCGCCGTTGCGGGAATCGTTTTCGTCGCCCTCGTCCTGGGCGGAGTGCGCAGCAAAGGCCCGCAGACCGACACCCCGTCGGCTGCGGTCGAGCCCCCCTCCCCAGCGGCGGCAGAAACTAATTCCGGGTCTTTCTTCTCGAAGCGCCCGCCGAGGTCACCGTCCCAGCCGTTGACTGATGGAGAGACAACGGAGATGCCGCCTGCCTCGGCCGAACTCGCCACCCATTGGGAAGAGAAGGTGGATCAGATCCTGAGCTCCGACAGCAAGACGTCGGACAAGGCAAAGCAGATGCTGGAGATGTTCCCGCGCCTGCCGGAGGCTGGCCAGGTGGAAGTTGCCAAACATCTCTCGAACCTGCTGCCGAACGAGGATTATGCGCCAATGGGCCAGTTCCTGGCGAATCCCAAACTCGCGGCTGACGTTCTGGACACCCTGATGGCCGATGCTCTGAACCGGCCCAACGGCTTGAAATTGCCCGCGCTCCTGGAGGTCGCCCGCACCCCCCAGCACCCCAAAGCCGGCGATGCCAAAGAAATGCTCGGGTTTTTCCTCGATACAGATTACGGAGACGACTGGCCCAAATGGCAGGAAAAACTTGCGGAATGGCTAAAAGAAAACCCCGACTAACCTCCTGAATATGCCAAACCAAACTGAACCCATTGCCCCTGTCCCTTACCTCGATTTGCCCGCTCAAATGCGGACAATCCGTAAAGACATCGACGTCGCGATTGCGCGCACGCTCGACAACTGTTCGTTTTGTCTCGGCCCGGACGTGGTGCAGTTCGAGAAGGACTTCGCCCGGTATTGCGATGCGGAACATTGCGTTGGCTTCAACAGCGGCACCTCGGCGCTCCACATCGCGCTGTTGCTGCTCAAGGTCGGCCCCGGCGACGAGGTCATCACCACCCCCTACACCTTCGTCGCGACGAGCTGGGCCATTTCCTACGTTGGCGCCAAGCCCGTCTATGTGGATGTTGACGACGCGACTTTCAATCTGGACCCGAAGCTCATCGAACGGGCCATCACGCCACGCACGAAGGCGGTGCTGCCGGTGCATCTCTACGGACATCCGTTCCATGTGGACCCGATCCTGGCGACTTGCCGCAAACACAATCTGCCGCTCGTGGAAGACGGCGCCCAGGCGCATAGTGCCAGGTATCGCGGAAAAGTGGCCGGCAGTTTTGGCGCGATTTCCTGTTTTAGTTTCTATCCGGGAAAGAATCTCGGTGCTTACGGCGAAGGCGGCGGGCTGGTCACCAGCGATCCGGCCTTTGCAGCTCGCGCCCGCTCCCTGCGCGAACACGGCTCGACCCAGCGCTACCATCACGACGAGATCGGTTTCAACTACCGCATGGAAGGCATCCAGGGTGCCGTGCTCGGCGTGAAACTCAAGCATCTGAACGCCTGGACCCGGGAGCGGCGGCGCGTGGCGCATCGCTACCATGAACTGCTGGCGGATACCCCGCTGCAATTGCCGCGCGAGGCCGATTATGCCGAGAGCGCATATCATCTCTACGTCGTGCGCCATCCGCGCCGCGACGACCTCAAGAAGCATCTCGAAGCCAGCAACGTGGGCTGCGCCCTGCATTACCCGCTGCCGCTGCACTTGCAAAAGTGTTACGCCCACCTGGGCCACAAGCCCGGCGACTTTCCCGTTGCCGAAAAAGCTGCGCGCGAGTGCCTGAGCCTGCCGATCTATCCCGAAATGACCGACGCGCAAACCCATCGGGTGGCCGCGGTGGTAAAAGAATTCTTTCGGAAATAGGCCGCCGGAGCGTTTAGCCCGAAAGCCGGAGTTGCACGGAGCACGGATTACTGGGACTTGTTTTGAGGCGCTTGACATTCCTCCCGCGCATAATAGGCTCCCCCATGTGAGCGGCATCAGCAATAAGTTCTCCGAACCTTGCGCAGCATTAGCGAGCAAATTTCCAGCCAGTATTGCGGCCGGGCCGGCTCATTCCAATTGTGGCCTCAAAGCTTGAAACTGCTCCAAACAACGAAAGGCAAATATGAAAGCAACGAACCTCATCTCCGGCTGTGCCGGATGTCCCATGAACCGGCGCAATTTCCTCGCCCGAGCAGGCGCCGCAACCGCCGGCGCGCTCGGTGCGCTTGCCGCTCCAACATGGCTCGAAGCGGCCGAGCCGAAGGAGAAAACCCGCATCCGCGTGGTGTATGCCTTGCACGGCCAGAAACAGACCGGACCCGACTGGCCCAACAAGGGCTTCGATTTCCGGCCAGTCATGGACCGCATCAACGCCGAGCTGACCCGGCAATGCAAGGGGTTTGAATTCATCGTATCCCTGGCCACCGGCGAGGAGCAGGCCAAAGCGCTGCTTCAGCAGGACCAGGCCCTGGGGGGCATTGATGGTTACCTCGTTTACCAGATGAACTGTTGGAACCGTGTGGTCCAGACTCTCGCGACCTCCGGCAAGCCGGTCCTGTATGCCGATTTCCAGTTTGGCGGCAGCGGAGGTTTTCTGGTCTATAATGCCGCCTTCCTCCGCAGCCAGGCGCCAAACGTCGGGTTCGTCGCTTCCTCCAAAACCAAAGATTTGGTGGAAGCGGTGAAGTGTTTCCAAGTGGCCAAGCAGGGCGGGGCCGCTTCTGACTTTGCCGCGGCTACCGCCCGGGTGCGGTTGGCCGGCACACCGGGCGCAGGCCGCATGGCCGGCCAGATGGACCCGGTCAAATGTCTTTCAGGGGATGAGTGCATCCGGCGTCTGAAGGAAACCAAAATCCTCGCCGTGCGCGATCAGAACTCGGCGCCGGCAACCGAGATCATGGGGATTAAGATAGAACAGATTCCATTTGCGGAACTCAACGAGGCATGGAAACTGGCCGACAAAGACGAAACCCGGGCGGTAGCTGACCGTTGGACGAAGTCGGCCAAGCGCATCGAAGGCGTCACCCGCGAGACACTCGAAACCTCGGCGGCGATGTATCTGGCGGAGAAGGCCCTGCTGACCAAGCACGGGGCGAATGGAATCACCATCAACTGCCTGGGCGGATTCTACGGCGGCCATATTCATGCCTATCCGTGCCTGGGCTTTTACCAACTCAACAGCGATGGGCTGATCGGCGGTTGCGAGTGCGACGTCCGCTCAGCCGCGACGATGGTGGCCGGGACGACGCTGACCCAGGGGCGGCCGGGCTACATCTCCGACCCGGTGATTGACACCTCGAAACGGCAGATCATCTATGCGCACTGCGTGGCGCACAACAAGGCGTTCGGCCCGGCGGGGAAAACAAATCCGTTCGAGATTCTGACTCACTCAGAAGACCGGCAGGGGGCGTCCATCCGCTCGTTGCTGCCGACAGGCTACATGACGACCAGCCTGGAGTTTGAGCAAAGCCGAAAGGAAATCCTCTTCCACCGCGCGGTGGCAGTGGCGAATGACCCGGACGACCGGGCATGCCGCACGAAGCTCTGCGCTGAACCCGTTGGCGACATCGAGAAGCTCTTCCGGATGTGGGACCAGTGGAGCTGGCACCGTGTCACCTTCTATGGCGACCTCAAAGAGCCCGTGTACGCCCTCGCGGACGCAGCGGGCTGGAAAGTGGTCGAGGAGGCGTGAGTTTATGAGCGTGGTGGAAGTTTCTTTTCCACCTTGCTCTTATCCAGCACGACGTACTTCGGCAAACCGGCTTCGACCGGGAACTTAACTTCGCCCTCGATCAGCGGGCGGGCGTATTCAACAAACTTTTCGTTCGGCAGAAAGCCGTCTTCGCTGATCCAGTCGCGCGGGACAAAGTGCTCGACGTTGGCGATGTCCGTCAGCGGTTGGAGGCCGGTGCTCCACTTGACCGAGCCGTCAGGCTGCAAAGTGCGGACGATCTTGACCATGCTGCCGCTTTGACCAAGAATCGCCGCGCGCACCGCGGCCTCGCCGCAGGCGAAGGCGTTGGCGGAATCGGCCAGGCTGGCACAATGCTCGGCGGCGCGTTGGGCGTAACCGAGCAGGACGGTGCGGGTTTTGGTGTTGAGCTTGCCCTGGACATACTTCTTGATGACCTCGGCGGCACCGGCCAGGACCGGGTGGCCGAAGGCATCCACGTGGTTTTTGTCGGCGCCGATCTCCTCGCCTTGCTTGTTCTTGATGCCTTCCCCGACCACCATCACGCAGTATCGGTAAGCTTCAACCGTCTCTTTGATTTTGGCCAGCACGGCGTCCACATCGTACTGGATTTCGGGGACGAGGATAATGTGCGGAGGGTTGGCCGGGTTGCCGCGTTTGGCCAGGACCGTGCCGGCCGCGATCCAGCCGGCGGAGCGGCCCATCACCTCGATGATACAGCAGGAACCGTCGTCAGTGGCCATGCTGCCCACATCAATGCCGACCTCCATAACAGTCGTCGCGCTGTACTTGATCACCGAACCGTAACCGGGGCAGTTGTCCGTGTGCGGCAAATCATTGTCAATGGTCTTGGGCACGCCGACGACCCGCAGGTTGTAGCTGCGCTTGGCGGCTTCCTCGTGGATTTTGTGCGAGGTGTCCTGCGAGTCGTTGCCGCCGATGTAAAAGAAATAGCGGATGTTGTGGGCCTCAAAGACCTGGAAGAGCCGGTCCATGTCCTGGGCGGCCTTCTCCGGTTGCTTCTTGAAATCAATTTTGTAGCGGCAGGTGCCGAGCGCCGCCGCCGGCGTATATCGCAGGCCCTGAATGGTCCTGGCCTTCTCTTCGTTGATGTCAATCAGATCCTCATTCAGGATGCCGAAGATGCCGTTGGCGCCGCCATAAATCTCTTCGATGCCTTCATGGTGGCCGGCTTCCTGAATCACGCCAGCCAGGCTGGCGTTGATGACGGACGTCGGGCCGCCCGATTGCGCTACCAAAAGATTTCCAATAAGTTCTGCCATAATATTCCAATCGCTTCGTTGTCCGGCTGACCCGTGTCAGCCCCTCGATCTCCGGATTTCTTCGGAAATTGCGGCGCAACCATGCCAATCAGGAGCGAATCTGTCAAAGCCGAATTCACTGTTCACTCCTGAATCTTGCGGATCTCAGCAAACCAGTCGGCAGGCCGGCGGAATGGGCCGGTCTTCGAGCGCAATATCTAACCAAGGTCGAGCGGAAGTGCAAGGTGGGAGACGCCAAGGGCGTCACTCATACCAGCCCAGGGCAACGCCCTGGGTTCATCAGCCCAAAACCCAGTCAGCGCTGAAAGCGCGATTCATCCTCCGCCCTACCAGCCGCCAGCCTGAGGCATAAAGAACGTTTGTTTGAATTGAGCCGGCCCAACCAATCCGGAACTTTATGAAGCAGGCCCTTGGACTGAGAGAGCTTCGTCATGGTCGAGAACCTCTTTCGCGGCCACCCGCCGGGTGAACACCCCCGGCCGGCACCCCAATCCCTTCTTTATCCGTGTTATCCTGAAATCCGTGGTTCCAACTGCTGTTTTTAGGTTTGATTCCCATGAAATCGCAGGCTTCGACCAATTCTGTCTTGCACCCCTGTCCGCGCTCCGAAAAAGATGCGCACTTTAACCCTATGTTCCAGCGGCGGGGCGGTCGCGCCCCCTTGCAAGACTCCGTTATTGGTGGCCCTCGACACAGGGTGGTTTCAAGAAATCGTAGCCGCCGACGGCAGTCGGCGCACTTTTCCTCGATTATCGGAGTGTTAGCGCCGACTGCCGTCGGCGGCTACGATTTCTTGAATCCGCCCTTCCCTCGACAGCCGCCGGGCTGACCGCTCCTGCCGAAGCTTGAGCCATACGGTAGCTTCTGGGAGCGCCTTGCCTGGCGGAGGACCAATTGCCTCTTTACGAGGCCGAACTGCATGTTAGCCTCCGCACAAGATTTGGCAAAAAGAAACGTATGAAACTAAACCTCAGTTCTGTCCTCGCCGGCATGCTCCTTCTGCCGAGTTGTCTATTCACCGCCCACGCCCAATCATTTCCGCCCCAACTGAGGCTGGACCGGCGCGCCAACGCCTTGGAACTGACCGTGAGCAGCTTGTCGGCGACGGGCGCTTTGTTCATCTATCAGGCGCCAGACTTGCAAACGCTCGTGGACAGCCCTTCCTTGTTGTTCGAGACAAATATAGTCTCGACCAATAACGTCCGCGTGCCAATCGCTTCGCCGAGCAGCCCGACCAACAGCGCCTTTTTCTCGGCCGCCAATTGGCCCGGCCGCTCGACCGGCGAGTTTGGCGACCCCGAATATGCGCCGGACACCGCGCCGCCCACGATGATTCTCATCAGCAGCGGCGTGCCCGGGGCACTCACTAACGCGCAGACCTTCACTGCGGACTTCTTCGTGACGGACACCACCGGCCAGGGGCTCGCCCTCAACGCCTCGGCCACCGTCCTGGTCTTGCGTGGGATCGATGGCCAACGGCACCCCGATGCGGCTGTGACGCCATCTGGCGGCCAAATGACCAACGGTCACCTCCGTCTGACGCTTATGATCCAGGCCACCACCCCTCTGGACGGCTACACGCTGGGACTCGAACTCGCGTTCTCCAGTTCAAACGGTGCAAAGGCACTGACCACCGTTCAGCTCCAAGCGCTGGTTTTGGACAATAGCATCCAGTGCCAGCCTGGCCAGACGCCAAAGCAGTGCCTGGATGCGTGGCGCCTGGCCAAGACTGATACCAACCCCTCCTGGGGCTACCCGCTCGCAGGAGGAAACCACCAGGTTGCTGGCACCTTTGGCGAGGGGCGCGGGAATAATAACAGCAACGTGCATAAAGGGCTGGACCTGGTCGCCCTACCTAACACCTCAGTGTATCCCTCCCGCAGCGGCGTCGTCTCGTTTATTGGACCTGTCACCACGAATAAACCTTGTTTGGGGTACTGCATCGTCATTGACCATGGTGACGGTTGGTTTTCTTTATATCTGCACCTGGACGGGAACTCTATTATCCTGCAAGAGGGGGCAGGCCGTAATTCGCGGCCAGACAACGCTCGCGACCAAGCTCAAAGTTAGCACATGCATCGGCACCCACCTGCACTTTGAAATCCAGCGTGGCAGTAATATCGCCCAGTGGCGGGTGCGCAACCCGGGGAAAGGCCAGGACCCTCTGCAGATTGCCGACATAAACCCTGGCAGCAGCATCTTCCGCGTTCCAAGCGGCAGCTTCCCGCCCAAACTTGAAGGGCTCGGGTTGGCTGGCAAGTCTCCAGGCGAAATTGCGTTCGTGAAGGCGACGACCCAGATCTCGACCCCGACCGGTTCGGTATTCGTGTTCGCCTCAGTAGTTGATCGTGAGCTGAAACCTGTTGCTGATGCCAAGTGCGATGGCGCTTATTACCGCATGGGCTTGCGGCGCATTGGCTTCCAGCCGCTGGACGCACCGTCCGTAAGTTGGATTTGGCCTTCCAATCAGAGTGCCATTGATGTTCTCCTGCCGGCCGCCAGCGCCAACAAGACGCAGGGTTTTGCCAGATATAACATACCCAACACCAACCGCTGTGACTGGTACCGCTACTGGTGGAAGTGGGACACCTCCAGCTACGCTGCCAATCGAACAGGTCCCCGCGCTTTCTTCCTTAAGGGGGAGGACTACGCCACCACTCCAGCCAACTACACGTTTACCTTTGGGCCGCAGCTTCTCGGGGTCACTCCCGACCTGCTGGTGGCGGGCCAGTACTTTTTCACGAATGTAGCTTACCTCGGCACCAACAGGTTTTCTGAGCTGAACAAGCCTGACCCTGCGATGACTCAGCCTGACCGCTACAAGCTGGAAATTGTTTGGGACGATGGGGTGACGGTGCTGCCGGGCGTAATGTGGGTTTCTCCGATCACAAGTTACGCTGCCTATGGCTTGACACCGGTTTTGGCTACGCACATCCAGACCAACACGTTTTCTTTCACGCTGCCCCAGACCACCCCTCCGACACCTGCGGATAGGCTGAAGCTGCGCGTATCGAGCCTGCTGGTGCCGAATATTGCCCACGAGGTAGCTTTATTGCCCACTTGCCCGGTTGGGCCTCCGGTCATTCCGGGGCCAAACATGGCGCTCATTCCCGCCGGGCCGTTCACGATGGGCAACTGCATGGATCCAGGCGAGGGAGACACCGATGAACTGCCGTTGCACACGGTGTATGTGAGCGCGTTTTACATGGATAAATACGAGGTGACGAAGGCGCTGTGGGATGAGGTGTACAACTGGGCGCTCACGCACAGTTACAGTTTTACGTATGGCGCGGCGGGCAAGGCGGTCAATCATCCAGCGCAGAGCATGACGTGGTATGATGCGGTGAAGTGGTGCAACGCGCGGAGCGAGAAGGAGGGGCGGGTGCCGGCGTATTACACGAGCGCGGCGCAGACGGCGGTCTATCGCGGTGGGCAGGTCAATGTGGACAACAATTGGGTAAAGTGGTGTACGGGTTACCGGCTGCCGACGGAGGCGGAATGGGAGAAGGCGGCGCGAGGCGGGTTGAGCGGGCAGCGGTTTCCGTGGGGCAACACGATTTCGTGGAGCCAGGCGAACCACTACGCTTACCCCTTGTCGGCTGGCGGTTACGGTTACGGCTACGATGTGAATCCGACACAGGGTTATCATCCGACGTTCGACGATGGTGTTTATCCTTACACCAGTCCCGTTGGCTACTTTGGTTCCAATGGCAATGGGTATGGTCTCTATGACATGGCGGGGAATGTGTGGGAGTGGTGTTGGGATAGGTATGGGGGGTATTCGAGTGGCTCGCAGACCGACCCACATGGTCCCGCACCAGGCTCGTACCGTGTGTATCGGGGCGGCGGTTGGAACGGCCTTGCGTTCTACTGCCGGGCGGCGTTTCGCTACGGCGACTACTACCCGGCGTACTGCGACGGCAGCGTCGGGTTCCGCCCCGTCCTGCCCCCAGGTCAGTGAGCTAAACGGCGAGAGCGGAGCAGGCGTGGCGGCGCGAGGGACGAGCGCCGCCTGCCTGCGGAGCGTGTGCGAGAAAGGGAAGCGTGTGCGCTTGGGAAAAGAG
>Ga0194053_10001388_pt1 | contig 15522 bp, 11 predicted proteins | sample SepL228m_MetaG_FD_161684 | JGI IMG/M metagenome (GOLD analysis project Ga0194053, IMG submission 161684) | Anoxic zone freshwater microbial communities from boreal shield lake in IISD Experimental Lakes Area, Ontario, Canada - Sep2016-L227-8m | ecosystem: Environmental > Aquatic > Freshwater >... | reverse complement strand
TATTTTTTTTTCGTGAGGCGGCCTTTGCCACAACATTGCCAAAATTAATTGTATTGACACTATTTGCAGGAATCTGTTTCTATATAGCGGGGAGGAAAATTAAGTGGATGTAAATGAAGCTTTTAAAGAGTTAAATGTGGCATCAAGGGAAGAATTGATTTTCAAGCTCAAGGAGCTGGTGATCAAGGCGTGTGAAGTAAAAGATGTCAAGGCCGAAGATGTGCCAACGGATGTTCCTTTTATCGGCGGAGCCGGACCTCTCAAGCTCGACTCGCTCGATGCTATGGAGATTGCCATGGAGCTGCGGTTTCAGTTCGGCGTGGAATTAAAAAACGCGTCAACTGCGGCTAAGGCGATGCAGTCTTTTGATTCGCTGGCCGATTTTGTTATCAGCGCACCGAAGGTTAAAAAGTGACCACAAGTAAAATTGATATTCGCGGATGGGGCGCTGTTACAACACTGGGATGGAGCGCCCGGAAATCTGCAGAAAATCTGCTTGCAGGAAAAGTCCCGGCAGGTGATTTTTGCACGTCTTCGCATTTAATCAACCGCGAATTGAAGGCTTATGAGATTACTTATACCGGGAACCCGCTGGAAAAAGCGTGGGCAATGATTGATAGCGCTCTTACGGAAGCGTTCAGCCGCGCCAAACTAACGGCCGCCGAAATTGCCGAATCCTGTTTGTTGGTGGGAACAACAGGAGGACTTTTCATTCGCAATGAATATGAGTTTACAGAAATTGTGCGACAAAATCCTGGCAAAGAAACGCCGCCAATTACCTGCCGTAACCGGGGCCCCGGAGAAGTGGCCGATGCCATTGCCCAAAAATACGGTATAAACGGCATGATTATGACATTCAGCATGGCCTGTGTGTCGAGCTCTCACGCTTTAGTTGTCGCGGCGCAACTGATTGAGCAAAAGAAAGTTCGCCGGGCGATTGTTGTCGGCTTTGAGCCACTATTGAATTTGACCTTGCAGGGATTTGCCAGCCTGCTTCTTTACGATGACGAACAATGCCGTCCTTTTTGCGCCAACCGTTCCGGCATGCAAATCGGGGAAGCCTCGGCTGCCGTGATAATGGAAGCAAGTTCATCAAGCAGCAAAAGTAAGTCAGCTTACAGGTTCGCCGGGGGGTATTTATTTAATGACAATAACAGCCTGACATCCGCCGGTGTCGATGGGGCGCTTGCCGGTAATGTTATCGGACAGTCATTGACTGCCGCAGAAATAACACCTAAGGAAATTGTGGCCATCAAGGCTCACGGTACCGGAACAAGGGACAACGATCTTTCCGAAGGACGGGGGTTGACCAGGGTTTTTGGAGACAATTTGCCCCCCGTTGTTTCACTCAAAGGCGCAATTGGACATACCCTGGGCGCGGCAGGCGCGGTGGAAACGGCTCTTTGGCTTGCCTGTCTGGAGGAAGGCATGCTGCCTAAGAGTTTCGGCTTTACACAAATAGATTCCGATTTAGGATTTGCACCGTCTCAGGTGAACATTCCCGCGAAGGACGGCGCATACCTGTTCACGTTCTTCGGTTTCGGCGGAACATGCACAAGTTATATTATTATTAAGGAGTGATACCACTTTTATTTTAACATTGGATTCCCGCTTTCGTAACCTGAAGGTCATCTACGACGGGAATGACAAAACAGATATGAGCGCAACAATGAATTATAAAAATAACCTCATTTATTCCATACCCGTAGTCGCGGCAAGTTATCTTGGTCCGTCTCTGATACCTAATCTGGACGCTGCCTGGGATGAGTCCAAGTTACCGCTTAGCCCTGATGATCTGGTGCAAAAAATTATGGGGCAACCGCTGCGCCGCGCCGGAAGATTTATCAAACTGGTTTGCTGTGGCGCTTTAACCTGTTTAAAGAGCGTTCCGCCCGAAGAGCTGAAAGATAAAAAAATTGGAATATTTCTGGCAACAGGCCTGGGCAATGTTGATGAAATTTTACCTTTTATCACACAAGTCTTTAAGCACGAAGGAGGATTCCCCAGCCCTAATCAGTTTGCCAATTCCGTGAGTAATGCCGCCGCTTTTTTTCTGGCAAAGATTAGCGAGATCAAAGGAGTTATCCTCACTGTCTCACAGGAAGAACTGTCATTTGAGTCGGCGCTCTGGCTGGCACAAAGTTATCTGGAACGCGGCGAGATTGATTTGGCACTGGTCGGCGGCTGCGATGTTTTTACGCCAACGATTGCCGACTATCGAGAGCGCATGGATTTAAAGCCGGATAATTCCCGCTCAATGCGTATGGGAGAAGGCTCGTCCTGGATCCTGATCGGGAACACGAGTGGTAAAAAAATCGGAAACATCTTGTCGGTTACACTTGACCATAACCCAAAAGCAGAGCTGTCCAATGAAAACATTTTAAGCGAGAGCGAAAAGATCGCAAGCCAATTTACAGGTATGCAGAACAAGCAAAAAATCATCCTGCCGGGATTTCGTCTGACTGATATAGATCAATCATTTTTCAAAGACAAAGGTTGGAAAGTGGAAGATTATCTTCCCCATTGCGGCATACATCCGACGGCGACCGCTTACGGATTGGCGCGGGCGCTGCTTTCGGGCACATCGGCTTTCTTTGTTCATTGTAACTATCACGCGGCAGGCAGGCGGGCAATGGTTGCGGCGGTTACGGAATAAATAATAATGGTTTCCTCTCAGCAAAAAAAACGCATTGTCCTGGTCCATCCACGTGGTTTCAACTGGTTTCCCGGAAAGCGTGATATTACCGATATTGCCAATCGCATGGTTCCGCAGGGATTGCTCTCTATTGCGGCATATCTTACCCGCCAGGGGCATGATGTTTTTGTTTACGATTGCCTCGGGCCGCACGCAACATTCGACCTAGCTTTGCAAGTAAAAGTAATTCTTAATTATCATCCACAGATAGTTGGGTTTTCCGCAACGACATCTTCATTCCCTGATGCTGCCGATCTGGCTCTGAAAATTAAAGAGCAATCTCCCGATACGGTCACCATTTGCGGCGGCGTGCATGTTTCCGCCCTGGAAGGAAAGCTGTTGGAAGATTATCCGGCCTTTGATTATCTAATTGCTGGGGAAGGCGAAATCACTATGGCACAATTATGTGCTGGAGATGATCCTTCCGGCATCAAAGGGCTGATCTGGCGGCGGGAAGAAGAAGTGATTACCAATGAGCCACATCCGCTGATTCAGGATTTAGATTCTCTGCCTTTTCCCGCTTATGAAAAGCTGGTTGGGTTTCCTCATGATTACCATTTGCCGCTGTTCAGTTATATTCAAACACCCGGAGCAACAATGATTACCTCCCGGGGCTGCATGTTCCAATGCACATATTGCGATCGCTCCGTTTTTAAAAAAGGGTTTCGCTATAATTCAGCAGCTTACATTTACGATCACATGAAATATTTGCGGACAAGATTCGGTATCCGGCACATTAATATTTATGATGATTTGTTCACCGCCAACCGGCCACGGATTGTCGAACTGTGCGACAAGCTTACCTGCCAACCGCTGGGGCTAAACTTCAATTGTGCAGTGCGTGTGGGATACACAGATGATGAACTGCTCAAGATGCTCAAAAAGGCCGGATGCCTTATGGTTTCTTTAGGTATAGAGTCAGCCGATCCACAGATGCTGGCGCGCCATAAATCCGGTGTATCGCTCGATGATGTGCGAGATACAGTAAGGCGGATCCAGGCTGCGGGACTTCGCGCGAAAGGTTTATTTATGATGGGCCTGCCGGGCGAAACAGCAGAATCGATAAAACGAACTTCCGATTTTATTATTTCGCTGGGACTAGACGATATGAATATGGCAAAATTTACGCCCTTTCCCGGCGCGCCGCTGTGGTCAACCATTCGGCAGGAGGGCACTTTTAATGAAGACTGGCGGCTGATGAATTGTCTGAACTTTGTTTTTGTGCCAAAAGAAATTGAATCTCAAAGAAAGCTCGACCATCTCTATAACGAGCATGTCAAACGTTTTTATTCCGACTGGGGCTGGCGCCGGAAATTCCGTAAGCGCCTCTGGCAGCACCGCAAAAGTCTCATCTACTTATTGAGGCATTTGCCGTCATTCTGGTCGGCAAAAAATCAGTTTGAACCAGATAAATAAGGATTCCCATTGTCTCCATCTACAAGTCAATAATTTTCGATTTGGTATTGGAGAGATGATTGCCACTTGTAATCAGGTTAGTTTCAGCTTAAACCCTTTTTCTCGAAATAATCTCAGGCAGGCATCCACAACAGTCTTGTCGTAAAAGGTACCGCTGTTTTTCTCGACTTCTTCCAGCGCCTTATCAATGCCCAAACTGGGACGATAGGGCCTGTGTGAGGCCATGGCCTCCACCACGTCGGCAACAATGAGAATGCGTGCCTCGATCAGAATGTCATCTCCTTTCAGATTTCTTGGATAGCCGGAACCATCCATTCGTTCATGGTGCTGGTAAACAATCTCTGCCAATGGCCAGGGTGACTCCACATCCTTCAACATCTCATATCCCTTTTGGGAGTGTTCTTTAATCAATAAAAACTCAAGCTCGGACAGTTTGATAGGCTTGGATAATATCTCCGCAGGTATGGATAGTTTACCGATGTCATGGATTAAACCGGCCATGCGGATGCCCTCAATCTTGTCCGGTGAAAGTCCCATCTCGGTGGCAATGGTACGGGCAAGATTCGCCGACCTGACCTGGTGTCCGGAAGTATAGGGATCTCTTGATTCAACAGCGGAAACCATGACTTGGATGGTTGTGCTAACCGCCTTTCTGAGGCTTTCCATGGTATCTTGCAGTTTTTCCTCGGCGCGTTTGTGCTCGGTGATGTCGATGCCGGTGCCCACCAGGTAAGGCCGTCCCGCGATCGTCATGCGCCGGCCCGTCATGATCATCCATATGCAGGCCGGTCCGCCACGCAGCAGCACCCGGCTTTCCACGGTCTCCTCCTTACCGTCCTTCAATACATTCGCGATTCTCGATTGGATGAATGTCCGGTCTTCCGGGTGGATGGTATCTATCGCGTTCATGCCCGCCATCTGATCGTCCGGCTTGCCGAGGATTTCATCGCGCTGATAGGCATTCCAGCGAAAGTAGCAGCCGTTTTCATCGAGAATGTAGAAGGTGCCGGGGATACTGTTAATAATGGTGTTGCTGAGGGCTTGCTCATGTTGGATCACGGTCTCCGCCTGCTTGCGTTCGGTGATGTCGGTCATAAAATTCAGTGTGGCAGGGTTCCCATTCCACTTTATCAAGACGGTACTCAGTTCTGTCCACCTGACGCTGCCGTCTCTATGCATAACCCGAAAAGAATAGAAGTTAGGAAGCTCCTCACCCTTCATTCGCCTAATATGGTTGTCGATAACCATTTCTTGGTCATCCGGGTGAATGAACTCAATAAATGATTTTGACTTGAGCTCCTCAACGGAGTAACCGATCTGTGTGGCGGTTCTCGAATTGAGAAAGACCAGATTACCATCCTGAGCTACAAAAATGGCCTCGCTAGCATTCTCAAATAGAGCTCGGTAGCGCTCTTCGCTCTCTCGCAGCTCATCCTCCGCCTGCTTGTGTTCGGTGATATCCATGACGAAACTCAAAGATGCGGGTATTCCCTCCCAAGAAATGATCCGTGAAATAATATGCAGCCACCGGACAGTTCCATCGGCGGCAATGATTCTGAAACGATAGCCTGTTTCTATCGGTTCACCGCGCATTCTCCGCATATGATGATCAACGACCATGGCGCGGTCATCAGGATGAATAAACGAAGAAAACGGTTTGGTTGTGATAATCTCTCTTGGATATCCTAAAATTTCTTCAAGGGCTGGATTGGCAACCTTAATCGTGTCTCCTTGAGCGAGTAATATTCCTTCTCCTGCGTTCTCAAAAAGCAGGCGGTATTGCTCATTACTCTGCCGCAGTGCCTCTTCAGCTTGCTTGCGGTCGGTGATATCGGTGTGGGTGCCGATGACACGTTTATGTTTTCTGTCTTCTGTCCATTCGATGACTTTACCGCGATCCAAAATCCACTTGTAGGTACCGTCTTTGCAAAGCACACGGTGCACGTTTTGGTAGCTTTCGGTTTCGCGCCGGAAATGACGATCAAGGTCAGCGTAAACCGCAGCCTTATCATCGGGGTGCACTCGGCGGTCCCACTCATCCAAGGTGTCGCCGATATCTTCCTTAACATAGCCGAGCATTGCTTTCCACTGGGCGGAAAAATAGACGCGGCCGGTTATGACGTTCCAGTCCCAAACACCGTCTCCAGATCCTTCCAGAGCGAACTTCCATCGATACTCACTCTCCCGCAGCGCCTCCTCCGCCTGCTTACGTTCCGAGATCTTCCGTTTCAAGGTGATCAACCAGAATGCCCCTACCACCAGTAAGAGACCCAGGATGCCTATAAGAACGGAATAGGTTTTCCGCACAGCCTGTTCCCGCGTCTGGTAAATAATTTCTTGTGGCCTCCATTTTTCGTTGATCCTTTCTATCGTTCCATCAGCCTGCAATGACCTGAGCCCATCGTTGATGGCGGCCAGGAGTGCAGTGTTGCCTTTTTTAACAGCGAGGGCCGAAGCCAGATGTGCAAAAGGCTCACCACTGGTTTGTATACCCGTGATCATCTTTTCGGTTAGGACGTAAGATCCTGCCCAGAGGTCAGCGAGGACGGCATCCACTTTCCCTTCCTTCAACAATAGGAAACCTTTAAGATCGTTGGCGGTGAGAGTAAATTTAATCTGCGGATCTGCCATCACATATTGATGCTGGACACTTGCAGTAATGACCGCGACCTGCAACCCTCGCAGATCGGACAAATCATTTATCCCCTGCTTGCCGGTACGCACAAAGATAGAAAAACTCAGATCGTGTGCCTGGTCGGAGAAGTCATAGATCTGCTTGCGGGGCTCGGTGACGGTCAACTGGCACAAGGCATCGGCCTTGCCTTGGGCGACCATTGCCTGTGCCACTTTCCAATCCATCAAGCGGATTTCAATCTGCCATCTCATCCGTTGCGCAAGTGCGCGCACGATGTCAATCGCCAACCCCTTGGGCTGTCCGCCCTCTTGATAGGAAATGGGTGGGTAGCTATCATTACCGACGAACAGGAGTGTCTTGTTTTCGGCTGCACACTCAGCGCTTGCCAGCAGTACGAACAAAATTACATACGCAAGGATCAGCACTAATTGTTTTTTCAAAATATCCATGTTGTTTACCTCTGGTGTCCTTGAGTAGATAGGCTTGTCCGATTCAACCCCTGCACATCCTGCCGTGCTCATTCAAGATTAAAATGTTACCTAAGGCGGAACTAAAAAGGAACCGTATTTTTTACATCGATGAATAATGTTTGAATCTTCTATATCTCTTGCAATCTCATTTCTATTGAGTTCAGGAAGCACCCCTTTAAAAAAAGTGATGGAGTTGTTAGATCACGCTTAATGAACATCCTTCACAAAAGTATCATTTTTATTTTCTGCAAATGTCATATAAAAGATTGCACTTTTGTTCGCAAGCTTGCTTCAATCCAATTGTTGACGGACAATCGAATGTGCATATTGTTTTATCTGCTAGGCATTTAGCATCGGTGCATGACTGAGATAAAATTGACATTGCTAATAACAATACTATCGCTATTCCTTTACAGATGCCTTTACGCATATTTATTCCTCCTAATGATTTTCTCAAGATAAGCAGACAACAAATGGAACTATTTGTCAACTATACTTTAGGATAGTCTCATCGGGTTTGTATTTTGTGTATTGCTGGTTGAAATCAAGCATATTTACCGCTGTTAAGGATTTGTGTAGTATAGGAAGCTATACGTAGAAACAAACTACTGAATCAACGGACATTGCGATAACGGAAGAAAGTATAAATTTTAATTACCGCGTAAGCCAACTGGGGAAAGACCTCCTGTTAAAAGATTTAAAATGAATGGCGGAGTAAAAAACAGAGCGGCAAAACCTCTTAACCCCAATCTCACAACTCTTGTGTAAAAATTAAAAAGATTGAATATAGCCGACGGCTGAATAGATTAAGCCTGTTGTGTTCCCTAGCGCTATTATCGATTCACGCCTGCCTTCTGCAAGCCCTTCATGTCGACAAAACGTGAAGTCAGCACAACTGGCTGCCCCGGCGGCGGCGTGATGAATACATCTGCTTTTAGATCACGCTTGGCCAATATCAATTTTAGTTCGTTTCGGGCATCATCAAATCCGTCAATGCCCAATTGAAATACCTGAAAGTGCGCGGCAATGCTGAGTCCGGCGCGCAGATCCAGATGCGCCTGTACGGCCTCTGCCGGGCCCATGTGGATTTCAGGGTAATGTCGGTGAGGTGGCTCACTTGCGTTTGAAGGTCGATAAGGCGCTATCGGTAGAATGGCCACACTGATCGGCGAGAACCTTCGCGCGATTTCCCGGAAATGTGGGCCATATCCCGTATCTCCGGAATAGTAAACATTTCCCGACGGCCCGGATACGATAAAACCACCCCAAAGGGTTTTGTTCCTGTCCCATAGAGTACGTGAAGAAAAATGCTGTGCGGGAACAACTGTAACAGTAACATCCTTCGAGAGGCGCACCGACTGCCACCAGTCAAGCTCATCCACGGTTGGAATGTCTGTACTCAGAATAAGATCACGATTACCAAGCGTTGTTATGGCGTGCTGAACACCCTTTGCTGCAAGACTCTTTAGCGTGGGAAGATCCAGATGGTCATAGTGATTGTGGGACACAAGTACCGCATCAATTGGGGGTAGATCTTTAAAAATGATACCCGGTTCCTGATAACGTTTCGGGCCTATCCACGAAACCGGACTGCAGCGTTGCGACCAAATGGGATCGGTCAGAAGATTGATTCCGTCAATTTGGATAAGAAACGTCGCATGCCCAACGGGAGTCACGAGAACTGATCCTTTTGGAACAGTCGCAGCGGTAGGTTTTCCATGCGGGGTATCCTTAATTTCTGGCCATTTTGGCCAATCGTTCCCAACGACCCACCGCAAAATCCACCAAGAGATGCCGCGTTTCGGCTCCTCGCCTGAAGGCGGAGGCACAGGGACGTTTACACCCGGATTAATAAACAGTTCCCCGTCGAAGTGATCCGAAATCGGCCCTTTGTCATCGGCACACATACCAGAATCGGCCCCGTGCGTGGCAAATACCAGAATACATATCAGTGCCAGACAAAAAAGTAACACCGCTATTTTTTTATGAGAGGGGATAATTCGCCCCGGTCCACGTCTAAACAAGCTATCTGCTCCCTTTAATAAAACGTCCTGACTGATCTTCCGGGAAAAATCATATGAGGTAATCAACAGTGTGTCAACGATTTTTCAGGAAATTTTTTACAATAAAACGTAGGATATAATTATTACCGCTCCAGCCAAGGCATTTCTGATTGCTTGGGAAAGTTCTCTTTGTCAGTGGCTTTGGAAGATAGGCTCTAATTCCCAGAGATTTTACCGGCGCTTCCGCCTCTGGTTTCCGGATGCCTGAGTACAGGATAATGTGGATGTCATGGATATTTTTCATGCAGATCTAATTACATGCGCTTATCAGAAATGACCTTCATTCGGATGATTAAAATTATCATAATTTGGTGTAACCTCACTCAGCCTGTTGAGTGAGAACAGTTACTGCTGTAGCAAAGTTTCCCGTTCAGGAATATTCAAAGCCTGCTGCTTATCTTCATCATACTGCTTCTTGATAGCTAGTATTTCGTCTTCGATGGCAAAAAAAGCATCAACCACGTCCGGATCAAAGTGGCTTCCCCTTCCTTCCTTGATAATGTTCCGTGACTTCTCCACGGACAATGGTTCTTTATAGGGTCGTCTGGAGGTCAGGGCATCGAAGACATCGGCGATTGCTGCGATGCGGCAGGCGATTGGTATCTCTATCCCCTTTAGGCTATCGGGATAGCCGCTTCCATCCCACTTCTCATGATGCCATCGGGCTATAATCTCGCCCAGACTGATGAATTCAGCATCCGAGCCATTCAGGATTTTGGCGCCGATAGTCGTATGTTGCTTCATGATCTCCCACTCCGCCGGATCAAGCTTGGCTGGTTTCAAGAGTATCAGGTCGGGGATGCCTATCTTACCCAAATCATGCATGGGCGCTGCATAAAGAATGGTTTCAATAATACTTTCAGCAAGTCCCATGCGTCGGGCTATGGCAGCGCAATAACTGCTCATCCGCTGAATATGAGTGCCGGTATCCTCATCCCTGTACTCCGAGGCCATGGACAGCCGGTAAATCGTTTCCAGCGAAGCTGCTTTTACCTTTTCCAAGGCACGCTTTAATTCCTGTGTCCTGCTGGCTACTTCGGACTCCAGTTCTTTGCGGTAATTACTCAGCAAGTCGTTATAGGCCTTGACTTTCAGCAATGACCGGACCCGGGCTAAAAGCTCCATCCTGTCAACTGGCTTGGAAATAAAATCATCACACCCTGCGTCAATTCCCTTTATCCGGTCTTCTGTTTCCCGCAAAGAGGTGACCAAAATTATCGGCAGCATCTGATGTGTTTTGTCTTGCCTGATTCTACGGACAACTTCAAAACCATCCATGCCGGGCATCATTACATCCAGCAGAATCAGATCGATTAAATTACCGGATATTTTTTCCAGCGCTTCGTCACCGCTTGCCGCCGGGACAATTTCATAACCCTGTACAGCAAGATATGCTTCGAGAAGTTCAATGTTTTGGGGTTGATCATCAACTACTAAGATGACGGGTTTGTCTTTCATCTTCTTACCTTTTTGAATTTTACTTTTATCCGTAGAAGAAAACTCACTAAAGAAATTTATTGATTTCTTGCGCAAATGTGCGCGTATTGATTGGCTTGCCTATAAATCCGGAGTTAGTTATTCCTAGCAGATCGTCCTTGCCCTCGTCCATTACCGAAGCAGTAACAAAAACAATGGGGATGTCACGCGTCTCCTTGTCCCGACGCAATATCCTGGCTGCGTCCGTACCGCGCATGTCTGGAAGCCGTACATCCATAATTATAATATCCGGCTTTTCTTTTCTGGCTATAGCAATGCCGTGCGCAGCATTTTCCGCTTTGAATACTTCGAAGCCGGCGACTTCCAAAAGATCCTTTTCCAGTAACAGATTGTCTCCATTATCATCGACAACTAATGCTTTCTTTTTCATATTACTTCGCTTCCCCTGAATATAATAGGCAGAGTAAACAGGACAGAGGTGCCTTTATTTAATCCCTTTGATTCTACAGCAAGCTTCCCGCTGTGCATTTCAACCATCTTTCTGGAGAGCGGCAGACCTAATCCTGTCCCTTCAGTCAGCCGGGAATAGGGAGTATCGACACGGAAAAACCCTTCAAATATTTTCTCCATGTTTTCAGAGGCTATCCCGATCCCTGTATCCCAGACCACTATTTCTACGGCAGAACCAACTTTCTTCGCCTGCATGCCAATATTGCCCCCTTCGGGGGTAAATTTAACTGCGTTGGAAAGCAGGTTGTAAATTATTTCTTTTACCTTGAGCTCATCCGCCTCAATATTCGGCAGATCTTCAGATATTTCCAGCAGCATTTCCAGTTTCTTTTTACTGACCATATCCGCTACCAGCATAGAAATTTCATTGAGCAAACATTTCATGGGTAAGTTGGATAATGACAGTTTCATCTTACCTGCTTCAATTTTTGCCATATCAAGTATCTGATTTATCAGTAAGAGAAGGTGCTTCCCGCTGGATAAAACATTATTAACATATTTTTTCTGCTTGTCATTAAGCGGCCCGAAAGTTTCGTCGTATAATACCTCGGAGAAACCGTTAATGGAGTTAAGCGGTGTCCTGAGTTCATGCGACATATTGGCCAGAAATTCAGATTTTACCTTAGCGGTACGTTTTAACTCGCGGGTCAACTCCTCTAACTCGTCATGAGCTTTTTTCAGACCGGCTTCTATTTCCTTCCGCTCGGTGATGTCCTCTATGGCCAGAAGGATGATCTTCTCTTTTCCCGACACCCTTTGAATCTGCCTGGCGTTCAAAAGCATGATGTGTTTGCCAATGGTCGTGAAATCGTGCACAACCTCATAGTTATCAAAGGTTGCCTTTTGGGGAAGTATGGTTTCCAGCAGTTCCCGCAGCTTGGGGATGTTCCACTGCTTATTTCCCAGGTCATAGATAAGCTGTCCTATGGTATCTTCAGGTTTCACCTTGAAGAATTCATAGAAAGAACGGCTGGCGTTGACCACTCTAAGATTTTGATCCAAGGAAATTAAGGGCTCACGTACAGTGTTGATAATGCTCTCGGTAAATTCACTGGTTTCATCTGCTAATATTTTAATATCCGCCAGTTCTTTTCTGGTCTTTTCCAGACCGGCTTCTATCTCCTTGCGCTCGGTTATGTTTTCATATATGCCCAGAACGCCGCGGATTTCATTTTTGCCATCCAGCAGCGGCATTTTGGAAGTGTCGATCCACAATCGTCTGCCGTCCAATTGCCGCAGGGGCTCAATAATGTGCAGTTTCGGTTTCCCGCTGGTGATTACCTCAGCATCATCCGTGCGGTAGGCTTCTGCTTCTGCCTTGGACCAAGGTAGATCAAAATCAGTCTTACCGATAATCTGTTCCGGCCTGTCAAAGCCCATATCGTTCAACATAACATTGTTACAACCCAGATATATGCCGGCTTTGTCCTTCCAGAAGATAGATTGGGGGACCGAGTTCAAGATAATCCTGAGCATATTCTCGCTCTGCTGCAGCAACCTCTCCTGCTCCTTGCGCTCGGTGATGTCCTCGATGGCCAGAAGGATGATCTTTTCTTTTCCCGACACTCTTTGAATCTGCCGGGCATTCAAATGCATGATGCGCTTGCCAATGGTCGTGAAATCGTGCTCAACCTCATAGTTATCAAACGTTGCTTTTTGAGGAAGGATGGTTTCCAGCAGTTCCCGCAGTCTGGGGATATCCCATTGCTTATTTCCCAGGTCATAGATAAGCTGTCCCACGGTATTTTCAGGGCTTACTTTGAAGAATTCATAGAAGGAACGGCTGGTGGTGACCACCCTTAAATCCTGATCCAGAACGATTAAGGGATGCCGCACGGTGTTGATCATGCCCTCGGCGTATTTGTGGGTTTCTATATCTTCGGATATTTTAATTGCTGCCAGTTCTATAAGTGCCCTTTCCAGCGCACCTTCCTGCAGCTTGCTAGCGGTGATGTTGCTCATCACGATACGGCAAGTAGGCACGCCATCGGTATCCCTCGCGGCGATCGTATCCAAACGAACCCAAAATGTCGATTCATCCTCTTTCACCATCCGTAGTTCGTATACCTGCGTTTCACCGGCCTGCCCCGAGCCTGCCGAAATGGTCTCAAAGAGCTGTTTGTGTTGCAGGTAGTAGATGTCCATATCTGCGGGGAGAATAAATCGGTGTAAGGGTTGCTTGACCAGTTCCCTTCTCGCCACGCCAAACATTTTGGCGGCGGTGAGGTTGGCCTCGAGAATGAACCCTTTTTCGCTTAAGGTGAAATAGCCTACCGGCGCCAGATCGTAGAAGTCGAAAAAGCGTGCCCCCGCGACGTCCAGTTCCGCCTGCGCGCGGAGCAGTTCCTCGTTTTGCAGCTCCAGTTCAACCTGATGCACCTGTAATTCTTGGAGTGTCCGCTTTATGACTGCTGGCGACATTTTTTCGATGTTTCCCGGCGGCAGGGCGGCTTTCTCTCTGGTGATCTTTTCTGCCTTCTTGCGCAAATCCGCAGCAAGTCCTGAATTTGTCGTTTTCTTAGTCATTGTTTTGCCCCTTTAGGATCATGAGTATTAAACCACAGACTACGATGACTGCTGTACCTGGTCAACACATGACCTATCCAGTTGTGGGTTAGATAATACACCTTGTAAATACAATGAGTTAGATAAAAAAGTGGGGGGGGCTGCAATTTTGTGGTGTTGGTCTATCTAAGCAACTATGTTTATCATGGCTACCCATAAACATTAATCCAATCGACTTACGAGTTGATAATAATTATGGAAATCAGCTTACTTCCTTTATCATTTTTTTTCAGTACCCTTTTCTAAAGCATAAAGTCAATATTAATTTAGGACTATCTGATGCTTTTTTACCATCTGAAGGCATAAACTTTTTCTGACTCGGTCGGCTTGTGCGTGAGGAAGCTATACCTGTTCTGAAGCCGTTTGTATGGATAGCAATAATTTAAAACATCTATTCGTCTTTTTTATAATACTTCGCCCACTTCGTGTCTATCTGACTTTGAATGGCTGCTATCTGCTCATCTGTAAGAATCTTGAAGCGTGACTGTGAGCGGAAGTATTCACGCACCGGCACCAGCTTGCGTTTTTCAACAAGTTTTTCGGATGCGGCGGTAAGTTTGAACTCACCATTAACTATCTCGTAGAGGTCATAATAGCCTGTTTCTACGGCAAGCCTGCCAACCTTTATCCCGTATCTTGCGTCATATCCCCAGCCCGGCGGGCAAGGGATATGGATATGGAAATACTTGGTGCCCGGCATGTCCATGCACTTTTTTATCTTGTCAAAAAGATCCAGCGGATAGGCTGCCGAACACGCGGCAACATAGCTTAAATTATGCGCCGCCATGATTGCCGGCACATCCTTTTTTTGCTGCAGCTTTCCCTTAAAGGGCGTGTTAGCGGTCACCGCACCGATAGGGGTAGTGCCCGATCGCTGAACACCGGTGTTCATGTATCCCTCATTATCGTAGCAGAAATAGATGAAGTTTTCACCACGTTCGGCTGCACCGGATAGAGCCTGCAAACCGATATCGCTTGTCCCGCCGTCACCTGCCCATGCGGCTACTTGAATATTATCTTTTCCCTGTACCTTCAGTGTGGCCAGAATTCCGGAGGCTGCCGCGGCAGTTGATGCAAAGGTTACATTCAGGCAGGGAAGCTTTGTTGAGGCAATCGGGAAAAGCCCCTGCAGCACAGTAAGGCAGCTGGGAGGCACAACAAGGATGGTGTCTTTGCCCAGCGCCTTGAGGCCAACCCTGTAGGCAATGGCCAGGCCGCAGCCGGTGCAAGCCCTTGTCCCCGGATGGACAAATTCTTCTGTCGGTAAGCTTAAAATTGTTGTCTTAGCCTGCATGAAATTCTCCTGATCCCGATAAACGGGATAAGTGCGTTAACGAAATTATTTTCTACTTACTAAAGCTTTAGCCCAATCCACACGGGCTGTATCGAAACCCTGCCTTGTGTCGCGGCTCTGAGGGTTTGGATTAAATCATCTGTTTTGATGTCGCGGCCGCCAATCCCGGCGACAAAATTCTGAACCACCGGCAATTTGCCGGTTCCTGCCAGGTGTTCATAGAGCGCGGACTTTAAATCCGATACCAGCGCTCCTTCATAACCATAGCTCAATGCCTTTTCATAAACGATTACGCCTTTTTTCCCCTTCAGTGCCTTGGCAATCGCCTCATCCGGAAAAGGCCGATAAAAACGAACGCCCATGACACCCACTTTGATGCCCTCTTTTCTCAATGTATCAACGGCAACCCGCAGTTGGTAGGTCATTGAGCCCAGGCC
>Ga0194053_10001387_pt1 | contig 15525 bp, 11 predicted proteins | sample SepL228m_MetaG_FD_161684 | JGI IMG/M metagenome (GOLD analysis project Ga0194053, IMG submission 161684) | Anoxic zone freshwater microbial communities from boreal shield lake in IISD Experimental Lakes Area, Ontario, Canada - Sep2016-L227-8m | ecosystem: Environmental > Aquatic > Freshwater >... | reverse complement strand
GTGCTAAAGGTATGAGCGGCGCTATTGCCAAAGCCGAAGAAATTGCGGCATCCGATCCCGAACGTTATGTCTTGTTACAGCAATTTAAAAACCCGTCCAATCCTGCTATTCATGAGCAGACCACCGGGCCTGAAATCTGGAACGATACCGATGGCGCGATTGATATTTTGGTGTCAGGCGTTGGTACGGGTGGAACGATTACCGGCGTTTCCCGCTATATCAAACAAACCCAAGGCAAGGCGATTATTTCAATTGCGGTAGAACCGACTGCCAGTCCGGTATTGACCCAGTTTCGTGCCGGCGAGCCACTCCAACCCGGGCCGCACAAGATTCAAGGTATTGGCGCGGGATTTGTCCCCGGCGTGCTCGATCTCTCACTGGTTGATGAAATTGAGCAAGTCAGTAACGAAGAAGCTATTGATTACGCACGCCGTCTTGCCAAGGAAGAAGGCATACTGGCCGGTATTTCCTGCGGTGCAGCGGTTGCCGTGGCAGTCCGTGTTGCCAAGCGACCTGAAAATGCAGGTCTTACCATCGTGGTGGTGTTGCCGGATTCAGGTGAGCGTTATCTAAGCTCGCCTCTGTTTGAAGGTCTTTTTGATGCCAGTGGTTTTGCCGCATGAACGATGCCAGCCATTTAAGTACGAAGTACGATTGGGGTATCGATGCGCTGGTTGCGCAATTGCGTGATTTGCGCGTGCAATCCCTGGAAACTCGAAGCCGACGCGATAAACCACCGAAACTGCCTTCACGAAAAGAGTTACATTTGATATTGGACGGGCTGGGTGCCGTCTTGTTTCCCAATCGTTTGGGGTTGCCCGATCTGAATGACGAAGGTATTGATTACTTTGTGGGTCATACCCTCGAAACTTTACTGCGTAAACTGTATAAGCAAATCAGCCGCGAACTGCACTTTAATTCCGGGCATCAGGGACTTGATCAAGCAACACATGACCACTCTATTGACTTGGCACGTCAGTTTGCCTCGCAATTACCCACGGTAAGAAAGTTGCTTGACACCGATATTCAAGCGGCATTCGAAGGTGATCCCGCTGCAAGAAGCCCTGACGAAGTATTGGTTTGTTATCCGGGCATTACCGCGATTATTCATCATCGACTGGCGCATATTCTTTATCAGTTAGGTGCGCCGCTGGTGGCCCGCGTTATCGCCGAGATTGCTCATTCATCGACAGGCATTGATATTCATCCGGGCGCACAAATCGGCGAGAGTTTTTTTATTGACCACGGTACCGGTGTCGTTATCGGAGAAACTGCGGTGATTGGCCGCCATGTTCGTGTTTATCAAGCAGTCACCTTAGGTGCCAAACGGTTTGAAAAAGATGATAACGGGTTGCTGGTTAAAGGCAATCCACGACATCCTATCGTTGAAGATGATGTTGTGATTTATGCCGGTGCGACGATTTTGGGCCGTATCACCATTGGTCACGGCTCAACCATTGGCGGCAATGTCTGGCTAACCCATAGCGTCCCCCCTAACAGCATTATCTCTCAGGCGCATGTACGCGGCGAGCTGTTCCATGGCGGGGCCGGAATATGACGATTTATGATTTCCCGGGCTTTTGCCCGGAAACTAGGAAACAGGAAGCTCCAGCTTCCAAACATCGGAAGAGGGAGCTTCCAACGCATTAGTTTCCGATCTGGAGATCGGAAAAACTAACTTTTATTATAATAATCAAAATAGGAAAAAGTCATGACCGATATACATGAAGGCACATCACATACCGCACTAGGCGATGTCGCGGCGCGTACATTAGCGAATGCCACCAAAACCGTCCCTATGTTATCAACCATCACCCCCCGGTGGTTGGTTCATTTGATGCAATGGAAGCCTCTTGAGGCCGGTATTTACCGCGTTAACAAAGTCAAGAACGAAAACGAGCTCTTTGTTGATTGTTCAAGTCTTGATGAAAAAGAACTGCCACAAACCTTTGTTGATTACGAAGAATGGGGCAGAGAATACCGCTTGAATGCCGTTAATACCGTACTTGACGTGCATACCCGTATTTCTGATTTATACAGCAGCCCGCATAACCAAATCCATTAACAGCTGCGTTTGACTATTGAAACCATTAAAGAACGCCAAGAAAGCGAATTGATTAACAACGCCGAATATGGCTTGCTTAACAACGTGGCACCTGCGCAGGTAGTACAGCCCGTTAAAGGTGGAAACGGCGCACCGACTCCCGATGATCTGGATGAGCTTATTTCCCGTGTCTGGAAAGAACCTGCGTTTTTCCTGGCCCATCCCAAGACTATTGCCGCGTTTGGCCGTGAATGTACCTTCCGTGGCGTACCGCCTGCAATCGTCACGCTGTTTGGTTCGCAGTTTTTGACGTGGCGCGGCTTGCCTTTGATCCCTTCTGACAAAGTCAGAATTGTTGATGGCAAAAGCAAAATAATATTGTTGCGTACCGGTGAAAGCCGTCAAGGTGTAGTGGGTCTTTATCAACCCAACCTGACCGGCGAACTGAGCATGGGTCTTTCAGTCCGTTTTATGGGCATCAATCACAAAGCGATTGCCTCTTATCTTATCTCGCTGTATTGCTCGCTGGCGGTGCTGACTGATGATGCGCTCGGGGTGCTCGAGAATGTCGAAGTGGGCAAGTACCATGAATACAAGTGAATTTGACCCAGCTAATCTGACGCAACATGGTTTTACAGAAAACTTGGGGTCTGCTTCGCTGCCCGATGAAGCTTATCTGACTCAACTCGCTAACGAGCTATTTTCAGCGTTGCCCTGTGATGGTTCAAGGCTGGGACCGGATGCTTCGGCAGTGCCGGGTGTCCTGTCTTCCAACTTGGCGGGCTTTGGTCAATCGGGCGTAACCGGCGTTATGCCCCAAGGTTTTGGTCAGCCAGGCGAGGCGGAGTTGCGGCAAGTGTTTGCGCCGCGCAGGCCGTCTTTCGAGAGTGTCCCTGATTCGCTCGATACGGGAGCAGTTTTAGGCAATCCGCCTTCTTCATCTAAAGCCCCCGGTTTACCGTCGTCTTTTGCAGGTGTCGACCAGTCAGTGTTGGCGGGGATTTTCTCGCATGACTTTGGCTTGCCCGGACCAGCTGATTTGCAAAATTTGCTGGTTACGCGCCCACCCACAGGAAGCATTATTCCGGCCAGTGTTGATGCGGGTTCAATTCCTGCTGCACCCTCTTCGGCGGCGGTACAGGAATCAAGGGCTGAAACGCAAGCAAATAGCGATAACTCAGTGGAAATGGTTATTTCACCGCTGGTTTTTGAAGCGGAATTGCAAAAACTTTTCGCTGCAAATACAGCGGCTACCGGGAGAATTCCGAATAGTGCGGCGTCCGGATCTAGCCCCGGCCTGCCCTCTTCGTTGGTGCCAACGCCTGGTTTGACCGGCTCCCTGGGTGACCTGGAGGCTTCATTGCCGACGAGTACTTCCCCTCAGGGCTATGGTCTTCCAAGCAACGCGGAGCTGCAAAAGTTGCCGGCTTTGCGTCCGGCTTCCGGAAGCATTAGTCCTGCCAGTGTTGATGCTGATTCAATTCCTGCTTTTCCGTCTTCTTTGGCGGCACAGGAATTAACAGGTGAAGCGCTGGCGGATAGTGACCAATCAGTGGAAACGTATATCTCACCGCAGGTTTTTGAAGCGGAATTGCAAAAACTTTTCGCGGCCAATTCAACGGCAACGGGCAGTCTTCCAAGCAGTGCCGTGGGCAGTTCGATTACCGGCCTTCCGTCTTCGACGGGAACGCAAGGTTTGGCAGGCTCGCTGGATGACTTGGACGCTTCCTTGATTGCCGGTCTGTCAACCGAGGCGTATGGGTTGCAGGGCGAAGCCGCGTTGCTGAAGTTTTTCAAGCCTTTTGCGGTGCCTGCCGGAAGCGCTCCGGAAAGCGTGGGATCGGGTTCATCCTTTTATTTTCTGGATGAATTGAAAAACGGTGGATTTAATGCGCCAGGTCTTGGTTCGGCGCATCCGCCCTTTGATGTCCAGGCGGTCCGGCGGGATTTTCCGATTCTACAAGAACGGGTTAACGGTTATCCGTTAGCCTGGCTGGATAACGCGGCGACCACCCAAAAGCCACAGGTGGTGATTGACCGGGTTTCGTACTTTTATGAGCACGAAAATTCCAACATTCACCGCGCGGCGCATGAGTTGGCGGCACGTGCGACCGATGCGTATGAAAAAGCGCGTGATACGGTTGCACGTTTTCTCAATGCACCGTCTCCCGAGGAGATTATTTTTGTCCGTGGTACCACCGAGGGCATCAATCTGGTTGCGCAAAGTTGGGGCCGGCAAAATCTGGTTGCGGGTGATGAGATCGTCATTACCTGGCTGGAGCATCATGCCAATATCGTGCCGTGGCAACAACTCAGCGAAGTGACCGGGGCGAAGTTACGGGTTGTGCCGGTTGATGATAGCGGTCAGGTGTTATTGGGTGAATATCAGAAGTTGCTGAGTTCCCGTACCAAACTGGTGTCGTTCACGCATGTCTCCAATGCACTCGGTACGGTTACGCCAGCGCAGGAAATCATTGCCATGGCCCATCGTGTTGGCGCTCGGGTTTTGCTGGATGCCGCCCAATCCGTTTCGCACTTGCACGTTGATGTTCAGGCGCTTGATTGTGATTGGTGCGTATTTTCAGGGCACAAAATATTTGGCCCCACCGGAATTGGCGCGGTATATGGCAAGGCAGAATTGCTTGAGTCCATGCCCCCGTGGCAAGGCGGCGGTAACATGATAGAAGATGTCACCTTTGAGAAAACCATCTACCAGCCTGCACCTGCCAAGTTTGAAGCCGGTACCGGCAACATTGCGGATGCAGTAGGCTTGGGCGCGGCGCTTGAATACCTGACCAAAATCGGTGTCCATAACGTCGCGCGTTATGAGCACGAACTGCTGGTTTACGCAATGGATGCGCTGAAGAGCATCCCCGGTTTGCGTTTGATTGGTACGGCGGCGGAAAAAACCAGTGTGCTATCGTTTGTGCTGGCAGGGCACAGCAATCAGGATATTGGTGTCGCATTAAACAAGGCGGGTATTGCTGTACGTACCGGCCATCATTGCGCGCAACCCATCTTGCGTCGTTTTGGCCTGGAAAGTACAGTACGTCCTTCCTTGGCGTTCTATAATACCTATGAAGAAATTGATCGTTTGGTTACTACCGTTAAACAGATTCAGAGCGGCAAAATTGTTTAACAAGTAGTCTGTTGCTGTCTGGCTCCCATACCTGTTATGGGAGCCTTTACGTCTAAATATTTTTACCGTCATAAAACAACAATTGGCCGTCATGTTGTGCCATTGTTCATGACCGGTTAGTTCTGCAAGAATCGCGTTGCCTTCCTTTTTATTCTTTCAATGCCTGCAAAGGCTCAATGTATTTCAAATTAAAGGTTTCAGCTACTGCCGGATAAGTCACCAAACCACGGTAGGTATTAAGGCCATATTGCAAAGCCTGATTTTTACGCACAGCTTCCAGACCTTCATTGGCGAGATGTAGTGTATAGACCGCTGTTTGGTTGTTAAGGGCAAAGGTACTGGTACGAGGAACGGCACCCGGCATGTTGGCAACGCAATAATGCACCACGCCATCGACTTCATAAGTCGGATTGCTATGGGTGGTCGCATGAGTGGTTTCTACACACCCGCCTTGATCGACTGCCACATCAACAATGACAGAGCCTTTATGCATAGTGGGCAACATGTTTCGGGTAATCAGCCAGGGAGCGCGCCCGCCAGGAATTAACACCGCGCCAATCACAAGATCGGCTTCGCAGATAACATCTTCAATATTATATTCATCACTGATGCGCGTTTGTAATTGCCCGCGATAAATATCATCCAGATACTTTAAGCGATCATGGCTAATATCCAGTACCGTGACTTGTGCGCCCAAGCCAACGGCAACCCGTGCGGCATTGGTGCCGACAATACCGGCACCCAGAATAACGACATTAGCGGGAGCGACACCGGGAACACCGCCCATTAATACGACTCGACCCCCATGGGATTTTTGTAGATAGGTTGCACCCACTTGCGTTGCCATGCGCCCGGCAACCTCACTCATGGGTGTTAATAGCGGCAGTTGTCCGGTTCCTGTTTGTACTGTTTCATAAGCGATACCGGTCGTTCCACTGGCTAACAGGGCATCGGTCAAAGGCTTGTCGGAGGCCAGATGCAGATAGGTAAACAGAATTAAATCCGGACGTAGATGCTGATATTCCGAAGCAATGGGCTCTTTTACTTTAACCACCATTTGAGCGGCCCACGCATCTTCTGCGTAAGGCACAATTTCAGCGCCGGCGGACAGGTATTCCTCATCTGAAAGCGAGCTGCCTGCACCCGCTCCAGTCTGTACCAAAACCTGATGGCCGCGTCGCGTCAAGGCTTTAACTGCACCCGGCGTCATTCCGACGCGATTCTCGTTATCTTTAATTTCTTTGGGTAGTCCGATTCGCATGAGTCGCTCCAGATTGTCTAGGGGGATGTTCTGATGTTGATCACTGTTAGGACAGCTTGGTGCGCTGGTCTCACCTATAAAATAACATTATTGGCAGGAAAAATCGAACACGGTTTTTTTTGTGAAATCTACCTTAAGCAATCAACGAACAAAGGTGCGCATCGTTGCAATGCTTCGGTGTTACCGGTCTTGATTGGTAACGACTCAGCAGTTACAAAATAGGGCTACCATCATGGGACAGATAACATCCTTTTGTGGCAGTCGAACACGATAACTTTCCCGGAAGCGGTTATCCATAATGACTGATATTTAGGGCATAACCATCGGGTTTCGAATGGCTTAAATAATCAAACGGGATGGCACTGTAGTAGCTGCCCTCCACCAGTTCAAAGCCGGTATTGCGGGCTAATAAATCAGATTTTTTCTCATCGACCTGTTGCAGGATACTTTGTCCGCCCACTGAAGTCACTTGTGCTTTCAGCTGCTGCAATTTTGCCAGCAAGGTCTCATTATGTTCCTGATCCTCCAAATTTCGGGCGGAGGTGCTAACGTAGTTCGGGGATATCTTGGCAATCAAATCAAACGCTTCAGACTCCTGGCCAAGGTAATCAAATTTAAGCGCAATTTGATAGCCTCTGCGTCGATAATTATCAAGGCCATTAAGCAGTTCTTGAAAGTAACGGGCATATTGACTACTAACGGCCAGTACGATGACGACATTTTTGGTTTGCAATCCACACTGTGCTATCACGTCTTCAAAATAGGCACCATGATCCTGTTTAATACCCAGTATGTGGCGGGGATCAACCTCTAAAAACAGGGTTTCTTGCAAATGTGCCAAGGTCAGATAATTAAGCATGTGAACGGTGCGCGACAAGCGATCAAAATTAATAATGGATTCAAAATCAGCGGCCTGCACGGAGTTATTGGCTAGCAGGTTTTCAATTTCGTTTGCATACAGATGCTGGGTTTTATTGGGAACAACCGTAATCTGTGCCTTATAACCTACAATCTCGGTCGGCTTTAGCGTTTGTCGTAACGGGGCAAAAAAACTGTTGATCCGAATCGGGCCGAAAAGACCGCTGACTTTACCTTCTTCCAGAACAAAGGGCCTAAAACTGGAGCGATATTCGCGCCCGAGTCTATCATTAAAATATTCCACTAAATGTTGTAACGGCATACACTTTTCTCCACTTTATTCTTATTCAATAACCCGATTGCAAACTTGCAACATAACGATCATTTGATGTGCCAGTTCTCGCTAACGAAAAAAAAGCGGGCTAATAGCCCGCCATAAAAAACATCCTTGTGAGTCAGGAGGCAAAATTTTAAAGTCCGTTATAAAAAGTCATGGACAAGTAATTCTTCTTATCATTCATTTACAGTTGAGCGTTTTAAAAAAACGGTAACGGTTTTCTTACTCTTGGCAACTAGCTTAATGCAGTTTTTATGATTAATAAAACGATATATTTAGATGTTTATATCTAATATAAAGATAAATCATACTGACGATGCTGCGCATGGTTTATCGCTAAATCCTCCAATTTGAACTGATTAACTGTTATAGTGGGAATTTTTTTAAACCCAATAAAACATAAGGTTAGTTTTAATGAATGTGGCATATACTATTTCGGGTTTTGCGGTCGGGTTATTAGTTGGCGTGACAGGCGTGGGCGGCGGTTCTTTGATGACACCCTTGCTGGTGTTTTTGTTTAACTTCAATCCGGCGGTTGCCGTGGGTACGGATCTTTTATTTGCTGCGATCACCAAAACCTGTGGGGTTTGGGTGCATCACGGCAAACATGGCTCGGTCGACTGGAAAATCGTGGGGTGGATGGCGCTGGGGAGTATCCCCTTTGCAATAACTACCCTATTTGTACTTAAGCATTTTATGGCGATAGGCAAGGAAACAACCGGCACCATTACCTTTACGCTGGGTATTGCACTCGTGTTAACCGCTTGCGCACTGTTTGTCCGTAGTTTTTTATTAAATAGAGCCGCGAAACTTGAGCGTATTGATGATGAACATAGCAACCCCGAGAATGCGGCACGGTTTAAGCACTTGCAAATACCCGCAACCATACTGATTGGTGCGGTTTTAGGTGTGCTGGTTACGCTTTCATCGGTAGGCGCGGGTGCGCTGGGTACGGTGGCACTGTTATTTCTTTATCCCCGGATGACGACACTTAAAATTGTGGGTACTGATTTGGCGCATGCGATTCCGTTAACCGCTGTTGCCGGGATTGGTCACCTAAGTTTAGGCAATGTGGATCTGGTTTTATTAAGCAGTTTGCTGATAGGATCTTTGCCAGGTATTTGGGTGGGTAGTCACCTCAGTGCAAAAATTCCGGAACGGTTTTTACGTCCGGTTTTAGCGACTATTTTGTTGCTGATCGGGCTCAAGTTTATTTTGCAATAACCGCTTAAGCTTGCCCTCCTTTTAAAATCATAACGGTTGAAAAACGGCTGATGAAAAAAATATTGTTTGTGACCAGTGAAGCGCATCCCCTGATTAAAACCGGCGGACTGGCTGATATTTCCGGCAGCTTGCCCAAGGCATTAGCCAGACAGGGGGTCGATGTGCGCCTGATAATGCCCAACTATCAGGCCATCAAAACCACTGAAGAAATTTACTACAAAAGCACGGTGCGGGTAAATAATACCGAGGCACATATTCTTGAGACCCGTCTGCCTGACACTCAAGTGCCGGTATGGCTGGTGGATTGTCCTGAACTCTTTGGTTTTCCGGGTAATCCTTATGTGGATGAACAAGGCAATGCCTGGCCGGATAGCGCCGAACGTTTTGCCCTGTTTTGCCGTGTCGCTGTTGAGGCCGCGATGAACCGGGGTTATTTGGACTGGACGCCCGATATAGTCCATTGTAATGACTGGCAAAGTGGTCTGGTGCCGGCGTTGCTGTCGCTGGAAGCCGGTCGCCCCGCAACGGTGTTTACCCTGCATAACTTGGCTTACCAAGGCCTGTTTCCAAAAGCTACCGCAGACTTGCTCAATCTGCCCAGGCAATTTTGGAGTCCGGCGGGTATTGAATTTAACGGAATGCTGTCCTTTATAAAAGGTGGCTTGGCCTATGCTGATCGTATCACCACCGTTAGCCCGACCTATGCCGAAGAAATTCAGACAGCTGATTATGGCTATGGCCTGGAGGGCTTGTTAAGTTACCGAAAAGAAGCGCTGACCGGAATTATTAACGGAATAGACACCGATCAGTGGAATCCGGAAACGGATACCGCTATTAGTATACCCTATACTATTTTAACATTATCCAAAAAACGGCTCAACAAAACAGCCCTGCAAATCAGACACGCGCTACCGGTTGATGACACCCTGCCGGTATTTGTCCTGATCAGTCGTTTAGTGGAGCAAAAAGGCATCGATATGATAATGGACTGCCTTCCCGAAATGCTGACACTGCCTTTGCAATTTATTTTACTCGGCAAGGGTGAGTCGCGTTTTGAACAGCAGTTAACGACTATTGCCAATAGGCATCCCGATAAAATAGCGGTTACGCTGGGTTATGATGAAACGTTGGCGCATCAGCTTGAAGCCGGTGCCGATGTTTTCCTGATGCCGTCGCGCTTTGAACCTTGCGGCTTAAACCAGTTATACAGTCAACGTTATGGTACGGTTCCCATCGCCAGAAAAACCGGCGGTTTGGCCGATACGGTCATTGATGTGTTGCCGGAAACCTTGAGCAACAAGACTGCAACGGGCTTTGTTTTTAATCAGGCAATGTCCGGATCTTTAATGGAAGCCATTAAGCGTGCACTCATTGTCTATAGTCTGCCTAAAACCTGGAAGCAATTACAAATTAACGGCATGCAAAAAGACTATTCCTGGAATAGCAGCGCTAAAGAGTACCTGGCGTTATACGAACAACTTTGACTGTCCGATAAACCACCCGCTTAACCGGAGGCAACCAGAAGTGGGCGTTTCGCAGACCTGATTTCCAAGCCGGAACCCGGGAATTAGGTCAACCTGTCAAGATAGTTGTTGTCAACCGGACAGGATAATTGTCGCCGAACAATACAATTTTGTATCCCTTTGAATATTTTCGTGCTGTTCGTGTTTTTCGTGGATCAAATGATTTTTCTAGGTTAATAGGCTATGATGACAGCTTATAAACACGCACCGGCACAAAAAAAATACTTAATGACGACTTCCGACCAACAATTGATAGCAACAACCCAAGCTTGGCTAAAATCGTTTGTTATTGACTACAGTATTTGTCCGTTTGCGAAACGTGAAGCAGATCGTGGCAGTATTCATTTTGTCGCCAGCCATGATACGGATCTAGAAGACTGTCTGGCCAATTTAATGCTGGAATGTGATCGCTTGAATAGCGATGCCGGTATTGAAACCACGCTCATTATTTATGACCAGGCTTTTATCTGCTTTGATGATTATCTTGATTTTGTTGAACTTGCTGAAGAATTATTGCTGGTAGAAGACTACGAAGGAATTTACCAGTTGGCCGGCTTTCATCCTGATTATTGTTTTGAAGGTGCCAAACAGGACGATGCGGCTAATTATACCAACCGTTCGCCCTATCCGATGTTGCATTTGTTACGTGAAGCCAGCCTTGAAAAAGCCATTGATGCTTACCCGGATCCAGAGGCTATCCCGGAACGAAATATTAAATTATTGCGTGAACTGGGGCTTGCCAATGTAAAGTCTTTATTGGCTGCGTGTTATCCGGTTAAAATGGATAACTAAGGAATGCGCATGAAATAACTTAGGCATCTTGCTCCTTCTCCCTCTGGGAGAGGGTTGGGGGTGAGGGAATATAAATGGCCAGTTATTTCATGCACGATCCTAAGCGAAGGGGGGTATGACGCTATGCTTTTACACACACGCTAAAAATGACTATCCACTTAATCCGGGGGCACTGATTAGTAATATGCATCTCCGGCACCCTAAAGTTCGCCATACCAGCATCCATGCCGGTGTTGGCTGAAGTTTCTTGTTCCAGCTTAAAGGCGGCCCTAAAAATTATTTATTATCCTTCTTCCACTACACTCTTTTCAGCAGTCGCTGCTGCTTCGGAGGAGGAATCAAAACTTTTTTCAACCAGCTTCCATTTAGAAGAGGTGGAATCAACAACAGCCACTGTATTCTCAGGCTCTGTTTCAGTTTTTTTGTTTAATGCTTCCATAAACGCTACAAACCAATCCTGTTCTTTAATGCCAGCCAGATCCGGATCATTTAGAATTTCGTCGGCTTCCGGCAAAGCACCTCTATCGCGGGCTTTTTCCAGTGCCTTCATGCACTCGTCTTTATTGCCTTGTAAACCATAAATGCAGGCCAAATTATAAGAGGCTGTGCCGGCTTGAATGGCATTGGCTTTTTCAAATTGTTTGCTGGCCAATTCATACAGCGTATCAGCCGGTTTTACTTTTTTAAGCCTGGCCAAATCCATATAAGCCACACCGCCATTAATGGCCGCCCCCAGATAATCGGGATTAATCAGCAGACAAAAAGCAAACTTTTGGATAGCATCCTGATAAATTAGAGCCGCCTCGTCACCGGTTTTGATTTTTGCCTGATGCAATAAAGCAAACCCCCAATTATATAAAGCTTCAGCACGCAGTGGATCATCATGTAAAACATCCGCGTAACCTTGATAAGCAGCTTTAAACAGACCATTTGCGGTACTGCCTTCACTTTTACGTGCCAGCGCAGTTTGCTTTATAGTTGCATTGAGTTTGGATTTTTTGGTGAATGAGTCTAACAGCGACATTGCATTTACTCCTGACTGAGTGGTTATTGGTCAAAATTGTTATAGAATAACAGCTCTACTTCTAACGACACCATTAAATTTAAACCATGAATGCGTCAAACTGTGCCGATATTACCAAGGAAAAAGTAAACCTGGAAACCTCAAAAATTGCCTGGCAAGAATTGCAGCGTTTTTTTGCCAGTGGCACGGCAGTATTTGTTGCTGCCCCGCTGGATTTGGTTGATGTTGCCTATCAGTTTTCTATCGACAATAAAGATCAGGTTGCGCAATGGCTGCAAAGCAATCAAATCGCCCTGGTATCTGATCAACAGGCACTTGAATGGTTGGATTCGGATGCCGTGGTTTGGGCAGTTGTAGTTAAACCCTGGATATTGGTGCAGCAGTAAATCCGCTCATCCTTTAACAAGCATGGGATGAACGGGTTTATTTGTGTTGAACTTTGATGATGTAAATCGACGGCTATCGAGGCGTTATGCTTTGCCTCTTGATCCTGAGCGTCCCTGGCCTCTGGATTCGATACGCTTACTGTCAGACCGTTTGCTGTCAGCTGGTTTTGCGGCACGAGCAGCGGGTTTTTTAGAATGGCGTAAATCTTTTTTGCCAGCAGTCTTATTGGGTGCGTTCTTTTTAGGTGCATCAATCACTTTCAAGGAAACCGGCTCGTAACCGGTATCAACAACACGCGGAATTTGCCGTTTGAGCAGTTTCTCAATTTCCACCAGAGCCCAGGCTTCTTCCGGACAAACCAGCGACAAGGCTTCTCCACTTGAACCGGCGCGGCCGGTACGACCAATACGGTGTATATAATCTTCGGGTACTTGCGGTAAATCAAAATTGACCACATGCGGTAACTCATCAATATCCAACCCGCGTGCCGCAATATCGGTTGCAACCAACACACATACCTTGCCTGTTTTAAAATATTCCAGCGCTTTGTTGCGTGCGCCTTGGGTTTTATCGCCATGCAACGCCGCCGTGCGAATACCGTCTTCAATCAGTTGTTTTTCCAGACGATCAGCGCCATGTTTGGTGCGCACAAATACCAGAACCTGTTTCCAGTTATTGCTGCCGATCAGGTACGACAGCAAGGCACGTTTATGTTCGCGGTCGATGCCATAAACACGCTCTGTTACATTTTCTGCAGTCGCATTTTGCTTGGCAACTTCGACTTCAACAGGATTGTTCAATAACTGTGCGGCCAATGATTTTATGGCATTAGGTACGGTGGCAGAAAATAACAGACTTTGTCGTTTTTTGGGAATCAGCGCCATAATTTGCTTAATATCGGGCATAAAACCCATGTCAAGCATACGATCCGCCTCATCCAGCACCAGTATTTCCACATGAGACAGATTGACATTGCGCTTCAGTACATGGTCAATCAAGCGTCCGGGCGTTGCTACCACGATATCGCAACCGCGTCTTAATTGACGGGTCTGTATGCCAATACTGGCACCGCCCACGATGGCTTCCACATGCAAAGGCAAGTGTGCGCCGTAAGTTTTGACGCTTTCATAGACTTGGGCTGCCAATTCACGGGTGGGTACTAAAATAAGAGCGCGAACAACGTGCGGTTTTTGATGCGGATCATGATTTTCAGCCAGCCGTTGCAATAACGGCAACATAAAACTGGCGGTTTTTCCGGTACCCGTTTGTGCCCCTGCCAATATATCCTTGCCTTGAAGGATCAAGGGAATGGCTTTTTGTTGTATCGGTGTAGGGGTTATATAGCCCTGATCGGCTACAGCTTTAAGGAGTTCCTCGGTTAAACCGAGTTGAGCGAAAGACATTACAAAACCTCTGGTAAAAAAATTCAGTCAATATCAAAGGATAATGCTGATTTTTAAAATGAGTTACAAAGCAACAGTATACGGTAAAACAGCTTACACCTTGAACAGTACTTGTTAATTGAGTGTATCTTGCTTAATAACTGCCTGACTTTCTTTGTAAAAAATAGCTTATTCATTAGCTATTGACTTCAATCATGGAACACGGATGACATGGATTATACGGGTTTCAACGGATTTTATTTTTAGTCGAAAAAGATCTTAAGTTCCTAACAGGTAATATAGGCATAGGATTAAAAAAAGCCCCTTATCCGTGTCCATCTGTTAAATCCGTGTGCCATTTTTTAACGGCTGAGTTGTTACTGATCCTGATTAACTGGCGGGCATTTTAAGGCGAAGTTGGATTTTACTGACTCTCAAACAAGGCGATCATTTCCTCCCTGTTAATCACTTCTTTTTCCTGTAACAAGTTGGCCAGCTTTTCCAGTATCACGCTGTTTGCGGTGATAATTTCTCGGGCGCGTATTTCGCCCTCCCCAACCAGTTCCATTATTTCTGTATCAATGATGCGTGCGGTTTCATCACTGTAATTGCGATATTCAGAGACTTCTGTTTCCAAAAATTGAAGCTGTTGGCGCTTGCCATAAGTCAAAGGCCCCAGCTTTTTGCTCATGCCCAGACTGCAAACCATATTGCGGGCAATGTCGCTGGCTTTTTCAAGATCATTTTGGGCACCGGTTGAGAGGCTACCCAGCACGATTTCTTCCGCCATGCGCCCACCCAGTAAAATCGCTATTTGGTCTTTTAGCTCAGGCTCTGTTGACAGAAACTTTTCTTCTACCGGTAATTGTAAGGTAAAACCCAGTGCTGAAACGCCCCGTGGAATAATGGAAATTTTATGCACGGGCTGTCCTGTGGGCACATGCTCCGCAACCAGTGCGTGACCTGCCTCATGGTAAGCGACACGGCGTTTTTCCTGTGGATTTAAGACGCGATTTTTCTTTTCCGGCCCGGCAAGTATGCGATCAATAGCGGCTTCAAAATCTTCCATTTCAACTTTGTTATGGTCGACCCGAGTGGCCATAATCGCGGCTTCGTTGGCGATATTGGCCAAATCAGCGCCCACCAGTCCCGGTGTGCGTTTTGCAACGACTGCAATATCAATATTTTCAGCCAAGGTCATGGCTTTTGTGTGCAGCTTGAGTATTTCGATACGATCCTGTAAGTCCGGTTTATCCACAACAATCTGGCGGTCGAAACGGCCAGCGCGTAGCAGCGCTTTATCCAGCACTTCGGGGCGATTGGTCGCGGCCATAACCACCACGCCAACCGAGGTATCAAAGCCGTCCATTTCAGTCAGCAATTGGTTTAGTGTTTGCTCCCGTTCATCGTGTCCACCCATTACCACCGGGCCACCGCGAGAGCGACCGATGGCATCCAACTCATCAATAAAGATGATACAGGGAGCTTTGCTGCGTGCCTGTTCAAATAACTCGCGAACGCGGGCAGCGCCGACACCCACAAACAACTCTATAA
>Ga0194053_10001386_pt1 | contig 15527 bp, 10 predicted proteins | sample SepL228m_MetaG_FD_161684 | JGI IMG/M metagenome (GOLD analysis project Ga0194053, IMG submission 161684) | Anoxic zone freshwater microbial communities from boreal shield lake in IISD Experimental Lakes Area, Ontario, Canada - Sep2016-L227-8m | ecosystem: Environmental > Aquatic > Freshwater >... | reverse complement strand
TGCCGTGGCGAGGTTTCGAGCCGATCCGGAGGGGTTTCTTGATTCGTTGCGCCTGCCCGTCATCTTGGATGAGATCCAGAATGTGCCGGAGGTGTTCAACCATATCCGGGCCCGTATTGGTGGAACACCTCACGGCCTTCGTGCCGGTGGAAGATCTTGCCAGGGCCTGCAAGATGAACCGATCAAACTTCGCCCACCATTTCCGCAAGACCACCGGAGTGTCACCGGCAGCGTTCGTCCGCAGGATCCGCCTGGATGAAGCCGTCCGGCTGCTGGCCCGGAAAAACCTTTCCGTCAAGGAAGTCGCGGCACAAACGGGATTCGCCGACGCGAATCACCTCTGCAAAGTGTTCCGAGCCCACATGCGAATTTCGCCCGGCACTTACCGGCGCTTGTGATCAGTTCGCCGCAGGCTCGACGTTCACGCGGCGGCCGGCACGGTCGAACTTCACGTTCCCGTCCTGGGGCACCCAGATCGTGTAGTCACGCCCGAGCCCGAACGATCTGGAGCCAGACGCTTGCGAGAATAGGCCCTGCGCAGGCCTGAAACCCACTCGGCAAGGCCACTGTTCTCTTCCCAACGTTGCGGCACGAGGCAATCCCCGTGAGTCAGCTTGTATTGAAGCAGCTCAAAAAACATCACGTCCCGATGTTTCGCGCGCGCGGAACTTTCCGCCTTGTGCTGCTAAAGGCGCGCGCTTTCTTGATCTGCCAACATTTGGCAACGTCTCCCCCTGGAAACCAAGCGTATTTCCCTGCCACACAAAGCCAATTTCGTTTAGGGCATTGATTCGGGCTTCGCTCAAGTTTCCTCGTTCCTTCGCTTTCCGCTGATCCAGCATCCAGCGGTTGATTCTCTGCTTCTCCTTGTCCACTATGTGAATCACCCCGGCACCTTGCGCTGTGACGCAAGCTCAAGCCCATCCAATATCTCCTGCTCGCCTGCGTCAGGACGACGAAACCCACTTCTCTTTTTTTCATGCTTTTTATTTCAACGGCACGGGCAGAGTTTGTTCCGCTTTTTCTCGCTGATCCCTCATTCTAATGCCGCTCCAGAATAAGGAAATTCCGCCCTGGCACGAAGCCTTGACCTCACCCCGGCATTTTTCTATTGGTGAGACACCATGAACTATCGTCAGCGTTTCCTTGCTTTTGCAAATTTCGAACCCGTTGACCGCATTCCCCGCTATGCCAACTTTGTCGCCGACCTCAACCAGCGGATCGTGGCCAAGCTGGGGACCTCGGAGCTGGGAAAGCACTTTGATATGGATTTTGCCGGTGGCGCCGGGCTGACCCCGCCGCCCGGCTTCAACTTGCCGGATTATGCCGCGTATCACCCGGGCAAGGTTCCCGGCAAGGACGGCTTTTCGATTGATAGCATTGGGTGCGGGCACCAGACTGCCGGGTTTTATCATTTTACGGAATACATCAGCCCCCTGCGGAACGCGGAGAAGTTCGAGCAAATTGAAAAGTATCCCATTGTTAGCAATGACGGATGGTCCGACGAAGCTATGCGCAAGGCCGGCCAAGAGGCACATGCCCAAGGCCGGGCGGCGGGCATTTTTATCGGCCACATGTATGAAAACGCCTGGCAGGTGCGCGGGTATGAGCCGTTCCTGGAGGACTTGCTCGTTCAGCGGGAGTGGGCTGAGCTGCTGCTGGATCGGTTTTGCGAGAATAACCTTCGCTCCGCGGTTGCGGCCGCCAAGGCCGGCTATGACTACATTCGCACGGGCGACGACGTGGCCAACCAGAATGCCATGATGTTTTCCCCGGAAATATGGCGGGCCGTCATGAAGCCACGCTGGGCCAAGGTGATCGCCGCCGCGCGGGCCGTCAAGAGCGACATTCACGTGTGGTATCATTCCGACGGCAATGTCTGGGATATCCTGGACGATATCGTGGAGATTGGCATCACTATCCTAAACCCGGTTCAGCCTGAGTGCATGGATCCGGTGGCGATCCGCAAGCGGTTTGGCAAGCGCCTGGCCTTTGACGGGTGCGTCGGGACGCAAACCACCTTCCCGTTCGGCACAACGGATGACATGCGGCGGGTCGTGCGCACGCTGGCCGAAAGTTTGCAGGCCGAAAAAGGCGGGCTCATGCTTTCGCCCACCCATGTCCTGGAGCCGGAAGTTCCGATCGCAAATATTGAAGCCTTTTTCGATGAGTGCGACCGCGTCACGGAAAAAATCTACTTCCAAGCCAATCAATAGAAAAAATGAATCATTCTTTTAGACTCAAGGAAATCGGGCCTGTCCCAACCCGCACTTCGCAGGAAATCCGGGGCTCGCGCATCGGCATTGGTTTCGAGACTCTGGACCGCGAGCTCTTCAATCCCGAGCGGTGTTACGACCAGCTCTCGCAGACGGGCGCGAAGTGGGCGCGCTGCCAGACCGGCTGGAACCGATGCGAGACGGTCAAGGGACAGTTCGACTTCCAATGGCTTGATGACGTCGTCGACAACCTGCTGGTTCGGGGGATCGAACCGTGGTTCAATGTGGGCTTCGGCAACAAGCTCTACATGCCCGACGCCCCGGGCGAGGCGGCGGTCGGCTGTGTTCCCGTGCTCTACGGCCCCGAAGCGCAGGAGGCTTGGCGGCTCTTTTTGCGCAAGCTGACCGAACACTTCAAGGGGCGCGTCCGGCGCTACGAAATCTGGAACGAGGCGAACCACCCAGGGTTCTGGTGGCCGGGCAAGTCCTCGGCAAAGGAATACACGCAGCTCGTGGCGATGAGCGCCGGTGAGATCAAGGCGGTGGACCCGGACGCCTTCATCAGCGCCTGTTCCGCGGGGTGCGCGTGCCAGTTCATCCTCGATGCCTTGCGCGAGGGGATCGGCGCACATATCGGCGCGTTCGCCATTCATCCCTACAGCACCGTTCCTGAAATGAACTACGCAGAAGGGGTCGCCGCCCTCCGCTCGCAGTTCCGGCAATATGCTCCCCATGTGGAGCTTTGGATGGGCGAATGCGGCTGCCCGTCGCAGACCTACGGGCACAACGACGAGTGGCTCAACCTTTTCAACATGGACGAGACGAAGCAGGCAAAGTGGATGCTGCGGCGGTTGTTGACCGACCTCGCCCTGGGGCTGGAGCACGTCTCCTATTTTCATGCCACTGACTTGATGGAAAAGGAATACCGTCAGGCCAACGGCGAAGTGCGCAAGCCGGTCATGACGGGGCTGCTGCACGGGAAGGTTTACACGCCCAAGGAGGCGTTCCATTCGTTTGCCGGGATTTGTTCCCTCTTCGACGCCCAGACCCGGCCCGCCGCCCTTTCTTGTCACTGCTTCGCGAGTCTCGGGCGCTGCGAATCCAAGCTCGTGGAGGTGGCGATAAAGAAGCTCACCTTCGAGCGCAACGGCTACCCGCTCTACGCCTACTACCTGCCCGAAGACGTCCAGCTTGAGACGCCCGTGAGGAATAACATCGGCCTCTCTATTCTGGACGATGCGCCCCGCAAGATAGACGAGCCGGTTCTCGTCGACCTCCTGCAAATGAAAGTCTTCGCCATCGAAAGCATGAAGCCGGGAGCGTGGGCCTTCGCCGATATTGAGGGCCTTCCGTTGGCCGATTACCCTCTCATCATCACCGACCGGAAAGCGCTCGGCTAACGCAGCCGCATCTCAACTGGAAGCGCTCTAATCGCCGGAAACGGGGGTGCATTTCTGAAGGTTGCAAAAAGCTGAACGACACTTTCTTTTGTGGGCAAAAACAGGCCGCGCCATAGCCTGTCGCGGTTCAGCGCAGGGAAGTGGATGAGGAAAATCGCGAGCATCCTCGAAACGGCTTCACTGCTCAAGCAAGATATTAGCTCCACTTTTGAGTGCCTTCGCCTGATACTGTGATTCCATGAAGAGGACTTCTGCTCGTTTTGACGTTGTTGTGATCGGTGGCGGTCTCGCCGGCACGTGTGCGGCGATTGCCGCGGCGCGGCACGGAGCCCGCACCATTTTGATCCAGGACCGGCCGGTCCTTGGCGGCAACAGTTCGTCCGAAATCCGAGTGACTCCGCACGGGGCCGCACGCACTCACCCTTATGCAGCCGAAACCGGCATCGTCGCAGAGGCCTTGCTCGCAGAGCGCCGACGCTGCCATGTGGCTCCCATGGAGAACGGTTGGACCAACAGCCAATGGGACTTGACTCTCTACGACCTTGCGCAGCGAACTCCCCTGCTGACCCTCCAGCTCAATACAACTCTTGCCGATGTGCTCTTGGCGGATGGCAGCCGCGGGACGGCCCTGGATCCGGATGATCAAACCGTCACCATCGCGAACGGCTACCGCGAGCGCCCGGCCATCAATCCCTCGCGCCGGATCGCCTCGATCGAAGCGCGTGTCGCCCATGCCGAAACCCTTCTGGAAATCACGGGACGCCAATTCATTGATTGCACCGGCGATGGGATTCTCGCCCATTTGGCTGGATGTTCCTGGCGCTGGGGTTCCGAAGGGCGCGAGGAGTTCGGTGAACTCCATGCCCCGGCGGTCCCTGATGCCTTTGCGATGGGCAGTTCCATCCAGTTTTATTGTCACGACGCCGGTCGACCCATCCGGTTTTCCGCTCCGCCCTGGGCCAAACCATACGATGACGCATCATTTTTCTGGGGAAAAGGGGGACGCGATCCGAACAACCCGCGAGGCGGGTTCTGGTGGCTCGAGATCGGCGTTCCTTTTGATGTGATCACCGACAATGAACTGATCCGTCACGAATTGACCTCCCATGTTCTTGGCGTCTGGGACTGGATGAAGAACAAGGATGATAGGATGAAAGAGGCCTGCTCAAATTACGTCATTGATTGGATCGGACAGGTTCCCGGAAAACGTGAAAGCCGCCGCATTCTCGGGCGCCATCTGATTCATGAAAACGAGCTTTGCAGCGACCATTCTTTTCCTGACGAAATCGCGTATGGCGGGTGGTATCTCGATATTCATGCGCCGGGCGGGCTGCAGGCCAAAGAGGCTGAGCTTATAGTTGCTGAAGGTTATGCCAGCGCCGGACACAAAGATTATGTCGGACCGTATGGGTTGCCGCTCTCCATACTCCAGAGTCGGGACATCGACAACCTGGGTTTTGCCGGGCGGAACATCAGCGCAACAAAGTCCGCCCTTGGTTCCACGCGCGTCATGAACACCTGCGCGGTTCTCGGACAAGCGATTGGCACGGCTGCCGCAATCGCCTGCCGCTCCAGTTCTGACCTGTGTGAATTGTCCGAGGATGCGGTTCATACCGTCCAGCAAACTCTTCTTCGTGACGGCGTTTTTCTCCCGCATGTCATGGCAGCAGACAGGCGTGATCATATCCGCACAGCTGCCATGGCCGCCGGCTCCGAGGCCGTCTTGGAGCGGGTTGAGCCTCAACGTCCAAGTAGCCTGGTCCCTTCACCCGCTGAATCGGAGCAGTCTGGTGACCTTGCCCAGGCTATCCCCGTGCACGGGACGCACCTCAAGTCACTGGCTCTCTGCCTCAGCCTGAACCGCTCCGAGCCGGCTTCCGTCCGCCTGCGAGTTGCGCATATCAGCTCCATCTGGGATTATAAACGGGATGATGCAAGAGTCCTGGCTGAAGCCACCCTGAAGGTGCCTCCCGGGGTGTCCCGCTGGATCGAGTGGCCACTCGATCTCCAGCTTCCGAAGGAATTGCACAGTGGCGGGTATGTGCGGTTGGAGCTTCAAACGGATGATCCTGGCAAATTGACTTGGGAGACCAGTTCGCTCCCGGCTATGGCCTGCCCTGCCTATGTGCTCCTGCCTTGTGGCGATCCGGGAAAGCGCGGGGAGCGTTACCACCGTCATAAAGGAAATGGCAGCACCTTTGCCTTTGCTGTTTTTCCGCCGCAGCCCGTTTTTAGTGTCGAACTTGCTCGGTCGACAGCTAACCGTCCCTGCCGGGATGCCGGAATGTGGCGCAGCGAGCCCTCCTTGCCGCAGTCGTTGACCGCGACCTGGAAAGAGCCTGTTTCCTTGCGGCAAATTGAACTTCATTTTCCCGGAGATTTACTCACAGAGCTATCCGTGCGCCCGCCGCTCTCGGTCGATGCGGAAATTGCCCGCGACTACCACTTGGAAGCGCTCGTGGGGGATGAATGGCAATACCTGGTGGGAATTACGGACAACTTCCAGCACCATCGACTTCATCTGTTGTCCGAGACGGTCCGAACGACGGCCCTCCGGTTGGTCGTGACCGCCACCAACGGGTCTCCGAGTGCCAGCCTCGCTGGGTTTCGGGCTTATTCCGAACCGGGAGATTATCCCGATCCCTGGTCAAGTCCCTGAGAAGGCTTTGTGTTGATAGAGTGATTCAGGGTCAGGAGTGGCTCATGAAGATTATCAGGGGAGGCAGATCAGATTTTTTCAAATTCCTGGCATGATGTTGCCACCGCAAACCGGCAAAAACGCACCGGTGATGAAGGCGGCCTGATCAGAAGCCAAAAAGGCCACCGCGTTGGCGATGTCTTGGTCCTCCCCCCGATGGCGCAGCGGGATTTTCTCTTCGTAGTCCGGCTGGGATTCCGTGCCGGCGCTTCGGTCGCTCTGGGAAATCATCCAGCCGGGCGCGACCTGATTGACGGTGATGCCGTCCGGTCCGATTTCACGCGCCAGCACGCGCATGATGCCGTCGAGCCCGCGTTTTCCGCTCGCATAGGCACCCTGATTGGGGGAGCACTGAAGCGCGCACTCGGTGTTGATCGCCAGGAAGCGGCCATGCCGTTTGGCCTGCATTGCCGGGACGAAAGCCTGAGCCATCAGCACCGCATGCAATGTGCAGGATCGAAACTGGCTTTCAAAATCCACCGGGGACTGGTCGAGGATGCCCGTCCATGGATACTGGATCACCGCATTGCAGACCACGATGTCCGGCGCGCCCAGCGCGATGCGCGCTTCGTCGCGCATTCGCAGAACTTCCTGCTGATCGGTGATGTCCGCACGAAGGCAGACAGACCGGCGTCCGAGGGCTTCGATCTGTTTTTGCACATCGCGGGCACCCGTTTCGTTGGAGCGATAGTGGACCGCGACATCCGCACCGCATTCGGCCAGCGTCCTGGCGATAACGCGGCCCAGATTGCCACTGGCACCGGTGACAAGGGCAACCTTTGACGAGAGATCAATTTTCATAGGACTGGTGTCTGGCTAAAAGAAGTGTTTGGTAACCGCGCTTCAGCCCTTGATCAAGACGGAAAATCCGCCATCGACCGGGATGACCGCGCCATTGATGTAGGCGGCTTGATCCGAGACCAGAAGGAGCGCGACATTGCCGATGTCTTCGGGTGTCCCGATCCGCTTCAGCGGAACGAGTTGCTTGATCTGCTCCGCCGGACCGGGCTGCGACCAATAATTCTCGGTCAACGGCGTGAGAATCATTCCGGGAGCGATGGCGTTGCAGGTAATGCCGTGGCCTCCGAGCCGCGTGGCAAACCCGCGCATGAGACCTTCGACACCAGCCTTGGAAGCCGAGTATTCCGCCTGTGAAGGCTGCGAGAACTTCGGGGCAAGACTGGATATAAAAAGGATGCGGCCCGAGGGTTCGCCGCGTTCCACCTGCTCGATCATGTGTCGGCCAACGAGCTGGGTGCAGTAAAATGCCCCGGTCAGATTGACATCCAGAACCTTGTGGAAAGTCTCGGGGGTGAGATCCATGACATCGATGAAGGGACTGATGCCGGCATTGTTCACGAGAACATCAATGCGCCCCAGCTTTTCGACCGCAGTTGCCACCATATCCCGGACATCGTCGTAGTGAGTGATGTCACAACGGATGGAATGCGCAGTCCGGGCCCCTTCATCCACCAGCTTTGCCGCCGCAGCGGCCGCCTCCTCCTCTTTGACGTCGGCAATGATGATGCCTGCTCCCTGCCGGGCGAAGCACTTGGCGATTCCAAATCCAATGCCTTGGGCACCTCCAGTAATTATGACGTTTTTAACCATAGAACCGCCAGAGTAGGAGATGGGGGAAAAATGCAAATGCAGTTCTCTGACTTTATTCCTATCCAATCCTGACATTGCCCTTTGATCACCCGGCGGCCATATGATCAAGGCTTCCTGGAAGATTACCGCATCTGAAATGCATTGTTTTTATCCCAATTTAATCCACCCTTTTTCCCAGTAGATTTTCGGATATCTCACCGGGGGAACAATCAACATCAACGGCGGCATGTATTTCGCCCCCTAACTACACGCACGATTTTATGGACCTCAAAGATTTTGGATTTCCGCTTCTCGGCAAGTTGGCCGCCAAAAAAAGCACTGACATCCCCTCCTCCCGCCTCGGCGTCGGGTTTGAAACGCTGGACCGCGACATGTGGGATGTTTCTCAGGCCTGGCCGGTCCTGGATGCGCTGGGAGTCAAGTGTGCGCGGGTCCAGACAGGTTGGGCAAAGTCGGAAAATGAACGGGGCGTTTACCGCTTCGAGTGGCTCGATGAGATCGTGGACAAGCTGATCGAACGCGGGGTGGCCCCGTGGTTCTCGGTCAGCTACGGCAACCAACTCTACACCCCGGAAGCCACAGCGGACGGCACCGGCTTCCCTCCCATCTACACAGAAAGCGAACGGGCGGGGTGGACCGCCTACGTCCAGGCGCTCGCCCGGCACTACAAGGGGCGCGTCAATCACTTCGAAATCTGGAACGAGCCCGATGCCGGGTTCTTCAAACCGAAGCCCGATCCCGCGTTGTATGCCGCCCTCGTCAAACTCACCGCCACCGCGATCAAATCGGTATCGCCCGGTGCCTTCATCATCGGCGGCGCGTTCGGAACCGCCATGCATCCCGGCGGGCTTGAGTTTTCCAGCAAATGCCTCGAAGCCGGCATGGCGGAGCACATCGACGCGATCAGCTATCATGGCTACAAATACATGCCGGAACAGTATGCCGAGCAGGAATACCCCGCCTACCTCCGCCTGATACAGAGCTACAAACCAACCCTTCAATACTGGCAGGGCGAAACCGGCTGCCCCTCCAAAGTCCCGCCCGGCAACAAGCAGGCCCTTGCAGAAATGGATGCCACCGAGGAAATTCAGGCGCGCTGGCTGACCCGACGGGTCTTGCTGGAACTTGGCATGGACGCCTCGCTCGTCTCCTACTTCAACATGGGCGACTTTACGAAATACACCTTCGCGGGCGATCTCGGCTACACTTCGCACTACGGAGTCCTCCGGATGGAAGACGGTTCCCGCAAGCCTTCCTACTACGCGCTCCAGAGCCTCGCCACGCTGCTCCACGATCCGCTGGAGGTTGCCGCAGGGCGGACATCCTTCCGGATGCAGACCGGAGATGACGACAACCCGGTCACCCGCAGCCAGGCGGCGTCGGCCTGGCAGGTCAACCTCGTCCGCGGCGGCGTCCCTGTCCACGCGTGGTGGCTGCGCGAAGAGGTGGGAGGCGATCCCGACTGGAAATCCATCACCATGTATTACTGGCTCGACAAGAGCCTGCGCCTGAGCGACCCGGTCCTCATCGACCCGATCTCGCAAGACGTCTACCAGCTCGAACTCAAGCGGAACTACAACATGAACGAGTTTGCCAATCTCCCAATTTCCAACACGCCGCTGCTGGTCACGGATCGCTCGGTCGTTCCGATCCGGGCCTGATAGCAACGCAAAAGCGTTCGCCTATCCCGTATCCTCCTGTCAACGCCGCACCTTCACCCGGATCATATTCCACGATGCAGCAGGCAACTGAGCCTTCGCCACGCCGTCCGACCACGTCGCCCCCTCCATCGGCATCGGGTGGACCGGCTCGTCATTCTCGGTGTTCACCGCCTTCAAATCGGCATGGTGCAGAGTGATCCACTCGATCACTCGCTCGACCTCGAACCCGTCAAGATGGACCGAGAGTGGAATTGCACTTTTCAAATCCCTGTTCACGGCAAACACGACAATCTCGCCTGCATCCTCGTTGTAAACTGTCGCGCTGGTCAAAGCGGGGACGTTTTCAAGCTTGGTCATCACTCCATAATGGAGAAACTCCGTATCGTAAAATGGCGATTTCACCGCCTGTCGCAACACCACGCCACGCCCATATTTTGAAGTGGCGCTGAACGGGAAGAAAATGGTCTGCCGCCACGCGCCACCGCCCTTGCGGGTCATAATCGGGGCGATGACATTCACCGTCTGCGCGATGCAGGCGATCTTCACTCGATCGGCATTGTTGAGCAGCGTAATCAACATGCTGCCCACCACCAGCGCATCCTCCATCGTGTAGACATCCTCCAACAACGGCCGGGCCACAGTCCAATCCTTAGACTCCTGGTTCTTGCCGTTGGAGTGGAACCAGACATTCCACTCATCAAAAGAAAGCATGATTTTCTTCCCGCTCTGCTTTTTTGCGCCCACGGCATCGCACACCGCCACTACGCGTTTAATAAAGCGGTCCATATCATCCGAAAGAGAAAGGAACCTCTGGGTTTCATCATGTGGGTTGCCACAATAGGTATGGATCGAAACGTATTCCACATGCTCATACGTCTGCTCCAAAACCGTCGCTTCCCAGGAGCCAAAAGTCGGCATGGCGGCATGGCTTGAGCCGCAGACAACCAGTTCGATGGAGGGATCAACCCATTTCATCAGCTTCGCCGCCTCGCATGCCACACGCCCATATTCCTCGGCGGTCTTGTGGCCGATTTGCCAGGGGCCATCCATCTCGTTGCCCAGACACCAGAGCTTGATCTGGTGCGGCTGCTCGCAACCGTGCTGGCGGCGGAGATCGCTCCAGTAAGTGCCGCCAGGATGATTGCAATATTCCACGAGGTCGCGCGCCGCCTCGGGCCCGCGCGTGCCAAGGTTGACCGCCATCATCGGCGTGGTGTCGGCCTTTTTGCACCATGCCATAAATTCATTTGTCCCAAACGTGTTGGGTTCCAGGGATTTCCAAGCAAGGTCGAGGCGGGCTGGACGCTTTTCCGTCGGGCCGACGCCATCCTCCCAATTGTAGCCCGATACAAAATTGCCGCCAGGATAACGGGTGATCGGCGTGCCGAGTTCGCGCACAAGTTCGATCACATCCCGGCGCGACCCATCGGCATCCGCATCAGGATGACCGGGCTCAAAGATTCCCTCATAAACCGCGCGCCCAAGGTGCTCGATAAAACCGCCGAAGAGCCGCGGGTCCACCGGGCCGATGGCGAATTGAGGGTGAAGTGTAATGTGCGCTTCCATTTCTGATGATCCGGTGACATTTTTTTGCATGTCCGATTAAAAGCAGATTTCCAGAGATTCTCCAATGGCCGCGCCTCTCAAAAACATAACACAAACTCTGATTATCCCGCCCGGCTCCCGAGAGCGCTTTATTGGTTTTCGGACCCCGCCAGATGCTGCCGGTTGGTTTGGCAACGGCGTTGGCTTAAGCGGTATGAGCGACCTGCGCAAAGGCTACCTGGTGCATCGCCCCGGCTGCAGCCACCACTTCATCGGCATCGTCATCCGAGGCAAAATCTGGTATCGCAATGGCGAGGACAACGTGGAGATCTCGCCGGGAGATCTCGTCTTTTTGCGTGCAGGAACCCTCCACCACTACGAATCCAGCCAAGGCCTGTCGATGTTCTGGTTTCATCTCGATCCCACGCATTGCCGCTGGGAATATCTGGCCGCGCGCGACGCCTTCCACCGCCCGGCCCGCTGCCTGGAAGAAGCGCGCGGCCTGATGGAGCGTGCATTTTCCGAATCGCAATCCCCTCTCCATCATCCCGATGGCGTGCGAGAGTCGCTCTGTTGCCTGATTTTGGCCTATCTCGACCGTGAGCTCGAACAGGATGCCGCCGAATCTTCCGTCATCATGAGAACGCGCTTGGAAAAAGTGTGGCGCGAAGTGGGCCGCGGTTTAGCGAAAGATTGGAATATCCTCTCGCTGGCTCGGCTGACGGGCATGTCGCCCTCGTACTTCCACGCCGCCGTCAACGCCATCTACCAGATGCCGCCGATGCAAATCGTCCGCAACTTCCGCATGGACCACGCCCAAGCCCTCTTGCTAAACACGGATTACAAACTCGAAACCATCGCCGAATTAACTGGCTACCAATCGGCGTTCTCGCTCTCTCGCGCCTTCAAACTGATTCTCGGTATCAGCCCGCGCCACTACCGGCATCAGCAAAAACTGCAAAAGCAATGGGGTCGAAAAGGCAAAAGCAAAGAGGTCAGGAAAAGGGGTCGAAAAGTGGGTGAGACCACCTCTTAGAAATAACTGTCGAGCCACACTCCCTGCGTCCAGCGTTCTTACGCGCTGATTTGGGCCGCGACAGTGGCAAGGCCGATGCGTTCCCCAATTGGGCCGCGCAGGAAGCGGCCCATGCGCCGGACGGCATCAAATTCAAACTCCATAAAAAGGGATTATCCAAGCGAAACGGTCGTCAAGCGGGGGATGCATTCTTTTCCCAGCGTCCCTCGGCAGGCATCTCTGGCTGCCGGGGTCGTGGATCGCAATGGTTGGGAGCGAAGTCACTCGGCCTGCTCTTCTGCCAGCAGACCCTGTGCCTGAGCGGCCGAACGTCAGACCGATGTTCATCGAAACCCCCCTCAAGGCAGGCTGCGCGCCGTAGTTTTCCATGCGCTGGTTCGCATTTGATCTTACTCACCACCCTCGGCATCAACGTCCAGGACACGCCTGCTCATCTGGGTTCGTCTCCGCTGGTCTTCTCAGAAGATGTCCCTTTGGCTGCGTAGGGTTGGGTCCATGCCATTTTCACTTTCGGGTGAAAATGGGACTCAAACTTGCTGGGACTATCCGATTCCACGCGTGCCCGGACATACAGGTCATCCGCCTCCAATCGATACGCCGCCTCCGTGCCCTCGACGGTCTTTACAATCCGGCCGATGTCGTCCGAGTATATCGGTATCGTGCGCGCCGGCCGGCCGTTCTCGGCAGGACACGCCATCTCGGTTCTGGTTCGATCAAACCCCTGCTTCGTGGTGATGAAGTCTATCCTGTAATGAACGCCGGGCTCCACCTTCACTTTCACGCGCAAGGTGTTATCCGCTGGAATGAAAGCGGCCTCCTCAAGGAATACGCCGCTGGAGGCATAGAAATCCCCCTTGTGCATGGCTGCGAGCAAATGTTTCGGTGTTAGGTCTGCGGCACGCACCATAACCCAGGCGTCACCCACGCCACATATGCCCTTGGTGCGCTGCGCGTCATAAAAGTGCGCGTCATCCGTTCCGATCCCGTAAAGAAGCGGATGCCCCTGAATCCGGCGGAAAGCGTTGACGATATCCCAATATTTCTCGCAGGTATAATTCGGTGCTTGGGGATGGGGCGCATGGTCGGAGCCGCCGTTACAAACCTCGAAAAAGCGTATTTCAGGACGGTCAATCAGGATTTGCGGTGCGACGTCGTAATAGACCCAGAAGGGGTGGTTAAGCGTGAGCATAAACGGCCTTTGTCGCTTGATGGTGACCTTCTCTACCTCTGAGGAGTTCAGGGCGATCATCTCGCTCATTGTTTTTCCCTCTTCGACTGTTTTGATCATACCGGCCCCCTTGATACACGGGAGTATCCAGGGAAGGTTGACGTAGTTCAGGTGAAGACCGAGACCGTGGACCGTTTGGGTTAACTCGACTCCTGGCAACAGGATGAACTTCCCGGGCTCTTCGAACTTTGCCTTGACTTCCGTATGCGTCTTCAGCCTGACAGATGTGACCGGCCCATTGGTTTTATTTTCTGTTTTACTTTCCACCCATTCTTTTCCGAATGTTTGAACGTAATTGTCGAAAATGGCTTGGGTGACTGTCGGCGGCCACGATCCTTCCTTTTCCGCCACCTCACGCCAGATTTCCTTGTTTTCTGCAAACAGATTATGATCGGTTATGCATAAGAACTGGTATCCGCGTTGCTTATAGGCTTCAACCGCCTGTTCCGGGAATCCCCGCCCGTCCGACCAATAGGTGTGGGCATGCAGCTGTCCGCGAAACCACTGCGGATTGTCGGCGGCTTGAGCGGCCTGCCCGGTCAGCGAAACCCATAGCATAACCGCAAAACTAAGAGCTAACCCGGGGACTAACTTGGTTTTATTCATCGTTTTCATACTTTCATTCGGCAACGTCCGCCGTCAGATATCGCTGGCTGGCGAGGTGGGTGGTTCGCAAAAAAATGGGAGCGAAGGCACTCGGCGTCCTCTTCTGCCAGCAGGCTCTGTCCCTGAGCGGTGAAATAACGGGAAGGCGTTAATCTAAAGTCCTCACGGCCAGCGATTAACTGGACGAGCTTGTTAGGAATATTCTTCTTTTGCATTTGGTGCATTGTTGCGGATCGCGTCTGCCAAATGCGACGATGGAATGTCCAACCCGGCAAAGTCAATCGACATGAAGTGTGCTTGAGAAAAATCCGTATGAATAGGATGCGGGCTCATAGCCTGTAGTTTGGTCAGAATGGTCGGTTTCTGGGAAGCTACCCATAAATGAATTGGTCGCCAGCTATTAAACGGTGAAAAAATCATCTCCCCTTTGCCCTGCCTCGCAACGCGGGGCACATGGCGAAACGCCATAATATCTCTCCAAAGAATGGGTGTCTTCATGAGTCGCGTGTCATGAAGACCGTTTTCATCAGCTATCAATATTGGCTTGCGATAAATCAGCCTCCACAATGACAAAACAATTATCAGAGCTGCTATGCAAATAAATGGCAGACTCAGCAATCTGCGGGAGCTATCAGTGACAACATATATTCCGGTTGCAAGAATACTGGAAAACAGACACAAGCCAAAGGCATACAGTTTTGAATGATAGGCAACAAGTCGCATATTCTTTTCCTAACAGCATCATTGAGCCGCGTGCGGCAATTTACCTGCAAATGCCGCGCCGAAGTGCAGACATCGTCCATGGCGTTTTCATGGCGCGATGTTGCACTCCAAGCGCACCGGAGCAAGATATAAACATGGTTTGGCCAGGGGCAAGGGTTGCGGCATGTTGAGCGGGCTGGGGCCAACTGCGTCGGGGCGTTTCATGACGTGGAGGCAAATCATGGCGGTGGAGACATCGGCATGGCCGGGCAGGTCTTGGACGGTTCGGATGCCGGGATGCTTCTTGGCTGGCGGAGGCGCGGGAGTTGGTGCATGGTCGCGGCATGAGCGGGCGGGCGGATTTCCAGGAGAAGCTGCGGGACATGCCGCACAAGCCGGGCGTGTATGTGATGCGCGACCGGCTGAGGCACGTGATTTATGTCGGGAAGGCGGCTGACCTCCGGAAGCGGGTGGGGAGCTATTTTCTGCCCTCGCGGAAGGCAGCCGCCGACGCGAAGACGCGGGCGCTGATCGCGAGCGTCTGGGATTTGGAATACCACGTCGTGCGCAGCGACGCCGAGGCGGTGCTCTTCGAGGGGAAGCTGATCAAGGAGTTCCGGCCGAAATACAACGTGAGCTTCAAAGACGACAAGCGGTTCCTGCTCGTGCGTGTGAATTTGGGCGACGTGTTCCCGAGGTTCGCGCTGACCCGGCTGAGGAAGGACGACGGAGCGCGGTATTTCGGGCCGTTTGCGCACTCGGGCGCGCTGCGCTCGACGATGAACACGATGCGGAAAAAGTTCGGCCTGCGCTCGTGCCGGGCG
>Ga0194053_10001384_pt1 | contig 15550 bp, 16 predicted proteins | sample SepL228m_MetaG_FD_161684 | JGI IMG/M metagenome (GOLD analysis project Ga0194053, IMG submission 161684) | Anoxic zone freshwater microbial communities from boreal shield lake in IISD Experimental Lakes Area, Ontario, Canada - Sep2016-L227-8m | ecosystem: Environmental > Aquatic > Freshwater >... | reverse complement strand
GTCCCATCACCGTTCCCGTGGCGCGGATCAGCACTCAGGTCACGGCGCTCAACGGCAACGCGGCCACCATCAGCACCATCTTCGGCGCCATGCCGGGAACCCTATTGGACACCTTCGGCAAGAGGGCCAACATCACCACCAGCATCGGCGTGGTGAACCTGGACATATCGAAATATCAGCAGACGCCGACCGACAACACGCTGCTCATCGTGTTGGTGGCCATCGTCATCCTGGTGGTCCTGGTCGCCCTCGTGGCATTGCGGCGTGGCCGTGGCAAGAGACCAGCGGTGAAGGAGGCGAGCAAACCGAAGAAGTGATGCTCGCCGTCAAACTCTTTCCCCGCTTTTCCCTATTGTTCTCGAAGCGGACGTTGCTGATCGAGCGTTGATGGATCTTCTGTAGCCTCTCGCCCCGGATCCCCCGGCGCCTACTGGAAGACCGAGGATCGCGCAGATATGAATCTAAAGAATAATGAGCCTGGTCCGAAGGTCGGCCGCAACCTTGATATCGCCGCTGCTGCAAAGCGCTTCCATGGTAGAAGTGGACCGCAAGACGGTGGAAGGCAGATGCCAGATCTGTGATTCCTACGATCTGAAAGGAACGTGGACGTGCGAGTGCGGCGGCGTCAACGTGTCGAAGCTGGACAAGTGCTGGAAGTGCGCAAAGCCCCGCGTTACTTCGACTTCGCCTTGAGCATCTCCAGGTCGGCCTTCAGCTGCACCACGTCCTCCATGCCGCCCACCTGATCGGTGGTGATGGTGGCGACCTCCGGCTTGAGGAGGTTCCTCTTGATGCCCATGAACTTGGCCATCTCCTTGTCGACCTCGACCTGCAGACCGGTCACGGTCCAGGTCTTCGTCTCTACGATGACGCCGACGAGGTCGCCGACGCGCTTGCCTTCCCTGCTCATGACGTGCTTCCTCTGTCTGACCGAGAGCTCGAGCTGCAATCCCATCACCACCGTTGGCGCAAGGAAGCCCACGATTTCGATCGTGGGGGGAATTGCGCCCATTCACACATCTGGTGCCCTGCTCCCGCAATGTAGCTGCAATAGATCGTTGACCCATTGAGGCTGCTATTAAGTTCCGATGCTGCTGACGGTGAAGCTGCTGCCCAATAGCGAACAGAAGCAGCAGCTTCTCGCCACGATGGAGAAGTTCAACGAAGCCTGCGACCTGGTGTCGGAGGAGGCGTTCGCATGCCGTTGCTTCGACAAGTTCTCCATCCAGGCGAAGCTGTACAAGCGCATCCGCGAGGAGTACCGACTCTCCGCCCAGTTGGCCGTCCGATGCATCAGCAAAGTGGTCGAGTCGTACCAGGCCGACATCGCGAACATTCGTGAACGCAACCAGCGCCGCAAAGCCGATGAGCCGGTCATCGAACTGACCGTACACACCTTCCATCCCCACAGCGCCATCGTGTACGACCAACGTATCCTGTCCTGGAAAGGACTCGACAAAGTATCCATCACGTCGCTGGATGGTCGGCTGATCATCCCTATCGTAGTCGGAGGCAAGTATGCCCCGCTGGAAATATCCCGCGTCAAGGGACAGGCGGACCTGATCTACGTCGATCGTCAGTTCTACCTATGCGTTATCGTAGATGTGCCGGAGGAGGCACCGATTACGCCGGACGGGTACTTAGGCATCGACCTCGGTGTAGTCAACCTAGCCGTGGACAGCGACGGTCACGCGTACGAAGGGCAGCAGGTCGAAGAGAACCGACAAAAGTAAGGTCTCCTCAAGGCGAAGATGCAGGGCGTAGGAACCAAATCGGCCAAGAAGCACTTAAAGAGAGTCAGCAAGAATGAATCACGGTTCAAGGCAGACGAGAACCACCGCATCAGCAAGGCCGTGGTATCCCTGGCCAAAGGCACCGGACGTGGAATTGCGTTGGAGGAGCTGACGCACATCAACGTCCGGTCAACGGTTAGGAAGGCGCAAAGGGATTCTAGGTCGAAGTGGGCGTTCTCGCAACTCCGTCAGTTCATCGCCTACAAGGCGAGGTTGGCGGGCGTTCCGTTGGTCATCATCGACCCGAAGAACACCAGTCGTCAGTGTAATGTCTGCGGGCACATCGATGAGAAGAACCGGCCCACGCGATCGGAATTCTGCTGCGTCAGTTGCGGACACAGCGAGAACGCCGACCTCAACGCCGCCAAGAACATCCGCAACAGGGCTGCCATCATCCAGCCTATGGTCGTCCGTCCTGCGGAAGGTTCCGCATGAAGCTGGAACGGCAAGCCCACGGATTCATCCGTGGGTTGATGACCTATGTTCCCGTGCATTGGATGCCGTCATATTATCATTTTCGCCTGCATAGGCTATTATCCATCCCTGTGCCATTATGGTGCAGATGCCCCTTCCCGATGATCTGCAAGCTCAGTACGATGCGAAATTGCGCACGCCTGAGGAAGCGGTGCGCGCCATCAAGAGGGGCGACACAGTCTTCATAGGCACCGCCTGCGGCGAGCCGCAAGCGTTGGTGCGTGCCCTCGTGTCCTCTTCGGACATCCTTTCGGACAATGAGATCATCCAGACGCTCAGCTTGGGGCTGACACCGTACGCGGATGAGAAGTTCAACGAGCAGATGCGGTTGAACGCCTTCTTCATCGGGCCCAACGTGCGCAACGCCGTGAACGAAGGCCGGGCCGACTATACTCCCATCTACCTGTCGGAGATAGAGGATCTGTTCGAAGATGCGACCATCACTGTAGAGGTCGCCATGATCCAGGTGTCTCCGCCGGACGAGATGGGCGACTGCTCCCTGGGCGTCTCGGTCGACATCACCAAATCGGCGGCCATGCACGCCGACGTCGTCATCGCACAGATCAATCCCCGTATGCCTCGTACCTACGGCGACAGCGTCCTCAACATCGCCGAGTTCGACCACATCGTGGAGAAGACGGAGGAGCTGCTGATCTTCATGCCGGAACGGGAAGAGGACCTCGAGGTGCTGACGCGCATAGGCAAGCACCTGTCGGAATTGGTCCCGGACGGCAGCACGCTGCAGATAGGGTACGGAACGACACCGAACGCCGTACTGCCGTTCCTGAGGCAGAAGAAGGACCTCGGCATTCACACCGAGACGTTCGGCGATACGCTCATCGACCTCGTGGAAGCGGGCGTCATCAACGGCAAAAGGAAGACGTTGCACAACGGCAAGATCATCGCCTCCTTCGTCATGGGCACCAGGCGGCTGTACGACTTCGTCGACCTCAATCCCATGGTCGAACTGTATCCTTCCTCCTACACCAACGATCCGACCGTCATCGGCCGCAACGAGAACATGATCGCCATCAATTCGGCGTTGGAGATAGACCTCACCGGCCAGGTGTGCGCGGAGCAGTTGGGCAGCAGGTTCCAGTCCGGCATCGGTGGTCAGGTCGATTTCATGCGTGGAGCGGCCTTTTCCAAAGGAGGAAAGCCTATCATCGCACTGCCGTCCACCGCCCGGGACGGCACCATCTCCCGCATCGTGCCGACGTTGGAAGAGGGGGCGGGAGTGACCACGCCGCGCGGCGACGTGCACTTCGTGGTCACGGAGTATGGCATCGCCGAACTGCACGGGAAGAGCATCATGCAGCGTGCGCTGGCGTTGATCTCCGTGGCGCACCCGAAGTTCCGCGAAGGTTTGCTCGCTCGCGCCAAGTCCATGCGCTACATCTATCAGGACCAATTGGAGAACGCCTTCCGCGGCAGCCAGTACCCGGAACAGTACGAGGCCGTGGTCGATCACAAGGGCGTCAACGTCTACTACCGGCCTGCGAAGCCTACGGACGAACCGATGCTGCGCGACCTCTTCTATTCGTTCTCCGAGGATACCATCTACCAGCGCTACATGGGCACCATCAAGTCGATGCCGCACCGCGAGATACAGAAAGTGGTCGATATCGACTACGATGAGAGAATGACCATCCTGGCGCTGGTGAAGGTCAAGGACAAGTTCAAGGCGGTGGGCGTGGCGACGTACGATCTGGACCGTCCCCGCAACGAGGCCGAAGCAGCATTCATGGTGTCAGATAAATATCAAGGGAAAGGAATCGGTTCGCAGATGATGGAGCTGCTGATCAAGGTCGGGCGTGACAAAGGTATCAAAGCGTTCACCGCGGAGCTGCTCTCGGAGAACTTCCGCATGCTGGACATCTTCTATCGCACCGGATTGAAGACGGAGACCCGGTTGGTCGAGGATACCTACCTGGTCAAGATGGACCTGTGGCCGAAGGTGTAGGGATCGCGTCAGAACGATTCTGCGGCAGCCGCCGGGAAAGCTCTTCGGACCATATCACTAGGCCGGACCATGCTCAGGCCCGCTTTCTCAATGCTTTCCAGCAGCACCATTTCCATGCCGCAATTCATCTTCGCCAGGCATCTGTCCGTTGTCAGGAAGTGAGTTGCCTTTAGCTCCAGTCCCGCCTCAAGATGGATGCAATCCATGATTCCAACCCCGCGCGCCCATGTATCGCGCTTACGCTTCTGGGGAATGATCTCTGACCCAGCAATCATGCCCAATATCTTGTGGGCTTGGTGATCGTTGAATTCCTCCCAGATTCGAACCGGATGAATTGAAATGCTATTGAGCGAGGCTACTTTGACGATCGCGCCCCATATTTCGAACGTCCTCTGATCATCCGTGGGCTTCGCATTTTCCTTAGTATCAGTTCTTCGAAGGACCGCCAGTGCCTCCAGGCAAGCTAGGAATGAGGCGGTCTTCTCCCCCGGGAATTCTCCCATACACGTGACGGTCGATTCATGAAACAAATCGTTTTCCAGAAGAAGCGCCACAATGGGTCCTGTATCCAGCTATCCAATGCATCGTTCATGCATTCTAGCGTCCCCCTTCTCTTCTCATTTTACGCAGCTCATGTCTGCTGATGCCACTCCATTCAGGAAATCTCTCCCGGATCATTTTCTCAGACTCGGTCAGTTCCCGACCCCTTCCCGCGGCTTCGACCTCTCGCGGATCCCTGGTCGCACATTCTGCATCGGTCCGTTTCCTCCTTGATCGGGCCGATGTTTCAGAATCTTCGTTCATGGCGTTCGAACATGGATTGCCCGCCCCAGGATATGATATCTCGGTGTAGATGTAGCCTATTTAAACAAACTCAGAAATTCCCAATGCCAGGTATCTGAAGAAGTTCATAGAAACGAAGTAAGGGACAAAGTCGCCCGCGGCGCCTCTGGAGGAAACGCCGCGGGCTGAAAGGGGTTTTCTCACCCCAGCGAGAAACTGGAGGAGATCTTAGGGGGGCCGGACCGAGGTCCGGTTGGTTGGTGCATCCAACCAATGGATATAAATCCATCCCCTGCGACCGTCGCGAAGGTCGATGCAATCTACTTGCGCATTGCCTTGGCTCCAATGATCAGCTTGTCCACCACGGCCGGGTCCGCCAGCGTGCTGATGTCGCCCAGCTCGTCCGTCTGTCCGGACGCGATCTTGCGCAGGATGCGCCGCATGATCTTGCCGCTCCTCGTCTTCGGCAGCGCCGGGGCGAACTGGATGAACTCCGGTGCGGCGATGGGCCCGACCATCTTGCGGACGTGCAGCACCAGCTCCTTCTTCAATTCCTCGGAATCTTCGACATGGGACTTGAGCGTCACGTAGGCGTAGATCGCCTCTCCCTTTATCTCGTGGGGCATCGGCACCACGGCGGCCTCGGCGACCTTCGGATGCGCGACCAAAGCGCTCTCCACCTCCGCGGCTCCGATGCGGTGGCCGGAAACTTTGATGACGTCGTCGACGCGGCCCATGATCCACACGTAGCCGTCCTTGTCCATGCGCGCGCTGTCGCCGGTGAAATAGACGTCCGGGAAGCGGCTCCAGTAGGTCTCCTTGAACCTCTCATGCTGACCGTACACGGTTCTCATGATGCCCGGCCACGGTTTCTTGATGACCAGGTAGCCGCCTTCGTTCGGTCCGGCCGGAGAGCCATCTTCCTTGTAGACGGCGATCTCGATGCCGAAGAAGGGCAGCGTGGCGCTGCCGGGCTTGGTGGTCACGGCGCCGGGCAGGGGCGTGATCATGTGTCCGCCCGTCTCGGTCTGCCACCAGGTATCGACGATCGGACACTTTTCGTGGCCGATGTTGCGGTGGTACCACATCCACGCTTCCGGATTGATCGGTTCTCCGACCGTTCCCAGCAGCCTTAGGGAGCTGAGGTCGTGCATGGCCGGCCACTTCTCGCCCTCCCTCATCAGGGAGCGGATGGCCGTGGGGGCCGTATAGAAGACGTTCACTTTGAACTTCTCCACGATCTTCCAGAAGCGGTCCATCGCCGGATACGTGGGAATGCCTTCGAACATCATGGTGGTGGCGCCGCAGGCCAGCGGGCCGTAGACGATGTACGAGTGTCCGGTGATCCAACCGATATCGGCGGTGCACCAGTAGGTGTCCGCCTCCTGGTAGTCGAAGACGTACTTGTACGTCGCAGCGGTGAAGAGCAGATATCCCCCGGTGGTGTGCAGCACGCCCTTCGGCTTGCCCGTGCTTCCGGAGGTGTATAGAATGAACAACGGGTCTTCCGCATCCATCCATTCCGGCTCGCACTCGCCCTTCATATCCTTGACGTCATCGTGCCACCAGGTGTCGCGGCCCTCCTTCATCTCTATGGGGGTGCCGTTCCTCTTGACGACGATGCAGTGGTGGACGGTGGAGCCCATGCCCATGGCCGCGTCGGCGTTGGCCTTGAGCGGCACCAGCTTGCCGCCGCGGTTGGAGCCGTCGGCGGTGATGAGCACCTTGCAGCCGCTGTCGTTGATGCGGTCCTTCAACGAGTCTGGCGAGAAGCCGCCGAAGATGATGTTGTGCACCGCGCCGACGCGGGCGCAGGAGAGCATGGCTATGGCGAGCTCCGGGATCATGGGCATGTAGATGGCGACGCGGTCGCCCTTCTTGACGCCCTTGGCCCGTAGAGCGTTAGAGAAACGGCACACCTCATAGTGCAGTTGTTGGTAGGTGAGAACGCGGACGTCTTCCTCGGCCTCGCCCTGGAAGATGATGGCCGCCTTGTTCTTCTTGTCGGTGAGGGTGTGGCGGTCGACGCAGTTGTAGGTGACGTTGAGCTTGCCGCCTTCGAACCACTTGATCAAGGTGTGCTTTTTGTCCCACGAGAAGACGTTGGTCCACGGTTGCTTCCAATCAAGCATGGTGGCCATCTTGGCCCAGAAGGCGGGAGCGTCCTTGATGGACTCCTCGTACAGGGAGCGGTACTGCTCCATATTCTTTACGTGGGCCTTGGCGCTGAACTCCCGGGGCGGCTCGAATCTCCTGTCCTCTTCCATGACGGACTCAATGGTCTTGGGGTCGCTCATTGGGGCATTTCTCCGCTTTTCCTGGGCTTTCCGCACCGATTCCTTCGATTTCCGAAGGTACGTCGTAAGTGCACGGATAGCATGAGGATATTGGCTACGGAAAGCGCAGAAGACTGTCTAATGCTATTAAGCTTTTCGAAAGTCCATCACGATGATTGTCGATTTATTCGGCTCTCTTCGCTTGCCTAGCTACAATATATGATCCATCCTCTCCCCGGATAATGTAGCCTGCTTCCACCATTGCTTTCAATCTCCTTCTTGGCAGATCGCCCATATCCGGAATGTCTATTGCGATGGCCATATCGAGCTGCTTCATCGCCCTCTTCGACTCAACTAGTCTGTAGATGGTTCGGTCCAGCATCTTTGCTTCGGCCAATTCAATAGCCTTCTTCTTCCAAGTAATCTGGATACCGTGTCGACGCTCCATTTCTTTAAGTTTCTCGGCGAGGAATGCCGTGTAGATCCTGCGATCCTCTCTTATGCAATCCCCGTCTTGGAGGTCGCACTCTTCCAAGACCACTTCTCCATCGATACCATCGCGGTACAATGTGAACATTTCATCAGTATCTCTGTCCCTTTCGGTCATCGATTTCAATAGAAAGATATCTTCCTTTGATATGGCATGGAGGCGTGCCTTGCTCGAAATATCGATGGCATGGCTTCTGGCCTCCATCCCCTTTGTGAGGACCATCTTGCCACATATTTGGCCCCCGAAGAGATCCACAAATATGCCGTCTTTCGTGTCCTGGACGATGGGTCCATCTCTCTTCCTCTCATCTACTATCAGGCCGATCGAGCGCATTGCTTTCGCGAGTTCGAGAACATCCTCTTCGTCGACCACCAGGTCGATATCCTTGGTGGATGCCTTGTGGCGAAGTAATTCCATGGCACTGCCCCCGATGACCTATATGTCCATTGGCTGGGGTAAGACATCATCCACTTCTCTCATGATTTCAAGCAGTTGCTCTCTGCTGATGCTCCTTTCTGTCATGGGCGCCTCTCAAAGGTGTGTGCCATCTCCTCAAGCTCCGATCTAGGTATTATCAATGGGTCATCAACAGATTTCCCCTCAGCCGCCTTGACCACTTTGTTCATTAGTCGGTCCACTCCCACATATCTCGCTTCTTCTAGGAGCGTGGTCCTATTGAATGGGGTATTCATTAGAGTCAATATGCAATAGGAGATTGTCGTGGAACTATCTGGTTCATTCAAATGCGCATCGATGCAAGCCTTTTCGACGCCAATTTCTTGATTCCAGAATGAGTGATGATAAGTGCGATACCATCCTCCTATTTGCAATCCAAGATTGGTAAGATAGCTCAATCCAGTGATTCTCAGATCGTCAAACGATATGTCCTTCTCCGATCTGAGTATGAATTGCAGCCCATCATTCCATGAGACCCGAGATGATGAATCAGAAGCCGCGGCAAGATGCAATGCACACCCATGGGCATAGCGCTCTAGAAATCCTCTCAAGGCTGAGTTCTTGGGTGCCAATTCCAGGTTCCTATTGAATATGGTTAATGCCTGTTTTCTCATTCTCCATTCGTATATCTTCACTGTTGGAAGGGCGAGCTTCGCCTCCTGCGCAATTCTATCCATGGGTTTTGCCTGATTCAGCAGAGAGAGTAGGATGGGCAGATTGCCGCCGACCAATGCCCACTCCGGAATCGTCCGGTCCTGAATGGCCGAGTTCAAGGCAACGGCATGCTCCATGCCACTCGTTATTACCCCATCATCTCCGCGTCTACAAAGGCCCTTTTCTACAAGGCGATTGACAATATTCGACGCCCCGGTCTGAGAAATGCCCATGCTCTCAGCTATCTGGAATTTCTTGGCAGGCCTTTGCGCACAGATCTTGAATGCTCCAAGTTCATTGTTTGAGAGGGTGATCACAGAAAATGTAATGTTCATTCATTTATAAAGAAATTAAGATTGGATTTAAGGATAATTATTGTGTGATGGATGCATATGCGAATGATTCGTGATGTGGCTAGAAACCCATCGTCAGTTTCGTGAATGGATTAACCCCATCGAATGACCGGTTCCTATTTTCATATCATCTGATGTATGGAATAGCACGCTTCGCAACTCTGTATGCATCCAGATATTCATTGAGTTGGAGAGTTTTAAATATCACGCGCATCAATGCAATGCGCGATGGGGTTCTTCCCCATTGGAGAGTTGAAACAAATGTCCTGTGGAAAGTGCGGCACAAAGGGCGGAGAGAAGAAGAAGGACGACGACAAGAAGAAGAAGGCCTAGAGCCGACTTCTTCGTCCAATCTTTTCCCAATCTCTTAATCCCCTTTCTCCATCGCTTTCCTTGTACTCAGGAGCTATCCCTTTAATAATCAGATTCGTCTTTGCAGCTGGATGCGCAAGGGCCTGATCTACCTCCTGCCGATATCTCTGATAATAATCGCAGAGATATTCTTCTTCAATAGGATGGCGGAGGCCTGTCTAGCGATACATGGATTGAATGTTTTCCTGTGCATCCTGCTGCCCATCTTCGTCAAGGACGATTATGAGCTGTTCCCCATTTTCGTGCTCATTTCTGTCCTGCGGGTATTGAACATCGGCATGCCCTTCTTCTTCAAGTTCACCATCTATTGGCTGCCGCTCATCTATGGACCGGCGATCATCGCCGGCTATATTGTGTGGAGGGGGTTGGCGCACCCGGAGGGTCGGTTCTCGCTGAAGACGCTCGCGCGCTTCATCAACGGCGACGGCCTGGGCTACAGGACGACGTGGCACTGGTACTACGTGCCCATAGCGCTCGGCGCCGGCCTAGCGATGAGCCTGGTGGAGTTCGCCGTCCTCGGTCCCGGGGCGCTGATCCCCGATGCCGGTCTGCTCAATCTCCTCACGCTGATGATCGTGATGGTCGTCTTCATCGGTTTCTGCGAGGAATTGGTCTTTCGTGCTCTATTGCAGTCGCGGGCGGAGCCTTGGCTTGGCATCTATGGTGCCATGCTGCTCTCCGCCTCCCTGTTCTCGGTGATGCACTCCGGATACAGCTCGATCCCGTACCTCATCTTCGTTTTCGGGGTCGGCCTCGTCCTGGCCTACATCTACGTCAAAACGCGTAGCCTCGCCTTGGTCTCTTTGATCCACGGTTTCTTGAACTTCTTCCTGTTCTCGTTCCTGCCCCTGGGCTGGAACTTCAACCTGTAGGCATGCGGTCTACTCCTTGGCGACGAAGTAGATGGCGGAGAAGATCAGCGCCGCCCCGACGAGAACGAAGGCGTCCATCGATTCGCCCAGGAAGATCCAGGCGAACACGACGCTGAAGGCCGCCTCGGCCATGACCACGGTGGCGCTGGTGACGACGCTGATGTGGCGCAGCGCGCCGGTCCATAGCAGGGTCGGTATGGTGGAGCAGAAGATGCCGATCCAGATGATGGCCGGGAATGCGTCTCCGCCCAAGGTGAACGCCCCCGTGGTCAGGAGGGCGATGCCTCCCAAGGTAACCGGCAGCAACATGTGCAATCCCAGCGTCCATTGCGTATAGTCCATGTGCTGCAACGCCGGACGGGACAGCACGACCACTATGGCGACCGTGCAGGAAGAGATGATCAACAGCGCGTCGCCCACGAGCGCGGTGCCCGAAAGGGTGTTGATGTCCCACTTGGTCGTGAGGGTCACCAGGCCGATCATGCCCAGCACCAGGCCCAGCTTTCTCTGCGGTGACAGCGATTCGCCAAAGGCGATGCGCGAGAAGAGCGCCACGAAGATGACGTTCATGCCTATGATCAGGCCACCCATGGAGGCGGCGGTGAGACTCAGCCCTACGTACTGCGTGCCGACCACGACCGTGTTCAGGATGGGCGCCGCCCAGAACTCCCAGCGCTTCAGCATGGCGACGGTGAGCAGGTGCTTCCACGCCATGTAGACGAGAAGGATGAGGACACCGACCGACATTGCCAGCGCGCCGAAGGCGAACGGATCGCTGCCGCGCAGCCCGATCTTGGCCGCCACGTAGCCGCTGCCCAGCATCAAGGAGGAGAGCAGCGTAAGGAGGATCCCCTTGGTGGCGTTGTCCCTGGCTAGCTTCATCATATTAGCCTCTAGATGTCACATTCATATGCCATACAATAACTTGACCACAATACGCACTATTGCCCTGCGCAGATTCGAAAGCTCCGAATCCGCGATCCGGGGTCGCTTCAGCCTCCTCGCGCCGTTCCATGACTCCTGGCCGCCAATGCCAAAGCATTATGTTGGCGGCATGGTCATGGAGTTGCCATGACGAGCGCAGAGGTCATCGCGGCGATCGTTCTTGCCTCTGAGGAGGAGTTGACCATCGCCTCGACCGTGGTGCTTGCTTTGCAGTATGCGGACGAGGTCTTCGTCATCGACAACGGCTCTCGCGATCGCACCGGGGATGTGGCCGCAGTCGTTGGTGCCAAGGTGGTGAGGCTAGACAAGAGGATAGACCCGGCCAAGGCCTTCTTGGCCGGTCTAGCGGAGGCGGTGAAACTGGATCCCGACTGTACGGTCCTGATCGACGGCGCGGGTGGATTCGACCCCGATGACATTCCCAAACTATCTGCCCCCGTATTGCACGAGGGCGCGGACCTGGTCATCGGTTCCCGGTTTCTGCGCAAGGCCTCCTCATCGAAAGAGCGGTCCCGGCCGGAAGCGCCCCCCACGAATGCGGAAGGGAGGGCGATGATCATGGACCGCGAGTCAGGTTTTAGGGCGCTAAGTCGAAGGGCGCTCCAGAGCACGGACCTCGATCCCAGTCACAATGGGGTGGGATCGGACATGATCGCCAATCTGGAAGCCCGCAACCTGCGCATAATCGAGGTGCCGGTGAGCGGTCGCAAGGGGGCGGCCGCAGAGCGCAAGGAGGCGCCCTCCGCCGCATCCTTCTCGGGGGGCATCATTTCCTCCATCGGACTGCGTCACCCTCTGTACCTATTCAGCGTCCCCGGCCTCGTCCTGGCCCTGCTCGGTCTAACGCTGGGGCTGGTCACCGTGCTGCAGACAACTTTGTTCAACTGGACCCCGATGGCGCAAGGGGCAGTGGGGCTGATGTGCTTCGCCACCGGTCTCATCCTGGGGTTGGGCGGTTTCCTCCTCAATGCATTAGGGCTGCTCATCGCGCAGGGCGGCCAGGCGCCGTTGCAAAGCAAGCTCCGTACATCCGCTTCGGTGCTAGGAAAGGTGCAACGGGCGCTTGACAAGATGGTGCGCTTCCTGGCGCTGCGGCACGGGCTCCTGTTCTTCGGACTGGCCGGCATCGTGATCAGCGCCGTCGGTTTGGGATTCATGCTCATGGCCTGGAACGCGCAGATCATATTCTTCGCCTGGGCCGCGCTGACGCAGGGACTCTTCGGATCGTTCCTGCTGTTGGTGGGGGTGCTCATCTTCACCGCCGGTATCATCTTGAATTCGCTGCACCGGCTTCTGCCGGAGCAATAGGAGATGGGGCTGGACCGATGGCATCACCACCGTTGGCGCAAGGATGCCCACGATTTCGATCGTGGGGGGAATTGCGCCCATTCACACATCTGGTGCCTTGCTCCCGCAATGTAACTGCAATAGGATCGTTGACGCAGTGAGGTTGCTATTCAGTTCCGATGCTGCTGACGGTCAAGGTGAAGCTGCTGCCAAATGGCGAACAGAATCGTCAGCTTCTCGCCACGATGGAGAAGTTCAACGAAGCATGCGATATGGTGTCGGAGGATGCATTCGCATGCCGTTGCTTCAACAAGTTCGCCATCCAGGCGAAGCTGTACCGGCGTATCCGCGAGGAGTTCCGACTCTCCGCCCAGTTGGCCGTGCGATGCATCAGCAAAGTGGTCGAGTCGTACCAGACCGATATCACGAACATTTGTGAACGCAACAAGCGCCGCAAAGCCGATGAGCCGGTCATCGAACTGACCGTACACACCTTCCGTCCCCACAGCGCCATGGTGTACGACCAACGTATCCTGTCTTGGAATGGACCAGACAAAGTATCCATTACGGCGCTGGATGGTCGGCTGATCATCCCCATCGTGGTCGGAGGCAAGTACGCCCCGCTGGAAATGTCCCTCATCAAGGGACAGGCGGACCTGATCTACGTCGACCGTCACTTCTATCTCTGCGTTATCATAGATGTGCCGGAGGAGGCGCCGATAACGCCGGACGTGGAATTGCGTTGGAGGAACTAACGCACATCAACGTCCGGTCAACGGTTGCGAAGGCGCAAAGGGATTCTAGGTCGAAGTGGGCGTTCTCGCAACTCCGTCAGTTCATCGCCTATAAGGTGATGCTGACAGGCGTTCCGTTGGTCATCATCGACCCGCGCAACTCCAGTCTTCAATGTAGTGCCTGCGGGCACATCGATGAGAAGAACCGGCCCACGCGATCGGACTTCTGCTGCGTCTGTTGCGGACACAGCGAGAACGCCGACCTCAACGCCGCCAAGAACATCCGCAACAGGGCTGCCATCATCCAGCCTATGGTCGTCCGTCCTGCGGAAGGTTCCGCATGAAGCTGGAACGGCAAGCCCGCGGATTCATCCGTGGGTTGATGACTATGCTCTCGCGACCCTTGCCGGTGAATAGAATGAATGGTATGCTATTGGACGAAGCTCGGATGGTCTTCAGTAGTTCCAGGCCGTCCATTCCTGGCATCTGGTAATCAGAAACTACCACGTCGAACGCGCCGGTCTGAATAAGGTTCCAGCCCTCATCCCCCGAAGCGGCCGTGCTGACCTCAAAACAGGGATTCCTGGAGAGCCAGCTGCTGGTCAGGTCCAGGATGTCCTGATCATCATCAATGGCCAGGACCGCTATGCCCCTTTCTGATCGCACTACCATTAGGGTCGATGTCAACCTGAATAGATATTTAGTCGCATCCCTCGACCTCCCGCCCTATTTACATGCCTGCACAGAACAAATGCCTCCGCCCGCGCCGACCGCCTCGAAAGACGAGATCGACCGATGTTGGAAGAACGACGGCTGCGAAGCTACCACATAATCGTTATCTAGCCGCAGACTCTTCGCATCGACAGTTCACATAAGGGGGAATACAAATCAGCGCTATCGAGGTCAAGGAGCTCACCAAATCCTATGGTGAGTTCCAGGCCGTACGGGGCATCTCCTTCGACGTCAAGGAAGGGGAGGTCTTCGGCCTGATCGGCCCCAACGGGGCGGGCAAGACGACCACCCTTAGGATCCTGGCCACGCTACTGGAAGTAACTTCCGGGAAGGTCACCATTTTCGGCAAGGACCTGAAGACCCAGCCGGACGAGGTCCGGAAGGTGATCTCCTACCTGCCCGAGGATGCCGGTGCCTACAAGAACCTGACCGGCCGGCAGTACCTGGAGTTCATCGCCGCCTTCTTTGGGGACGGCGCGGAAAAGCAGGCCATGATCCAGCGGGGGTTGGACATCGTTCGTTTGGCGGAAAGGATCGACGATCGCGTGGACACCTACAGCAAGGGCATGACCCGCCGCCTGCTCGTAGGTCGCGCCTTGATGATCGACCCCAAACTTGCCATCCTCGACGAACTGACCTCCGGGCTCGACGTCCTCAATGCCCAGGAGATACGCCGCGTCGTAAAGGAAACGGCCCGCAAGGGAACGACCATCATCCTCTCTTCGCACAACATGCTCGAGGTCGAGCTGATGTGCGACCGCATCGCACTGGTCAACGACGGCCGCATCGTGGAGATGGGTACTCCCTCTGAGCTCAAACAGAAGTACAATGCCTCGAACATCGAAGATGTCTTCGTGGCGGTGGTCAAATGAGTCCGCTCGGCAACATAATCAGGAAGGAGGTCAAGGAGCTCTTGACCCCCGCCACGCTGGTCCCCATCATCCTCGTGGCCGTCATCTTCGCCTCGCTCGGTGGCGCCCTGGGCGGCATCAGCGAGAAGGCGACCGCCAAACCGACCATCGCCGTCGTGCAGATGGAGGGGTCCGGGATACTGGCCGACGTCGGCTTTTTAGGTCTTAACGCTTCCTCCAAGGTCGTCTACCACGGTAGCAACACCAGTGATGCCATGGCTGCGGCGCTCAAGGCCGGCGGTCAAGGTGTGGTCGTCCTGCCCAGTAATTTCACCAGCAACATCCTCAGCAATATCACCGGCTACTACGAAGTGCAGTGGATCATGTACGGCACCGGCCTGGCCGATTCCATCCAATCGAACACGGTCAGCTCGGCCACGGGTACGATGAGCCTCACCATCTCCCGCGTTCTCATCGACGCCAAGCTCACGGACAATGCCACCATGATCCTACAG
>Ga0194053_10001382_pt1 | contig 15559 bp, 10 predicted proteins | sample SepL228m_MetaG_FD_161684 | JGI IMG/M metagenome (GOLD analysis project Ga0194053, IMG submission 161684) | Anoxic zone freshwater microbial communities from boreal shield lake in IISD Experimental Lakes Area, Ontario, Canada - Sep2016-L227-8m | ecosystem: Environmental > Aquatic > Freshwater >... | reverse complement strand
CTTCTTTCCTTAGTGTCATTATTGCTCATGATAACAGCAGGGTGCTCCAGTACTTCGAAAACAACAAATTCTCAACAGCAAATATCTTCAAGCAAAACGACTCAAATCCCAGTTCAAACTAATCTAAAAACTACTGGTAATACCGCGCGCACCTACGCCCCGCTCCATGAAATTTTTGACCAAGGCATTAACGGAGCCGCGCTTCAATCTGCTACGGGAATAGACATGGAATAAAAATTAACCATTGAAGTAGATCACAGTCGAACTTACACACTAAACATCACTTCAACAATATCGCCTGGCTGTATTTTATAGTCGCGATTGACCATTTTGGCTAACCCCTTAGACTTACAGTCATTAAAGTTGTGGCATTTCATATAGTCACTAAAGGAAACAACTTCGGCTCTTATAAATCCACGGGCAAGGTCAGAATGAATTTTTCCGGCGCAACTAACAATATCTGAATCCTTTTTAATGAACCATGCATGCGATTCCTTTGGACCAGTCGTATAGAAAAATGTATATCCAGCTTTGTCCAGAACCTTAGTTATAACAGTATTCACATCATCATGAGCTTCAACTTTGATAAAAGGCTTCAGCGAAAACGGAGCAGAGAGTTGTAAAATTTTGTCCTCTTCATCATTCAATCCCATTTCACAAAGAGGGATTTCTTTTTCTAGAGATGCCAAACATCTACTTAGAAGCTCTTTTTCCTTCTCATCTTCGGTTCGTGAAAGCCTGGTTTCAAGTTTTTCCATATCAAGGATTAGCGCGTCAAGGGCTCTGTCAGAAGGCACTACTATCGCCTCTAATTGAATAAACTCATCCTTAATTAACTCTGCAAAAAATGGAGTTACTTTTTTAGGCTTATCTTTCTTCTCTAAAGCAACAAGATTCTGGTCTATATATTTGACTTTGCCTTCCTGTAAATCAATTCCTGTGAAACCTATTTTCATACTTACCTTTATTTTAATTAAAATTCAGTTCCAAAAATTTTATATTGTTTTCAATTCAAGTCTGAAGCTAAATTCACATTCTTTAATATGTTTGGATCATTGACCTTCATGTCAACTATTTCAGTTTTTGATTCCTTAATTAACTGTCTCAACCCACCAGCATAGTCTGGATTTTTCATAAAATGCACTAACGAATTAGGGATGAAAATAGGATGACCTGGAATGCCGTTGTAAGTCGGCCTTACAACTTTTGAAGGGTTACTTCCAAAGGCTTTCTTAAGTTCAATTATTGTTAAAACTTCTATGAACGGATGGTCCACTGGAAGAATCAAATACCCATCAAACATCGGATATGATTGTGCGGCATAAAATAGTGATGAAACCATTCCGAGTTCAGGCGTGATATTATCTACATAAAGCATCCCCTCAAGCTTTATGCCAAAGGTTTTTCTCTTTACGCAAATGATGTTATCTATCAAAGAGCATCTTAACTTTTCAGCTACTATTTCAAGAAAAGTTTTTCCTTTGTATTCAATCTGCCATTTCGGCATTCCTATACGGCGACCTTTTCCGGCTGCAAAAATTACTGCCGCAAGAGAAGGTTCTTTTTTTTTATTATTATCCATGCAAATACATAAATGCTTTTTCAGGAGTTATAGGCAATGATGATGGAATAGACTTATCCTTCCTTGCACTCCTTAAAGCGCTGAGCAAGGCAAAATAAGCGCCCAATCCGTGTATAAAAGGAGGTTCTCCAACTGCTTTGGAATTACATACCGCATAAGGATTTAAAGAGTTTTCAAGCAAATGGACATTGAAGACTTTTGGACAGAACTTCAAATCAGGGATCTTATAGGAATTAACTGCAGTAAGTGTTTTTCCTTTATTGTTATATTTCATCTGCTCAATAGTCGCCCAGCCGATGGATTGAATAACTGCGCCTTCAATTTGTCCTTTATCTATATTAGGACTCAAAGATACGCCTACATCGTGAACTACATCCACTGAATCAATATCATAAGTTCCTCTTATGCAATCAAGTGTAACTTCAATAAGCGATGTGCCGTAACTATAGTAGGCAAACGGTCTGCCCCGTTCCTTTTCTCTATCCACATAAATTCCTGGCGTAGCGTAGAAAGCTCTGCAACCAAGGTCAGTTCTATCCCAATAAGCATCGTGTATAAGTTGTTCCCACTTGTAATCGGTCCTGGCGCTCTTTAAATATACAATCTCATCCCTGATTGATATTTCATCAGGATTATTGTGGTTAAATTTCTTTGCAGCAAAAGCCTGAAGTCTCTTAAGAAGCGTTTCACAGGCATATTTTGTGGCCATACCATTCAAATCAGCTCCGGTGCTAGCTGAAGTCGGAGAAGCATTTGGGATTCTTGCTGTGTTGGTGGTTTCTACCTTGACTCTATCCTTATTAATTGAAAGCACATTGGACGCAATAAGGAGTATTTTCATGTTAACTCCCTGCCCCATTTCCACAGCCCCAGTACTCACAGCGACAGAACCGTCAATATAGATATTAACTAATGCACCTGCCTGATTAAGAGCCGATTGGGCAAAAGAAATCCCAAAACACACTGGGACAACGGCCAGGCCTTTTTTAGTCTGAGAATTAGTTTTGTTATACTCTTCCACAAATTTTAGTCTTCTGGTAATTCCACCTGAGCGTTTATCTAATTCCTCCCAGCACTTTACAGCATTAGTCTTTTCCAACTGCATTCCATAAGGAAGGAAATCTCCATCCATGAGAAGATTCTTTCTCTTAATTACGCTAGGGTCAACTTTCATCAATTCAGCCGCGTGAAAAATTGCAGATTCAATAGCAAAAACGCCTTGCGGAACGCCAAATCCTCTGAAAGCATTGTTTGAGGGGAGATTTGTTTTACAGCTAACAGCAGTTGCTTTCAGATTAGGAATATTATATGAATTTGAAATATGGAAGAAGGAGCGACCAAGCACAGCCAGAGAAATATCGGCAAATGCTCCTGCCTGTTGATACAAGTCCACTGTATAGGCAAGTATTTTTCCTTCTTTATCAAGACCAATTTTATAGTCAAATACATACGGATGTCTCTTTCCTGAAGTGGCAATATCTTCATTTCTAGCAAGAACCATCTTCACAGGCCTTTTAAGAATATGTGCTGCGACAGCAGGAGCAACAATCCAAATAGCTGTTGACTCTTTACCTCCGAATCCGCCGCCAAGTCTCCTGATATCGAGTTCTACTTTGTGCATCGGCACGCCTAAAACTTCGGCTAAATGGTGGTGAAAAGCTCCAGGAGCCTGAGCGCTCGCATACACTTTCATTGCGTCATCTTCGCCGGGAACAGCCAATGCTCTCTGAGTTTCGAAGTAGAAGTGTTCCTGTGGGCCATTTTCTCCCTTTCCCTCAGCTATATATGCACATTTCCCCCAGACAGTCTCAATATCTCCAGTAGTTATGGTTCTTCTCGGCGCGTGAATCATACCTTTTTTAAAAGCTTCTCTTGGATCAAAAACGCCTTCGAGTTCTTTAACTTCCAGCTCAATAAGTTTGAGAGCTTTCCTGGCCTGTCTTTTAGTTTCAGCCACAACCATGGCAATAGGCTGGCCTACATACTCAAGATCTTTTACCGCAAAAAGAGGCTGATCCTGAATCATGTGACCGATTTGATTTACACCGGGTACATCGCTGTGAATAAAAACTCCTGCCACACCATCAGCTTTTTTTGCTTTTGAAACATCCAATCTTTCGATAGTTCCTTTTGCTATTGGAGAGAGAAATAAAACAGCGTGAAGCAACCCTTCAGTAGCCGGAATATCATCTACAAAGACAGACTTGCCGCAAACATGCATTTTCATATCTGAATTTCTCATATTAGCATCCTCCATTAGAACATACTTTTATCGAATAGAGTTTATTGAAGTGGGCATATATCAACTGCCTTAAAAGCAGTTTTTTGTATTGCGCCGTACCCCTTACATCGTCAATCGGAGCAACTTTAGATATGGAATATTCAGCTATATTCCTGGCGAGCTCAAAAGAAATCTCTTTGCCTATAAATTTGTCCACCCCTTCAATCATCATAGGTATCGGGCCAACGCCGCCTGCCGAAATCCTTAAATCAGAAATTTTGTCATCGCTTACTGCAATGACTATTGAGGAATTCACAGCAGCTATATCAAGGATTTTCCTATTAGATACTTTTTCAAAATTGTACTTTGAGTTTTGTTTCTGAACAGGAATAATGACTTCTATTATGACTTCGCCTTCAGCAAGATCAAACTTCTTGTATCCCTTATAAAATTTATCCAGGGCAACAGTTCTTGTACCCTTCGAAGTTTCGATTGTTACGGAAGAATTCAAGGCTAAAAGCATGATAGTTATATCACCGATAGGAGATGCATTAACAATATTTCCCGCAAGAGTAGCCTTATTCCTAAGAATCATGGAAGAATGCAAAAGTATATCATTCTTCATATAAGGAAAATATTTATTAGCTACGCAGGAATTTCTAAAATCTTCTAGCTTTGTGCCTGAGCCGATGTGAAGAGCGAAATTATCCAACCTTATGTAGTTAAGGTCTTTTCTCTCAGAGATAAAACACAAATCAGTCTCGAGAAGTTCATCAGGTTTCTGGACAAATAAATCTGTCCCTCCTGCTATTATTTTTGAATTCTTTGAGAACTTGCTTGATGCCTCAACACCTAACAATTTTAGTTTCATTGGAATTTCGGCAAAATATTTTGGAAGAATTTCGGCTGTTACAAGCATGCTGATTCTATTATTTGCATCACTGTCTTTCTGTTTTAGAAAATCTGATAATTGTCTAGCCGCATTTCTAATTGCCACATATCCAGTGCAACGGCAAATATTACCGTCAAGCGCATCAACTGCGTCGTCGTAAACGAAATCTTTGCTTGCTAACGCAAAGTAAGTTAAAGATAAAACTATTCCTGGCGTGCAGAAACCGCACTGGGATGCGCTGTTATCAAATATTGCTTTCTGTACTAGATTAAGCTCTTTAAGATTAACGCCTTCAATACTTACAATATGAGTGCCATTCACATCACCAATAGGCAAAATACACGAAGCAACTGATTTATAGGATACGAATCCGTCCTCGTTCAATGTGCCTATAAGAACTGTGCATGCGCCACATTCTCCCTCTTTACACCCTTCCTTTGTTCCAACCAATTTTAACTCATCTCTAAGATAGTCTATCAGTATGGTTCCAGGATGCAGATTTGTTTCTATAACCTTATCGTTAACAACAAACTTGAGCATAAAACCCCCATTATTTATTTTATTGAATGCCAGAATCTACAAGAACGCTTGAAAAAAACAAGCTTATCTCCTAATCTTAAGCCATTCGTCAATATGATTATACTTGTTTTTTTCATTATTTTTTGTATTTTTATCAAAATAAGGGAGGGAAATAATGTCGGATAAATTCGCACCAATCTCAATGGAATCATTAACTCATTGGATCTTCACCGAGTTAAAAGAAAAGAAAACAATTTTCGGGATCAACCAGGACTTGTTCTTCAAGCCACAAGCAAAAGACAAATTTAAGGTTGATATCTATGGCACAAAGCTTGAAACACCGTTCGGAGTAGCCGCAGGACCGCACACTCAGATGGCTCAGAACATAATTTTATCCTGGCTCTCAGGCGCAAGATTTATCGAACTCAAGACAGTCCAGACACTGGACGAAATCGAAGTTGCCAAACCATGTATCGATATGCAGGATGCCGGATTCAATGTCGAATGGTCACAGGAACTCAAAATACACCAATCTTACGATGAATACATAAGGGCTTGGGTTCTCATTCATGCTCTTCACCAGAAACTAGGTTTTCCTGGAAAAACTCCAGGAATAATTTTCAGTACAAGCGTTGGCTATAACTATGAAGGAATTCAGAAAGAGAATGTTAAGTGGTTCCTTAAAAAAGTCCTCGATGCCGGCTCGCTCAAAGATGAATGCACAGAAATAGTAGCAAAATATTTCCCTGAAGTTAAGAAAATCAGTATTCCTTCTGCAATAAGTAACAATGTCACTCTTTCCACAATGCACGGTTGCCCGCCAGCCGAAATAGGCAAAATTGCTTCTCATCTTATAACTGACTGGGGTTTCAATACCAATGTAAAACTCAATCCTACGCTTCTCGGGCCTGACACACTCAGGGGGATTCTCAATAAGAGTTTGGGATTCAGAGAAATAACTGTTCCTGATATTGCTTTCGAACACGACCTAAAATACCCGGATGCTTTACTTCTCATTAAAGACCTCCAGGCAAAAGCTGACAAGAAGAAAGTTACTTTTGGAGTAAAACTGACAAATACGCTCGAAGTTGAAAATCACAGAAACTTCTTCGACAAAAAAGAAAAAATGATGTACATGTCAGGTCGTTCCCTCCATGCCATCTCAGTAAATGTAGCCAGAAAACTCTCTAATGAGTTCAATGGTGAACTCCTTATGTCATTTGCAGGCGGAGCTGACTGCTACAATGTAGCTGAACTCTTAAGTTGCGGAATGAAAACTATCACAGTAAGCTCTGACATTCTCCGCCCAGGCGGGTATGGCAGGATTCTTCAGTACATCACAAATACAGAAAAAGCGATTGAAAAAGTAAAAGCTTCAAGCATAGCTGATTTTATATGCAAAACAGCCAAGGGTGATAAGGCCGTTTCATCCATTAAGGGCACCGATAAAAAAGTTATAGGTGCTGCTTTAAGCAACTTGAATAAATATGCTGATTCAGTTGTCACAGACCCTCTCTATGTAAGAGATACTTATGAAAGAAAACATTCAAAAACTGCAAGAAAACTGGAGTTCTTTGACTGTATCAAAGCTCCTTGCACAGACGAATGCCCAGTAAATCAGAAAGCCGCTCAATACATTGAATATATTAAAGAAGGCCATCTGAAGAAAGCTTCCTATGTAATGAGAGAAGATAATCCTCTACCGACAATTCTTGGCAGAGCATGCAATCATCAATGTGAAACTACCTGTACAAGGTCTCACTATGATGAACCAATTGCCATTAGAGAACTTAAGAGATATATCACCGATAAAGTCACATCAGGAAAGTTTGAGATAGAAAAAGCTAAAAACTTCAAAGTAGCAGTAATTGGCGCAGGTCCTTGCGGACTTGCAACCGGCTATTTCCTTGCACAAAAAGGTGTTTCTGTAACCCTGTTTGAAGAAAAAGACGGCCCGGCCGGAATGGTTTATCAGACAATTCCTAAATACAGAGCTACTGCCAAATCTATCGGGACTGATATTGAAACTATTAAGAACCTTGGCGTTAAAATCGAATGCAATAAAAAAGCTGGCGAAAATTTCTCTGTAAAAAACCTAAAGAAAGAAGGTTTTAAATACATTATTGTTGCCACAGGATCTCAGAACGGTATGGCTTTAGGAATTGAGGGAGAAGACTCCAAGGGTGTTATTGATGGAATAAGCTTCCTCAGATCAGTAAAGAAAGGCGAGAAATTTGAACTCGGAGCTTCTGTCGGAATCATAGGCGCCGGCGATGTAGCCATGGACTGCGCTAGGACTGCCAACCGTATGACAGGCGGAAAAGTCTCAGTAATTTATCGCCGTACAGTTGAAGAAATGCCTGCACATAAAGAAGAACTTGATGCTCTTCTCGAAGAAGGAATTGAGATAATCGAACTCACAGCTCCAAAAGCTGTTGTTGCTAAGAAAGGCGTTATAACAGCTCTGAAGTGCTCAAAAATGACTCTTGGCGAAAGAGATGCTTCAGGAAGAAGAAAACCTGTTGAAATCCCAAATTCTGATTTCGATATTCAACTCGATTCCCTAATAGTGGCAATCGGACAGAAACCCAACTTTGACTTCCTTAAGGATCTTCCGATCGTTTTTAATAAGAAAGGATATATCGATGTCGATCCAGTCACAATGCAAACATCAGTATCTGAAATCCTCGCAGGAGGAGATGCAATCGAAAATGGTCCAGTGACGATAGTTAAGGCCGCAGGCGATGGAAAGAAATTAGCAGCAAGCATTATTGCTATGGAAACAAAGACAGCTCCTGTAGCAGAGTCTGCAGCAAACATCAAATGCAATTACAAGACTCTCATGAAGAAGAGAATGACAAGAGAATTCAGAGTTGAAATTCCTGAATTGAGTGTAAACAAGAGACATGGGTTTGAAGAAATCATATCGACTTTATCAGACAAGGCCGCTGTTAATGAAGCAAAAAGATGTCTCCAGTGCCATAAGCTCTGCAGCACCTGCACAACAGTTTGCCCAAATAGAGCCATATTCACTTATCAGACCAAAGAAGAGTCTCTTAACTTACCAATTATTAAAATTTCATCCAATAAGACAAGTGTCGCAGGAGAAGAAAAATTTGATCTGAGCCAGAGCTATCAGACAGCAATATTTACTCCTTTTTGCAATGAGTGCGCTACATGTTCTACTTTCTGCCCGACTTCCGGCAGCCCATACAAGGACAAACCAAGATTCTATCTTGACATGAAGGAATTCGATGCAGAAGAAAATAATGCCTTCATGATTTCTACACTTAAAAATGGAAGCTCTATTCAGGCAAAGTTTGACAATATTCTGCACAAACTTTCTATACTCGGATCTTCTATCATCTGCTCAAATGATTTAGCTGATGTTAAACTGAATAAGGATTTTGCTGTTCTGGAATGCAATTCAAAAACAAAGACATCCACAAATCTGTCTCTTAAGAACTTTGCTATCATGTATGCGCTGCTTAAGAATGTGAAAAAATCTATGCCTGGCATGCCCTGCGTTAAAAACTAAACTTAACAGGAAATCTATTATTATGACAAAATCACTCTTAATAAAGAACGGCACTGTTATCACCCTTGGGGCAAAAAACACCATTATTGAAAATGGAGCCGTTCTAGTAGAAGACAAACTTATCAAAAAAATTGGAAAAACCTCCGATTTTAAAAATCTGGATAAATCAGTAGAAGTCATAGATGCCAAAGGTAAACTCATTATGCCAGGTTTTATAAACCAGCATATGCATTTTTACTCCACATTTGCCAGAGGCATCATGCCTAAACAGCCGGCGGCGCAGAATTTCGTGGAAATCCTCGAAAAACTCTGGTGGCCCCTTGATGAAACTCTTAATGAAAAAGACATCTACTACAGCACCGTAGTGCCTGTTATTAACGGTATCAAGAACGGCACAACCACCTTTTTTGACCATCATGAAAGCCAGGGAATTCAGGATGGAATCATGGACACAATTGAAAAAGCTGTAAGAGAAGTCGGAGCAAGAGCAAATCTTGCTATGGGAATCTCTGACAGATACGAAAAAGGCAAAGAGGGAATCAAGGAAAATATCCGTTTCATCAATAAACTTCAGAAGCATATCAAATCTGAAAAAGATGATTTGATTACTCCGATGTTTGGCATTCACGCACTTATGACAGTCAATGAAAAGAGCCTTGCCGAGTCAACGCAGGCCGCAAATGATTTGGGCGTAGGTTTCCATATTCACTGCGCTGAAGACATTTCTGACCAGATTGTCAATAAAGACAGATACGGAAAAACAGTCATTCAGAGAATGTATGACGCTGGCGGGCTTGGAGACAAGACAACTGCCATCCACTGCATCCATCTTAGAGATAAAGAAATGGATATGCTCGCCTCTACAAATACAGCGGTAGTCCACATTCCTCAGTCCAACATGAATAACGCTGTCGGCGTAGCCAATGTTCTCAAGATGCTCAACAAGAAGATTCTTGTCGGGCTTGGAACAGACGGAATGAGCCCGAGAATGCAGGATGATGTAAGAGTAGCAAATTATCTACACAAGCTCAATTGCAAAGATCCAAGAGTTTTCTTCTGTGAATCATGTCAGTTGCTTCTCGAAAACAACTCAAAGATTTCCAGCAGATACTTCTCAAAAAAGATCGGCACTCTTGAGGAAGGCAGTTATGCCGACATAATACTCGTTGATTATATTGCGCCTACTCCGCTTTCCGAAAATACATTCTTCGGGCACTTCCTCTTTGGAATCTGCGAAGCCGGAGTCGATACAACTATCGTAAACGGCAATGTCTTGATGAAGGACAGAAAACTTCTCCATCTTGATGAAGAGAAAATATTTGCCGAAAGCAGAAAGCAAGCTCAAAACTTCTGGGACAGATTCTACAAAAAATAGTCGTTACGACCTAAGTCAAAAAATTAAAGCCCTGAGATTGCTCAGGGCCTTTTTATTTACTTGAGCTTTTTGAAGAAAGATTCAATATCTGCTAACATGGATTTCCTATCTTCCAGAGTAGAAGTCGGAATGCCGGAAAGATGGATATGTTTTTCAACTTTTGCATCGCAGAACTGGAAAACGCCAATATCAGCTACGATTTCAAGAGCTTTTGTCATACCATTATCACGATACAGTTCTTCTGTCGCGCCAACTGTGTTTATAAGGATAATCCTTTTTTTGTTCAATAAACCAACTGGCCCTTGATCAGTATCCAAATATGCGTATCCATAGCTGAAAACTCTATCCAAATATCCCCTTGCTATAGCAGGCATTCCTCCCCACCAGATAGGATAAATAAAGACCATTATATCAGCCCATGAAACGAATTCCTGTTCTTCCTTTACATCATCAAATATTTTGCCATTCTTAAGGCTTACGAGTTCCGAGGCACTCAGGACAGGATTGAAATTTATAGAGTAAAGGTCACGCAATTCAACTGAATGTCCTGTTTCTTTAAGGGTTAATACAACTTTTTCCTTAACTGCATTGTTAAAGCTTCCATCATACGGATGAGAGTAAACAATAAGTATTTTCATAAAGAAATTTCCTAGTATAATATATCAATATTTAGTGTTTGAAGCTTTCAACAGCTTTAGGATCGTGTTTGTGCTTGAATATCATCATGAACAGTAGTCCGATTACAAAAGCATAAGCCGCAAAAACAAGCCATATTGTGTGCCAGTTTCGTATTGCTTCATTATTAATCAAACGAGTAAAGAGGTCTATAGTTACACCGCCGCCAAAAGCACCTAAAAATCCGCCAATTCCAAGAGTCATTATAAAGAAAAGCCCCTGGGCGCTTGCGCGAATCTTAGCAGGAGTTTCGACTTCAACAAAGAGAGAACAGGAAATATTGAAAAAATCGAATGCGCATCCGAATATAATCATGGACAATATCAGCATCCATAAACCATATCCAGGGTCTCCATAAGCAAGCAATCCAAAACGGATAACCCACGCAAATACGCTCATGAGCATTACTACTTTTATACCGAATTTTCGTAACACAAAAGGTATGGCAAGAATGAAGAGAGTTTCTGACATTTGGGAAACTGACATAAGTATGGCAGAGTGAGTAACCCCAAAGGCATTTTTATATAGAGGATTAATATCAAAATCATGCAAAAAGGTGGAACAATAAGTATTGTTAATCTGGAGGGCAACACCTATCAATATCGAAAAGATAAAGAATATTGCCATTTTAGCCTTTTTAAATAAGACAAAAGCATCTAGCCCCAAATACGAAACCCAGGATCCTGCCTTGGCCAAAGTGATAGGAGCACATGCCGGTAAAGTGAAGGAATATATACTTAGAAATAGAGCCGATGCACTGGCAAAATAAAGTTGCACCGGACTTAACTCAAATCCAAGCAAGCTTATAGTCCACAGAGCAACAATAAAAGCTACTGTTCCCCATACTCTTATAGGCGGATATGAATTTACTACATTATAATTATTGTCGGTCAGAATCCTGTAGCATATAGCGCTGGCAAGAGGAATCGTAGGCATATAAACCAGAGCATTTAGAAGCATTATCCAGAACATTGCTTCCGGGCTTGTAATTCTTGAAGCTGAAAACAACATCACAGCGCCTATAAAGTGGCATACTGCATATAGTTTTTCAGCATTTATCCAACGGTCAGCTATGATTCCAATTATCCCTGGCATAAAAACTGAAGCTATCCCCATTGTCCCATAAACAGCGCCTATTTGAGTTCCTGTAAAGTGAAGAGTTTTAAAAGCATACGCGCTAAAAGTTATAAGCCATAACCCCCAGGTAAAGAACTGGAAGAAATTCATTATTGTAAGTCTGTTTTTAACATTCATAATTTAAATCCCTGATTGTTAAGCACTATCTGATGAATATAAGCTTTAAAAACAAAACCAACCGACTTCATATCGGTTGGTTTTCAATATTAATTGAAACTTATGTTTGTTCTACTTATGGGAAAACATCCCCAGCGACTGTGGTTGTAACAGGTGTAAATATCCAAGTAATAACAGGCACAATAGACCATTTCTTCTCAGTGATGGATTCGACTACATTAACCTTATTGCCGTTAAGCCTTTTGGCTTCTTTTGTGAATTCATTGAATGTGTTCGTGTAGGAAGCATCATACATAATAGGCCATGTTCCAAAGAGATGGCAAGCTGTCACCGTTGTATTAACATGAGCAATTGCTTTACCATTAGTTGTATCCAAGCCTTTGTAATTCATGTCAACATTAGTTGTCCCACATCCAGCTAGAACAGCAATTATTACTAGTGAAAACATCAGGGCGATTACTTTCTTCATTTTACTCCTTATTATTGGGTTATTTTAAAATTTTTATTAAGTTGAACTCATAAGTTAGAAGAGAATTATATCAGAAGCAAAAAAAGTGGCTACTTTTAAAGAAAAATAAGTTTTATTCTCGTTTTAGATAGACTCTAGAAAAAGCTAGATAAAAGAACTTTCGTGCCCTATGATAACTATAGTTTGATCGTCATTTATTTCTCTAGTGCCAGAAAATTCGTCTATGGTTATAAGGATCTTATCAGTAGTTTTTTCGGGTGAGTTTTTTCTGCAGCATGATTCATAGAAAAGTTCTTCTAGTTTAGCTGTCCCAAACTCTTCACCATTAGGGTCAACTGCTTCAATAATGCCGTCCGAAAAGAGAAGCATTGAGTAATAAGGTTTAAAAGTAAAGGTAATTGAGTCGTAAGCGCCTGCCATTTCAGTAGGTAATAGACCAAGCGCAGTTCCATGAGGTCTTAGTTTTCTTGTTTTTTGCCTTGAGGAAAAGACGATTAACTCAGTATGTCCCGCTCTGGCAAACTCTACAGTTTGCTCTTTCTTGTCGAGAACGCAACAGGTAATAGTAGTAAAACGGCCTTCGTCAGTATCCCTGTAGAGATTGCTATTGAGTTCAAGCATCATATCTGAGAGTGTCGTAAATCTTGCCGCATTGGCCCTGATAAAACTCCTAGTCATAGCCATCATCATACAAGCTGGAATCCCTTTACCGCTCGCGTCGCCAAGAACGACCAGAAGTCTATTAGCGTCTATCGGCACAAAATCAAAAAAGTCACCGCTGACTTCTTTGGCAGAACGAGTAAAAGCATATATTTCAAATGGCTTCCATATCGGAGCATCTTTCGGTAGAAGGGATTTCTGAAGAAGCCGCGTAAATTCAATTTCCTGATTCAAGTGATCCTGTTTTGAAGCAATGACATATGATTGGATAATCTGATAAAGCACAGAAACTATTTTAGTGACTGACTCAAAAAGATCGAACTGGGAGGTTGAGAACATTTTACTTTGAGTGCTGTTAACAGCGCATACTATACCGATAATAGAGTCGTTAATAATCATAGGCATTCCCATAAAAGACTTCACTGCATCACCTCTACCCAAAGAACAAAACCTCTGGTCTGCCGTGGCATCCGGGATAAACAAAGCCTTAGAAGAGGCCGTTATCTCTCCAAAAACTCCATCATTCATCTCTATCTTATCTTGTTTAAGCGCATCGATAATAAATCTGGGTTTACTCAGGACAAAATTCTTATTGTTGAATAACAAAGGAAATGCTTCAGTATAACCTATTGGAACAAAATGCTTTGAATCATTAAGACTATAGATGCAAATATCTTCTGCCTCAACCAGTTTAGAGATTTTCAGCGCCAGACATGAGCAAACTTCTGCTCCTTTTAAGTTTGTGCAGATGTTATCAGCAAAAAACTTCATGAAATCAGCAATCTGAACGCTCTTATTTGAAACAGAGTCAATATCATTTTTTAGCTTGCTATAAGATTTTTTATTACGCAAAAAGAGTATAGATAGACACACAGTAGCTACTCCGAATATTATTGAAAGTATTATAAAAACTTCTAAGGCTGCTGGCTGCATAATTTATCGTTTTTAGCGCTTAAAATTAATTTCTGGACTTCTTATTCTATCTTAATAATGATATCTGATTTAGCAAAATAAAACAATCATTATAGTCTTTGCCCTATTGAAACTGGCATAAAAAAAGAACTTGTAAGCGTTCTTCTGTAAAAAAGTATATTCTTTCAGGAAACTACTTTGTTTTATTATTTTATACCTTGAACCTTATTCCATTCATCATAAATAGCCAAAGCTATTTAAGGATTGGCGCCAGGGCCAAGTTCGAATCGAGCAATTATGCCGCCTCTAGGGTCATAGAGATATTCCGCCAATTTTTTTCAACTTATTTTCTTATCCATATTCTCCTCAATCTCTCACTTCCCTTATAATCAAAATGAACATATTAAACATTTCAGGGTTTTTATTTTTGGAGTTTAGTTAGTATGGAACTGAAAAGAAAATGGAAATTACTAGTCATACATCACAGCCACACCGATATAGGCTATACAAACCGACAGGAAAAAATCGAGCAGCACCATATAGGCAATATAAAACAGGCAGTGGATATACTCAACGAAGCTCATTTGAATGCTAAAACTCAATGGTTGAACTTTAAATGGACCTGCGAAAGCTTCTGGAGCGTAGAGAAGTTTCTTGAAACATCATCTCATGAATACATAAGGGATTTTGTCGGGTATGTCAAAAACGGAAATATCAGTATATCAGGCAACTATTTGAACTGTACTGAGCTGCTGAACTCTCAGACATTCGATGAAACCTTAAAACGCTGTTCAGCTATCTGTAAAGACTTTGATATGAAATTTACTTGCGGCATGACAGCAGATATAAATGGTTATGGCTGGGGTTATTCTGATATATTAATTAACAACGGCATTGTTAATTTACTGTCCTGCATCCACCCGCATCACGGGTACCATCCGACATACAAAAAGCAGAGGCCTTTCTATTGGCAGACTCCAAGTAAGCAGAAACTCCTCGTCTGGTTAGGAGACAATTATCACATAGGAAATGAGTTAGGGATAGCTCAATACGGCGGATGGGAATATATGATTAAGGACGGCCTAAGTTCATCTGGACTGTCGCCTTTCGAAATATCACAAAAGCGCATCTTCACATATCTTCTCAATCTCGAAAAGGATAACTACCCTTTTGATTTTGTTCCTATCACGGTATCAGGTCTTATGACAGACAATGCCCCTCCAAGCGTCCGCGTGATTGAATTTGTTAACAAATGGAATGTTAAATTCGGCAATGAAATCAGCATTTCTATGGCAACGCTTGAAGAGTTTTTTGCAAAAGTCAGCAAACATGAAAAGGAAATAGAAACTTTCGCAGGCGACTGGCCTGACTGGTGGGCTGATGGAGTATGCTCCACGCCAAATGTAGTAAAACACTACAGGGATGCTCAAAGAAAATATTCAATCTGCAAAAATCTTGACCC
>Ga0194053_10001381_pt1 | contig 15563 bp, 13 predicted proteins | sample SepL228m_MetaG_FD_161684 | JGI IMG/M metagenome (GOLD analysis project Ga0194053, IMG submission 161684) | Anoxic zone freshwater microbial communities from boreal shield lake in IISD Experimental Lakes Area, Ontario, Canada - Sep2016-L227-8m | ecosystem: Environmental > Aquatic > Freshwater >... | reverse complement strand
AACCAACAAACGACTGATCTCCTCCCTTTCCCAATCACTCAATCTTTTATAATTTGACATAGAATCCAACCCTAGCATCTTTAGCCAAAATGGCAAAAGTGTTGCGTTAGATTCTAGTCGCTAACTACAACTAATTTTTTATTAATAACACTATAACACAAAAATAATAATCAAAAAACCGCCTATTGCTAAGCGGGTTTTTGATTTATATCTTTTGGTTGTAATTAATATTAGACAACAGGTTCGTAGACGCCGCCATCTAGTTTGCGGAAACGATTTTTGTTCATCAGAGCCAAATTAATGGTGGTCTGCTTGACAATGCGCTGCTGCAAAACGTTCTTAATGATGTCTTCCTTAGTCAATGGCGATTGCTTCTCGAGGATAGAGGCGATAATATCAGCCACCGTACCGCTCTGATAACCCCACTCGCGCAACCCGTAAAGACCGCGGCCGACTAGGATATATTTGTCATCCAAAATAAGTTCGTTGTGAGTAGTGGCCACATTGACGCCCTTGGCATCAAAGCCCATCTCAGCGATGCGCTTGGCAATATCGCCATAATACATCGGCTTGCCATCACTCTTCAAAACCATATAGATCTTGTCGTTGATAGTCTTGGGATTGACCTCTCTCCAATCGCTGGCGCCCCATTGCTTAAACTTGTTCTGTTGCAAGTCGGACAGAGAACGTAGCATGTTGTAGACGCTGCGGTTCTCGTAGATACCATCGGAAAAGCCATCAATGACTTTCTCCAAAGGCAAGCGCAAGTTCAGATTGCCCGGGGCCTTAAATTTATCCTGATTTTGCTTGTAGGCATCCAGGCCCTTGGCCATGGCAATCAGGTCTTCGGTGTTGAGCAAAGTCTTCATCTCACGCACTTTAGCCAAAAGCTCTTCGGCTACTTGTTCCATGTGGTCGACTTCGCGGAATTTGAGCTTTAAGAAGGAATTGAAATGGTCAGAATTCTTAACCTCTTCAAAGTGGCTGTCCAAAAGTTTGGCAGTCACAAAATCAACATAGCGATCATGGGCTTCGCGGCCCAGATTCTCGCGGCCATGAGACAGTTCAAACAAGATTTCCTTGAGGTAATCCTTATCAATCGTCCCGGCATGTTCCTCCAAGATCTCAGAGATAGCCTGGCCCAAACGGGCCAAAACTTGATCAGCCACACCCAATTTCTTGAGTTTAGCAATGCTGGTAGTCTCGATCTGGCGGATACGCTCGCGAGTCAATTGGTGTTTCTTACCGATAGCCTCCAAGGTCTCCTTGGGAAAACCGCCCAAGCCAAAGCGACTAAGCAGTACTTCCTGCTCACGCTTATTCAAGCCAGAAAATAGGCGGTTGACAAAATCTGCAATATTCAGACTAGCCAATTCGTCCTCCTTGTTTTTGGACATGATTTGGTTTAATAGCGATTCTTCGTTCATATAATATACACCGCCAGATTCGAAAAAATGGCTTAAATTAAATAAAATTTTTGTATTGTGACCTTTATATGAAAATCATAGCACATATTATAACAAAAGTCAACACTTTTCAACACAAACACAAAAGAGGTGTCAAGCTCCCTACAATATGCCCTCCCTGTCAACCACAACTAGCTTATCCCCATCAAGAATCGTATAAAGGAAAACATCGGCTATTTCCCGGCGATAACTGAACTCCTGTTCGGTCATAATAGCATAGTTTACCTCTTTAATCAGCTCTGATTCCAGCTCCTGGATCACTTTTGTCAGCTTTTTCTTGTTTAGATCTCCAACTACCAGCAAATCAATGGGCGAGCTGGCATTAGCCACAAAAAAGCCGGATAACACCAATAACTGGATATCCCCGACTTTTTTCAGCTTATCGGTAAAATCTTTCTCATAGAGCATCTGAGATTTAACAATTAGAGCCTTAATCTCGTTAAAGAGGATAAATTCGGTATTGGCCCGGTAATACTTACGTTCGCTTTTCTTGACTTCTTTATCGGCGTCCTTAACCTTGGCGCGACCTTTCTTTTTAGGTTCTTCTTCTGGCTCCGGCATAGCCCAAACCGGTTCTTCCTCAGGTTCCGGTCCGCTTTCGGATAACAACAAACCCATCTCTTCCAGATTGTTTAACTCACGGAAAACTGAATTAAGCTGCAAATCCAATTCACGGGCAATCTCCCGAATATAGTAGCGTTGGTCCGGGTGCAGCAAAAACAATTTGAGCAATTTAACGCGCGCGTTGGAACCGAATAATTTATCAAGCATAATATAATCTCCTATCCTCCTTGGGGATAAACTAGGCCAAAGGTAGCCAGAAAAAATAGACTCTGATTACGAGAGGCGCCTTAGGGAAGAGTATAGCTTAAATAAGGCTCTTTTGAACCCCTCTTAAACTACGACCATTTAACAAACTCACAGAAATATATTATAATGAATCAAGAGCCGAGTCAATAGAATTAATTAGAAGACGCGGTTATTTATGAGCTGTAAAATAGGTCAACTAGTAATCAGTCCGGAATCCAAATCGGGGCCGATTGGGAAAATCCTAATCAGCCAACCGAGCATGGCCGAAGAAGAACTCTTGGGCCGTCTTTTTGTCGTCGCGGAAATTCAAAACAAGCGCCATGAGAATCTGGAATTAGTTAATTTTCTCTTTGCTCAACTGGAAAACAATTATTACGCCGGCGACAAACTGGCGCTCCTGAGCCAAGGCGGAGCTGTCTCGCCAGAAGTGATTTTCGAAACGGCAGTAGGCGAACTCAACAAACAGCTGGCTAACTACATGGAGGCCAGCCACTTTGTTTTCAGCCCCGAATCGGCTAATTTCACAATCGGCGTCATCGCTGACAACCGCCTTTATTTTTCCAACATCGGCGCCAACAAGGCACTGTTGATTTATGAACCAAAAAATGCCGATGGCCAATCCAATGGCTACAGTCTAGTCAATATCACCAAGCGGACATCCGACCCCGCCCAAGAAATATTTAATCAAGACAAGCTATTTGCCAGCATCATCAAGGGAGCCGTGCCTATGGGCGGCGTTTTTGTCTTTACCAACGAAGCGCTCTTTGAATTTATAGCCGAAAAACAACTAATCAAGATCGTCTCCACACTCCCCCCGGCAGGCGCCGCCAAGCAATTCCTTAATGTCCTGGAACAGGCAGCTCTATCGGTACCTTTCCTGTCCTTAATCATCAAGAACCAAAAGCCCTTGGTAGTTGACAATAATCCCAATCGACCGAGCTCAACCGATCTCAAAGTGCGCACTCACTTGCCAAGTTCGCCGATGGTGCATCAAATATCCTCCAGCCGCGAAAATCTGCCCCAGGGCCCAGAACGCGACGTGGACAAAGAATCAATCCGCACCCTCAACCAAACCGAATCGCGCACAGCCGAGATTATGCGCCCGACCGGCCTCATTAATCTTACGGTTATCAAGAATATCTTCGCCTCTCTGCAAAAGAGCCTGCCTAAGGGCGGCAAAAAGAACAAACTCACTATCGATCGCCCCGAAACTGTCCGCCGAGAGTCACTGGCAATCTTTAAAAAACTGGCCAGCGGAGCTACCCAGCTCATCATGTTCAGCGCCGGTGTTATAATAAAAATCTGGCAATTGGCAACCGACAAAGAAGCTCGTCTCAGCCTGTTGGCCGCCTACCGCGAGAAAAAAAGCAAACTAAAAACCAAGCATTATGTGGCGCTCAGCCTGGTGCTTATTTCCTTACTTGCTTTAAGCATCAACATCATCTTTACCAATCAGCAACGCATCAAGAAAAACCAAGCCCAGCAAATCAAGCTAATAATCGACAACATCAGCAAAAAATACGACGACTTGGCCTCTGCCACCATTTATGGCAATCACGAGTTATCCAAAACATATCTACAAGACATCAAAACACTGATTAGCCAACTGCCTAAAGCCACTCCCGAACAGCAAAAGATTGCCGACGATGCCGAAAAGCGCTACCAAACCGCCCTGGACCAAACCTACAATATCATCAGGGTTTCAACCACGGACATGTTGCCGAACAGCGCCGGCATTGGAACGCTTTGGGCCTCCAACGACAGCTATTACGGCATTACGGGACGCAGTCTCAACAAATATGGCACCCAGAGCGAAACGATCATCTCTGACATTGGCGCCGACAATTGCCAAGCTATCCCCGCCTCCGAATCGCCAAACACGCTATATTGCCTAGCCGGCTCCAATCTAATCACTCTCGATCTGACTGCCCGCAAAGCGACTGCCAAGGCGATTACAGATTTACCCGCCAACATCACCGGCGGCGGCCTTTATAATGGCAAACTCTATCTAGCAGCTGGCGACAAATTTATTTATCGCTGGGGCGGCGGACTGGACAGCTGGGGCAGCAAGACAACTTGGTTAGCCGCGCCAGCCGCGCTTGAAACAGCCGGCGGCCTAGGCATCGACGGTTATATCTATTTTGCCGGCGGGGCGAATATCATCAAATATCGCAGCGGCAAAGAGCAAAGCTTCAGCCTAGAAACCGTTGCGCCGGCATTAACCAATATCGACGCGATTGCCACCGGCAAAAACTCCGACTTTATCGCGTTGGCTGACAGCGCCAACAAGCGCATCTTAGCCTTTGACAAAACAGGCAAGCTGGCCAAGCAATATAGCTCAGACGGCTGGAGCAAGATCAAAGCGCTCAGTCTCTCGGACAGCGGAAATAGCCTGTACGCACTGACCGACAATGGCGTGTATAAACTGCAATTAAAGTAATCTCCTTGTATCATAAGCGACCCGATATAGGTCGCTTTTTTGAACTCAAAAGTCAAAAGTGTGGTGTCGCAAAGCGACTTTTAAGTAAAATCCGCCTAGGGCGGATACGATACTTTTGACTTTTGCCTTTTGAGTTGCGCTGTTACTTATAACATCAGGCTATTTTTAGCCATATATTGCATTTTCCGTCATTTTGTGTACAATAGTCGCAGTTCATTTTATCACTATTTGGAGTAAATCATGATTGAGTTAAACAGAGATGTTCTAGCAGCAAAGCGCAACACAGCAATCAAAGACGGCAACCTTATTATGGCCGCCTTTGCCGCCAGCCAGATACCTGGCCACGAGAAACTGAATGAAATCGAATTAAAGTCGATCAAAGAAAACCTGATCAAAAAAGACGGCACTACTCGAATTCAACTTATGACCCTATGTTTTGTAGCCAACAAAGAACAGGCATGGACTGCATTGCAAAAAGAATTAACTGCCCTGATGGATAGCTTGCAATACAACAACGCCGTGATTGCCCTTCGCCTATTAAAAAACTTGAGCAAACACTTTTTTAAGAGTAATTTTCGCTACAAGCGGATTATCAGCGATCTACCCAAGCAATACTTTGCCACCAACAGCATAGTCAGCAACTTTGAAGACTATTGGCTAAAAGAAATTAACAAGCTCTACCCCGGCCATGATGATCGGGTCAAATATTTCTCTGATCAATATTTTTCTTTTGTCGAGCAGGGATTAGTACCGGAACGATTTCTGTTTACCGTTGTTAACTCTTTGCGTGATTTTCAAATCGGTTCCATTATCGACCTCAAACACCAGCTTACAGAATTAGCCATAAGCCTAGGAGCAGAGGTTAAATAAACTAAATAAACTTCGGCTTCGGTCGAAGTTTTTTATACACAAAAAGTCAAAAGTAAGGCGTTGGCTAACGCCAACTTTTATTAAAATAATATCCGCCCTAGGCGGATACAATATTTTTGATATGTGATATTTAATTTTTTATTTAACAAAGAAGACCCCGACAAAACGTCGGAGTCTTCTTAATTTATAGATACAGAGACAATAAGCATTACTTCAAAGTAACCTTAGCGCCAGTTTCGACAATTTATCCCTGCGAAGGCAGGGATCTTTCCATTTATTCAAGCTAATAAAAAATCCCGCCCTGACCAAGGCCAGAACGGGATTCTTATGTGAGTCAAATATTACTTCAAAGTAACCTTAGCACCAGCTTCGACAATTTATCCCTGCGAAGGCAGGGATCTTTCCATTAATAAATTACTCAACACCAAGATATGAATAATTTATCATAAAGGATAAAAAATCCCGCCCCGGCAAATAAGCCGGAGCGGGATTTCTGTATGAGTCAATAATTACTTGAGAGTAACCTTAGCGCCAGCCTCTTCCAAGATGCCTTTAATCTTTTCAGCTTCGGTCTTGGAAATACCTTCCTTAACCATCTTAGGAGCGGCGTCAACCAAATCCTTGGCTTCTTTCAAGCCCAATTCAGTGATGGTGCGCAAAGCTTTGATGACGTTGATCTTGTTGGCACCGCCTTCGGTCAATTCAACATCAAAGCTATCTTTCTCTTCAACCACAGCAGCGGCAGCGGCAGGACCGGCCATCATCATGGCAGGAGCGGCAGCGGACACATTGAACTTTTCTTCCAAAATGGTGACCAATTCGGAAAGATCCAAAACGGACATTTTTTCGATCGAGGCGACCAAGGAAGCGAACTTCTCTGGGACGACGACATTCTTTTCTTCGGACATAATTTTTGCATTTATTTCCGTGAACACGGAAATCTCCTAGAACAGAGAAATCGTGACACAGTAATGATTTATTAAGTAAATTCCTTTTTGCTGATACTTCGTTTCGACTTATTTATAATTTATATAAACAAGCATAATTCGTTATACCCACAAGACCTCTGTTTTACAGAGATTAAATTAGGACTTGCTCTCTCCAATCGCAGAGAGGACGCGGACGAATCCGCGTGGAACACCAGCTAAGGTGTTTACGAAACCGGAAACCGGAGCGTTCAATGTGCGGACAAGCATACCATATAACTGTTGCTTGGACGGCATTGTAGCCAACGCAGTGACCTCGTTCTTGCCGAGAAGCTTGCCTTCCAAGATACCACCGGCGAAATTCAACCGACCATCGGTCGACTTCACAAACGCGCTGGTAACCTTGGCAGACGCAACCTCATCGCCATATCCGAAGATCACGGCTAACTGGCCTTCGCCTTTGGCTTCAAAAACCGGCAAACCTTTGTTCTCCAGAGCCTTCGCCAACAGAGTCTTCTTGGCCACATAACATTCACCGGCTTCCGCCTTCAGTTGCTTGTTGAGCTCACGGCTCTCGGCAGCCTTTAGGCCGGAAAAATTGGCGAACACTACGGACTTAGACTCACCCAGCTTAGTCTCCAAATCCCGCAGGATGGTGGCTTTTTGGACCTTTGTCTTTGCCATAAATAATTCCATTATCGGCGCGTCCCAAATAGGACCCGCAGAAAATATTATATTATCTTTTTAAAACATCAATGAATGTCCCCGCCATTAGGCGGGATTACGCGGTCTGCCATTCCAGGAGTACCTGGAACCTTAGCAGCTTTCGCGTAAAAAAACGCTGCCAAAGTAGCAGCGAGATAGCAATCCACAGCCCTCAAAAGGGCTAGAATCGGCTGTCTCGGCAGGATTTATTGATAACCTGCTATCTCTGACTGCCTTAATATAACAGATGCGTGAGATTTGTCAACCCCACGCTACCGCACAATTCAAATCTACAAATATGGCTACAAATATACAAATAAATACAATAAAAAACGTCCGACTTGTCCCGAGCTTGCCTCGGGAAGGACTCCATAGTTTTGACATTTGACATTTGAGTTTTGACTTTTTATGATATTATCCCAACATTAGCCAAAATGTATACATTATCTTGACAAACCAGACAATAAGTGCTATAATAGGCTTCAAAGTAAATTAAAAACTAATTCGGAGTAACACGTGAATGTTGCAATAGAATCCAAAAAACCGCTTAGCGGGCGTTTCTATTTAAATTTAGCCATTATCGGCTTAATAATCCTAGCTGCCTGGCAGTTACAACACTTATTACACGGCTTATTAGGCAATTATCTCGGCCGATACAAAGAAGGGCCCGCAATAGCCCTTTACGGCAGTTATACACTTTGGCTGATTGCCTTACCCTTCCTGTACAAACAGGCCAGAAATGCCTTTAAAAAGCTCAAGCGTCGCGACAGCCAGCTGATAGTCATCGATACCGACCTAAACAAACTGGAACATTGGACCAGCAAAGACGGCAAGATTAGCAAAAATTGCCTGAACTTCAACCGGCTAATCAAACTGGAAGCAGTCACCCACAAAGTAACCGGCCTTAATAAATGGCGCGGTTATGGCAAATTAATTATGACTATCGGCTACGAACTCGAAGGACGCAATCAAGGCTTCCAGTTCAAACTGAATTATGTCAAGCAGACCGAAAGCCTGTCGATCGCCATCAACAACGCCAGTCCCGGCAGTTACAAAAGCTTTGTAGATGAAGTCAAGCGGAACCTTGCCAACAAGTCAAAGATCGATAAGGTCAACACAAAGCCTGCTGACAAAAAGCCAGGCAACACCATCCCAAATAGCCATTTACGTTATTGCCCCAATTAAACAAACAGCCCTCCCCGATACATTTCGGGGAGGGCTTTTACGTTCTAAAATTATTTTAAGTACTTGAGCTTATTCGCCTTGTGCTCCTCAAAAGTTCGGGCCCAGATGGTATTGCCGGTCGCCGGATCGGTCAAGAAAAAATTATAGCTGGTCGTAGCCGGATAGATGGCTGCTTCGATAGCCTCTATACCCGGGTTGGCAATCGGTCCGGGTGGCAGGCCTTCGTTGCGATAGGTATTATAAGGGTTATCAATGGCCGTTTGCGCCAACGAATGCCCGGGCGTATTATCACCCAAGGCATAACTGAGCGTAGCATCCGACTCCAGACGTTGACCGCGCTTGAGGCGGTTATAGAAGATGCCCGAGACTGTCTTCATGTCCGCGGGATGGCGCACTTCCTTTTCGATCAAGCTGGCCATGATAATGATCTCGTATAGCTGCTTTTTCTGGGCGGCGATTTCGGTCACCAGCTCCGGCCGCAATTTAGCCTGGAAATTATCCAGCATCTTCTTGATCAAGGCTTCGCCATTGTCAGAGGCAAACAGGCTATAAGTATCGGGGAACAAAAATCCCTCCAAATTACCCCCAGGGGGTATTGCCGTCAAGGAAGGATAACCCTTCAAGCCGTCAGGCAAACTCTCCACCGTACCACCAGCTATTTTCTGAAATGAACCGTCGGATATCAAATTTTCTTTTTTCAAATATTCTTCTATCGCCTTGATCGTCATGCCTTCTTTGACCAGGATTGTCTTTTCGGATCTGGCCGGACCGGCTATGAGGATATTAACCAACTGATCCATGCTGACATCAGCTGGGATAGTGAAGTCGCCCGCCTTCAAATGTGCTGCCAGCCCCTTGATCTTGGCTAACAGCTTGAACTGGAAATCAGACTTGATGAGCCCTGACTGCTTGAACTCTGCCGCCAACTGCAAAACCGTCTGACCTTTTTCAATCGTCAGCTTCTGCGCAGCATTATTAGCGGCACTATTGATTCCGTTAAAAAGCCAAATCGAAAAGCCGATAACGGCAATGACAATGACGACAATAAAAATTAAAAAGATTTTAAATATTTTAAACATGCTCCGTATTTAATTGATAATTCGTAATTGATAATTGAAAATCCCCCTTCGTGAGTACACTTCGCTAGGGACACGTTAATTAAAGGCACTCTTCCCAGCCTTTTTCCTTAATCTTGGTCACGCAGTCCTTGACTTCGGCGCTGCGCAGGCTGGATGATATGAACAAGCCCTCGGGCGTGTCGACGACGATCAGGTCGTCCAAGTCATTAATGACCACCACTTTTTTGTTATTGGTAGTATAGACCAAATTGTTCTTGGCTTTGTTAGCGATCACGCGGCCCTTGGTCAGGTTCTCGGTTTCGTCTTCCAGCAACATGCGCTTGATGACATGCCATTTGCCTAGATCGCTCCAGCCCAAACCGCTGGAGACGCTCATGGCCAGGTTGGGCGCCTTATCGGTGATGGCCGATTCGATGGTCATCTTTTCCAGGCTGGCGTAGAGATCGGCGATTTGCTTGTCCTGGCCGCCCTGCTGCATCAGGCCGACTATCTCTTGGCAGATCTTGGTCATCTCAGGCTGCAGCTTTTCGAACAGTTCTTTGATATAGCCCAAGCGCCAAATATACATGCCGGTGTGGCAATAATAGACGCCGCTGTCGATCAATTCTTGGCAGCGTTCTTCATTGGGCTTCTCTATCACCTTGGCAACCTTGAAGATCGCTTCTTCACCGTCGGAATCCAGATTCTTGCCGGCTTTGAAGTAGCTATAACCGGTATCCAGATAAGCAGGGCGCACTGCAGGCGTCAAGATATAATCATTATGTTCAGCTAGAAACTTTTCGGATAATTTTAACAGATTGCGGAAGGCTTCGGCGTCGCTGATATAATCATCGGAAGGCAAAGAAGCAATCACATCATCAGGCGAACAAGAGACGGATAAAAAGCAAACTTCCAGACACATGGCCGGACCGGTATTGCGCGACTCGGCTTCGGTGATAATATTCTCTTCTACCACTTCGGGCAAAGCAGACTGTAAACATTCAGACATCGACCGGTTAATAGATACAAAAAGATCATCAGCAGAATCCACTGCCGGACGGACGCGATCGTAGGTGACCTTAATCATAGTGTCCTCACCCACCACCGGTTGAAATTGCTTGGGATTATTCTGGCGGCTCATCGGCCACAAACGCGTCCCTGTTCCCCCTGCCCTGATGACGATTTTCATAATATGAATTTATCCCCGGTACTCCCGGGGATCTCCTAAGTAAATAGCAATATTAATATTACATAGATTTAATAAGGAGGCACTCTATGTTTAAGCTGCGGAATTAAATAATTTATAAAAGTCGAATCTTTAAATATGCCAAAATACCCAAATTATAGCCCACCGAACCAATACTTTTCCCCTATCGCCAAGTATACTGACAAATCCAAAAATCTCTGCTAAGCTTATTATAAATTAACTTACTTTAATAGGCAACTATGAGCCCATTCATTATCGTGCCGCTAACAGCGGCCATTATCGCTCAAGTCACCAAGTTTTTTATCAAGTCCAACGGCACGCATTTCAGCTGGCGCGCTTTGATTGCCTATTCCGGCATGCCCTCTAGCCACGCGGCTGTCACCGTCTCCCTGGCTACCATCATCGGCCTGGAGCAAGGCTGGCAGACCGCTACCTTTGCCCTGGCCGGCATCTTTGCCCTCATCACCATCCGCGACGCGGTCGGCCTGCGGCGCCAAGTCGGCCGCCAAGGTGCCATGATTAATGAACTGACCCGCGAGCTGGATGAAGAAAGACTATTGAGCGAAAAATTCCCCAACCTCCTGGAAAAGGTAGGCCACACCCCCGCCCAACTGGCCGTCGGCTCTCTCATCGGCCTGGCAGTCGCCATCATCATTCATCTGGTATTCTAATCTTAAATCAAAAATCTCCCCCATACTAATGGGGGAGATTTTTGTTATATCTTTATTTGAAGTTATTAACCATCGGCTGGACCATATTCCAGAGATCAATAATTTTGACGCCTTTAACTTGCAGCAGCGTGGCTGTATTCAGCAGTTCAGTCCAGTCCAGCAAATTAGATGGCAAGTCTTGGTAGAGTTTGCAGAAATCGGCTACCGACTGATAACGCTGAACGACTGTCCATTTGGCAGTTGTGCCTGGTGCGCCAAAAGTGATGTAATTTCCGATGGCATACTGGTTAACTAATGAAATTGGGCCGCACTTAGTGTTTAGCGGTTTCACATATTTAGTAAAGTTGGCGGTCCTCTCTTTGGTATTATCTTTTTTACTTAAGGCCGCCAACAACGCTTGCAAACCCTTGGCGTTGCGACCACTGTTAAAGATCAAAGCAGCCTCAGTTGTATATTTCTTGGCGGGAGCCGCTTTGCCGCAACAGCAATAACCATCCTTAATCGCTTTAACCATTCTAGCCTCAGCTTCGGCGATATTGAAATAATCAACATCAGGAGAAATAGATACTTTGCCGCCCGTCTGATAACTATAGATATGCCAATTGGCCGTATTCGGCGCATCAAACCATTTACAGCTGCCGATGACCGGTTCATTGGTGGCAGGAACCTGATTGTTGTCTAGTCGACGGCCGGTCAAACCGCTAATTTGCGCCTTTTTAGCCAAAACTTGCTTGGCCAACAATCGAAGCTTGGCATCATCATTAATAATAGAACTCAAAGTATCGCCTTCCGCAAAGCCAATAAGATACGAGTAGCTATTCAGATTCTTGTAGCACGAGATCGCCTCGTTAGTCTTATTACTCTTGGCAGCCAGACAAGCGCCATTGGCACAACCGTTGGCACAATCAAAATTCATATTACCGGCCACTTTGCCACCATTCAAGTCATAGCACCACATTTCGTTGAGCTGTTTGCCGGAACCGGTGCATTCATCATAGGTAGTGTAGCTCTTGCCGCTCGCATCCATACCGGACACACTGCCCCTATTATATATATCCCGGGCATCCGTATCAACGCAAGTCGGGGTAACGTTAGCTCCCTTGCAGGCGCCATCAGCACAGCCGTTAGGGCAAGTGTAAGTCGAATTAGCAGTCAACATGCCGCCATTACCGGCATAGCAATAGTTCTCTATCACCTGCGTGCCGTCGGCGCTACAACTGTCATAATAGTTATAATTATTGCCGACGCTATCATAGCCGTAAACAGACCCCTTGTTATTATAATTCATCGCATCAGAGTCATTGCAGGTAGGCACAGCGGAATTACCTATAGTCACATACTTAGTAAAGCTATTGTTTGTCAGATTTGTTTCAACAGCTATGCCATTAGGATTTTTGTAGCCGACAGTCACCTTTAGTCTATAGGTTCCGCTATAGGCCTGACTAGCAGACGGTCCAGTTACGGTAAAAACTGTATTTTGTTTAATAATACCGCCGACAATAAAATTGCCAAACATAATACTGGAGCGATAATAACTTAAATCAGAGGAGCTACCAAGCCAGCCAGACTGACCTTCAAAAGTGAAAGACATATTGTCCCAAGCTTGGTAGGCATAATCAACGCCCACATTCTTAACATCGGCATAATAGTAATAACCGCTATTGCTAACATAAATATGACCAGCTGGATCCAAATCAGTGCTAGAAAAATATTTCACGCCCGCGTCAATGATAGCTAAATCAAGATTGGAAGACGAATTTTTGGTGCAGTTTGTAGTCACTACTGATTTACAATCGTTAGCACAAGTCGCGGTGCCAGCGTCAAAACCCTCTGTAATACAAGTATGACCACTCATATTCGTGCCATCACAAACTTCGCCAGTATCAATATTGCCATTACCACAAGCACTATACAATTCCATATCAAGCCCACTTTGCCCATAAATGCCACTAACCAAAGTAGCCGGCGCAGTCCAAGTGCTGGAGTCTGAAGCTTTATAGGTATAGAGCAGATCACTATTGATAGTTGAACCGGAAAAGTTACCTCTGTAAAAAACTACATGGTATCCACCGGAAGAATCAATATACAATGATGGACTAAACGCATTGTATCCACTACTGCCATTGTTTATGCTGGTTTCGCTGTCAATCAACTCGGAATTTTTTGTATTATTATTCAGCAACCCTGTTTCAAAGATAGTATTATTGCCTGAGGCATAATATTTAGTAAAGACGGTATAGAGATTTCGGTTGCTATCAGCTGTAATCTTAAGGCCATCTTGAGCTAAAATGCCACTAACCAAAGTAGCCGGCGCAGTCCAAGTGCTGGAGCCTGAAGCTTTATAGGTATAGAGCAGATCACTATTGATAGTTGAACCGGAAAAGTTACCTCTGTAAAAAACTACATGGTATCCACCGGAAGAATCAATATACAATGATGGACTAAACGCATTGTATCCACTACTGCCATTGTTTATGCTGGTTTCGCTGTCAATCAACTCGGAATTTTTTGTATTATTATTCAGCAACCTTGTTTCAAAGATAGTATTATTGCCTGAGGCATAATATTTGGTAAAAACCGTATAGCGATTATTACTACTATCAGCTGTAATCTTAAGACCACTCTGAGCCATAATACCGCTAACCAGAACAGTCGGCGGCGCCCAAGCATTGGAACCAGTAGCTTTGTAGGTATAAACCAAGTCGGTATTGACAGTTGAACCGGAAAAATTGCTTCTGTAAAAAACCACAAGGAATGTACCGAAAGAATCAATATACAATGATGGACTAAACGCATTGTATCCACTGCTGCCATTGTTTATGCTGGTTTCACTGTCAATCAATTCCGAATTTTTTGTATTATTATTCAGCAACCTTGTTTCAAAGATGGTATTATTGCCAGAAGCATAATACTTGGTAAAAACGGTGTAGAGGTTTGGATTAATAACATCTGCTTTCGCCGGTATAGCCATCACGCCGACCAGCATAAAAACGGCGACGAATAATCCTAACCTCCCCCACATCTTTTGTGTGAAATTTTTAAACATAAAATTAATCATGGCCGATTGACGGCCTTATTTTAAAATATATTATCGCATACAATTATAAACCTTATTATACCACTACTTAGAGCAACAATCAAATGTATCAGTCCAGGACATTTTGGACAACTGATTATTATTAATTAAATAATTCACAGGCGATTGGAGCCGCAGGCTCCAATGTGGTCTCTCTATATTATACCACAATAACCAAGTCATCATTCTTTCGTTAAATTCTTTAGTATCTTCTAGCCATATCTCATTCTGGTCTATAAATTCTTCCTGAATAGTTCTATTAAATTTTTCGATGTGCCCGTTGCGATATGGCCTGCCGGGATAATTCCAGTAATGCTTGATGTCTTTGTTTTTCAATTCTTCATCAAAGTATTTACAGAATTCACTGCCATTGTCGGTTTGTATAGCCTTGACAGGGAAAGGCAAAGCTTGATCTAGCTTGCGCAAGAAATCCCTAGCATTATGGCTTCCAGCCCTCTTGTAGCACCAGGCAAATGCCACTCTGCCATGTATATCAATTGCCGTAATAATATAACGCTTCAGTTGATTGCCGAATTTCACTATCGTATCTATTTCTACAAAATCACCAGGTAATTCAGCTCTTAAGTCTTTTGGTTTGCGTTCTTTTTTCCTTTTGGTAACTACCTTGCTTTTGCCATTTGGAAAGTACTTGGTTCTAATGTGGTATATTTTCTTGTCCGCAATGATTCTGCCAATTGTCGAAGCGGATATCTTTGCGAAGCCTTCGGCTTCGCAAAAAGTATCCAAAAATATCTTTACTTTGTCTTTACCCATGTTGCGACAAACCTCCATCCTTAGCCGAGTTATTTCAGTAATTAATTTAGGCTCAACCCATCTTTTTCTTTTGACCTTAGGTGCTTGGCTTTTTGGAGTTAATACACTCAAATCTTCACCCCTTCGCAAAGTCTGCTGCCAAAGATATAAAGTAGAACGTTTAACTTTAAAAGCTTCTTCAGTAGCCCTGAGGCCATATTTTCTCCAAAACTCAAGTATTCTCAATCTTTCCTTAGCTTCTTTGGTAATCATACGCGTATTTTGCTTTACTGCGTAATCATACCACTTATGAAAGCCCTTTATGCCTCCATATTTTTCACTCAGATTGAACATTTTGTACTCCTTCGGAGTCCAAAATGTATCTGAACTTATTCA
>Ga0194053_10001379_pt1 | contig 15565 bp, 15 predicted proteins | sample SepL228m_MetaG_FD_161684 | JGI IMG/M metagenome (GOLD analysis project Ga0194053, IMG submission 161684) | Anoxic zone freshwater microbial communities from boreal shield lake in IISD Experimental Lakes Area, Ontario, Canada - Sep2016-L227-8m | ecosystem: Environmental > Aquatic > Freshwater >... | reverse complement strand
GGCAGCAACCAGCGCATGCTCCCCCCCAACCACGGGGACTACGAGAAGGTCGCCGTCATCGGCGCCGGGGTCAGCGGCATGACCGTGGCCCATGACCTGGTCCAGATCGGCTACAAGGTCACGGTCTTCGAGGCCAACCACGAACCCGGCGGCATGCTGACCGTGGGCGTGCCGGTCTTCCGGTTGCCCCGGGACCTGGTGCGCCACGAGATCCAGGGCATCCTGTCCATGGGCGTGGAGCTGAAGTGCAACATGAAGCTGGGCCGCGACTTCACCCTCGCGGACCTGCGGGCCCAGGGCTACAAGTCCATCTTCCTGGGCGTGGGCCTGCCCAACGGCCGGAAGCTCAGCCTGCCCGGCGGCGAGACCGAAGGCGTCTTCGACGGCATGGAGTTCCTCAAGGCCTTCAACGAGGGCACACCCCTGCCCATGGGCCGCCGCGTGGTGGTGGTCGGCGGCGGCAACGTGGCCTATGACGTGGCGCGCTCCGCCCTGCGCCCCTTCGAGGCCCTGAACCAGGACGACGCCCTCCTGGAGATGGGCCACAGCGAGAAGGTGGCCTACGACGTGGCGCGCTCCGCCCTGCGCATGAGCGGCGACAAGGAGATCCATGTGGTCTGCCTCGAGTCCCGCGAGGAGATGCCCGCCGACGATGTCGAAGTCGAGGAAGGCGCCGAGGAGGGCATCCACCTCCACAACCGCGTCGGGCCCAAGGAAATCATCATCGAGAACGGCAAGCTCAAGGGCCTGCGGGTGGTGAAGTGCCTGTCCGTCTTCAACGACGAGCGCCGCTTCGAGCCCAAGTTCGACGAGAACGACCTCACCGACATCCACGCCGACACTGTCATCTTCGCCATCGGCCAGACGTCGGACCTGTCCTTTCTCAAGCCCGAGGACGGCGTTGAGGTCAATCGCGGCCTCATCAAGGTCGATCCACTCACCTACCAGACCACGGCCCCGGATGTCTTTGCCTGTGGCGATGTGGCCCACGGCGCGCGACTGTTCATCGACGCCATCGCCTCGGCCCATACTGCCGCCCGCTCGATGCACGACTTCCTGCGCGGCACCCGCACTGATGTGGTCGTCCGCAAGCGCTGGCTGCCCGCCGTCTACACCATGGCGGAGGGCTGGCACCGCGAGGAGCGGCGCAACGCCCCCGTGCTCGAGAGCGAGCGCCGGGCCGCCTCGGTGGAGAACGTCGAGCTGAGCTATCCCGAAGAGATGGCCCGGAAGCAGGGCGCCCGCTGCCTGCGCTGCAACATCAACACGATCTTCGACACCGACCACTGCATCGCCTGCAACGGCTGCGTGGACGTCTGCCCCGAGGACCTGATCAAGCTGGTAGGCCTCAGCACCCTGCCGGATGAGGACGCCCACGCCCGTTTGGTGGACGCCGGTGCCGACATCTCCCTGGCGGACTATCAGGCCATGAGCAAGCAGGACAAGGACGAATTGGGCGGGATCATGCTGAAGGACGAGAGCACCTGCATCCGCTGCGCCATGTGCGCCTCCCGGTGCCCCACGCACGCCATCCTCATGAAGCGCTTCGAGCACTACACGGAGTGCGTGTCGATCCCCTCGCCGAACCCCAAGATCCTATATAATAACTGAATGAGCATTCAGGCAGAGACTGCCCCGAAACCCAAGGTCGAGCGACTGCCGCCCTTGCTTCCCGCGGAGACCAACTACCGCCGGATCCGGAAGCGGTTCCACCTGGGCTTCTTCCTGGCCTTCGTGGCCGCACCGTTCCTGAACCTGATGCGCTTCGACATTCCGCGGCAGCGCTTCTACTTTGCCGGTTTCGAGCTCTGGATCAGCGAGTTCGCGATCATCTTCTTCGCGCTGATGCTGCTGATGTTCATCATCGCGGCCTCGGCCATCATCCACGGCCGGATCTACTGCAGCTACGCCTGTCCCCAGATGATCTTCAGCGAGTGGAGCCAGTCCCTGGAGCGCTGGGCCAAGACCCAGGCCCAGCAGCGGCTGAAGACGGCCAGTCCCGGCACCAAGAAGCTGGCTGCGAACGCGGCGTTCTACAGCCTTCTCGCAGTGGCCTCAGTGTTCCTGGCCTTCGTGTTCACCTCCTACTTCCTGGAGCCCCGCGACCTGCTGGGCCGCCTGTTGCACCTGGACCTGATCACCGTGGGCGGCATCACTGGCGCCACGGTGACGATCCTGACCTTCCTGGACCTCACGCTGGTCCGCCAGAAATTCTGCACCTCGGTCTGCCCCTACGGCTACATCCAGGGGATGCTGCAGGACCAGCACACCCTGCTGGTGAGCTACCAGGATGGCAAGGACGAAGCCCGGGACTGCATCGACTGCAAGAAGTGTGTGCGGGTCTGCGAGATGGGCATCGACATCCGGGACTCGCCCTTCCAGATCGAGTGCGTCCACTGCGGCGACTGCATCGATGCCTGCGAAGACATCCTCCGCAAGGTCGGGAAGCCCGGCCTGATCCACTACACCTGGGGCGAGCGGCCCAAGACCGCCGCACGGGAGGCCTGGTATATGCGCTGGGGCTTCCGGGATGCCAAGCGGGTGGCCATCCTCGTCATCCTGGCCTTCTACCTCGGCGGTCTGGCCCTGGCCCTCTCGCTGCGGCGGCCGGTGCTGGTGGAGATCAACCCGGACCGCTCCGTCATGTTCAAGGTGCTGGAAGACGGCCGCATCGCGAACCTCATCCGCCTGAAACTTGCGAATCGGACCGGGCGCATCGCCCAGGTGTACCTGACGGTGGAAGGACTGGCCGGGGCTGAGCTGGCCCTGCCGGGAAATCCCGTGGTGCTTCAGCCCGGCGAGACCTTCGAGCGCACCGTGGAACTCCGGGCGCCCTTCGTGCAGGATGGACAGGACGTGCACCACATCCGCATCCTGGCCAAGGCCGATGGCGCGCGTTCCGCCGACGCCGAGGAAATGACTTTCATCATGCCCCTCAAGAGGTAACGACCATGAGCGAGACCAAGCGCGGCGGGGGGGCCTACCTGACAATGTTCGGCGTCATCGGCGTGCTCTTCATCACCATCCTCGTGGTGGCCTACCACTACTCCAAGAAGGCGAACCCCGTGATGCTTGATGAGCACGGACGGGTTCCCCAGACCCAGCACTCATGAACACCGGGGGGGCCTGCGATCTGTGTGGCGCCGCCGCCACCAAGAGCCCCCAGCTCCAGAGCTTTCGGGACGTCCCCAAGCGCTTCTGCTGCACCGGCTGCCTGAACGTCTACGCCATCCTCCTGGAGAGCGGCACCCTGGACGCCGGGCAGGATCCACGGGAGACCAACCTCTTCCAGGAGAGCCTGCGCCTGGGCCTCCTGGGGCAAGCCGAGGCGCAGGTCCCGGCACTGCCCGATGGCGCCGAGACCCGGGAAGCGCTCTACCAGCTCTCTGGCATGTGGTGTGCGGCCTGCGGCTGGGTGGTGGAGCATGCCCTGCGGCAGGAGCAGGGCATCGTCTCGGCGGAGGTGCTGTTCACCTCGGACCTGCTCAAGGTCACCTACTGCCCCCAACTGGTCCCGCCTGGCATCGTCCCGGACCGTGTCAAGGCCTTGGGCTACCACGCTGCCGAGTTCGGCTCGGTGCCCGAGGGGGACCGCCGGGAGTGGCAGGACATGGTGCTGCGCCTGGGCATCGCCGGGGCCATGTGGATGAACGTGATGCTGTTCAGTCTCGTCATCTACGCCAGCTACTGGGAGGGCATCGCGGGCTGGGCCCAGCGGGGGGTACCATTCATCCTCATGGCCCTGGCGCTGCCGGCGGTGCTCTACTCGGCCTGGCCCATCCACCGCATCGCCTGGTTCGGCCTCAAAACCGGCCACCTCCGCATGGAGGCCCTGATCTCCACCGGCGTGCTGGCAGCGTTCTTCTACAGCAGCGCCCAGGCCTTCCTGGGCGGGCGTCACTTCTACTTTGACACCGCCTGCGCCATCGTCACCCTGGTGCTCACGGGCAAGGCCCTGGAGCGGGGCGCCAAGGACCGCAGCGCCCGCGCCATCGCCATGCTGCACCGCCTGCTGCCCCGCAAGGCGCGCCTCCGCCTGGAGGGCCAGGATCACTTTGTTGCCATTGAGGCCTTGGAGCCCGGCACGATCCTGCTGGTCAAGCCCGGCGAGCGCATCCCCGCCGACGGGGTCGTGGTGGAGGGAGCCTCCGCCGTGGACGAGTCCGTGGTCACGGGCGAGTCGGATCCCCGGCCCAAGGGCGTGGGCGGCGAGGTCATCTGCGGCAGTCTCAACACCACGGGGGTGCTGGCCATCCGTGTCACGCGCTGTGGCGAGGACTCCACCCTGGCCCAGATCGTGAAATCGGTGCAGGGGGCCCTGGCCAGCAAGAGCCCCCTGGAGCGCACCGTGGACCGCGTCTCCCGGGTGTTCATCCCGGTGGTGCTGGGACTGGCGGCCCTCACGGTGGCGGTCTGCCTGCTCCGGGAGCTCTCCGCCACGGAGGCCCTGCTGCGTGGCATCGCTGTCCTGGTCATCGCCTGTCCCTGCGCCCTGGGCATCGCCACGCCCCTGGCCACGACAGCGGCCATCGGCGCAGCCTCGCGCCAGGGCATCATCATCCGCGACGTGCGGGTGCTGGAGACCTTCCGCCGGGTGGACCTGCTCGTCCTGGACAAGACCGGGACCCTCACCGAGGGCGTGTTTCGCGTGCGGCACGCGGCCCTGGAGCACCTGGACCTGGTGGCGGGCCTGGAGTCCTACTCGGAGCATCCCCTGGCCCACGCCCTGGTGCGGTATGCGGAAGGGCAGGGTCTGGGGAGGCTGGATGCCACCGACATCGAGGTGCGTGCCGGGCGGGGCCTCCAGGGCACGGTGGCAGGGCGACGGGTGGTGGTGGGGAACCGGAGCCTCCTGGCCGAGGCCGGCATCCTCCTGCCCGCCTCCCTGGCCGCCCAGGCGGAAGGCTGGGAGGCTGAAGGACTGACGGTGGCCTTCGCCGCCGTGGACGGGGTCTCCGCCGGGGCCATGGCCTTCGGAGACCGCCCCCGCGACGAGGCCGCCGCGGTCATCACCGAGCTGCGCGCCCGGGGCATCCGAACCGTCCTCCTCTCCGGGGACGCTCCGGCCACTACTGAGCGCATCGCCCGGGCCGTGGGCGTGGACGCCTGGGTAGGTGGTGTGTCCCCCACCGAAAAGGCCGAGGCCGTGCGCGGCTTTCAGGCCGAGGGCAAGGTGGTCGCCATGGTGGGCGACGGCGTGAACGACGCCCCGGCCCTCGCCGCGGCGGACCTGGGCATTGCCATGGGCTCGGGGGCGGACCTAGCCACCCATGCGGCGCCCGTGGTGCTCATGCGCGACTCCCTGACGCGCATCAGCGGCGTATTCCGGCTGGCCACCCTCACCCTCCGGGTGCTCCAACAGAACCTCTTCTGGGCCTTCTTCTACAACACCCTGGGCATCTCGCTGGCCATGACCGGCGTGCTGAACCCCATCCTCGCCGCCGGGGCCATGGTGCTGTCCAGCCTCTCCGTCATCGGCAACTCCATGCGCCTGGGGCGCGACCGGGCCTAGGCCTCATCCCAATTGGCATTCAAAGAAAAAGGATCACCACCAAGACACCAAGACACCAAGAACTGCAAGGGCAAGCGGCTGTTGTTTTATCTTGGTGCCTTGGTGACAAAGGCTTTGTCTTCTTTTCAATACGAGCTCATCTCAGGCTCTGACCAGCAGGTGTCTCGCCACCCAGCTCTGGAAGCGGCCCAGGACCAGGCCCAGGTGGAGGGTGAGGGGCACCAGCAAGGCACCCACCAGGCCGCAGGCGGCCAGAAGCAGGGTGGGGTGGTTGCCCACCAGCTGGAGACCTTCCAGGGACACCGTGCCCGGTGCCGCGAACAGCGCCACCAGCGGGGCCGCCATCAGGCCGAAGGCCACGATCAGAAGCGCGGCGAGGACGTTGGCGTAGGCGATGCCCAGCGGCAGCAGCAGCAGAAAGTAGGCGAGGCTGGACCAGGTACGCCGGTCCGTCACGAGCGCCTGGATGCGGGCTGTCCAGCCTGCGCCAGTGGGCAGCAGGGGGGCGGCCTCCGGGGCCAGGGGATTCACCAGGACCCTCAGGAGCCGAGCTTCCGCCACCGCCAGCACCCTCGTCAGCGCCAGGAAGCCCAGGGCAAAGGGGATCCCCACGATCAGCACGGCCAGGCCCAAGCTCAGCGACAGTCCCGTCACCGCGAAGGTGAAGGCGAAGATGCCCGTTGCCATGGACAGGAGCAGGTAGCCAAGGGTGGCGTAGGCCCGGGGCGAGGCCAGGATGGCGAAGTAGCCGGTGAGGGGAGCAGCGATGGCGGGCATGGAACCTCCTGAGGTGTGCCCAGGCTACGGGCCGAGCTCAGGAGGTTTGTGTGCAGATCGGTCAGCAGTCGCAGCCCACCGGCCAAAGGCTAGCCCTGCGCCTGAAGCCGCAGGAGCATCACGGCCTGCCAGAGGATATAGGCGCCCATCAGGGCCACCAGGAGGCCCCCCAGGCGCAGCAGGAGGGCCTTCCATGCCTGGCTGAGGCGGGTGCTGGCCAGCCCCACGCCCAGGAGCAGGGGGGCGCTGCCGAGGCCGAAGGCGGCCATGCCCGCCGCACCCAGCTTCCAGTCCCCACCGTCCAGGGTGCGCAGCAGCATCATGTAGACCAGCCCGCAGGGCAGCAGGCCCCAGAGCATGCCCAGGGCGTAGGGCAGGCTGCCCAGGGCCAGGCCCCGGCCCAGGAGCCGCTGCAGGGGCGCCGGCAGGCGGAACTCCATGAGGGTGTCGGCGCGTCGGCCCAGCAGCATCACCAGGCCCATGAGCAGCATCAGCAGGCCGATGCCCAGTTTCACCCAGAGCTGCCAGGGCCAGGCCTGGGCAGCGATGAGCGCCGCCCCTTCGGGCTTGCAACAGGCGTGCATGTCCTGCACGGTCTGCAGCCGCGCGAAGCCGCCCAGGAAGCCGATGAGGCCGCCGAGGATGGCATAGGTGGTCACCCGGCCCAGCTGGAACCGCAGATGGCGCGTCCAGGTGGGACCGGCCTGCCGGGACTGGGTCAGCCCGAAGGCAGCCACGATGGGGCCGCACATGCCCGCGCAGTGGCCCAGGGAGCCCAGCAGACCCGCGATGCCCATGACCACCAGCCAGGGTGCCGCGTGGGGGTGGCTCAACCAGGTCTCAAGCATGCCTACTGGCCCCGCTTGAGCGCCCGCTCGCCGAAGTGCGACACCCGGTAGCGGCCAACCTCCCGCTCGCGGATCAGGTCGTGCTGCTCCAGGTAGGCTAGGTCTGTGGCTGCCGTGGCGCCACCCACGGTCAGGAGCTTCTCGCGCTCGAGGCCCGGGTGCTTCGCCACGAGGGCGAGGAGGGCCAGCTGGCGGGGAGTGATGACATCGACCATGGGGACTCCGGGCTAGGTGGAGGTCTGCCGGCGGTAGCTGGGCCGGTGGAGCTCGCTGATCTGGATGGTGAGGCTGAACCGCATTCCGGCGCGGGTGCGCGGGAAGTAGGCGGCCAGTTTGGCGAGCAGGGCCTCGCTGAGCTGGGCCTTCACCTCGTCGGTGCGGCCGCTCATGATCTGCACGTCCAGGGTGACGAAGGCCTGATTCGGTGCGCCGTCGCCGATGACGAAGGTCTCATGCCGGAGCACGCGGCTCTTGATGTCGGCCTCGGTGAAGAGTCCCGTGGCCGTGAGGGTGCGGTTGACCTCCCTCAGCAGGCCCGTCCAGTCCGGCGTGTCGAGGAGGTTGCTGGAGTGCTCGAGGATGCAGTGGGGCATGGGGACCTCAGCGCCGGAAGTCCGGCTTGCGCGGGACGCCCTTCTTCTTGTCCCAGTAGCCCGCCTGCTCCACGAAGCAGATGTTCTCCAGGTCGGTCACCCGCTCCTGCAGGCAGGCCTGGGCATCCGCGATGGCCTGGTTGTAGATGGCCGGGCCAAGCTCCTTGAGGCAGAAGGTCAGGAAGGTGCCCGCGCCCAGCTCGCCTACACTCTCGCCGTATTCCTCGGCCACGAAGCGCTGGATGGCGCCGCGCAGCTGCTTCTCGGTGTCGGGGGAGAGCTTGATGTCCATGGCCTATCCGTTCGCGGGCGGGGGAGGTTTTGGTGGGGCTTCCTCCGACTTGGCGAAGCGCTGCGCCCGGAGGTGGAAGTCGTCGGTGAAGGTGTGTCGGATGGGCGGGGGGGGTTCGGCCTCGGCCACCACCCGGGCCCGGCGCACCCGCCAGAGTCCGAAGGCCGCAGGCAGAAGCAATAGGGCCGGGTATTCCAGCAGGAGGCGAAGCGGGGTCAGGCGGAACTCCGTGGGCCGCAGGCCGTCGCTGTACCAGGTGTCGAGGATCCAGACCTCGTCCTCGGCGTGCAGGCTCCGGGCCTCAGCCTTGGGCAGGTTCAGGGTCCGGTCATCTTCGCCCTCCTTCACGGTCACGTAGTCCGTGAGCTGGCTGTCGGGATTGGGGTCCACGGTCACCACGGTCAGATGGGCGATGCCCGGCCGCTTCAGGTGGCAGAAGGGGTTCAGGGCCACCAGGAAGCCCTGCACCGCCGTCAGCCACAGCACCGTTCCCACCAGCGCCCAGAGCAGGGTGAGGGCGGTCCAGCGGGAGGCGGGGCGAGAGAGGAACGGCATGGTGCGAGTATCCCAGTAATCGGCCGCCGCCGCCCACGGCGTTCTGCCGTAGCGGCCAGGAGCAGCTTCCGGAGGGAGCGGCTACCCTGGGGGCATGCGAGCTCTGCTCTTCTCTGCGGCGGTCCTGGAACAGCCAGGGAGCCCGCCGATATCGCCGATCCGGTTCCGCCGGGTTTCCTGGGAGGAGGTGCACCCATGACGGCGCTCGTGGCCAACCTCCGGTCCCTCGGCGCCGACGGCCGCCTCCTCTTCGTGACCCGGGCGGCGCGGATGTTCTCCTACGGATTCCTCTCCGTGGTGCTGGTGCTCTACCTCGCGGCACTCGGCTTCAGCGAGGGGCGCATCGGGCTGCTGCTGACCCTGACGCTGGTGGGCGACACCCTGATCTCGCTGGCCATCACGCTCCACGCGGACCGCCTCGGCCGCAAGCGGATGCTCCTCCTGGGAGCGGGCCTGATGGTCGCGGCCGGCGTGCCCTTCGCCCTCAGTGGGGACTTCACGGTGCTGGTGCTGGCGGCCACCTTCGGGGTGATCAGCCCGTCCGGCAACGAGGTGGGGCCCTTCCTGGCCATCGAGCAGGCGGCCCTCTCCCAGGTGCTGCCGGAGGATCGCCGCACCGGCGTCTTCGCCTGGTACCACTTGACCGGTGCCTTCGCCACCGCCGCCGGCGCCCTGGCCGGGGGCTGGACGGCCCAGGTGCTGCAGAGTGCTGGTGTTGCCCCCGCTGCCAGCTACCGGGTCCTGGTCATCGCCTATGCTGCCGTGGGGCTGCTCCTGGCGGCCCTCTTCCTGCGCATGTCCCGGGCCGTGGAGGCGCCACCGGCGGCCGCCACGGCGGGTCGGCTGGGCCTCCATGCCTCCAGGCGGGTTGTCTTCAAGCTCTCGGCGCTGTTCTCGCTGGACGCGTTTGCCGGAGGGTTCGTCATCCAGAGCCTGGTGGCCTACTGGTTCCAGCAGCGCTACGGCGTGGCCCCTGGCACGCTGGGGTCGATCTTCTTCGCCGCCAACATCCTGGCGGGTTTGTCGGCCCTCTACGCCGTGCGGCTGGCCAAGCAGATCGGCCTGCTCCGCACCATGGTCTACACCCACATCCCGTCGAACGTGCTGCTGATCCTCGTGCCTCTGATGCCCAACCTGCCCCTGGCCATCGCCATGCTGCTGCTGCGCTTCAGCATCTCCCAGATGGATGTGCCTACCCGTCAGGCCTACACCATGGCCGTGGTGGCACCGGACGAGCGCTCCGCCGCCGCCGGCGTGACCGGCATCGCCCGCACCACCGGCGCGGCCGTCTCCCCCATGCTGGCCGGTCCCCTCCTTGCGGTACCCGCTCTCTCGGGAGCACTCTTCATACTCGCGGGGGGCCTGAAGATTCTTTACGACCTGCTACTCTATCGGAGCTTTCGGGCCTCTGAACGCGAGGCTGATACCTGAGTCCCCCCGTCCCGACGGTCCCAACCCCTTTCCTGGAGGAGGATCAACCATGGACACGCGTGATCTCGTCCGCTCAACCCTCGGAGCCGTCGCCCTGCTGGCAACCGCAGCCCTGGTTGCCGCCCCGCCCCAGACTCCGGCCAAGGTGGGCTTCGTCTATGTGGGACCCGTGGGCGACGCCGGCTGGACCTTCCAGCACGACCTGGGCCGGAAGCAGCTGGAGGCAGCCCTCAAAGGCAAGGTGACCACCCAGTTCGTGGAGAACGTGCCCGAGGGCGCCGACTCCGAGCGGGTCATCCGCGAGATGGCCCAGAGCGGCGCGAAGGTCATCTTCGCCACGTCCTTCGGCTACATGAACCCGGCGCTCAACGTGGCCAAGCAGTTCCCCAACACGGTCTTCCTGCACGCCACGGGCTACAAGACCGCCCCAAACCTGGGCATCTACAACGGCCGATTCTACGAGGGTCGCTACCTCAACGGCGTAGTGGCGGGCAAGCTCACCAAGTCCAACATCGCCGGGGTCGTGGCCTCCTACCCCATTCCCGAGGTGGTCATGGGCATCAATGCCTTCGCCCGGGGCATGCGGAGCGTGAACCCCAAGGCCGAGGTGCGCGTGGTGTGGGTGAACACCTGGTTCGATCCCGGCAAGGAGCGCGAGGCCGCGCTGACCCTCATCGCCCAGGGCGCCGACATGGTGACCCACGAGACCGACTCCGCCGCCACCAATCAGGCCGCAGAGGAGAAGGGTGTGAAGGTCTTCTGCTACAACAGCGACGAGGCCAAGTACGCCCCCAAGGCCCAGCTTGGCGGCACGATCCTCACCTGGGGCGACTACTACACCAAGGTCGTGAACGAGGTGCTGGCTGGCACCTGGAAGCCCGGCAGCGTCTGGGGCGGCCTCCGGGACGGATTCATCAAGATGGCGCCCCTGAGCCCCGCAGTGCCCAAGGCTGTCCAGGACCAGGTGAAGCAGCTGGAGGCCCAGATTGTGGCCGGTAAGTTCCACCCCTTCACGGGCCCCGTGGTGGACCAGGAGGGCAAGGTCCGCGTGCCTGCGGGCCAGGTCATCTCGGATCACGACCTGGAGAAGATGGACTACTACGTGCAGGGCGTCGCCTCCAAGCTGCCAGGCAAGTAGCCGCCGCCCAGCCGAAGCCTCCCGGAAGGAGCTGGCATGACCCTGATGGCCTTCATCCGCAGCCTGCCCAAGGCCGAGTTGCACCTGCACATCGAGGGCACCCTCGAGCCCGAGATGATGTTCGACCTGGCCCACCGGAATGGCGTCGCCCTGCCCTATGCCAGTGTCGAGGCGACGCGAGCGGCCTATGCCTTCTCGGACCTGCAGTCCTTCCTGGGCCTCTATTACGCTGGGGCTGCGGCGCTCCTGCACGAGCAGGACTTCTACGAGCTCGCCATGGCCTACTACGCCCGGGCCGCCGAGGATGGGGTGGTACACGCGGAGGTCTTCTTCGACCCGCAGGCCCACACCGCCCGGGGCGTCTCCTTCGACACGGTCCTGAACGGGCTGGAGAGGGCGGGCCGGGACGCGCAGGAGCAGCTCGGCATCAGCTCCCGGTTGATCCTCTGCTTCCTGCGGCACCTGTCCGAAGCGGAGGCCTTCGCCACTCTGGAAGAGGCCCGGCCGCATCTCCACCGCATCCACGGCGTGGGCCTCGATTCCTCGGAGCTGGGTCATCCGCCTTCCAAGTTCGAACGGGTCTTCTCCGTGTGTCGCGACCTGGGCCTCCACGCGGTCGCCCACGCCGGCGAGGAGGGGCCGCCGGCCTACATCTGGGAGGCCCTCGGTCGCCTGCGCGCCGAGCGCATCGACCATGGGGTTCGGGCCCTGGAGGACCCGGCCCTGGTGGCCCGCCTGGCCCGGGACCGTATACCGCTCACGGTCTGCCCACTCTCCAACGTGAAGCTCCGGGTCTTCCCGGCCATGGAACTGCACAACCTCAAGCAGCTGCTCGAGCAGGGTCTGCGTATCACCCTCAACTCGGACGATCCCGCCTACTTCGGCGGCTACCTCGCTCAGAACTTCCTGGTCGCAGCTGAGGCCCTGGACCTCACCAGGGGTCAGCTGGTGACCTTGGCGAAGAACAGCCTCCAGGCCAGCTTCGTCACAGCAGCCAAGCGGGCCCCCTGGCTGGATCGGCTGGAGCAAGTGGCGGCGCGGGATCCCGTCTTGAATTGATACGAAAACTTGTATTAATGCGATCATCTATGAATATTCACGCATTAAATTACTTTTAAATTTCTATGAAAAGCGACTAGGCTCAGACCCGCCCTCCGGAGGTGGGCCCTCATGAACCTGAAGAACTTCTCGTCGCTCTGCTCCCACGTGATCTTCCTGCTGGCGCCGGCCCTGCTCGCCCAGGGCCACCCCATGCCCCCGCCGCCGCTCATGCAGTTTGTCCGCGAGGAGGTCAAGCCCGGGCATGGGTCGGGCCATGCGGCCACGGAGTCTGCCTGGGGCCGAATCCTCGCCCAGGGCAAGTCCACGGACCACTACCTGGGCATGAACTCCCTGACCGGTTCTTCCGAGGCGCTGTTCATCATGGGCTACGCGTCCTACGCGGACTACGAAGTCAAACAGAACGAGTTCGAGAAGAACCCGGCCATGCGAGCCGAAGTGGAGAAGATCTCCCAGCAGGATGGGGAACACCTCAGCGCCATCCGCACTTGGCTGGGGGCCTACCGCAAGGACCTGAGCTTCGGGCCGGACGTCGACATCGCTATGAAGCGCTACTTCCGCATCCGCACCTTCCGCATCAAGCAGGGCCAGAACAAGGCCTTCGAGGAGGGCGTGAAGACAGCCCTGGCCGCCTACACGAAGAGCAAGTATCCGGCCTCCTTCGCCTTCTACGAAGTCACGGCGGGCACGTCCTCGCCCAGCTTCATCGTGCTCCGGCCCATGGCCTCCCTGGCGGAGATGGACGGGATGGATGCTGCCGAGAAGGCCTTCCAGGAAGCCCTGGGCGAGGAGGGCCGGAAGGCCATGCAGAAGACCTTCGCCGACACGGTGAACAGCGTGGAGAACCAGCTCTACGCTTTCAACCCAAAGCTCAGCTTCCCCGGCCCCGGCATGCTCGCCAGCGACCCCGCCTTCTGGACCGTGAAGGCCAACTAGCGGCGGCCTTCCCTGTTTCCGCCGTTCAGGCTCCGATGCGCTTCAGGAAGTCGCGGAGGCCCTGGACGGCGGCTTCCGGGCGGGTCTGCAGGAGCCAGTGGGGGCTTTTCAGGGTCAGGATGTCCAGGGCAGCGAGGTGGTCGCGCAGCCAGCGGGTGGCACTCGGCGGCACCAGGCGGTCACCGCTGGCACAGAGGGCCAGGATGGGCACTTGGATCTGCGCCAGCAGCGGCGTGTGGTCCACGGCCGCTACGGCCAGGAGGCGGGCCTTCAGGGTCGCCTGGGGGACCTGCGGCAGCATGCTCTGAACCAGCTCGACCAGGGCCTGGGGGGGCTTCCGCCGACCCAGGAGCAGCCGCCTCAGCAACCACATAGGCAGGCTCAGCGGGGGCAGGGCCCGGGCGATCGGGGCCGCCCAGGCCCAGCCCGGGCGGGGATTCCGGGCGAAGGTCACGCAGAGCACCAGGCCCACCAGTCCCGGAGGCCGCTCCGCCGCCAGGGCGATGGCCACGGGGCCGGAGAAGGACTCGCCCAGCAGCAGAAAGGGCCGATCCGTGGGCAGCGCCCGCCGGGCCAGGCGGATGCAGTCGGGGTAGCTCGTCAGCTCTGGCGGATAGCGCACCACCCGGGTCTCGAAGCCCTCCGCCGCCTTCACAAACGGCTCGAACATCAGGCCCGTGCCATCCATGCCCGGAAGCAGGACCAGCAGGGGGAGCGGAGAGGCGGGCACTGGGCAAGTATCCCAGGATCACGAGGTATTGGACACGCCAACCCACGACCCTGCTTTGTCTTTATCGGTGTTTATCCGCTTTTTTCGGTGTTCATCGGTGTTCCGCTTTTCGATCTCCGGTAACCCTGCCGGGATGCTGCTCAAACTGACGCACGGGCCCAGGCTATGCTTCCTCATGCGGCACCCGAAAATGATCCTCTTCGACTTGGACGGAACCCTGCTCGACAGCGCTCCGGACCTGGCCTTCAGCGTGAACGTCATGCTGCTGAAGTTCGGCCTCCCGCCCTGCGGCGAAGAAGACGTCCGCGCCTGGGTGGGCAACGGCACGGCGCGCCTGCTGGGCCGGGCGCTGACGGGCAGCCTTGACGGCGACCCCGGGGCGGCCCGGGTGGCGGAGGCCCTGCCGGTGTTCATGGCGGCCTATGCCGAGAACACCCTGGTGCGTTCGACCCTCTATCCTGGCGTTCGGGAAGGCCTTGCCACCCTGGCGGCTGCGGGCTATCCCCTGGGCTGCGTCACCAACAAGGCGGGGCGGTTCACGACGCCGGTGCTGCGGGGAATGGGCCTGCTCGACCTGTTCGGCATCGTGCTGAGCGGCGACACGCTGCCAGAGATGAAGCCCCACCCGGCGCCCCTGCTGCACGCGGCGGCGCACTTCAACGTCGCCCCCGGGGACTCGCTGCTGGTGGGCGACTCCATCACCGACGTCCAGGCCGCCCGGGCCGCGGGCTTTGGCATCGTCTGCATGAGCTACGGCTACAACCACGGCCGCGACATCCACGAAGGCCAGCCAGACGCCGTCCTCGACAACCTGATGGAGTTGCCCGGCCTGCTGGCAGGGCTCGAGCAGCTCCGTTCTTGATCAGCTTTTCACCTTGAGGCGTTCGCGAGAGCGCCTCACCCCATGGGCTCTTCGTGCTGGCACTTGGGGCAGATGAGGACCTGGATGGGGTCCTTGCCGCGGGGCTTCTTGGTCTTCTCGCCCATGGTGGGGTTCTTGCACGCGGGGCAGGTGACGGGCACGGGCTTGTCCCAGGCGGTGTAGTCGCACTTGGGATAGTTGGTGCAGCCGTAGAAGATCTTGCCGAAGCGGGTCTTGCGGGGGCTCAGGCCGCCGCCGCACTTGGGGCAGGGCACCGGCAGGATCTCCTTCTTGACGGTCTTGCAGCCCGGGTAGTCCACGCAGCAGACGAACTCGCCGTAGCGGCCGTGGCGCTTGACGAAGCCCTTGCCACAGTTGGGGCAGTTCTCACCCGTGGCCTCATCCGCCGGGACGGGGATGCCCTTGGGATCGGCCTTCACGATGCCCTTGCACTTGGGATAGGTGGGGCAGGCCCAGAAGGGGCCCCACTGGCCCTTGCGCAGGTTCATGGGCGTGGTGCCGCAGAGCGGGCACTCCGGCGCGTCCTCGGGCTCCTCCAGCTTTTCCACTTCCTCGGTGTGGCTGCACTCGGGGTACTTGGAACAGCCGAAGAAGAGCCCGTTCTTGCCGATGCGCTTGAGGATGGCGCCGCCGCACTTGGGGCAGACCTTGTCCGTGGCCACGCCGGCCTTGAGGTTCTGCATGTCCGCGCCCGCGGCCTGCAGGGACTGCTCGAAGGGCACGTAGAAGTCCGTCATGGCCTTCTTGAAGGTGAGCTTGCCCTCCTCGATGCGGTCGAGGTTGCCCTCCATGCCCGAGGTGTACTTGGGGT
>Ga0194053_10001377_pt1 | contig 15585 bp, 9 predicted proteins | sample SepL228m_MetaG_FD_161684 | JGI IMG/M metagenome (GOLD analysis project Ga0194053, IMG submission 161684) | Anoxic zone freshwater microbial communities from boreal shield lake in IISD Experimental Lakes Area, Ontario, Canada - Sep2016-L227-8m | ecosystem: Environmental > Aquatic > Freshwater >... | reverse complement strand
ACCAACGCGTACGGCACGGATGTCGCAGAATTGGCCCTGACAATACGGGAGAGCACAGCCCGGACCTCTCCTCCCTTGAAACCCTGAGAGGCTGACACAGGCCTCCACAGGGGGTGTCTGCCGCTGGCCTTGAAGGTCAGTGGCAGGGGGCCATGACCGCGGTCGCCGTCGCCACCTTCGCGGGGCGATGCTCCCGCTCCACCCGCTGGCTCTCCTCCTCGAGATACCCCATGAGGGCCTGGGTGTCCTCGGGGCCGAGGCTCAGGTTCGGCATCACTAGGTTCGTGTAGCGGGCCTGCAGGGCCAGGGCCTGGGGATCCCGCTCGGCCAACATCTTGTCTGGCTCTCTCAGCCAGCGGCCGAGCCAGGCCTGCTCGCGCCGCCGGGTCACGTTCAGGAGATCCGGGGCCAGCGCCTGCTTGGCAAGGGCAGCACTGCCGTCCTCTCCGAGGGTGTGGCAGGCTCCGCAGCGGGTGCGGAACAGGTTCTCACCCAGGGAGACCGCGCGCACTCTCGGCGCATTGGCGTACTCGAGGCCGCCCTTGGAGGGCTGCTGCCAGTTGGAGAGCCAGCTACCCATCTGGGTGGCCAGGATGTGGGCGTTCTCATAGGGGGACTTCTTCATCCACTGGCCCGTGCTCTGGTTGCCGATGATCAGGCTCATGCTGTGCCCCTTCAGGTTGCCGGGGTCACTGTCGGGGCTGAGCAGGCCCAGCTTGTGCCGGATGAGCGTGATGTCTTCGGCCTTGCCCGTCAGGAACATCCAGCCCGGGCCCGCCTGGTACTTCTGCGCATAGGCCCTGAGCACCGGTGGAGTGTCCCGCTGGGGATCGATGCTGATGGACAGGAAGAAGATGTCCTTGCCCACCCGGTCCCCGAGGATCTCCTGCACCTCGCGCATGCGGGCCGTCTCCAGAGGGCAGACATCCTTGCAGCTCGTGAACATGAAGTTGACCGCCACCACCTTGTCCTTGATCAGGTCGTCGAAGAACCGCACCGGCTTCCCGTCCTGGTTGATCAGGGTGACGTTGGGGAAGTAGTCGGCCCCCCAGACCGTGGTGCCGCCCCAGACTTGGGGGCCACCGAGTCCCAAGGCCCCGAGGACCAGGAGGGAGCGGACAAGCAGCGTGAGGAGGGGATGCCGATGACGAAGACGCATGGGAACACCTTTGGCGGGAACAGGAAGGCAACGGAAGGAAACGACAGCGAGGCTTCCGGGAGGAGAGGCTCAGGGCTTCGGGCCGAAACCGTCCCCGGTCCGATAGGTGGGCAGGGCGCTGGAGTCGACGAATTGAACGCCTTCCCAGGTCGGCAGCGGAGCCGGCATGAGCTGCAGCTGGCCGGGGCGGCTGATGTCCCACCGCAGCAGCATGGAGTGGTCCTCGTGCTGGGTGTTGTGACAGTGCTCCATGTAGGTGCCGGCGAACTCGCGGAAGTGGATGGCGAGTTCCACGGAGCTGGTGGCGTCCGCGCTGGGGCCGACGCGGTAGACATCCTTGCGGGCCCACTTCTCCCAGAGGGGTGGGGCCTTGCCGCCCCGGGTCAAGATGATGCCCTCCTCGAAGTGGACGTGCACCGGGTGGCTCCAGTCGCCGCTGGTGCTGGAGATCTTCCAGATTTCCAGTGTCCCCGCGCCGGTGCTGCCTGCAGCGGTGGCATCCGTGGACAGCTCGGTGGCCACGGAGGTCCGACGCGGGTCCATGTTCAGTCCCGAGCCGCCGTCGGTCTTGATGGTCCAGGGGGACTCGTCCGTGCCCTCCGAGCGGCCGAACTCAAAGGTGTGGTGCCGGGCCTTGGCCAGCAGAGCCTTGTCGGTGGCGGAGTCGCGGTTGAACTTGAGCGGGATCATCCGCTTCTTGCCCGCCACGTAGTCGGCCGGATCCATGCTCTTGTCGGTGCCGGTATAGGCCTGCACCCGGAGCTCCATCACTTTGCCCACAGCAGGATCGCCGTTGTCCCACCGGTCCGCCACGCCACTGGTGACGTGCATGACGGGTTTGTATTTCTCGGCCAGGACATCGCCAAGGGGGATGACGCGGTTGGGCTTCTTGCCATCCGTGTGCTCGAGGATGTTCACGAGGTAGAGCTTGTCGCCCGCCTTGACGCCGTTCTTGCTGAAGTCCACCACGATGTCGTAGCGCTCGGCGATGCCCTGCTCAGGGAGGACGCCCTTGCGCTCCAAGGGCTTGCCATCCCCCGCCACATCCACAATGCCGTCGAAGGGGACGGCGTACTCCATGAGGTTGCCGTCGTTGGCGACCATGTGGAAGGGCACGCGGGTGTAGGAGAGCCCTGAACCCGAAGGCCCCGGCAGCTCACCACTGGTACCCACGATCTGGCGCACGAGCGCCAAGGTGAGGTAGCGGGATACCGAGCCGTTGAGGATCCGGAAGCGGTAGCGCCGCGACCGGACGTTGAAGTAGGGGTTGTAGAGCCAGTTGACCAGGAGGTGATCGCCCAGGAACCCATCCGTGTTGAAGATGTTGAACCAGAGCTGCCCGTCCTTGTCCCAGGCCTTGTCGGCGATCACCAGGTTGACGTCATAGTCCCGGTTGCCCCAGGGCAGTGCGGAGCCGCTGGGCAGGCGGAGGTTGACCCCGTCCTCCAGGTCCTCCTTGCCGCGATCCAGGGCGCTGTAGTAGTTCATCATCGCGGCATTGCCCTTGTAGACGTTCTGGGCCGTGAAGTCGAGCATGTGGTCGTGGAACCAGTGGGTGCTCATGGTCTCGCGCCAGTCCCCGCGGATGGGGATCGAGGTACCAAGAGCGGTCTTCTGGCCCGGCTTCGCGTCGTTCACGTAGAGGGTCTCGCCCGGCGCCGCCGGGAAGGCGGCTCGGGGGTCCGTCGCCGTGGTGTTGACGGTGTCGTAGCCGGCCAGCTGCATGGGCCACCGGTAGTCGTAGAACTGGCCCGGAAAGAAGAAGGCGTTGGTGAAGCCGTCGCTCTCCGCCGGATTGTGACCGTTGTGCTCATGGGTACTGATGGTGTGGAGCCCGAAGCCCCGGTTGGCCGCCGGATCGATGGGCAGGGCGTTGTAGTGCCGCATCAACACGGGCTGGCCGTAGCGGGCCATGAGCAGCTTGGGGGGCACGGTCCCGTCGAAGGTCCAGACCGACTCGTGCTCCTGGATGGGCATGCTCGGGTGAATCCGGACCGCAATGCCCTTGGTTGTGCCGTCCGTGGCCGGTACACCGGCGGTGTTGTGGTAGAGCCCGCCGGGACCGAACTCACCCACCTGGTAATGGTGCATCTGGTGCGAGTCCCGGAAGCCGCCATTGACCCGGGCCCCGGCCTGGGCCGTCTTGAAAAACACCGGGGGGAGGAACTCGTTCCAGCGCTGATGGGCCCAGCCGGCGCCGGCGGGCCGCCCTTCCGCGGGGGGATGGTTCAGGGGCCGGCCCAGGAAGGTTTCGATCTGCGGCTTCCAGGGGTTCATATCCGCGGTGTTGGCGTACTCCGTGGGCCACGGCGCCACACCAGGCTGGGCCAGGAAGGCCTCCAGAGCCGCCCCTGCGGGCACACTGGTCGCAACGCTCGTGGGATTCTGCTCGGGCAGCGGGCCGACACTGGGAGAGGGGAACGCCATGCTCGGACTCGGCCCCCCCACCCTCAGGGGCTCAGGGCCGAACTCCTCAAACAGCAGCATCTGCTGGACGAAGGGCTGCGCCCCAAACATCGGGCTCGGCTTGCTGTTGGTCGGGATGTTGAAGGTACCCGAGGTTGTCTGGAGAGAGGGCGGGAGCACGTTGTTGATGCCTGCATCCGTCTTGGTGCCCGTGACGCCGCCCTGGAAGGCACCCTGGTTGGCCGGGGGCAGGACCGGGTCAGCGGCCGTCGCCAGCGTGGACAGCGGCCCGGCCACCAGGATCAGCCCCAGACGCATGAGATTCTTGACCATGAACTTCCTCCTTATTTGGAATACGAGTTCCCAAACCGCCTTCATGGCAGCTGATAAGCAAAAACCGTTAAAATCGCATCGCTAAATTGAATTTTTTACCACTAGATCGAACGGAGTAAGTATTCGTTCCCGGTCCCCCGGGCGGACAGGTCCGATCTTGAGAAAACGACCCCTCCGGTCCGCAGGACGGGAAGCGCTGGCGAGGGGTGGTCCAGACCGAGCCAGCCTCCATGGCCCGGGGGTACAGCACAGCGCCCCAGGTCCTGGGGCGCTGTCGTACTTGGCCTGGGATTTCGCTTGATACCTCGGCTCCAACCGGGGGGCCGCCCCCGCGTCCTGCGGGTCGTCAGCCGTCTTCAATTCCCGGAGTTCTTCCTCTCCACGCGGCTGGCATAGGCCTGGCCGGCGGCATTGGTGCGGGTGGACAGGCCCCGCACCTGCACACGGTCACCCACGAGCAGCTGGTCGAAGCGGAGGGCGGCACCTCGGTCCAGCAGCAGGGTCTGGGCATCGGTCCAGAAGACCCGGCCCCCGACCGTCAGCGTCAGGTCCGCAGCACCCAGGGCGGTGATGGGGCCCTGGGCTTCCAGGTCGGACGCCCCATTGCCCATGGGGGAGAACCGGACTTCGACCTTGGTGGCGACCAGGACTGTGGGATCCGTGGGACTTAGGGCGCCCTCGGCCTCCACCATGGCGCCTTCGGCCAGGGTGCCCTCCACCAGGGCGCTGCTGTAGTCAACCTTGAGGGCCTGCAGCGTGAACCGCTTGGCCGTGGCATCCAGGCTCGAGAGAGCCCCGGAGGCCTCAACCTCGCTGCCCTCGCCTTGGCCCATGGCCTCCTCGACCCGGACCTTCGAGGCCGTGAGCGTGGTTCCCGCTAGCGTGCCCTCCACTTCCACCCGGGCGCCCTCGACGAGCACCCCGATCACGGTCGCGGCGCCATAGGACACCGCTTGCGTGCCCAAGAGGAAGGTCTTGGCTGTCGTGTCCAGGCTGCCCACGGTGCCCCGCAACTCCGGGCCATCCACAGCGCCGGGCGTCTTCCGCTCCACCCGCGTGGCCAGGACACCGCCACCGGTCTGGGGCGTGCCGAACACCGAGACGAAGTCACCCACGGCCAGGTCCGCAAAGCTGATGGAGGTGAAAACCTCGCCGGAGGACTCCTGCTCCAGCAGCGTCAGGGTGTTCACGGTGACCACCGTATCGAGCACCTTGAAGGTGGCTGCGGTGGCATCCAGCGAGAGGATTCGTCCCTTGAGCTCGGTGCGAAGGTCCGCCGACTGGAGCGTGATGCCCTGGCCATTCCGGGTGCCCCTGCCGACCAGGATCACCCCGGGCTGCAGACGCGTGGTGGCCGCGGGCGCGCCATTCAGGGTGATGGGGGCGCTGGCAACCAGGAGAGGCTGCTGGTTGAACTGGGGGGCGCTTGCCGTCCCCGTGAGCGTCCCGGCAAGGGACACGGTTGCCGCGGGCGCCGGGGACGGCGACGGGGCGGACCCGTCGCCCCCCTTGCCACCGCCGCAGCCCACGGGGCCCAGGAGGCCCAGCAGCAGAAGACCGCTGGCACAGGCCTGGAACCTGCCAGAGGAAGTTCGGTTCGAAGCGGAAGGCTGGTACATGGAGGCTCCTCGAGCGGTGAGTGAGCCGGATCGGAGGGGGCCGAAGGGCCCGCACCGCCGGGTGGGTGGATGCCTCACCTTCCGCCCTGGAGAGGTCCCTAACCAGATCCGGTTGCATGATTTCCACCCATCCGGGATAGATCCAAGGGCCTAGCCCGCCCGGTGGATCAGGGCGAAGAGGCCCACCGTTCAGGCGAGGCGTTCCTCCGATGAAAAGCCCAGGTTTCCCTTCTGTGGCTTTCCTTGTCCCCTCCCCCTCCCCGGGTCAAAATGGACTGATTGGATCGATTCACGTCTAAGTCATTGAATTCCATCACGAGAGGGCGCCCATGAATGCTTCGAAGCAGGATTCCTACCTCAAGGACTGGCAGATCCAGGAAGCCACGGCCGAGCAGATGCTGCCAGTCATCGGCAGCCTCTACCGGGACAAGAACATCGTGATCACCGTCTATGGACGCTCCCTGGTCCACTGCACGGCCATCGACATCCTCAAGGCCCACCGCTTCGCCCGGCAGATCCTCGACAACGAGCTGTCAGTGCTGGACTCCTGGCCCCTGCTGGAGGCGATCAGCCGACTGGAGCTGGCGCCGTCCCGCATCGACCTGGGCAAGCTGACCTTCCACTACTGCAACGAGGGGGAGGGCCTGCCCCTGGATGACTATGTGCTCCGGGAGCTGGCCAGCGTCCACACCGGCGTGAGTCCTATCCTGGACGAGCCCCAGGACATCGTGCTCTACGGGTTCGGCCGCATTGGCCGCCTGCTGGCCCGCATCCTCATCGAGAAGGCCGGCAGCGGCGAGAAGTTCCGCCTCAAGGCCGCCGTCGTGCGCAAAGGCGCCGCCGATGACCTCCTCAAGCGCGCCAGCCTGCTGCGCCGCGACTCGGTCCATGGGCCCTTCAACGGCATCATCACCGTCGATGAGGAGGAGAACGCCATCATCGCCAACGGCAACATGATCCGCATGATCTACGCGGACAGCCCCGAGAGCGTGGACTACACCCAGTACGGCATCCGCAACGCCATCCTCATCGACAACACCGGCAAGTGGCGGGACCGGGCCGGGCTGAGCCGGCACCTCCAGGCCCAGGGCATCGCCAAGGTCATCCTCACGGCGCCAGGCAAGGGGGACATCCCCAACGTGGTGGCCGGCGTGAACGATGAGCTGATCACGGACCAGGAGCAGATCTTCTCGGCGGCCAGCTGCACCACCAACGCCATCGTGCCGGTGCTCAAGGCCCTCCACGACCGCTACGGCATCTCCCACGGCCACATCGAGACCTGCCACTCCTACACCAACGACCAGAACCTCATCGACAACTACCACAAGTCGTCCCGGCGGGGCCGCAGCGCGCCGCTGAACATGGTCATCACCGAGACCGGCGCCGCCAAGGCCGTGGCCAAGGTCATCCCCGAGCTGGGCGGCAAGCTGACCGGCAACGCCATCCGGGTGCCGACCCCCAACGTGTCTCTGGCCATCCTCAACCTGGAGCTGAACCAGGAAGTGACCGTGCCGGACCTCAACAGCTACCTGCGCGGCATGTCCCTGGAGTCGCCCCTGCACAAGCAGATCGACTACACCAACTCACCCGAGGTGGTCTCCAGCGACTTCGTGGGCTCCCGCCATGCGGGCGTGGTGGACTCCCTGGCGACCATCGCCCAGGGCAACCGCATCGTGCTCTACGTCTGGTACGACAACGAATTCGGCTACAGCTGCCAGGTGGTCCGCATGGTGCAGAGGATGGCCGGGATCGAGCTTCCGGCGCTCCCGTAGGACAACCCTAGGGCAGCCTGTTGGAGACCTCGAAGGGGGTCTCCTGCGGGGGCGTGGGGAACCCACCGGTGATGCCCTGCTGCATCCGGGGCCTCAGGATCCCGTCGCGGAACTGCTCCCAGCTCTCCTTGGACTCGTGGATCGCCACGATGGTCCAGCCCTCAGCCGAGGGCCCGGCCGCGTGGAAGATCTGGCCCTTCGGCAGGATGGTGCGGCTCGGGTGGAGGGCCGCTATGCACGCCTCGTACTGCTCCTTGGTGCCGCCAGGAAAGTGATGCACGATTCCGTAAGCCATGAGCTTCTCCTCGTCATGGGGCACTGGACCGGTCAACAATGCGTTGGCCGTGTATCAAGTGGGCCCCTCGGGTCAGGTCAATGTAGACCTTTCTAATACTGAGTCAATGTCTCAAATAATTTATTTTTCTAACTACGAACAAACAATTGCAAGCCGAATGGATAAATTTTGTCTGTGAAAAAATTGATCGTGCTCCCTGCCGAGGCGAAGGTCCGGCGACAGCCTCCGCGCTGCGTGGCTCCAACTGGCAGGCAGGCGGAGGTCTATCCTTTGGGCGCCTCCCATTCTGTGGTTTTCTATACCGATGCGCGCAGCAGCCAGGCAGGCCTCGGCACCTGGGTAATCTGGAGCCGCGCCGTCACCCCACTGCCAGCCCTGCCCTCTGCCTGCTCTCGTATTTCCATGCTTCTGGAGTCTCTGTGCGCAAGACCAAGATCGTCATGACCATGGGCCCGGCCCTCATGCAGGAGGACCGGCTGCGCGCGGCGCTGAAGGAAGCTGATGCGGTGCGCCTGAACGCCAGCCACGGGGACCCGGAAGCCCGCCTCAAGACCCTGACCATGGTGCGCACTATCGCAGAGGAGCTGGGGCGGTCGATTCCCGTGTTCCTGGACCTGCAGGGCCCCAAGTGGCGGATCGGCGCACTGGAGAGTCCCGTGACCCTGACGGAGCGCAGCGTCGGAGCCTTCTACGCCCAGGGCGCCACCCTCACGCAGGGCCTCGCCTGGACCGCACCCCTGCCCCATCCAGAGCTCTTCGAAGGCGCAGTGAAGGGCCAGCTGTGGCTCCTGGACGACGGCGCCATCACCGTGAAGGTCCTCTCCCGGAGCTCGGACGTCGTGATGGCCGAGGTGGTCGTGGGCGGACCGCTGAAGTCACGAAAGGGCGTCCATCCCATCGGCATGGACGTCCTCATGAGCCCCCTGACGGAGAAGGACCACATCGACATCCGCTGGGGCGTGGAGCACCAGGTGGACCTCTTCGCCCAGAGCTTCGTGCGCCGGGCCTCTGACGTGCAGCAGTTGCAGGCCATCGTCCACCACCTGGGCGGGAGCCAGCACATCATCGCCAAGATCGAGCACCCCACGGCCCTCTCGCACCTGGAGGAGATCCTCGAGGTCTCCTGGGGCATCATGGTGGCCCGCGGCGACCTGGGCCTGGAACTGGGCGTGGAGCGGGTACCCAGCCTGCAGAAGCAGATCATCCGGGCGGCCCGGCAGGCCCTCAAGCCGGTCATCACCGCCACGCAGATGCTGGAGAGCATGATCGAGCATCCCCAGCCCACCCGCGCCGAGGCCAGCGATGTGGCCAATGCCATCTGGGACGGCACCGATGCCGTGATGCTGAGCGCGGAGAGCGCCGTGGGCGCCTACCCCGTGGAGGCCCTGCAGTGGCTGGCCCGCATCGCCACGGAGGCCGATGCCAACGTCAAGCAGCGGGTGACCACCCTGCCCGAGGACATGTCGGAGAAGGCCCTGGCCCGCACCGACATCTCCGTGGCCTTCGCCGCCTGCCGGACCGCGGACGAGATCAACGCCCGCTGGATCGTCGCCTTCACCGAGGGCGGCGGCATGGCCCGCATGGTCAGCCGCCTGGCCGGGCGGACCCCGATCCTCGCCGCCACGGTGGATCAGCACATCGCGAAGCTCATGGGCCTGCTGCGCGGCGTCACCGCGCTGGTCATTCCCAAGGTCGCCAACACCGACGACATGGTGGAAGTGGTCCGGGAGCTGCTCGTCGCCGAGCACGGCGCCGCAAGCCAGGACCGCATCGTCATGACCATGGGCCTGCCCCTCTGGAAGACCGGCACCACCAACACCATGAAGGTCATGACGTTCTAACCAGCGCTGGCTCCGTGCTTTGAAAAAAAATGCAGCCACCGATGAACACCGATAACAGCAGAAGATCTGTTTGCTTTTAATAGTACAGATTGCTTTTAAAATCTGGCATATGATCGTTATTAATGTCAGAAGTCCATTTATCCAAATAGTCTTGGTGGTGTGACCAAAAATTGGAACATAGTTTAAAATATTCCAATACGGCAGCTTTTTCACCCTTCTCAAGAAGATCCTTAGCTAGATTCATATTGGGACCAAATGAGTTTAATACGGGCGATCCTGGTGTTTTCCCTGCTAATATTAAATATTCAATTGCAACTTTAATATTATTGTCTTTAACGGAAATCCGTCCAAGCACCATGTTGCCATCATGAATGGCATTCCCATAATATGAATCTTCGATAAAGTTTGGTGCCAATTGTAACAATTCTAAACCAAATTGCTTGGCATCTGGGATGTTCCCACTGCAAAAGGCCATCTTTGCGGCTGCGGGGAGATTGTAGAAACGATCTCTTTTGGATTTTGAGTAATTCAGCTTTTCTAGGGAGAGTTGATACTTATCCTGAGCAAGGATGTTACTACCGATGCTACATGTGATAATAAAGATAATTGGGGAAACAATCCTTCTCATTTGAGCCCCTAATTAGAAAATATTAACAAATAGCATAAGAATTACCACACTCATCGAATATTTATTCTATTTTATACATATTAAGTAAAACATAGTTCCATATTCGATCTTCCACCACCCAATTAGTTCTCAGCGGAAACCGGAGGGAACTAATTGGGGATACTGGGTTTCACCTCTCGTGTTGATTCGACCTTGGGTATGGACTTAGGCACAGAAGTTGGTTTCGCATCGACCTCATTGCTCTCCCCCTTGGGGTTGGTCGGATTCTTTACCTGATCAGATTTAACAGGTGCACTTATGCCCTTCTGGGTGTAAAGATCCTGCCAGGAGCCTTGCGTGTTTACATGAACCCGGCCATCAGGTCCCACCACAAACCTCAATTTACCTTGTTGGGCAAAAGAAACCGTTTGCTCGGGAAATGAAACTGGATCATCGATGCGCTCCTTGCTCCAGGTCTCCGGATTGATGGCCCACCACTGAATTTCTGTGTTTTCTTCCATAATCTCAAGAAACCGAATGTGGTTCTTATTCTGTATCTCTACAGGTGTACCTGGGGGGGAGTAGAGGGATCTTGCGTGAGAAATGACCTGAGGTCGCCGGGTCACAACGAGGAGGCGATGATTGTTGTCTGGTTGAGCCGCGAGGAGGAAATGGTCAAGGTGACCCAACTTATCTAATTCTTGGGCATCCACATTTCCAAGGTCCATGGTTCGTTGGCATTGGCCGCTCTTCAGACTAAAGAACCAAAGCACGCCTGGCTTTGAGGCTCCAAGCACCAGATAATCAGGGAGTATGGCTGGGAGCCATAGATCGGGTGTTAGGCATACTGGACGGACCTTGGTTCTTCGTGACTTACGTAATTCTCCCTTGGAATCTTTGGATTCCAAGTCGGCGCGAAGCCGAGGGAAATCAACCAATTCCAATTCCCCGATATGGGACCGTTCTCCGAATGGCATTTCCACCAGATCTTCGAAAACGATCCTGTCGTTCTGCTGCCTAAAAAGGGCAACATGGGAAGCGCGCCCTTCTTTGAAAAAGCCTGTGTAAGGCCCTATCCCAAGGAACCAGCCCTCGCGGTCAATAGGCACGAGGTAGTGCGGGATTCCTGAGAGCATATCGAGTTCCGCCACCCTCTCCCAGTTACCACCAGCAGGCCACTCTGGATAGCGATATAAATAGCTGCGGCTTTCAGCTTTGTCTTTTTCATGGGTGTCAATTTTTCGGATGTCCCAAATAAATCCATTCCGTATAGAACGAAAACCGAATCGCTTACCTTCGAGCGGCGATGCCACAATTACGCGGTCCATACCTGGCAACTGGATCACCGCAGGTTCGTCCCCGAGTGGTGTATAAACCCACGAACCCTGTTGGCTAAAGATGGCCTGATCCTGTAGCTTCAAAATTGTCGGTGCAAATTGGGCAGCACCTAATTGAGTGACAAGACAACACATACCAAAAATAGCTGCTCTTAAAAAAAGCATGAATGATGCTGGCAGCCTATCAGGACCAGGAGGTTTCATTAGCATCTCGTATTGACACAAATTGTGAAATCAATTGAACACTGCCCTTCATCTGAGGGTGAATTGGCTCCTGCCATGCATACCCAATATTCTGCCTGACAGCGAAGAACACAATTCTGTTGCTTGGTCAAACCAAAGTCATCACTATCACCCAACATATCACTGTTTATCTCCGAAGGAAAGGATTTCTGTTGAACCCCAGGATGGGCCTGAGCACTTAGAACCGAAGTACTCATGGCAATGCCGAGGACTAAAATCCCGTGTTTGAGTTTGAAGTAGAGTATCTAAAGTTCTCCTCATTATTTAAGAGACGAATAGACACCGGATGGTGCATTCGAAGGGATTCGAAGGTGGTTAGGGTTTTAACCAAATACTGTAGGGAAGCCTCCTTTTCTGTTTTGGTTCTGCATGTTCTACTGTGAATGTATAAATGCGGTCAATCTCACGACTTGTCGTGTCCAGAATTATCTTCCGCCGCCCAACAATTTCCTTAGACACCCAATGAGATAACCCCATGAGTGATGCTCATCCAGGGGAAGGGGGAAGCCCAACCGGTACTGCCCCTAGCGGGCACATCGGAATGGGTCGGCTTCGCCGACAGCGGAAGGCGGTGTTTATGCTACGGCTACCGGGATGATGCCTACTTCTTCCTCAAAGTCCGCTCAGCCTTCCCCGGAATTCCCGGATGAACACCGATAAATGCTGATTAACACCAAAAAACGGGAGAGCTGTTAACCACAAAGGGCACAAAGGGGCACAAAGAAAAGCCTTCCCCTTGGATCGTGCGATCAGGCCCCCAACCATCGGGGGTGAGCAGTAGCTGAGCACGGGTTCGATCCCGGGGGCGCCGTGCCGGCCCCAACAGGCCCCAGCGCTTTTTGCCTTATCGGTGTTAATCAGCTTTTATTGGTGTTCATCGGTGGTTAAAAGGGCCTTTGCCGTTTGCCTTTTCAGGCCGTGACGGCGACGACCTCGGCGAGGGGGTCGGGGCCTTCCATCACCTGGCCGGCGGTGGCGAAGAGGGCAGCCACGCGGCCCGCGGTGGAGGTGCAGACTTCCATCTGCATCTTCATGGACTCCAGGATGAACAGCACCTGGCCCTCCTCTACGATGTCGTCCACGACCACCCGGCACTCCAGGATCTTGCCCGCCATGGGCGCGCACAGCACGCCGGAGGAGGAGGCTCCCTTCTTCACGGCCGGCTGCGAGAGGGGATCCTCCACCAGCAGGCTCTCTCCCTGGATGCGCAGGTCCAGGTGGTGGCCCCGGCGCAGGGCGTGGAAGCTGACTTCCGGTCCGTCCCACCGCAGGGTGAAGCGGGCCGGGCTGCTGGCGTGTTCGATGCGGAGGAAGGGCTTCTCGTCCCGGCTGCCCACCTTCAGCTCCGGGTGGGCTTGCGCGGCGAAGCGCGCGGCCACCGGTGAGATGGGAGCCCCGAGGCCTTGCAGGGTCTCGCTCAGCTGGGACCGGAAGGCCTCGCCCTCCACCAGCCGGGCCAGGGCCTCGGGCAGCAGCGGGGCGTTCAGCGCGGGCAGGTTCGCCGCGATCCAGTCCGTGGAGACCCGACCGTGCAGGAAGTCCGGATGGCGGCTCAGGGCCAGCAGGAAGGGCAGGTTGGTCACGCAGCCCAGGATCACAAACTCGGAGAGCGCCTGGGCCAGGCGGTCCACCGCTTCGCGCCGGTCCGGGCCCCACACGATGAGCTTGGCGATCATGGAGTCGAAGCGGTCATTGACGCGCCCGCCCTCGATCACGCCGGAGTCCACGCGCACGCCCTGGCCGCTCGGTTCGCGGTAGCGGCTGAGGTTGCCGGGCGTCGGCAGGAAGCCGTGGCGCGGATCCTCGGCCAGGATGCGGGCCTCCAGGGCCACGCCCTGGGGCTCGGGCACCCGGAAGGTGCCGGGGTCGCCCAGGGCCTTAGGCCAGCGGCCCTCGGCCAGCTCCAACTGGGCCTGGACCAGGTCCACGCCGTAGACCGCCTCGGTGACGGGGTGCTCCACCTGCAGGCGCGTGTTCACCTCCAGGAAGTGGAACTGCCCCTCGGCATCCATCAGGAACTCGACGGTGCCCGCCCCGCGGTACCGGGTCTCCCGGACCAGGGCCATGGCGGCCCGCCCCAGGGCCTCGCGCAGGGCCAGATCCACTACGGCGCTGGGGGCCTCCTCGATGACCTTCTGGTGGCGCCGCTGCAGGCTGCACTCGCGCTCGCCGAGGAAGACGCCGCCGCCCTCCCCATCGCCGAAGACCTGCACCTCGATATGCCGGGGCGCGGCGAGGTAGCGTTCCACGAAGACGGTGCCGTCCCCGAAGCCCGCCAGGGCCTCGCTGGAGGCCTGCTTGATGGCTTCGGGCAACCCCGCCAGATCGGGCACGACGCGCATGCCCCGGCCGCCGCCGCCGCCGCTGGCCTTGACCAGGAAGGGCGCTTTCAGCCCACGGGCCTCCAGCTCCGGCCCCCAGGCCGAGGATGGCACCGCCGCCAGCTCGTGGGAAAGCAGGGCCGGCAGCGTGGGCACACCGCACTGCTGGGCCAGCCGCTTGGCGGCTTCCTTGGCGCCCAGAGCGCGCATGGTCTCGGGCCGGGGCCCCAGGAAGGCGATGCCCGCGGCCTCCACGGCCTCGGCAAACTCGGCGTTCTCAGACAGGAACCCGTAGCCTGGGTGCACCAGGGTCGCGCCCCAGGCCACTGCCGCAGCGACGATCTCCGCTCCCGCGAGGAAGCTCGACACTTCTAATACCGCGTCCGCTTCCTTGCGGATGCAGGCGTCCACGTCCTCCGGCGTGCTGATCACGGCCACGGCCAGGCCGCGCTCGCGGCCTGCACGCAGCACGCGCCGGGCGATCTCGCCCCGGTTGGCGATGAGCAGGCGACCCGTCATCGCAGGCCTCCGTCCAGCCTTGTCATCACGCCTCCCCGCCGGGAACCAGCTCGCCCGCACAGGGCGCGTTTTCGGCGCTGATGGTGCCCAGCAGGCCCGCCGGGACCTCCACCACGCAACGAAGCAGCGCCTGGGACAGCGTCTTGCCCTGGGCGTCGATGAAGAGGCTCATGGTGCCGCCGCCGCCCAGCGTCTCTTCGAGCAGGAAGTTCAGGGCCCAGAGGTTGGGCACCTCGTGGCGCTCCACATGGCCGAGGCAGGTGCCTTCGAACCACGCCTTCACCTGGGCTGCTGAGATGTGCTCGCGAAGCCAGGCATAGCACTCCGGCGAGCGGCCGATGATGCCGATGTTGGCGGTGTCGCCCTTGTCACCGCTGCGGGCGTGGGCGATGCGCATGAGGGGCAGCCGCAGACTCGCACCGCCCGTTGGCATGGCAACCGCAGGGTCACTGGAGATGGCGGGACCCACCTCCGGTGTGCCCTTCGTGACGGGCCAGGCCATGGGTCCGGCTTCGACCGCCAGCTCCAGCTTCCCGCTGCCTCGCTCCTCCAGGACCCGGACCAGCGGCAGGGCGCAGTCCTGGGGGATCAGGGCGGGCCAGTAGCTGACCACATCCGAGATCATGGGCGCGCCGCCGGTGACAGCCACACCCGAAGGCCCGGACAGGATCTGGGCGGGCAGCAGCTTCCGGAACACTTCCAGGGAGCGCCGATCCGCGTGGTGCGCCGAGACCCGCAGCAGGATCTCCTTAGTCAGGACCACCGGCGTCAGGGACCGGTGCGTCGAGTCGTCCCCGATGTACTCGGTGCAGGTGTGGGTCAGGGCGGGCAGCCCCGCCAGGGCCAGCTCGCTGGTGCAGCGGGCCCAGAAGATCTCGGCGAAGACCTCGGCCTTGGCCCGGGCGTCGGGGCCCGAGATGATGAGCGTGCCGCTGGTCTTGAAGCCGTCCGCGTAGGCGATGCTCGCCTTCAGCAGATCCGTGGGCGGGCGGCCCTGGACGCCGCTCACGTGGACGCGGTCGGGCCCGTCGGCGCGCAGCTGGATGGTGGAGAAGTCCGCCATCACGTCGGGCGTCAGGTAGCTGCGGGGATGCCCCATCTCGTAGAGCAGCTGCTCCCGCACGGTCTGGCAG
>Ga0194053_10001375_pt1 | contig 15595 bp, 20 predicted proteins | sample SepL228m_MetaG_FD_161684 | JGI IMG/M metagenome (GOLD analysis project Ga0194053, IMG submission 161684) | Anoxic zone freshwater microbial communities from boreal shield lake in IISD Experimental Lakes Area, Ontario, Canada - Sep2016-L227-8m | ecosystem: Environmental > Aquatic > Freshwater >... | reverse complement strand
GTGAAGACAGCGATTTCGGTACCCGATGAGACATTCGACCGGGTGTGCCGACGTGCCGTGGCCCTGGGAATAAGTCGGTCAGAGTTCTTCGCTACAGCCGCCAGGCGGTATCTGGACGATCTGGACGAAGAGTCTTTGACCGATCAGATCGATACCGCGCTTGAGGGTCTCGAATCCCTGGACGAGTCGCACAAGGCTGCGGTCGCGGTCGGGCGCCGAGTAGTCGGTGCAGCAGGCGATGACTGGTGATCGAACGCGGCGAGATCCACTGGGCCGATCTGGGCGCGGCTTCCGGTAGTCGACCGGCAAAGCGCCGCCCGATCCTGGTTGTGCAGTCCGATCCGTACAACGCCAGCCGACTGGCCACGGTGGTGGCGGCGGTGATCACCTCAAACACCGCGCTCGCCGCGATGCCGGGCAATGCGTTTCTCCCGGCGACCGCCACCGGGCTTCCCCGCGATTCGGTGGTCAACGTCACTGCGCTGGTGACGCTGAACAAGACCGACCTCGCCGATCGCGTCTGCCGGCTGTCGTTGGCTCTGATGAATGAGGTCGACCGGGGGCTGCGTCGCGTGTTAGAGCTGTGAGCCAGCGACTACCAGAGCACGCCGGTATCGGCGGACAGGATGAATCCGTGGTTGCCCTGCGTCGCGCAGTGCACCGCACCCTGTAGGTCGACCGCGCAGACGCCACCCATGGTCTGCACCCGCTCGCCGGCGGGGAGCACCGGCGCGCCGGGGGTGAAGATCGGGGTTTCGGCGTAAAGGTAGTGCGCGGGATCGGTGGCGTCGGCGAACGTCTGGTTGGTGCCCGGCGGAGCATCTGCGGGAACCGCGTCGCACCCGACCCCGCCGCCGTTGGGTGCGATACCGCACGACCGCCCGTCGGGTGTGGTGAAAAAGACCCAGCCGTAGGACGACCCCGAACCAAAGTAGTTGCCCGAGGCCAACGGAAAACTGTTCAGATCATCGGGCGGCGGGGCGGTGTCATCCGCGTGCGCGGCAACGGCGGTGGCACCGGAGATCGCCATACCGCTCAGCCCGACGACCGCACACCACTGCCACGATCTCATCTGCGCACCCTATCCGGCCGCAACGCGCGGGGTGATCGCTTAGGGCAGCACCGTGTGCATGAGCATCACGTTGTAGGCCGACCACAGCGACAGGTTGTAGTACAGGTCTTTGCCGTTGGACCACGGGTGCAGGAACGGCGCGTACACCCCGCCCGGGGTGAACAGCGACGACACCAGCATCTGCTCCGGTCCCCACGGGCCTTGCGGTGCGGGTGCGGTGCGCATCACCACGTCGTTGGAGCGATTCGTATAGAGCGCCACGTACTGCTTGAGGTAGGTGTTGTACTGCGCCGACATCTCACCCACCGGGCCGGGGATCACCGGGGTTGCCACGGCCGGGTTGGCCGGCACCCACGCGTTCGCATCCGAATTCCAGTACTCGTACTTGGTCAAGTCCGGCACCACCGCCGGCAGCACCCGCGCCACATACGCCGAACCACTTCTGCCGCCAGGAGTTCCGTAGGTATAGAGGTACGGATCCCCCGGCCCAGGCTTGAGGAATGCGCCCATCTGGAACTTCTCGTTACCGGCTTCGGGTTTGCGAATGGTGCCCGGGTACACACCCCAGGTCTCGCCGTTATCCGACGAGACGGCCAGCGCGGAGTAGTTGGTGGTCCAGGTGCCGTCGCCGTCCCAGGTCTTGATGGACATGAAGTTCAGGAACTGCTTACCGCCGAAGCCGACACCGGCGGTGGGGATGATGCCGGTCTCCTCAGGGGCGGCGTTGATGGTGTTGACGATCTGCTTGGCGATACCCGGACGCCACACCGGCGCTCCGGAGTAGCGGTTGCCGACGACACCGTCCCCAACGGCCACCGTGTTGGCCAGGGTGCGGTCGGAGGATCGCATCAGCACGTTGTAGCGCCACTGCTCGCCGGGGATCTGGCAGAAACCCTTGGTGTCACCGAAGGCCATCAGCACCTGGGAGTTGGCGGGATCGCCGTTGTCCCACATGATCCCGAGGTCGGTGCCGGTGACGGCAAAGTTCGCAACGGTCTTGTTCGGACTGTCCGGTCCGGTGACCCAGCCGACGACGGAGGTGCCCGGCGGCAGGTCTGCAGGTGCGGCGACGGCGACCGTCGGCGCGGGCAATGCGGCGACCGGAACCGGCGCGGTGGCGGCTGCGGCATTGGGTGCCGGCACCGGGGCCACCGCGGCCTGCTGCTGGACAGCGGCCGAATTGGGCTTGAGCACTGAGGCCAGAATCTGGCCGAGATTCGGCAGCGGCGCCTTGTCATTGGCGCCGACGGGCTTGTGGCCGAGCGGCCGGCTCAACGGTGCGATCTTGCCCGGACTGGGGATCTGGACATCCTGGCCAGGCGACGGCTGGGCCGCAGCTGCCGCACCCGCGCACCCCTCGGCGGCAGCGGTCGGTGCGGTCAACCCCGCGCACAGGACGGGGACGAGTGTCCACGCCATCCACGACGAGGCACGCTCGAACCTTGACGACACAATGAACCCTTTCGTTCACAGCGACAGTGATGGCTGTCCGGTGTGACATTAGGGGCGTATGGGGCTTATGTGACTTCCGAGATATGAATGGGTATGCATCCGTGACCGTGTCGCAATGCCCAGTGAACTGCGAATTTCCTGTCGCACCCGCGTGACACCATGAGGTCATGAGGGGATACGACATCATCGGCGACGTCCACGGCATGGCAACTCTTCTCCAGGAGCGGCTGGAAAGCCTGGGCTACCGCGTCGACCCCGACACCGGCGCCTACGCACATCCCGAACGCACCGCCGTGTTCGTCGGCGATCTGGTCGACCGCGGCGCAGAACAACTGCGGACTCTGCAGCTGGTCAAGGCGATGGTCGACGTCGGCTCCGCCCAGATCGTCATGGGCAATCACGAGTTCAACGCCATCGCGTACTCCATCGAGCATCCGGCCGGCAGCGGTAAATACCTCCGAGACCACAACGCCCGAAACAACAAACAGCACCGGGCATTCCTGACACAGCTGACCGATGACGAGAAGCAGTATTACCTCCAATGGTTTTGGACGCTGCCACTGTGGCTCGATCTCGGCGCAGTACGTGTGGTGCACGCCTGCTGGCACGAGCCGTCGATGGCAGTCGTGATCGCCGAACTCGGCGGCGAGCGTTTCACCACCCTCAAACAGCTGAGTGCGGCCACCGATCACACCAGCGCGCTCTACGAGGCGGTGGAGATTCTGCTCAAGGGTCCCGAGATCAGCCTGGTCGATCGCGGGCTACCCCGCTTTCTCGACAAGGAAGATCACCCTCGCGACAAGGCCCGCATCCGCTGGTGGCACGAAAACGCCACTCGGCTCAAGGAATTGGCCGAGTTGGGCAGTTTCCCCGCCGAAGGCGGCGGACCCTACGCCGATGTCGAGGACTTCGCGGCGACACCGCTGGAGCGATCGTTCTCCTACCACGACTCCATCCCGGTCTTCTACGGCCACTACTGGCGCGAGGGTGTTCCCGAACATCAGCTGGACTGGACCGCGCACACCGCGTGCGTCGATTTCAGCGCCGTCCGCGGCGGCACCCTGGTGGCCTACCGTTGGAGCGGCGAGGAGACTATTCAGTTGGAGCACTACGTTCCTCACGGCGCCGACGTCGTAGCCCAGCAGCCGTCGGATTAGGTCAGCCCTCTCCGAACCAACAATGCACTTCAGAACTTGATATCGCCGGCGATATCAAGTTCTGCACAGGGTCATCACTCCCGGAACTCCTCGGCGTCACCGTTTCGCGCATGATGTCGCCATGGGCCCGGACGACAAGAACTACACCTATCGGGCCGAATGGGATCCGGAGCGGGGCGAGTATTTCGCACGATGCCTGGAGTTCCCCGGCCGCTACGCGGAGGCGTTCACAGCCCACGAGGCCATCGCCGCACTGGAGAACACCGTCGCCGAAGCACTCAAAGAGATGGCCGAATTCGAACAGACTCCCCCGGACTCGCTGACCGATCATCGCTACAGCGGACGGTTTATGGTCCGCACATCGCGGTCACTGCACGCCAGACTCACCGTCGAAGCAGCCGAGCAGGGCGTCTCCTTTAATCACTGGGTGGTCTGCAAGCTCGTCGACCGCCCACCCACCATCGGATTCGCCGACCTCTTCGACTGATTGGTGTCGGAGTGCACCGATAGCGTTGCAGTGACCGGATGGATGACAGGGGGATCCGATGTCCGTGAGCACGACGTTCCGAGGGCTGTCGCGCGCCACTAAGTGGGGGTTGTTCGCCGGATTGTTCATGGTGTGGTCGGCGCTGGCCAATCATGCCTGGCTGCTGGGCCTCGCCGGTATCGGCGTGCTGGCAGCCACCGGCTGGTACCTCTACGCGGCGAATGTGAAGACCAAGGTTGAGCTCGAACCGTGGCCGTGGCCGGCCGATCTGCGCGCCCAGGCCGAGGCGATGGCCCGCCCCATCGACCCCACTCCTAAACGCCTGCTTCCCCCGGATGAAAAAGCGGCGATGGTCGCAACGGTCGCCACCACCAAGGAGGCGTTGGCGCAACTGATCGCCGATAAACCCCACGCGTGGCCGTGGGCGGTATTCGCCTCGGTCATAGTGCAGCGCCGAAACTCCGTCCAGGCCCGGCTGCGCGCCGTGGTGTCGGGCTACCAACCCCGAGGAGGGGCGCTGCCGATCTCCGGCAAGGCCTATGCCGCAGTGGCATTCGAGGCGATGAACGGGATTGTCGACCTCGTGCGGCAGTTGGAGCAGTTCATGTTCAGCCCCGCCTTCAAAGGCGCTTTCGGCGAGGGCACCGGCGACACCAGCGCCGACCCCGACGCGGTCGTCAGCGTGGCCAAACGTCTGATGGACTACCACAACGCTCTGCTGGGCCACGCCGAGACGTGCCTTCAGACCCCGGTGAACTCCGAGGCATTCGTCTTTGTTCAGGACATGGCTGCCTTCACCCTGTGCCCATTGGTCGGCTACCAGCAATTCATCACGACCATGTGCGCCCGGATCGGCGAAGCCCAGGACCTACTTCCCTACACCAGCGCCGGTGAGGTCATCTGGCTTGACGAGGTGCTGCTGACCATCACATTGCCGGACGGGCTGATGGATCGGCTGATGGCACATATCAAGCGATTCAACGAATGACGGGGTGGGTTTTCAGGGAGTACGTTGAGAGAAGGACTAATGGGAGGAACTGAGATGACTCAGCCGCAACCAGGCAAAGCAGGCGGATACGACCCCAAGAAGGGCGGCAAGTTCGAGCCGGCCACGAAAGCGACGCCGCCGCCCCCGCCCCGACCCGGGCGCAAGAAAGACTAGCTACTTACCGCGAAGGAGGGCTTTGAGTGCCTCGCGGGTATCGCGGACCTCGTCGGGTGTCGCGCCGAATTCCACTGCGGCGAAGTCGGTGACCCCGATCCCGGCGAGTGCGCCGACGCGGTCCTGCACCTCGGCGGCCGACCCGATGATCGCGATATCGGCCGGGCCCGCCACACCCTCGCGGTCGAGCATCGCCCGGTAGCTGGGCAGTCCACCGTAGGCCGCGAATGTCTCCGCGGCACGAGCCGATGCGCCGGCCCGATCCTCGGTGACACATACCGGCAGCGCCGCGATGACCCGCGGCGCCGGTCGGGCGAATTCCTCAGCTGCCTTATTAATAGTCGGGACGATGTGATTGGCCAGCGTGACCGGACCCGTGCACCAGGTCAGTGTGCCGTCGGTCATGGCTGCGGTGAGGCGCAACATCTGCTCACCCAGTGCGGCCACCACCACACTGAAACCATCTGAACCCTTGGCGCTGAGGCCGGCATGCACCTTGTACATCTCGCCCTCGAAGTTGGCAGGCTCGTTGCGCGATAACGGCATCAGCACACTGAGGTACTCGCGCAGGTGACGAATCGGCTTGTCAAAGCTGAGCCCGAACATGTTCTCGATGACGATCTTGTGGCTCAGACCGATCCCGAGGGTGAACCGGCCTCCTGACGCGGCCGCAACGGTATGGGCCTGCTGGGCAATCGCGTGCGGATGGCGCGGGAACGTCGGCACCACGGCGGTGCCCAGTTCGATACGCGGCACCTGCGTGCCCACGATCGCCAGTGCGGTCAACGCATCGTGGCCGAAGATATTGGGTACCCAGTAGGCGGCGAAGCCGTCGCGTTCGACCGTGGCGGCCTCGGCGACAATATCGGCGAGGGTTCCGTCGTTGACCGCGGTGCTGAAGATTCCTAATTCCATGGCCCCGACGCTACAACCCAGGCGCAGCGGGCCGTACTAGCCCTGCGCCTCCAACGCGACGGGCTGCCACTCTTCCCAGGTTTTGAGCCGGCTTTCGTAGTCCGCCTTGGCCAGCATCAACGGCAGTTCCCCGAAGAACACCCGCAGCGGCGGGTTCGGGGCGTCGACCACCTTGAGGATCGCCGAGGCGGTTGCTGTGGGGTCACCGGGGGCGGCGATGCGCTGGGCGCGCACCCGCTCGGCGTCGGCGTGCGCCTGCTGATAGTCCGGCAGCGGGTCTGAGTGCGTTGCGCAGCCGGCCCAGCCGGTGGCGAACAAGCCCGGCTCGACCAGCGTCACGTGCACACCGAACGAAGCAACCTCCTGAGCCAGCGATTGCGAGAACGCCTCCAGTGCCCATTTCGAGGCGGCATAGATTCCGCCGTTCGGGAACGCGGTGATCCCGGCGATCGAGGACACCTGGATGATGTGCCCGCCGCGTTGGGCACGCAGATAGGGCAGTGCCGCCTGGGTAATCCAGAGCGCACCAAAAACATTGGTCTCAATCTGTGCGCGGACCTGCTGCTCGGTCAGTTCTTCGACGAAACCGAGATGCCCATAGCCGGCGTTGTTGACGACGATATCCAGGCGCCCGAAGTGATCGTGCGCACACTTGACTGCCTCAAAGTCGGCTGCCCGGTCGGTGACGTCGAGCGTGATCGGCAGAATCGCGGCACCGTAGCTCTCGACCAGATCGGCCAGGGTGTCGGTGTCGCGCGCGGTGGCGGCGACCTTATCGCCGCGCTGGAGTGCAGCGATCGTCCACTGGCGGCCGAAGCCGCGGGATGCGCCTGTGATGAACCACACCTTCTCGCTCATGATCCTGCTTTCCTTCCGATGCGAAGTAGTGCTCAGCATCACATGTGTAAGTGCACTCAAGAATCACCGCGAACGCCCTTGATACACAGTTTCTTTGAGCGTTCGAATAAGTGGAGACCATAGTCGAGTCATGCCGAATTTCCGGCTTCATTAAACCCAGGAGATCCCAGATTAATCGCACCTTCGCTCGACACATCACCACCACCCTCACCGGACCTATCCTGGCAGCAGGGATTCTTACCGGCGGTATCGGATTCAGCGCCTCGGCCCAGGCCCAGTCGTCCACCGGCAGCGTTTGCACCCCGATAGCCGCGCCCATCACCCTACCCAACCCGCTTACCCTCAACCCGCTCACCAGAGCTGGTCAGGTGCAGGCCATCAGTCCCCCGCAGCAGAAGCTGAGCCCCGCCGTGAGTTGCCTTAGCAGCTAAGTCGTATCGACGCCTCCGTCAGTGAAACTGAATCAGTTGATTCCCAGCTGCTTCTTGCAACTCCCCCGCGAAACATCCGCGAAGATCGGCTCGGCATTGTCGAACCCGGCCAACTCGGGATTGCTCTGCTTCATTTCACTGACGGCGGCGTCGATGCACCGTTGCAGACGCTGCTCATCGGAGTTGCGCCACTGGTCGTACCAGATCAGACCGGCAGCAACGAGGCCAACGGCCAGGTAGATCCAGACCCGGGGATTCCTCAGCAGGTTCATCAATATCCAGTATCGGCCCGTGCAGAAGAGCGGGTCAATTCCGCCTGAGTGCGATTAGTGTCAGGCGGGTGCGGAACAGGATGGCGGTGAGCCTACGGCGACGGCGAGGCCGATCTACCGCGGTACTGCTGGCGGTCACGCTGATCGCAGCCGGGTGCGGCAGTTCTAATCCGCTGGGCGGCGGGACGGTGTCGGGGGATCTCAAGTCGGTGGTGGTCGGCTCTGCTGACTTCCCCGAGTCCAAGATCGTGGCCGAGATTTATGCCCATGCCCTCGAGGTCAACGGGTTCACCGTCGGACGGCAGTTCGGTATCGGCAGCCGGGAGACCTATATCCCGGCGCTGCGCGACCATTCCATTGACCTCGTCCCGGAGTACATCGGAAACCTGCTGCAGTACTTCGACCCCACGAGCACCGTCACCACACCCGATCAGGTCGAACTGGCGCTGTTCCGGGCCCTGCCCGGTGACTTGACGATCCTGACGCCGGCACCGGCCAACGACACCGACACCGTGACTGTCACCGAGGCCACCGCCACCAAGTGGAAGTTGGTGAGCATTGCTGATCTCGCGCCGCATTCGGCTGAGGTCAAGTTCGGGGCGCCGTCGGAGTTCCTCAATCGCTCTGTAGGACTGGCCGGACTGAAGGCCAACTACGGTCTGAACATCTCTGCCGACAACTTCGTCGCGATCAGCGACGGAGGCGGCCCGGCCACCGTGCGCTCACTGATTAATGGGACCGTCACCGCAGCGAACATCTTCAGCACCTCACCGGCAATCCCGCAGAACAAGTTCGTGGTGCTCGACGACCCCAAACACAACTTCCTGCCCGGCAACGTGGTGCCGCTGGTCAGCTCGCAGAAGATGTCCGAGGCGCTAAAGTCCGTGCTCGACGCGGTGTCGGCGAAGTTGACCACACCCGGTCTGACCCAGCTCAATGCGGCGGTGTCGGGTAACTCCGGTGTCGATCCCGATCAGGCGGCCCGTGGTTGGTTGCAGGACAACGGTTTCGATACGCCGATTGCCGGCCGATGATCACCTTCACCGATGTCACCAAGCGCTACCCGGACGGCACCGTGGCAGTCGACGCTCTGAGCCTGGACGTGCCCGCCGGTTCACTGACCGTGTTCGTGGGGCCGTCAGGATGCGGCAAAACAACCTCGATGCGGATGATCAACCGGATGGTCGAACCCACCTCGGGCACCGTCAGCGTCGACGGACGCGATGTGTCTACGGTCGATCCGGTCACGCTGCGACTGGGCATCGGCTACGTCATCCAAAGTGGCGGTCTGATGCCGCATCAGCGGGTGATCGACAACGTCGCATGCGTGCCGGTACTCACCGGCGTCTCCCGCCGGGCTGCCCGCCAGGCCGCCTACGGGCTTCTCGAACGGGTGGGTTTGGATCCCAAACTGGGTCAGCGCTACCCGGCGCAACTCTCCGGAGGCCAGCAGCAGCGGGTCGGGGTGGCCCGCGCGCTGGCCGCGGATCCGCCGATCCTGCTTATGGATGAGCCGTTCTCGGCGGTCGACCCAGTTGTCCGCGAGGAGTTGCAGGCCGAGATGCTGCGTCTGCAGAGCGAACTGCACAAAACCATCGTCTTCGTCACCCATGACATCGATGAGGCCATCACACTCGGTGACGCGGTGGCGGTCTTCGGCCCCGGTGGCGGCCTGCAGCAGTACGACGCCCCTGCCCGGCTGCTGTCCAATCCGGCCAGCGAATTTGTCTCCGAGTTCATCGGAGACGACCGCGGCTACCGCGGGCTGCAGTTCATCAACGCCGCCGGCCTTGAGCTGCAACCGCTTTCGACCATCGCCGAGGACGAGATCGACGCCCTGGAACTGTCACCCGGTCAGTGGCGGCTGGTCCGCCGCGATAACGGAACACCTTTCGGCTGGATCAATGCCGCCGGTGTGAGCGCGCACCGCGACGGCCACACCCTTTATGGCAGCGTGACTGCAGGCGGCTCACTACTGCATCCCGACGGCACGCTGCGCACTGCGCTGGACGCCGCACTGTCCTCGCCGTCGGGAATCGGGGTCGCCGTCGACGACACCGGAGCAGTCCTCGGCGGTGTGCTCGCCGACCAGGTGATCGAGGCGCTGGACGCCCAGCGGCGGGTGGCAGCGGCAGAGACGGATTGATCGGCGTGCACTATCTGCTCACCCATCTCGACAATGCCTGGGCGCTGACGCTGATTCACCTGCGACTGGCGCTCATCCCGATTGTGCTGGGTCTGCTGATCGCGGTGCCACTGGGCTCACTGGTGTGGCGGCATGTCGCGTTGCGTCGCGTCACCACATTTGCGGCCAGCATCATCTTCACCATCCCGTCGCTGGCATTATTCGTGGTGCTGCCGCTGATCATCCCCACCCGCATCCTCGATGAGGCCAATGTCATCGTCGCGCTGACGCTCTACACCTCGGCGCTGCTGGTGCGCGCGGTGCCTGAGGCCCTCGACGCCGTGCCCGGCCAGGTTCGCGACGCCGCCGAGGCCGTCGGCTACACCAGACTCCGCCAGCTGCTGAAAATCGAACTGCCGCTGTCACTTCCGGTTCTCGTCGCAGGTCTGCGGGTGGTCGCGGTCACCAACATCTCGATGGTGGCGGTTGGATCGGTGATCGGGATCGGCGGGCTGGGCACCTGGTTCACCGAGGGCTACCAGTCCGATAAGAGCGATCAAATCGTCGCCGGCATCATCGCGATCTTTGTGCTGGCGGTGCTCATCGACGTGACGATTCTCTTGGCCGGAAGGCTGATCACACCGTGGGCGCGAGTGCGGACGACATGAACTTCCTCCAGCAGGCTCTTGCCTACATCTTCACTGCGGACAACTGGGCCGGTAACGCCGGTCTGGGTGCGCGGATCCTCGAGCATCTGCAGTACACCGCCGTGGCGGTCGTCGTGTCGGCATTGATCGCGATCCCGATAGGGATGGTCATCGGGCACACCGGCCGCGGCGCCATCCTGGTGGTGACCGCCGTCAATGCACTGCGGGCACTGCCCACCCTCGGCGTGCTGTTGCTCGGGGTGCTGCTGTGGGGGCTGGGCCTGTTGCCGCCGACGGTCGCGTTGACCCTGCTCGGTGTGCCGCCGCTATTGGCCGGCACCTATGCCGGGATCGCCAACGTCGATCCGAAGATCGTCGACGCGGCGACATCGATGGGTATGACCAATTGGCAGGTACTGACCCGGGTGGAGGTGCCCAACGCACTGCCGCTGATACTCGGCGGTCTGCGCACCGCCACACTGCAGGTCGTCGCTACCGCGACCATCGCGGCCTACGCCAGCCTCGGCGGGCTCGGTCGATACCTCATCGACGGCATCAAGGTCCGCCAGTTTCATATCGCATTGGTCGGAGCACTGATGGTGACGGTGCTGGCCCTGCTGCTCGACGGCCTGCTGGCCCTGGCCGTGCGTGCCTCGGTACCGGGCACCGCGAGGTGGCGCCGCCGGATGCCCCAGCCTCTGCTCGACGATGAGGTGCTCCTCGAGGCTGCTCCGCGCGGGCGGGGTCCGGACTACCGCGATCCGCCAGTTGTACCCGAGGGGTGGTGAGGGCGGCCCTCGATGCAGGTCGAGAATGGTCTCCCTGTCACCGTTGATATCACCGGCGATATCAAGTTTTGAACAACGTTGTCACCCCGACAGGGGCGCGACAGCAAGCCTCGACGATGACAGGGACCCTCACGAACTGGCGGCGTCGACCGCACCGATGTCGGTGTGGGCGAAGTCGTGTCCTTTGAAGAGCAGAGGCTCACCACTGACCTTCGCCAATGCGTAGGCGAAGCAATCCCCGTAGTTCAAGCCGGCGCGATTGCGTCCCTTGCCGAAGCGCCGGTAGGCCGACCGCGCAACATCGGCCTGCTCGGCGTCGACGCTGACCAGATCGACGCCGGCCCGATGCAACCAAAGGTCCAGTTCTCGTCCGCCAGGCTCACCGAATCGCTGCTCGACGACGATGGCTGCCTCCAGATACGACGCCGTCGACATCAACCGAACCGGGTCGGCCTCTACGGCCGCCTCGAACCTCTCCGCCTCGGGCTCATCGGTGAGCATCGCCACGAGCGCGGAAGTCTCGATCACCATCAGGTGGGCAGGCCGTGTTGGTCGTAGCCGATGATGGCGTCGCTAGTGCGGGCATCCAACACCGGCAAGTCGGCGCATCGACGACGGATCGATGCCAGTTCCTCGCTGAGTGGGATCGCCCTGGTCCGCCCGGCCTCGCGAGCCAGGCGTTCCCTGAGGGCGACAACGATCGCTTCGGTCAAGGTTTCGCCGGTGCGAGCTGCCAGTTCTCGGGCAAGCCGATCGGCCTCGGGGTCTTTGATGCTCAAGGCCACAAGGGTCGATTATATACTACAAGGCGGATTCTAGAAAGCACCTGTGGATAGCGCCCACGGACGTCGGCCTGATCATCACTGTCACCGTCGACGGCATTGACGTCACTGCCCGGGCTAAGCGGGTTGTCTCTGACCGTGAAATCGCCGATCGGCATGCGGCTGCGGCGGCGCTGGAGGCGAGGGAACTGGCGCGAGACCTTGCTGCTCGCGGCGGTTGTCTGAAGGGCGATGCCGTTGCCATCCGGGTCATCGAAAGCCACAAAGCGGTTGTCATTCGCCCATCATTCTCGGTCGACGTCGCCATCAGTGTCGGGAATCCCGAAGATCTGGCGCCGAACACGTTCCAGTTCAGCCTCGCGCTCCAGACGTACGCGCTGTTGTGCCGCCGTACTCAGGTGGCGGTATCGCATGTGCAGGGTATGTAGGGCACGCGCCGTCATCAGGTTCATATAGGGATTCCCGCAGCGCACGCGATAACGGGCCAGAAGCTGATCATCGGTTTCGTCGGCCATCGACATCTCCCCCGGCTTCGCTCCCGCGCAGCAGATTCCGGGCGCCCATCATCCGGCGCCACTTGTCGATGTGTTGCGGCGGCAGTGGTTCAACCACAGCCGGCGGCGGATTGGCGATCCAACCGCGTCGCGCCTTCGTCCTACGCGCCTCGACCTCATCGTTCATTGCACCTCCACGTCGAGAGGCAGGCCGAAACCGATCAGCCGGGAGAACGCATCCCACGACGCGGCCAGGCTCGGCACCCACCGTTCCTGCCAGGCCGTCAATGCGATATCGGCGAGTGGGTCAAATGATGCGGCCAGGCTCGGATACTCGGTGTCCCGCCACACCCGTAGGCGATCGTCGCCCCGGGCGAACTCCACCAGTTTGGCGATCTGTTCGTCGACGACATCCTTGGGCATTCCGCCGTTGATGCCGATTCCATTCATGATGCTGTGCCGGCCCAGCGCGAACGGTCGCACGCCCGATCGGTGTTGGATCGCGGTGTTGACCTCGCGGCAGTGCTCGCACGCCGTCCACGCCCACTTCGAGGGGCCACCCGCGGTGCCGCGGAAGCAGATGATGCAGAGATCCCTTGCGCGGGACACGTCGCAGTCCTGCCACTTCTGCGGGTTGTCCTCGCAACCGCAGGACTGCCACGGCCAGGTCCGCTGCGGACCCCGAAGTCCGCCGCAGGGAATATGCACGCTGAGTTCTTTGATGCGGTCACGAATCGCCCTGTCACTGGCGCTGAGTTCACTTGTCATTACTCGCCGTTCCGGCGGTGCCGCGCTCGGGCACCCACCACTTGCACGTCCCGCCGAACAGCGGGGCCGTACCAGCTCTTCCCCTGGGGCACCGTGCGGTGGTCGCGCGGTTGCCGGGACGACGGGCCAGGTACCCGAACAGACGTCCACTCGTGAGCAATCGCTATTGTACCGCGGACCTATGACACGTCGCGATCCCGAAACAACCACTAGGCTCGGCCATATGAGAATCTTCCTCAGCGCGGGCGCCTGCGCAGTGCTGGTCGGCGCCGGCCTGTGCGCCACCGCAGCACCGGCGTCGGCATGTCCCTATGGAACCGTGCCCAGCGACTTTTCCGGTGTCTGCGTCAGCGGCACCTCCGGCGGCGGGCAGGCCGTCGCGCCCGCGCCGCCGCAAACGGGCGCTGTATACGGCGGCGGCCCCAACGAACTTCCGACGGTCGACGGCATCCCCTGCACCCCGCAGCACCTCGGCACCTGCATCGGGCTGTCGATGAGCCAGGGCTGAGCGGCGCGCTACTTCTGGCGCTTGCGCCGAATGAAGAACCCGAAACCAAAGAACATGACGGAGCTCCAGCTCGGGGTCGTCACCGTGTAGCCGATGTCCTGAAGGATTCCCTGCTCAAACAGACTCAGGACCCGGATGCTGGGTCCGAAGTCACCGTATGCGTTCATCAGCTTGGCGTCGGGACCGAAGAAGGTGTTGTCGTCCAGGTGCGAGCCCGAGCTTCCGCCCTCCCACGGATCGGGCGTGAAGAGCGGCACCAGCCCACCGTAGGCGGCCACCGCGTTATCGCCGGAGAAGTACAGGCCGCCGTTACCCCCGGTCAGGTTCGGGTCGAAGACAGTTTTGAAACGGTAGCGGTCGTTGATCACCAACGTTCCGTTTTGGTCGGCAACGACGCTGTCGAACACCGGCCACTGGTTGCCGTCGTTGTATCCGACCTCATCGAGGTAGGACAGGAAGCCGTACGCGTGCATCAACTCGTGCATCATCGTCGAAACGAAGTCGTACTGGCTGCTGTCGACGGTATCGCTGTAGTCCCACGGGATACCGAAGTTCACATCGATAGCGCCGTCGGCCTGTGATCCATTCGAGTCCAGCCCCTGAATAAGCTTTTCCTGGACAACGGTGTAGGAGAAGCCGGCACCAGATCCACTGAGATCGCTACCCGTCGATGCCAGAGTGCCCGAGTCCGGTTCGTTGACCGCCGTCACGTCGAAGGTCAGCGTCACCGGCTGGTTGACCACGATGTAGGACGCGAGCCTGTCCGCCGCGTACTGCAGCGCGCTGACGGCGTCGGCAGTCCAGTAGGAGGCGCCCGAGGTGTAGTTGAAGACGTACCTGACCCTCGAGTTGCCGACCACCCCTGCCGCAACGGGGACCGTGACGGCGACCGGCGTTGAGCCGCCATAGCCGTCGGTGACTGTGACGATAAAGGTGTCGGTACTGGCGACCAGACCGGGATTCGGCGTGAAGGTGAACTCCCCGGTGCCGGTATGGATCAGCACACTGCCCTTAGCGGTGGTCTCCGGTGCGCTGTAGGTCACAATGCTGCCTTCGGGGTCACTGCCGACCACTTGGCCGAGGACTACTCCTGTCCTCGGATCAGGCTCGCCCACGGTCACCGTTGCCGTCGGTGCAGAGTTGGACCGCCGCCAGGCCTCCACCGTCACCGGAACGGTCACCGCGGCAGTGTGTCCGCTTAAGCCGAGTAATCCGAAGGTCAGCAGATTCAACAAACCAGCGAGTCCGTGGAAGTGGAACCCACCGCCGGCATCGCTGGCGGTGACGGTGAAGCTGTCGGTGGTTCCGTCGTAAGCGAACGACTCAGCCGCGGTGTAGGTGTAGCTACCATCCGCACCAACCGCCACCGTTCCGTTCGACGGCGCGGTCGTGACGGTGAAACTCAGCGGGTCGCCTTCGGCATCGGTCGCGTCGAGCATCCCGGTGACAACACCACCGGGGCCCTGCACGGGATCGGCTGCCCAACTCACCGATGGTGTTTGGTTGAAGAAGAAGGCCGCAAAGGAGTTGACGTTCGTGGCCGCAGCCGTCGCCCTGGCGGTCGACGCAGTCGAAGCGTTCGCGCCAGTCGTCCTAGCGGCCTGGCGACGGGCGATAGGCCGAGCTGAATCCACACCTGATGCGACTCGCGTCGCGGCCGCGGAACTCGTGACGGGC
>Ga0194053_10001373_pt1 | contig 15602 bp, 2 predicted proteins | sample SepL228m_MetaG_FD_161684 | JGI IMG/M metagenome (GOLD analysis project Ga0194053, IMG submission 161684) | Anoxic zone freshwater microbial communities from boreal shield lake in IISD Experimental Lakes Area, Ontario, Canada - Sep2016-L227-8m | ecosystem: Environmental > Aquatic > Freshwater >... | reverse complement strand
TGTGAGTATGAGTGTGAGTGTGAGTTTGAGTATGAGTGTGTCTCATGAGTGTGTCTCTAGAAAAAGTCCAAGGGGTGGGTTGGACTCTCGCTCCTCATGAGTGGTAACGTGACCAAAAATATTTTTATTTTTATTTGACGCCCGGCGGCGGATTCAAGACCATGGCATGGCGTGGGAGCGTCATGTCGCGGGGAATCCTCACGTTGGCCATGATGGCCTGCGTAGCGGTTGCGGCAGTTGTGACGACTGTTGCGGTGACCGCGCCCTGGGCCGCGGCGGTGGTTGCGGCAGCGGTGGTTGCGGCGCCGGTGATCCCAAAGTAGACGCCCACGCCCACGAGGGCCACTGCAGCGACCCCCCCAGCGACGCCCCCAGCGACGGCCACGATGCTGCTTGGCGGCGCGGCTGTGGCCTCGGGCGGAGGGGTGGTGGCTTGTTGGACGGGTTGCACTGGCTGCGTGGGCTGTGTGGTTTGCGGCACGGGCCGGAGAGTTGAGCTTGCGGGACGAGAGGTGGTCTTTGGTGGCGTGCGAGGGTTCGTCGTGGCGCTCGCTGTGGCGGTGGCGAGCCTCGTTGCAGAGGACGTCTCGAGCGGCGCAGGAGTTGTTGCAGAGGGCGTCTCGAGCGGCGCAGGAGTTGTTGCAGGGGGCGTCTCGAGCGGCGCAGGAGTTGTTGCAGGGGGCGTCTCGAGCGGCGCAGGAGTTGTTGCAGTCGTCGTCTGAAGCGGCGCAGGAGTTGTTGCGGCCGTCGTCTGAAGCGGCACAGTAGTTGTTGCGGCCGTCGTCTGAAGCGGCGCAGGAGTTGTTGCGGCCGTCGTCTGAAGCGGCGCAGTAGTTGTTGCGGGGGTCGTCTGAACCACAGCGAGTGTTGTTGCAGCTGTCGTCTGAAGCGGCGCAGGAGTTGTTGCGGCCGTCGTCTGAAGCGGCGCAGGAGTTGTTGCAGTCGTCGTCTGAACCACAGCGAGCGTCGTTGCGGCCGTCGTCTGAGGCGGCACTACTGTTGTCGTGGAAAGCGTCTGGGCAGCGCTGGTGGACATCACTGGCAGCTTCTGCGAGCTGGAAGGCGCCGCTGTGGTGACCACCACCTTCACAGGGGTGAGGCAGTATACCCCGTTGGACTGGTAGTCTGCGCTGGTGCAGACGATCGAGCAAGGGGTCTTCGTCTCGCCCGCGTTGTACACAGCGTTGGCGTCGATGTTGCTGCAGGTGCTGCAGGCGGAGACCCCAGTAGTATTGGCGTATGTGGCGGGGGCGCACTTTATGCACGCGCTGGACCCAGCGGCGCTGGCGAACGTGCCCGTCGCGCACTGCGTGTTGCATGCGGAGACGCCCGCGACACCAGAGTAGAAGCCCTTGCTGCAGTTCTGGCACACTGTGGCGCCCCCCAGGGAGTACTTGCCCGTCGCGCACGAGAGGCAGTTGAGGCTGCTGATTGATGCGGCCAGCGTGGAGTACGTTCCTGCGCCACAGATTGCGCACGTCGCTGCGCCTGGCGTGTTTGTATATGACCCTGCGGCACAGCTTGCGCACGCCACGGCGCCAGGTGTGTTGGAATACGACCCTGCTGCACAGCTTGCGCACGCTGCTGCGCTGGAGACCTGTCCAGTGCCTGTACCAAAGGTGCCTGCTGCGCAGCTCTGGCAGGTGCTGCCCCCCGTGCCGGTGCCGTAGGTTCCAGCGGCGCACTTGAGGCAGGCTGCGAGCGACGAGCCGGCGGTGGAGGGGTTATAGGTGCCGGCGGGGCACAGGAGGCAGACGGGGGCGGTGACGAGGACGTTCCAGCGGATGCTGGGCCAGCCGGTGTAGCTGCCTGGGACCATCGCCAGCTTCACGTATCTGGCCGTGACGGGGGCGGCAAACCACGACACCTTGCGGGTGTATAGTGCACCGTTTCCGCCAAATACCCCGTCGCTGACCCACGCGGTGTTGTCGAGGCTGTGGTATATGTTGAATGTGTTCATGTATTGCTCTTGCTGCGCGTGGCGCTGGGTGACGAAGCCAGGGATCACGTAGGGGGCGCCAAGATCGATTTTTAGCCATATGTTGTTGAGATCCAGGATTGTGTAGGTTGCACTCCAGCCGTAGGCGGAGTCTGGCATGGGGAGGTTGTGGCCTGTCTGCGCGGCCACGGAGGCGGTGTGGGTCAGGACCTGCGGCTCCGTGGTGTCCAGCAGGCCCACCCCTGTGGAGTACGTCCCTGCCTGGCAGGCGGCGCAGGTGGTGAACCAGGGGACCGCGCTGTAGTAGCCCGCGTTGCAGCTGTGGCACATGGGGGTGCCGTGCGCCCACCGATTGCAGCCTGCTCCCGAGGAGGCATCGAAGAAGAAGCACTGCTGCACGACGGGGGGCGCAGACGACGCGCAGTTGGCGACGCTGCCGACCGGCTGGTAGCACGCGGCGCAGTTTGACGGGAAGAAGCTTTGGCTGTCCCATTGCCACGTCAGATCGGTGGTGACCCCCTCGTAGTAGGGGGCGCTCCCCACTCTGCAGGTTCCGCTGCAGTATGTCGACGGGGTCCCCGTTACTATGGCCTGGTTGTTGTTCTCGTTCCATATGCAGCAATCCCTGTTGCCCCAGCACGCCGCTGTGTAGTCGTTGAAGTACATCCACTTGCATGTCTGCGATACGCCTATGCCCAGGTAGGCGGTGGTGGAGCCGGTGGCGTAGCAGTAGGTCGCGCCTGTGCCGCTGGTGGTGCCGGCGTCGCAGGCGGTGCAGACGGTTGCGCCCCTGACATTGGAGGCGAAGCCTGCGGCGCACGGGGTGCACGCGGATGCGCCTGCTGGAGTGTAGGTCCCGATCCAGCAGATCTGGCAGGCAGAGGCCGCTGTGGCGCCTGTGGTGGCGCTATAGTAGCCCGCCGCGCAGGGGGTGCAGGCGGTTGTGCTGGTGGCTCCGCTGTAGCTGCCTGCGGGGCAGGCTGTCGCGCTGGACAGCCCTGTGCCGGCGCAGCTGTAGCCTATGGGACAGGGGAGGCATGCGGTCGCGCCGCACGAGGGCATGTAGGTTCCAGCGAGGCATGGGGTTCCTGCAGTGTATCCGTCGTTTGGCTTGTATGTTCCAGCGAGCACGTTCGTGCAGCTATATTGGGAGCCGTACATGCCGCCTGGGCATGTGGCATACCTGGTCAGCACGAACGCGCTGGCGCAGTTAACCAGCGGGGACAGGCATGCAGTCCCGTCGTTGCTGCTGTATGTGCCTCCGGCGCAGACTCTGCAGTCTGTTGCCACCATGCCTCCAGTGGCAGCGCGCATGGTGTCCAAGCGGCACAGTGTGGGTGCGCCCGAGCCCATGGGGCAGTAGGATCCTGATGGGCATGTGAGGCATGTCGCGCTCGTGGTGGCGCCTGCGGTGCCGCTGTAGGTGCCGTCGACGCACTTGGTGCACACCGCCATGGCTGCCTGACTGTATGACCCTGGGGTGCACTGGAGCTGGCTGGCAGTGCCCTGTGGGCAGTAGTAGCCTGCTGTGCAGGTGCTGTATGTGGAAAGGCCTGTAGAGGGACAGTAATAGTTTGCAGGGCATATGGTGCAGTAGTCAGTGCCGTAGTACGGAAAGTATGTTCCGGGTGGGCAAGGTGTGCATAGGACATTATCTGATGATGGCTTGTATGCCCCTGGGTCGCATGTGACACACCAACGGGTTGTCACATATGCATACCCTATAGGGCAATAGATATCAGCTGATGTCTGTCTAGTATACGACCAGCAGTGGACCACATCTCCTCTCATGGCCCACATGAGGAGGAGGATGAGGAGTGTTTTCGTGTCTGGCATGCGGCATAGGCAGGGTGGAAATGTTTTAAATACGTTTTTTTACAGTATCTTCACTGCGATCTCGGGTCGGTCGCCCGCGGTCATCCGCACCAGGCTGCATGTGGCGGCGAGGCGGCAGTCCGCTGGCATGGCTAGGCCGGCGTGGGCGGCGGGCGCGGCGAGCATGCACCAGGCGGCGATGCCCCCCACGACGGCCACGGCCAGCACCGCGGCGATGACGACGGTTGTGCCGGTGGTGGAGGCGTCGCTCGGCTGTGGCGGAGGAGGAGGCGTCGTGGAGGCGGACGGCGCGGGGGTCTGGCGCGGCGGGTTCGCTGTGGAGGGCGCGAAAGATGGATGGGTGTGCGGCGTGGTGGAGGGCGGCGCCACGAAGAGGTTCTCGTGCGTTTCTGACCGCAGGACGTTGGCTCCTTGGTCGGGCAGGCCTGCGGCCGCGTATATGGGGCCAGAGCCTATGGGCTGCAGCGACACGTCTTCGGAGGGGTCGTTTGGGTATATCTGCGTCGTCACCGCGGTCATGGCCGCGGCGCACGCGAGCAGCGGCAGCAGCAGGTGCGGGCGCGGCAGCATGTGTGCGACCGTGGGATGGGATTGCGTGCTTAAAAAGGCAGACGCATGCGGCGTTTTTTCACTTTTTGTTGTTCTCATTACGAATAGCATCTTCCCATGTATTTGCATCACGGGTCCGTGGATACGGGCCCCACGGCGACCCCCACCCCCTCGGGGACGGCGGCCTGCACGTAGGCTGCGATGGTCTCGGGGTCGTACTCGGCGGCGGGCAGGCGCACCGCGGCGCGCACGGAGCGCTCGAGGGAGAGGTAGTACCCAGGCAGCGCGGTGCAGTCGAGGAGGCTCGACGCGCCGGTGATGGCGGTGCTGGTGCCGAGGAGGCACGGGGTGCAGGCGGCGGAGGCGTTGGCCGCCGTGGTGGTGGAGTAGGTGCCGATGGGGCACGGGACGCACGCGGAGGGGTCCTGCGCGGCTGTGGCGGAGGAGTAGGTGCCAGGGCGGCAAGGCAGGCACGCGTCGTAGGTCGTGCTGCTGGCCACGGGGTTGAATGTGCCGGCGGGGCACGGCGTGCACTGGCCGCCGCCGCTGCCCCAGGTGCCGGCGGGGCACGCGCCGCAGTAGCGCCCGTCGCCCATGAGGCCCACGTTGCAGAGGCACGCGGAGGTGTCCGTCTTGGAGTCGAACTCGCACTGGCGCGTGCTCGTGGCGTTGGGGTGGCACGCGGCGCAGCGGGTGCAGGTCCTGCCGTCGCCAAAGTAGCCGGCGTTGCAGGCGCAGCTGGAGGTGTCGGTGAGGGAAGCTGTTGGGCACTCGTAGCGGGTTGCGTTTTGGGCGCACGCGGCGCAGAGAGTGCAGGTGCGGCCGTTTCCATAGTAGCCGTAGTTGCAGGTGCAGTTTGATGTGTCTGTGAGGGAAGCAGCTGGGCATTCGTGGCGGACTGCGTTTGAATCGCAGGCGGCGCATAGGGCGCAGGTGCGGCCGTTTCCATAGTAGCCGTAGTTGCAGGTGCAGTTTGATGTGTCTGTGAGGGAAGCAGCTGGGCATTCGTGGCGGACTGCGTTTGAATCGCAGGCAGCACACAGGGCGCAGGTGCGGCCGTCGCCAAAGTAGCCGTAGTTGCAGGTGCAGACCGAGACGTCCGCCGTGGAACCAGCGGGGCACTCCTGGCGGGCAGCGTGCGAGTCGCAGGAAGCACACAGGGTGCAGGTCCTGCCTTCGCCGTAGTGGCCGTGGTTGCATGTGCAGCTTGAGGTGTCAATCGGTGTGTTGAGTGGGCAAAACGCCATCTGCGTGGCGTCGGGGCTGCAGGTGGCGCAGGGGGTGCAGGTCCTGCCGTTGCCAAAGAATTCAGGGTTGCAGGCGCAGTTAGAGATGTCTGTGAGGGAGGCCGCGGGGCACTCCTGCCTGACGGCGTTTGGGCTGCAGGTGGCGCAGAGGCTGCAGTTGCGGCCGTTGCCGAAGAACCCGGCGTTGCATGAGCAGTTTGAGATGTCGGTGAGGGAGGCCGCGGGGCATTCTTGCCGCGTCGCGTGTTGGCTGCAGGTGGCGCAGAGGCTGCAGTTGCGGCCGTTGCCGAAGAACCCGATGTTGCAGGCGCAGGCGGAGACGTCCGTGAGGGAGGCAGCGGGGCACTCCTGGCGCGTCGCGTGCTGGCTGCAGTTGGCGCAGAGGGTGCAGGTCCTGCCGCTGCCGTAGAATCCGATGTTGCAGGCGCAGGTGGAGACGTCGGTGAGGGAGGCCGCGGGGCACTCCTGTCTGACAGCGTTTTGGCTGCAGGTCACGCACAGCGTGCAGGTCCTGCCATTTCCATAGAATCCAGCGTTGCAGGCGCAGGTGGATATGTCTGCTGTGGAGGCCGCAGGGCACTCCTGGCGCGTCGCGTTTTGGGCGCAGGAGGCGCACAGGGTGCAGGTCCTGCCGTTGCCGTAGAATCCTGTGTTGCACGAGCAGTTTGAGTTGTCGGTAAGGGAGGACGCGGGGCACTCCTGTCTGACAGCGTTTTGACTACAGGCGGCACACAGGGTGCAGGTCCTGCCATTTCCGTAGAATCCAGCGTTGCATGCGCAGGCGGATACGTCTGCTGTGGATGCAGCTGGGCATTCCTGTCGTGTCGCGTTTTGAGCGCAGGGTGCGCAGAGCGCACACGTCCTGCCGCTGCCGAAGAATCCGGCGTTGCAGGCGCAGGCGGAGACATCTGTAAGGGACGCCGCTGGGCACTCCTGGCGCGTCGCGTGCTGGTCGCAGCTGGCGCAGAGAGCACACGTCCTGCCGTCGCCGTAGAATCCGGTGTTGCAGGCGCAGGCGGAGACGTCTGTGAGGGACGCCGCGGGGCACTCCTGGCGCGTCGCGTGCTGGTCGCAGCTGGCGCACAGGGTACATGTCCTGCCGCTGCCGTAGAATCCGGCGTTGCAGGCGCAGGCGGAGACATCCGACGAGGTGTTGAATGGGCAGAATTTGGTCTGGGTGGCGTTGAGGGCGCAGCCGCTGCACAGGGCGCACGTGAGTCCGCTGCCGTAGTATCCGTCCTTGCAGGCGCACGTCACGTTGTCGAACCCGGTGGCGCGGATGCACACGCCGTACGTCACCGCGTTCACGCTGCAGCTGGTGCACGCGTCGCAGTTCTGCCCCGTGCGGGTGATGGTGCCTGCGAACCCGTCGCCGCACAGGCAGGTAATGGATCCAGCCGACGAGTTGCTGTACTGGGGGCAGAGGGTGCAGTGGTTGAGGGCGTCCCCGAAGCTGCCCGCGGCGCACTGGGTGCAGTCCGCGGGGCTCTGCATGCCGGCGCCGGTTTGATACGTGCCCTGCACGCAGGCGGCGCACCTGGCGGACGAGTCTGCCGCCGTGGATGTCTGGTACGTGCCCGCCACGCATGCGACACACTGTGACGGATTCGGCATGCCGACGCCTGTCTGATAGGTTCCGGCCTGGCAGGCGACGCAGGCGGCCGCGGCGGAGGCGCCCGTGGCGGGCTGGTAGTATCCTGCGGCGCAGGGGCTGCACGCGGCGGAGGATAGCATTCCCGTGGCGGTCTGGTATGTGCCCGCTCCACAGGGGCTGCACTGGGAGGCGCTCGATGCGGCCACGGCGGTCTGGTAGGCGCCCGCCTGGCAGGGGGTGCAGGTGGCCGCAGCGATCTCGCCCGTGCCGGTCTGGTAGGTGCCCGCCTGGCAGGCTGTGCAGGCCGCGGAGAGCACCGCGCCCGTGGCGGACTGGTAGTAGCCGGCGCCGCAGAGCGTGCAGGCGGCTGACGCGGTCATTCCCGTGCCGGTCTGGTAGGTTCCCGCCTGGCAGGCGACGCACTGGGAGGCGCTCGACACGCCCGTGCCGGTTTGGTAGGTGCCGGTGGCGCAGAGGCTGCACTGGGAGGCGCTCGACACGCCGGTGGCGGTCTGGTAGGTGCCGGTGGCGCAGAGGCTGCACTGGGCGGAGCTCGACACGCCCGTGCCGGTTTGGTAGGTTCCGGTGGCGCAGAGGCTGCACTGCGATGCGCTCGGCACGCCGGTGCCGGTCTGGTAGGTGCCTGTGGCGCAGAGGCTGCACTGCGATGCGCTCGACACGCCGGTGGCGGTCTGGTAGGTGCCGGTGGCGCAGAGGCTGCACTGCGATGCGCTCGACACGCCCGTGCCGGTCTGGTAGGTGCCGGTGGGGCAGAGGGTGCACTGGGCGGCGCTCGACACGCCCGTGCCGGTTTGATAGGTGCCGGTGGCGCAGAGGGTGCACTGGGCGGCGCTCGACACGCCGGTGCCGGTTTGGTAGGTGCCGGTCTGGCAGGCGACGCAGGCGGCCGCCGCGATCTCGCCCGTGCCGGTTTGATAGGTGCCGGTGGCGCAGAGGCTGCACTGGGCGGCGCTCGACACGCCGGTGCCGGTCTGGTAGGTTCCAGTGGCGCACGGGCTGCACTGGGCGGCGCTCGACACGCCCGTGCCGGTCTGGTAGGTGCCCGTCGCGCACAGGCTGCACTGGGCGGCGCTCGGCACGCCCGTGCCGGTTTGATAGGTGCCCGTCGCGCACAGGGCGCACGCGGAGCTTCCCTTGGCGTCCTGATACGTGCCCGCCGCGCACTTGGCGCAGGCCGCCGACGCTGTGACGCGCGTGGCGTCTTGGTACAGCCCAGTGTCGCACAGGCTGCAGTCTGTCGGCGACCGCATGCCGGTGCCCGTCTGATACGTGCCGGTGGGGCAGGCCTTGCAGTCTGACAGGAAGTTCTTGCCTGTGGCGTCCAGGTATGTTCCCGCGGGGCACTGTGTGCAGTCGGTCGCCAGCGCCGTGGCGTTGGAGTAGCTTCCCATGGGGCAGGGCGTGCAGTCGGCCGTGCCGACGCACAGCGTGCAGCCCTGCGCTGTCTTGTAGGTTCCCGTGTCGCAGGCGCGGCAGGCCCCGCCGTTGCGCCCAGAGTATCCCACGTTGCAGGTGCAATTGCTGAGCGTGGATGATTGTGCCGACGAGGCCGCGTTGTCTGGGCAGTTCTGCACTACGCCCATTGTGCAGTACTGCGGATTCACGCACGCCTGGCAGGTGGCGCCCCCTGTGCCGTGGTAGCCGTCGACGCAGAAGCAGGCGGAGACGTTGGTGGACTGCGCGGAGGAGACCATGAGCGGGTTGCACGCGACGCTCTGGGCGCCGCTGCCAGGGCAGTAGGAGTTCATGGGGCATGGCCGGCAGAGGCTGCCAGGGGTCTGGACCGTGGTGTTGTAGTAGCCAGGCATGCACAGGCAGTCCAGGTAGCCGTTGACCTTGCCCGGCGCGTACGAGAAGGGGGGGCAGGAGGACGCAGTGTTGTTGTAGCAGATCTCGCCCACGTCGCACGCCTGGCACCGCCAGAAGGGGTAGGCCGCGCTGGCGTTGCGCTTGAAGCCGATGCTGCAGGTGCACATGGAGGGATTGATGGCGCCGGGGCCGGACAGCGAGTTGTCCGGGCAGTAGCAGTAGGCGGAGCTGTTGGTTCCTGGCGCAGAGTACTGGCCGTTGTTGCACGTGAGGGTCAGGTTGACCGCCTCGCCAGGGCAGTAGGAGCCTTGCTTGCATATGCCGCAGCCTCCCGAGGTCATGACGTCGCCGTAGTACCCCGGGACGCACATGCACTGCGCGATAGAGGACGCGCCAGGGCTCACCGCCGCGGACGAAGGCTTGCAGACGCTGAAGGTTCCCGTGATGCACCAGCCCGAGGTGTTGCACTGGGTGCAGGATCCGCCGTTGGCGCCTTTGAACCCCGGCAGGCACACGCAGTCGGTGACCTGGGTGGATTTGAGGGGGCTGTACGAGTTTGCTGGGCACGCCAGGCACGAGGAGACGTCAGGCGCGCCCAGCGTGGGCTGGTAGGTGGATGCCGCGCACGAGGCGCACGAGGCTGCCGTCTGCATGCCCGTGGCGGTGCCGTAGGTGCCCTTCTCGCACTGGCTGCAGACCGAGGCGGCGGTGGCGCTGTTGTAGGTGCCGGCGGCGCAGGCGGGGCACTGGGACGCGCCAGAGGACGAGGCGTAGCTGCCCGCCTGGCAGTCGACGCAGGCGCTGGCGGTCGCCAGGGAGTAGGTTCCGGCGAGGCAGGTGGCGCACAGCGTGCCGCCCAGCCCGCTCTGGTAGCTGCCCGCCGCGCAGGAGGCACATTTTTCAGTGGGCAGGATTCCTGTTCCTGTCTGATAGGTTCCAGCACTGCATAGTATGCAGCCTGGCGATATGGATCTGATGAGCACCAGGCCACTGCCTCCATTGCCTGGTATTCCTATTTTGGTTCCCATTCCTCCTCCTCCAGTGTTTGCGCTTCCATTTTGTCCTTGGTTACCACCTCCATAGCAATTCCCTCCATCTCCCCCGCCTGCTATATATCCAGATGGAGCTATGCTTGAATATGAACTACCAAAAAACACTGAAAAAATGGTAGTTGATCCATCAATTGTAATGTTATTGACTCCTGACCCCCCATATCCACATCTTCCACATGCTGGATTATATTCACCCGAAATGCATTGTGAGAGGTTTGCTGGAATGTGGGAGCCACCAATTTCTCCAGCCCCACCTCCTCCACCTCCATGTACAGCATAAAGTGAATCATAAATATCATCATCACTGCCATTCCCTCCGTTGTGCCCAAGTACATACTGACCAATTCCTGTAAGACCAGGCAAAATATTTGTATTTCCATTCACAATATTTGAACTTGCACAGTTACCAGTTGCAATGGATACAGGATAATTGGCCACTGCACCACCTCCAGGTGTTTTGAAATCTGTTGGGGGTGTGCCAAACCATGAGCCCAAATTGGGCCCTGCACCACCTCCAGATCCTCCATCTGTTGGGGGTATGCCAAGCCATGAGCCCCCTCCCCCTCCTCCAATCGCGCTAAAGAGGTCTCCAATGCGGCTCTCTCTTCCTTGTTTTCCTGATGAAAATGGAGATATGAAATCTCCAGCGTTTCCTCCCTGTCCAACTGTTATTGTATATGTCGTTCCTCCATGCAGCAGCACATTGCTCATGAAAATAACTGCTCCTGCTCCTCCCCCCCCTCCTACTCTGCCTCCAGCGCCTCCGCCTCCCCCTATCAGCAGCACGTCAACTGGAGTGTCGCTTGGAAAGAAAATAGTAGAGTTTGCATTTGGGTTGTTGAATTGATACGTCTGGAACCCTGGAACATCAGCGTATGACGAGTATGTTCCAGTGATGGTTGGGCTGACTGATTGGTATGTTCCATATTGACATGGTAGACACATGGAGTGATTTGTCATTCCAGTCCCTGGCAGGTACCTGAATGTGTCACATCTGATGCATTGTAGGGGGCTTTGCATGCCATTGCCTGTCTGGTACATTCCCTCGCCGCATTTCTGGCATGCGTCCGCGTTGTTCGCGCCTGAGCCCGTTTGATAGGTGCCGGGCATGCAGGGGGTGCAGTTTGCTGCTGCGACCATCCCATTGCCCGTCTGGTACGTGCCCGCGCCGCACAGGGAGCAATTATCAACGCTTGTCATGCCAGAGCCCGTCTGGTACGTGCCTGTGGCGATGGGCATGGCCAGGGCCAGCAGCACCAGGCCAGATCCTCCGTTTCCTCCTATGGATCCAACGGTGGAGGTGGATCCGCCGCCACCTCCGCCTCCAGTGTTTGGTAGACCGTTACCTGCATTTTTAAAGTGGTCGTTTCCCCAGCAGGCGCCATACCCCCCTCCTCCATAGGATACAAGGAGACTCTTCAGCGCTATCTGTAACTGGGCCGGGGACAGGAACTCAAGGCTACCTCTGCCTCCATTCCCTCCTCCTGCAATGTAATATCTGCTCTCGTTGTATGTTGCCATGGACATGTACGCGTTTCCAAATACGGTAGAGAAAACATAGGATACACTGTTGACTGTTCCCTGGTAGTTCCCATTCCCTCCTGTAGTATTATATCCGCTTGACCCAGCCCCCCCTCCGCCGCCTCCCCAGTTTAGGCTGTCGATGGTTTTAGAGCACGAATTGATGGAGCCATTGTTTCCATATACATATTGGCTTGGGCCTTGGAAGGCTAGTCCATTGACCACGTTGGTCCAGACTGCCCTCCCAGGGGTGCCACATGTGTCAAAATTACCATTTGCCCCAGCGCCTGAACCGCCTGACCCCCCAACCAATGGGACGGGGTCAGAGTAACGCGCCGCACCCCCGCCTCCCTTGGCAGAGAACAAAACGCCAGCTGTGGATGAGATGACGGTGTCTTCCCCATTGGCAGGGTTCCTGCCGCCAAACTCTCCCAGGCCTCCTGCGCCAACCTGCACAGTGTAGGAGCCAGCTGGAAATTGCACTGACGGCATGAAGATAAGCGCCCCTGCGCCTCCGCCTGCACCCTCGAAGCGTGCCGCCCCTCCGCCTCCTCCTACGACCAGCACGTGGGCTGTCGCTGGGGACGGCAGGTTGAAGCTGCCAGAGGCCTTGAACTGCAGCACGGTGTAGGTCGGGACGTCGGTGAATGCGGCGCTGGCGGTGTTTGGAGGCGCCTTGAACACAACGGTGCCGCAGAGGGTGCAGTCTGCAGGGGAGCTCATGCCGAGGCCGGATTGGTAGGTGCCCGCGCCGCACAGGGTGCAGCTGGGGGTGGGCATGGCGAGTGCTGTGTGATAGGTGCCGGCCACGCAGGGGATGCAGGCCGCGGCTGCGTTCATGCCGGTTCCAGTCTGGTAGGTTCCAGCGGCGCAGGGGGCGCAGGCGGACCCTCCTGGGCCGCTCTGGTAGGTTCCAGCGTCGCAGAGGGCGCACGCGGAGGATCCAGATCCGCTCTGGTAGCTTCCAGCGGCGCAGAGGGCGCAGGTGGAGACCCCCGAGCCGCTCTGGTAGCTTCCAGCCGCGCAGGAGGCGCACGCGGAGGATCCGGTGGCGCTCTGGTATCTTCCAACGTCGCAGGAGGCGCACACTGAGAACCCCGCTCCGCTCTGGTAGCTTCCCGTCGCGCAGAGGGCGCAGATGGAGACCCCCGAGCCGCTCTGGTAGCTTCCTGCCGCGCAGGAGGCGCATGCGGAGGATCCGGTGGCATTTTGATAGCCGCCAGCCGCGCACAGTGAACACACCGAGAACCCAGCCCCGCTCTGGTAGCTTCCCGTCGCGCAGAGCGAGCATATGGAGACCCCTGCGGCGCTCTGGTAGCTTCCAATCATGCAGGAGGTGCACACGGAGGACCCAATCCCGCTCTGGTAGGATCCAATGGCACAACTGGCGCACGCAGAGAAGCCTGTGGCGCTCTGGTAGGTTCCCGTCGTGCACAGGTTGCAGTTGTTCGTCCGCTCGCTCGAGGCGTAGGTGCCTATCCCGCATGCGCTGCAGGACACGCTCTCCACGCCAGACGCGTACGAGCCGCTTGCGCAGGCCGTGCAGGAAAACGTCAGCCCGCTCGAGGAGTATGAGCCTGCTGCGCACTGGTTGCACACGGTAGTGTAGGTGGGGCTGTATCGGCCGACGGGGCACGACCAGCAATAGGTCTTGGAGCCGTCGCTGAAGGTTCCGTTGGGGCATGACTGGCATGCAGTCCCTATGCCGTCCAGGAAGTACGTGTTGGCTCCACAGCAGATGCCGTTGCCGTTGGCGTTGCAGTGCCTGTAGGCCTGTCCGCATGTTAAGCTGCTGTCGCAGGGCATGAATGGCCCGTCTTTTGATGGTGATATGGATATGCGCTGTGCGTTGTTTGTGGCAATATTGAGGTTGTAATATGAATAATCCACCAGGGATAGCTTGTATACTTTTTTATCATATACAAATAGCGCTAATATGCCCCATGGATCGATGCTGATGCCGCTGATTGGCGTCGCTGTTCCTGTGATGGATATCAGCGTAGTGGCGACCCAAGTGACGGCAGTTAGTTTTTTTATGCTGGATATGGTGAACCCTCCTTCTGCCACAAGGAAGTAGGTGCCATCTGGGGCCGTTGCTATGACCAGTGGTGTCGCATACTTTGCGTTGGTTCCCTGGCCTGCCTGGCTTGTGCACGACCCCTGGGTCCCTGAGACGGTTGCGACTGCGTTTTGTCCCGTCATGGAGATGGAACGGATGGTGCACGACGTCGTCTCCGTGACCAGCACATAGGACCCATCTGCAGAGAATGTCACGTCGTTGAGCGATGAAAACCTGGCATTGAGGCCTATTGTGGAGTCTGTGTAACCAATAGATAATCCTGCCAGCAGCGAGACTGTGTTGCTGCTGCCAAGTGTCAGTGTTGCTTTCCTGATCAGGCCATATGTTTTGTCGAGAATGATTGTGTATGTGCCATCTGGCGATATGGCCAGCGCCACAGGATTGTTGAATCTGGCATTGGCGGCCAGGCCATTGGTAGATCCGCCTTCAACAAAAGAGCCTGCAAACACATTTATAGCTGCTGTAATGTAATAGGGTTGTGCTATTGTTTTTAACACAACGCCAGATACATCCACTGGAACGTATCGTGAGGCTAGGGCATAATCCATATTTGGTGAAATGTCTATTCCACCAATGTAAACTAAGTTACCCATACCCCACCCAGTGGCAGTTATGGTTACAGTTGCAGCGTATACATCAGGAATGATAAGAACCTCATTCCTGATAATATCTGTTACAAATGCAAACACGCTGGAAGGATAGAAGCCTGGTTTCGCGAGGCAAGTGGTACCATCAGTGCTGATGCTAGAATCTGGGGCGCACGTTGTGCAGGCGCTGGAGCCATATCTCGTCGCGTACGTGCCAGCTGGGCACGCGGAGCAGTTTGCGACGCTGGTCATGCCTGTGTTTGGGGAGTATGTGTTGAGCATGCACGTGCTGCAGACGATGAGCCCCTGGGCGGAGCCATACGTGCCCGCTCCGCAGGCGCTGCACGCCGAGGACGCGGTGGCGCTCTGGTAGGTTCCATACCCGCAGATGGCGCATGTCGAGGACCCTGCGCCGCTCTGGTAGAATCCTGCCGCGCATCCATTGCACGTTGATCCGCTCGTGGCGTTCTGGTAGCTGCCCGCCGCGCAGTTTAAGCATGTGGAGAATCCAATCCCGCTCTGGTACGTCCCTATAATGCAGAAGGAGCACGCGGTGAAGTCAGTGGCGTTCTGGTACATGGCGACGTCGCACAGGGCGCACACGGAGGATGCAGTGGCGTTCTGGTAGGATCCTGCGACGCATTTGGAGCATGTGGATATTCCTGCCCCGCTCTGGTAGGTCCCTACAGCGCAGCTGGCGCAGCCAGAGCCTCCCGTGCTGCTCTGGTAGGCCCCTGCGAGGCAGGATGCGCACGTGGAGAGTCCAGTGGCGCTCTGGTATGTCCCAGTGGTGCAGATGGGGCAGGTAAACCCCCCCGTGCTATTCTGGTAGCTCCCTGTGGCGCAGGAGGCGCACACGGAGAATCCTGCCCCGCCCTGGTAGGTTCCAATGGCGCATCTGGCGCAGGCCGAGCTCCCCGTGTTGTTCTGGTACCCCCCTGCTGCACAGGAGACGCACACGGAGAACCCAGCGCCGCTCTGGTAGGTTCCAGCGATGCATGCGATGCAGTTCGTGCTATTCATCATGCCTCGTTGTGACTGGTATGTCCCTGCGTTGCACAGCACGCATTGTCCTATCGTCGAGCCATTCTGGTATGTTCCTGTGGGGCAGTCAATGTCCAAGCTTATAATCAGGAATCCGTCTCCGGTATTGAAAGTTTGGTATGTGGATGATACGGTGGATGGCTTGGGCCCATAGACAACAGTATCCCATTGGGTGGAGGTGTCGAACAGAGTTGCAGCCCCCAGCGTTTTGATGTCATAGGAGCCTCCTGCACCGCCTCCGCATCTGTTTCCAATTTCTAAAGAGCACCCCTGCCCTCCGCTGTATCCACCCCCGCCTGATCCTGCATTCCATCCACCTCCTC
>Ga0194053_10001372_pt1 | contig 15611 bp, 14 predicted proteins | sample SepL228m_MetaG_FD_161684 | JGI IMG/M metagenome (GOLD analysis project Ga0194053, IMG submission 161684) | Anoxic zone freshwater microbial communities from boreal shield lake in IISD Experimental Lakes Area, Ontario, Canada - Sep2016-L227-8m | ecosystem: Environmental > Aquatic > Freshwater >... | reverse complement strand
ATCAATCGTACACACTCCGCCGGCACAGGCCATTTCGGCTTTTTGTTCGAGCTCGTCTGTTGCTTCGTAACTCACAATTTTCGAGAAATCAATATGTTCAAATCGTTTGAGCATTTCCTCGTATGTCTTTTTGTCTATTGTTTCGTATGGTGCAAGCTGGTAGATATGGTTGTCTCGAGGCAAAAATGTCAGTCCTCCGACAATATCCCAATGTTTAAACAACCAGTGTGCAACCTCGATCCATTCATCCTCACCGACTGAAATAGTTGTCGATGGGTTGTGTTCTGTATAGTTTTCTTTCAAAACTTTCCAGTATTCGAGCTGTTCGATAGCAGACTGATCGTCTTTGAATATTGATCCATTTGGTGCTTTTACTGGGAAATCAAGTACATACGTCGTAGCAGATTCTGCTGGCTGACCAACCTCGGGATGAAATGGTACGCCTTGGTCACGGAGCATTTTGAAAAGTGAATCTGTCGAGGCAATACGAACCCGTCGAATGTAGTACGCGCTGTGTCGTGGATGCATTCCAGACGACGAATCCACTGTTTGTGAAAGATTTCCTGATGGTTTAACACAGGTAATACAAGTTGACTCACTGATACCAAATCGTTTTGCATACAATTTGTTGACTTTGATTGCCTCCGCACGGAGTTTTCGCAACACTTCTGGTTTTCGTGACACAGGAGAATCCCATTGACCAGTTACAGACACGCCGAGGAGTCGTTCTGCTTCACAATTGGTTTTCCATTCTTTTGAAAGATATGGAAAATGTGTGAGTGTAGACTGATATGTGCCGAGGATTGTTGCGACGCGAATTTTCTTGAGAAGCGAAGCCTCCGTATCATCAGCCCGAGCCACCACCTCGGATAGATTACAAAACTGTTTTGACTGCAAAATAATTTCTCCACATGGGTTTGTTCCAACAGGTTTGACGATTGTGCCACCCTCTACAATTCCCTCTTCCTCCCAAAGTTTGATACGTCTCGAAGGCAAAGTTTTCATAAGTCCGCCACGATTGAAAATACCTCGCTCTCCTGCGTTTGACTTGATGAGAGCCACCCATTCATCGAGAAACTCTGTACTCGTTGGTTTTGTCTCGTACACCGCCGAGTTGTTGGCGAGAGATCGCTGGGGATTTGTCATCCAGAACTGACCCTTTTTAGCATCGCGAATCTCGTTGTCATCGAGGTCAGAGAGTGAAATCATCGCGCTTCGACGCACACCTCCAGCCACGACAATTTCGCCGATTTTGCAGAGAATGTCATACGCATCAATATTTTCGAGTCGCTTACCCTGTCTCGACAAAAATTTACTCTTTGTAAATGTCAAAAGTTGTCGGAGTGGCTCTGGTCCGCTCGACTTGCCTCCCATTGTTTTGAGTCGTGCTCCAGCTGGTCGGAGAAGTGAGTAGTCAAAATCAACATCAACACCACTTGCCCATGCCTCCATACCATGCAAAAATGCATCACACCAACCCTCTTTGCTATCTGCAATAACATATGTAGGAAGTTTTTTGCCAGTCTGTCTGTGAATTTGTGGAAGTTTCTGAATGTTCTCACTCTGTACTGCCCAACCAGCACCCGTTCCACACATTGAGATATACATCACCTCGGAAAAATCTCGGAATTTTTCTGGCGCAACAAACGAACAGTTGTAGGCAGCGACGTTTGTAGTACGAGCAGCTGTTCCAGCAAACTGGAGAAGACGCATTGATGGCATTGCTCCCTGATCCAAAATCGCCTCGCGGACTTCTTTGTATTCTGCCGGTTTGAGTTTGTCTCCCAAATTTTCTTTCATAAAGGAAACATACCGATCTACTGTCTCAACCCATGTCTCGCGACGATTTTCCTCTGGAATCCATTTTGAATATGTTCGATAGTACACAAACTCGCCAAGTGGGTTTTTGAAATGACGTTTGCTCTCCTCTGCAAGCTTTTTGACCTTTTCTGGTACCTCAATTCCCTTGTATCTCAGTTTGTTTCGCTCTTCTCTGTACAAAATATAGGCTTTTGCTGTGGCAACATACTCTGAAAGCATAAGCTCTTTTTCAACCGAGTTCTGAATTCCCTCCACCGTTGGCACAAACGTGGGATGTTTCTTGGAGATGCGCACAAGGTCGGCAAAAACCTTGTTTGCAACCATTTCAGCCTCCTCGAGAGACCCTTCATTTGAGGCAAGCATTGCTTTGTTGATGGCAATGACGATTCGCTCAACATCAAAAGGCACAAGTTCACCGTTTCTTTTCTCTACTTTTTTTATCAAACCACTCTTTTTCTCTACTTTTTCGGTTTTTTTTGTGTCTTTTGCCATATTTTTTACAAAAAATTAAATTATTTTAATAAATTTTTAAAAATTTCTTATTTAGTCATCATATTGTACTCTATATTGACGTAAAAAAACTGTGGATAACGAACATTTTTTCATTCATAAAATGAATTGAAAAAAATGTAAAGTTGTCATTCCAAACGAGCCGATGCTACAACACTTTTTCCATTATTCTTTTACAAAAATAATGGAATCACCTATTTTTATATTATATTTCTCTGTAAGTCCTGCAGAAATTTCCAAAACATACTGAGACAGAGTACTCGTACCATACGCAGTTGGATACGTTTCCGGTGACAAATTTTTCTCGATGTGGGAAATTTTTAAATCTTGAGAAATCCAAATAATATCCAGTGGGAAGAGCATATCTTTCATCCAAAAAGAATGAATACTTTGATCTGGAAATACAAAAAACATTCCCTGATTTTCAGCAAGTGGTTTGTGGCCCGAAAGTCCTTTCATTTGGAGATATGATGTATCTGCTATTTCTACCACAAAAGTCTTTCCATCGACTGATAGCTCTTTTATTTCTATTTTATGGGGCGAAAATAACAAAAATACAGAAAAAAACACCACAACAACCAAAATAATTATTGTAATGATAATTTTCTGATTCATTGTGAAATTATATCACACAAAAACCCGCATCTCTGCGGGTTTTTGTTTTTAGATTATTTATCTAATGTTTGAAACTTTCAGATTTGAGTAAGGTCGCGTATAAAATAAAAATCAGACTGGAGACGTATATTGATACGTTGACAGCCTGATTTTTATTTTAGACGATGAGATTACTCAAATCTGGAAGTTTTTAATTACCAGTTTCGACCTCCTCGATTGTCGTTTCGTGGTGCTCGAGGCTCCATTGGACGTGCCTCATTTACTGTGAGTTTTCGTCCTTCGAGCTCTTTACCATTCCACATATCGATTGCGGCCTGTGCATCTTCGTCAGATGCCATTTCGACGAAACCGAATCCTTTTGATCGGCCTGTCATTTTATCCATGATAATAGTTGCAGAAACTACTGTTCCTGCCTGTGCGAATGCATCTTTGAGTCCGCTATCGTTTGTAGCGTATGCGATGCCTCCGACATATAACTTCTTTGCCATTTCTTTATCCCTAGTCTTTATATTAAATTGTGTAAGGCGACTAGCTCTCTTACTTTTTCAACGCTTTCGCCTCGAAAACCTACGAGAAACTTACATTGGTATATAGTATACTCCTCTTGCTTTTATTTGTCAAGTGTGGTGTGAATAACCTTACCAGAGAAAAACAATGCATTTCTTATCTCCTCGAAATTCCATACTCATTGAGGTAATCAATATCACTCTGAATACTATTTTTGAGATTTTGTACACTCTTGCCATACGTACATGATGATCCCCCACTACCATAATACTTGCAGGCAGCTCTCATTTCGCTCGTGTATGTACCAGCCGAGGCACCAAGGTCACCGAGGTAGAGCGCAGAAGCCATAAATGCATCCTGAGGTGCCCATGGATTGGCATCGTGTCCCAAAATTGATTTCAAACGGTCTTCAAACAACTGCCACGTAGACGCAATAAACTGTGCAGGTCCCATTGCCCCACCGTATCCACCAGCACTCGGAATCGGACATGACACAACCGTCTTGAGAGGATCGAGTCCGAGATTTTTTGTAATTTCCAAAAACGGCGGAATGTCACGGCTCGGCTTCATTAGGTTTGACCAGACTTTGTTGGTTGTAATATTTATTCCAGCGCCAGATGTTGTATCAGTCAAATAACATTTGCCCACGTTTGCACCGAGGCTACTTTCTTGTGTAAGAACTGCGAGGAGAAATGCTGGAGAGACGCCGGTTTTGTCTGATGCGGATTGTGCATACGTCAGAGCGGTACCAAACGGAATAGCCGCACCTCCACCGGCAAGGTTGAAGAGTTTTGCTCGTATTTGTGCTGCCTTGGCCTGCTGATCTGCGAGAACCTGTGCGTATGTTTTCTCTTTTGTTTTGTTTACTTGAATGAGATACTGTTTTTGTTGCTCATTTTGCTGAACTTGTTTTTGCTGAACTGCCATTGCCTGGCGCTGATTTGTCTCCTCATCTTTTTTCTTGGCGAGCGCTACTTTTTCCTGTTCGGTCAAATCCTTTGTCGCACGAATCTCTACAAACAAATCCGCCAAATCTTTTTTGATAGTCTGAAATGAATCAATGTCAGAGAAAAAATCTGAGATATTTTTGTTTCCGAGAACCACCTCGGGCAAAGACATTTGATCGATCTCATTTGTTTTACGAATGAGTTGTGCCAAGGATTCGTGACCTTTGTCTATTTTTGTTTCCAGCTGAGTTATTTTGACAGTTTTCTGCTCTATATCTACACCGAGTTGTGCAATGGCAATATTTCTCTGTTTTATAAACGCCTGTGCCTGTTTTATTTTTGCATTCAAAACATTCGCCTCTTGTTGGAGAGACGCGGTATCTTTTTTTGACGCATCAAGTATTGATTGCCATTTTGCAATATCTGCCTCCGTCTGTGCGAGCTCTGCCTGCCATTGTGCTTTTTGCTCTTCTGCCGTGAGTGCGTGTGAATATACAGGAAAAATAGATGCAAAAATGAGAAAAACTATGAAAAACTTAATTTTAGGATATGAAAAAAACATAATGATTTCTGTCACTACTTATTATACTCATTTTTCGCCCAATATACAAAATCCAACAGTGATTTTCTGTTGGATTTTGTTTGTAGAAATTAGTGAGATACAAATGCTATTCAGCTGGCTCTGCTTCCTCGTCTTTCTTACCTTTCTTTTCAACCTCGATAGCTGAGAGATCAATTGGTGTAGAAACTTCTTCCACTTCTTCCTTTGGAGCAGAAACAGATGCAACGACTTCCTCTTCATTTTCTTCCAATACAACCCCGTGAGGCATTTTTATTTGAGAAGCTGTAATCACATCACCAAACTGTGCAAGTGATGAAATGTCCACCTCGATAACGTGTGGAATATGTTGTGGATCGGCAGAAATTTTGATTTCGTGGAGAATTTTGTTGAGGTTACCACTCAAGTCTTTGACCGCTGGAGAAACACCGATAAACTCGAGAGGAACAGAAACGTCGATTTTCTTGCCTTTTTCAAAGACGTAAAAATCTGCATGGAAAGGATTGCCTGAAATTGGATCCATATCAACAGTGTGAATGAGTGTATCCACCGAAGCTGTCTTGTCTTTGAGGGTTACAACACCGGATTCCCCCACTGCTTTCCAAACTTTTATAAAATCTTTTAATGAAACGGAGATAGGAGTTGAAGCAGTTTTTTTGCCGTAAAAAACAGCTGGCATAAGGCCGTCTTTTCTCAAACTATCCAATTTGTCCGCCTTGTTTCGAATGTGTATGTCTAAAGTATTCATATTGCAGTAGTCTACCAGAATTAAATAAAAAATCAACTAAGAAGCGACTGCACCTCCTCCTGCCATACTCATTTTCAGAGCAACCTTACATTTCCCTGCGGAAATGTAAGGCCGTCCTCGGTCTGAACTTGTCAAGAAGAAATGCCTTGACAAGTCCGGCTTCAGACCTGCGGGGTCTCTGAAAATGAGTATGTCAGGAGGAGGTACATCCAATACTCTGACTATTCAACGGTCGGTTAAAGACCGAAGTTACTTGCAAATGTTTTTTGAGCCCCCGCAGGCCGTGAGCTGGTCTTGTCAACGACCCGAGCACAGCGAGGGCTCTTGACAAGTCACGGCCGAGGACAGCCAATCAGTTCGCAGGAACTGATTGGGAAGCTCAAAAAACATTTGCAAGTAACTTCGGTTTTTCAACTACCAATTTTTTCCGCTACTCTTCCAATTCCGGTTTTTCTAGGACGACTGTTTCGATGCCGACGGCAGTGCCAGAAATGCGTACCACATCTTTGTCGATTTTTTTAAACTCTTTGCTCGACTTGTTGAAATGGTTGACGACTGTCTCGAGCGAGTTGCCAAGCTTGTTGTGATACTCTTCATAGCTCTTGAGGTGCGTGGAGAGCTCGCCAACCCGCTTTATAATGTCCTTTGCTGTCTCCTCGATCTGCATCGCCTTGAGACCTTGGAGAACTGTCTGGAGATATGCCAAAAATGACGTCGGCGAAACAATGATCACTTTGTATTTTCCAGCCGCACGTTGTATGAGATTTTCTGTGTCCTCACTCACCGCACCGATTTTGTTGATAAGGAGATCATAGTAAATCGCTTCGTGTGGAATAAACATAAAGGCAAAATCCATCGTCCCTTCGTCCGGACGAATATATTTTGATGTCTCTGTAATGCGGAGCTTGAGATCATTCATAAAAAGTTTTTCCAGTCGGTCTTTCTCACTCGGATCTTTTGCCTCGGAAAGTCTGTTGTAGTTTTCTAGAGAAAATTTTGAGTCCACTGGAATGATTTTGTCTTTCACAAACACGACCGCGTCCACAATTTCGCCATTTTTGAATCCATACTGCATTTGGTACTGACTTGGTGGCAATACATTTTTGAGAAGTGTTTCCAGATAATATTCTCCGAGAATTCCGCGCTGTTTTGGATTTTTCAAAATGTCTTGCAAGTTCTGGAGCTGGTCTGCAAAGGAAACCACCTGACGATTTGTTTCGTCGAGTTTTGTCAGTCCTTTTGTGACCTCGCGAATAAGATTTGCCGACTCGCCGAGCTGACTTCGCACCGACTCATTCATATGTCGGCTACTCTCACCGATCTTTGCATCCATGGTGCGGTTGAGTTCGTTGATCTGCTGGAGAATGAGCTTGAGACCAGTATCGTCTGTCGTTTTCTGACTCGGTCGCAAAAAATAAACAATAAACCCACCAACAATGAGTCCAATCAAAATGTAAAGTAAAATTTCCATAAGAACATTATACTAAAAATGAATAAAATATGATATTCTAAACACAATCAACTAATTCATAATAATTATGTCACTACACACACAAATAAAAGAACAGGTCAAAGAAGCAATGAAAAGCAAAGACTCAGTGCGACTCGGGGTTGTGCGCGGACTTCTCGCTGGATTTACAAACGAACTCGTTGCACAGAAAAAGCCACCACAGGGAGAGCTTTCTGATGATGAAGTGTTGAATGTTATTTCTCGTGCGGTCAAACAGCGCAAGGATTCCATTGAGCAGTTTACAAAAGGCGGACGTGCCGACCTGGCTGACTCCGAGAAAGCCGAGCTTGCAATCCTCGAAACATACCTCCCAGAACAAATGTCACGAGAAGAAGTTATGAAAGTAGCACAAGCAAAGATGTCAGAACTTGATGTCACAGATAAATCCGGTGCTGGAAAATTCATCGGTGCGCTGATGAAAGATCTCAAAGGCAAAGCTGACGGCGGACTAGTAAAATCTGTCGTTGATGAACTCCTCAAGTAACCAGGCCAATAAAACTTCGTAAAAATGACTTTTCCACAGGCATATTGACTTTTTGTGTTTAGTAAAGTATAGTTTTTCTTAGAGGTGAGAACTTGATCAGCTCCGAACGGGCGAACAAGATCGCCAATGAGGTTTCGCATGAATACGCGAGACTCAAGAATATGAAGGGTGTGAAGATTGATTTTTCACTCCTGTTGTTGGAGTTCGTTGGAAAGAATGTTAATTCCACCGACGAAATCTTTGAGATGAAATCCGCCGTTGCACGGATTCTCGCTGAGAGAAGAAAAAATAAACCAAAGCATTTTTATCATAGAAACTAGGAATTCTTCTCTCTTTTATAACGGACTGGCCCACACGGCAGTCCGTTTTTGTTTGTAAAAAAATAATCGTAATTATAAAACACCTTTTGAATTTTTCGGAGCATCCGCAGGCCGTGAACATGGTCTTGTCAACGACCCGAGCACAGCGAGGGCTCTTGACAAGTCACGGCCGAGGACCGAATGAGCTTTTCGCCGGAAAAGCGAATGTATCCGAAAAATTCAAAAGGTGTTTTATAATTTACTTGCGATATTTCTCCTGAATCTGCCTCTCAATCTCTTCCCTATCCCCTCCGTACGTGAGATACGATAATTGTTTGAGCGAATCAATAATAGCTGGATCGCCTTTTGGTGGAAATGGTTCTTTGATGTTGAATGCTTTTTGTGAGGTACCGTTCATAAGCATTTTTACATAGGCATTCAAGTTATCAATATTCATAAGATCTTTTGCGGTAAACACCGGAGAAAATTGTTTTTCTAAATATTCTGCGTCCTCGGCACTCACTCGAAAAGAAACAATCGAGCCAACGTTACCAAACACTGCATCGCGGATATTTTCCTGAAGTTGGGCAATAAACTGATGTGCAACAGTCAGTGACAGTTTGTATTTTCGTGCTTCAGAGAGAATGGATGAGATTGAATCCGTCGTAATGTTTTGGAACTCGTCGATGTAGAGATAAAACGGCGCAAAATCTTTTCCGTAGGAGTCCACACGAGAGAGAGCCGCCATCAGAATTTTGCCGACAAGAATGAGACCGATGAGATTGGCATTTATATCTCCCAATTTACCTTTGGCCAAATTGACGAGAAGTATTTTTTTGTTATCCATTATGTCGCGAAAATTGAAAGATGATTTTTCCTGTGCCACGATAGGTCGCATAACTTCGTTTGCAAGAAATACGTCAAATTTATTCACAATATATGGAACAATATTTGCAAGCGATGACTCTCCGCCAGCTTTCTCAGCAATTTCTTTCCAAAACTCTACAATGACAGGATTTTTGCATCTGGAAACTTTCAAATCCCTAAATGTTTTGTTGGACAACACCCGAGACACATCCAAAAGTGTACAGCCGGTCTCTGGATCTTCAACAACAAGCATCGCAGCATTTCTAAAATATTGCTGGAAAGCCGGTCCCATTGACTCTGGAACATTACCATACAGTTTTTGGAATATACTCAAAAGCTCGTTGACCACAAATGTTTTCTGCTCCGGAAACTTTGGATCATACTCAAGCATATTGAGGGCCATTGGACGCTCGGTGTAGCTTGGATCAAAATAAATCACATCTTTGTAACGGTCTTTTGGAATATTTGCCAAAATATCAATAATATCTGTACCGTGTGGGTCAATAAAACAACATCCATTACCTCTCTCGATATCCTGAATAATAAGATTTTTGAGAAGAACAGTTTTTCCAGCACCAGTTTGTCCAATGACATATAAATGTCTGAGTCGGTCCTGATCCTGCATAAATATTTTTGTCTCAACGTTTCGATAGTTGTTGACACCAATAAATGTACCATCTTCTCCCATACCGAGCGGTGCTGGCGCAGAAACAGCCTGATTTTGCTTGAGCTGTGGTGATGGTGAAAGATCTGTTGTGTTGAAATGTAGTAGTGATGTTATTTCGTGCAGATTGAGAGGCAATAGCTCGTCTGGATTGTAACTCCTGAAAGAAAAATTTCTGAACATTTTTTGCAGAGCACCTTTTTCAAGACGTTTCCACTCGAGTGAGTTGGAGACAGGATCGGAAAATTGATTGAATGATGACTCGATACTTTTCAAAATCCGCTCGGAATCCGGCCGACTCTGTGTCGAGACAACGATACGCACATTTGTTGCTACTATTTCGCTGGCGATTTTTTGTTTAATTTTTTGAATTGCATCATTGTCCACCGGCTTCTTTTCTTCACCCTCTTTTGGTAATGGTTTGAAAATTTCTTTGACTGTTTTTGCAAAATCTCCAACAAATGTTTCTGGCAGATTGACCGCGTCTTTTGTTGGCACACCTTTTTCTATTTGCTCAATTGCATATTTGTATTTTTTGGTGAAATAGTCCCCTTTTGGAGAGAAAACAATTTGAATTGCAGCTCCTTCGCCATCTTTTGCAATCTTTGAAAAACTGTTGATAACAACATTCATTGGATCGTAGTCAAATGACTCGTATGTTTTGAATGGATACACTGGCTTTTCTTTTGTGGTGAGATACGAACCGAGCGAAACACCTTCTCCATTGAAAATATTGTAGTCATTTGTCGCCTCGACAACTCGCGCTGTCGAGAAAATAGAGACAATGTGTTTCTCAAAAAGCTGTTTGAATTCATCGGGCACCGCAACATAAAATACAAATTGGTTACTGCCATTTGCGTTTGCAATTTCGAGTGCAATATAATTTTCTTTTTCTTTTTTTGAAACAACCGAAAGCATTCCAGCATAAAACTGCTCCATACTGGAAATCACTTCTTTGAGTCCTTTTTGTTGTTTTTCTTTTTCTTCTTCAAGAAGCACAACCTCATATAAAGTCATTCCAACACCGCGGAAATCTCTCTCGGAAAGGTTGAGATCATTTGGCTTGTATCCACTTTTTACAAATTGCACCAAAAAACGATGAAAATCATCATCGAGATGAGGGTCTTTCATTTCAGACAAAACAGAAAGTGCGTTTTTCACACCTTTTTCATTGAGTATTCCGAGGAGCTCCTCCATCTTTTTGTCGTGTCGCTCCGGAGCGAGATTCAAAACAATTGACTCAGCATCAGCCTTTGAAAGTGCATACGTATCCGAGAGAACATCTTTTGATAATGTGTCTTTATATTTTGAAATTTGTTCGCGAACAACGGTGTCGGTATCCACTTTTTGATCTCGTTCGTGAAGCTGTTTTTCTTTTTCGGCGATTTTACCACGCAAGAAATTTATTTCCTCTTCGGGTGATGTAAAGCGAGAAGTATTTTCGCTCAAAACTTTTTCCATACATTATATTATAGCAAACGAGCTGAGGATGACTAGTGGGCTCAAAAAAATATATTTGCACAGACTCGATTTAACACTTCACTTCCTCAAATAATACAACCTCATCTCTTCTGGAAATCGCTCAATGGAATATCGTAGAGCGGTGCGTGGAATATGGGAGTAGTGTTTGTCCAAAAATTTTCGCAATGTCCCCTCGTCTTTTTTGCCGACTTCACGGAGCATCCAACCAACAGCTTTGTGGATCAGATCATGTGTGTCAGAAAGTAACATCTCTGCGATCTTGAGTGTGTCACCAAAATCGCCCTGACGTATGAAAGTGAGCGTTGAAATAATAGAGATTCTCTTTTTCCACAAATCTTTCGACTCAGCAAATGTGTACAAAATATCTCGAGGTTTATCCAGCAGATATGTTCCGACAATCTGCGGAGCTGACAAATCCACCAAATCCCAATTGTTTATGTATTTTGTGTTTTTAATGTACAGGTCAAAAATTTGTTTTTGAACTCTTAACATACCAGATTTCTGTCTCAACATATGCTGGTCTGAAAACAGAATATTCGCCTGCTGGCGAATTTCTTCGTGCTCGGCCCGTCGGCCTGTGCAATGTTTCAGACCAGCATATGTCTTCGACGAAATCTGATACTTTTGAATCAAAATCAACAGGGCAACCATTCGACATTCATGAATTTCTGATTTGAGTAGCTTTACAACATCCGCAAATGGTAAATCGACAAATTGTTTGGCGACGTTGCGCTGATCTGGCATTACAATTCCCAAAAAAACATCTCCTTCGCCATACTCCCCTTTGCCAGTCTTAAAAAACCGAGAAAGTATTTTGGCTTTCCCTTTACTCGACTTCTTTTTCAATTTTGAAATTAGGTTATTGTACATGGTGGTAGTATTTCTCTTTAATTTCGTTGACTCAAAATTTTTTTTGAGGCTTCGCAGGCGGGTAGCCGAGACTTGAGAAATTTGCCAGCAGGCAAATATTCGTACTCAAAAAAAGTTTTGAGGAAAAAGAAATTAAAGAGAAATTTGCAACTGAAAAATCTTTTATACTTTCTACAAAAAATGATGCCAGAAAACAAGAATGCCCAACACAAAGGCGCCGAGAGAACTTACAAAGACTAAACCAGCCATTGTGTCTTTTATTTTCCCTATAGCACTATCATAGGCAGGCTCAACTTTGTTGCACAAATCCTCCACAACAGTATTGACAATCTCTGCGGACAAAACAAGCACAATAGCGACAATACACAAGGCCGACTCGCCAAAAGAAAATCGAAACATAATCATTAACACAAGAACAACAAGAGTAACAGCTAGTTCTATGCGAAAATTTAACTCCTCTTGCCACGTTGTCCGTATACCTCGAAAGGCATTTTTGAACGAATTAATTGTTTTTGAAATCATAAAAATATTCTACCACATATTGATATACAGCGATATATTGTATAAAATATACGCATTAACATCTTATTATTTATTTTATGAACATATTCAAAAAAATAGGTGCCTCCGTGTATAATCCAGATTTTTATAGTGATATAAAAAATCAAACAACAGGACAAGCGGTGAAATATTTTTTCAAACTATCACTTCTCATTTCACTCGCTCTGACTATTATTTTTTCTGCCATAGCGATTCCAGCTATTCACGTATTCACATCAGACGCAAATCTGACTCAAATAATTTCCCTCTTCCCTGCCGACCTTACTGTGACGATCAAAAATGGTGAATTCAGCACAAATGTTCCAAACCCATATATGATTCCAATTCCCGGAGTAGTCGCCTCATCAACAGCCACCCAAAAAGCAGATCAAATCCAAAATCTTCTCGTCATCAACACTGATATCAAAGATATTCCAACAAATGTCCTGACCGAAAACAAAACAATTGCATTTATGACAAAAAATGCGCTGGTGATGAATAAAAATGGAACATTGCAAGTCACAACGCTCGACAAATTCCAAAGTGTAAATATGAGTATCAATCAGCAAACCATTCATACATTTGTTTACAAGATTTTGCCATACATAAAAATGTTTTCTTGGTTTCTCCCTCTACCAATCTTCATTGTTCTCTTTGTTATGTACGCAATAAAACTCCTTAGTTTCTTTGTTTCTGCTCTTGTAATTTGGTTCATTCTCTCTATCAAAAAAATGGACAGAGGATATATGTATGCATTCCGTATGACTATTTATGCACAAACTCTCGCTATCCTCCTGTCACTTGTCTATGGAGGACTCGGCAATTGGCTGATCTCACTTCTCATTACAGTTGTTGTTGTACTCCTCAACATGAAAGATTCAAACAAAGTTGAAACTCCAGTTGTTATTCCACCTCAGACACATTAAACACAAAAAATAGAGCCCGACCTAAATCTAGGTTGGGCTCTTCATCATAATAACTAAATCAGGAACTAGAAAATTTTCAAAATCGATCCGCGAACCATGATGGAATGCGAAACCAATGAGAAGCCGGTCATCCCAAATAGTACCGACTCGCAGAGCACCTTTGAGTCGGTGGACTGGCCACCCCTTTTTTGAAATGAATTCACAAAAAGTAATTGGGTCAGCAAACATATAACCCAATCTCTCAAGGTCAGACAAGATTGCCATCCAGTGATGAACAGCAATGACCTCAATTGGTCCGTGTCCTCTGATCACAATATGAGATGCCTCATGACTTGCAACCCACGGATGATTACAAACTTCTCCAGCAACTTCTGAAAGTCTAGAATCTTTAGTGCTTATAATGATTGGCTTACGAAACTCAATCGGCTCGACAAGCCTGATTTCTTCCATAGCTGTGAACCTCCGTGGTACATTAAATCAGAAAATCACACTTTCCACAAACAAAGAAAAAGATCTTCGTGAGAAGACCTTATGGATGAAATGGGTTGAATGCGCTTTTCTTCAAATTTTGAATCGGCAGAAAGAGTGGTTCGGGGAGATGTTCCCACTCAAACCATTCCCACCCTTCACATTTGTCGGGCTCCTTGACCATCGGTTCGCCACCAGTGTAATAATAAGCCTGTACAAAAATAGTTATGTAATGCTTGCCTTCAGCGACAAACATATCATTGGTAAAAGTGCTTCTGCCAATACAAACCAACCGAAGACCTGTCTCCTCGGCGAGCTCGCGCCGAGCACAATCCTCGATGGTTTCAAAGAATTCGAGGTGTCCGCCCGGAAAAGACCATGTACCTTCCCCATGCGAACCTTTTCTCTTGCCGAGAAGAACTTTATTATCTCGTATAACAATAACGCCGACTCCAACCCTGGGTCTCTTGGGTTCGGCTGTTTGAGGTTCTACTCCGCTGACGCTCATTCCTCTGAGAAAATATCATAGGTGAAAGAATATGTAAATGAGTTTAAAAACTTTTTTAAAAAAATCCACCCACCACCGAATTTTGTTGCTCGATGTGGGCGGTTATTAGACAAACTACAGAATAATTTCTCCCGCAAGTCCATCATAATTATGAGGGTTGGTGCCGAGATCTTGTTTCTTCTCGACAGTATTAAATTCTTTTGCAGCATGCAAGCCGGAAATTTTGCCATGACGAGCCAAAATGTCGACCACCTTCTGCAACTCTTCATTAGTCACAAGACCAGGGAGATTCGCGAGATGTTCGTGCATACATACATCAATATGATAATTACCGCGGACTCCACAGCGGATAAGAATTTCCTTTCGACCGAACCCAGGTAGCATGACCCAGTTTTCAGCGAGTTGGTCAGCAGTAACCCCGCGAAGATTAATTGTCTCCGGGAGATCATTCGTCTCTGGTTTTTCCCACATAATTGTCTCCTATATATGATATTAAACAAATATCATTACTTGTCAAGTGTGACCCTACGCGGAATCACGATTACGTTTTCGGTCAGGAATAATTTTATCGCCATCGCTCAAAAATTTTCCCTACCCGGACTCGCGACCAGTCATGCTCGACTGGTACCCGCTCCGTCTTTCGATTCCGCATGAAATTGCATACTATGCAATTTCTGTAGGGTCATGCAAAAATCGCCACAAGGGCGATTTTGCTGACATGACCCTACGCGGAATCGAACCGCGCTTCTAGCCTTGAGAAGGCTATGTCCTAGCCGATAGACGATAGGGCCAATAAAAACAAAACTATGCACTGAAATAATATAACATTTTTTATTAAAAAATCAAAAACCGTCACGACGAGGTGGCGGAGTTGAAAAATTGTTTGTTTCTATTTATTCAAAAAACAGAGTTGATGGGTAACATCTCCTCTGCTCGAAAACTTGTTTCTAAAAAGATCAATAGAGTAAACTGTCACTCTATTATTTATCACAAGACACCCGAGAGTCTTGCGACTCATGATTTTATATGCAAACAGTGTTTCCACGTTGCAAATATTTGGGTGCTGATCGATGAGATAGAGAACCTCTTCGATAGTGAGACCTTTTCCTTCCATCTCACCTCTCTGCAAAGTATATCTGAGTCCTTTTGTTGACTCATATTTGTGCACCGCGAAACTTTCACCACATCTCACGGCCGAGAGTTCGATTTCATTGGTTTCCATCATACTCTTGAAGAAAGAAACTTTGCCTTTGCTCTTCTCCAAGTTATTACAATCTATTTTATAT
>Ga0194053_10001369_pt1 | contig 15623 bp, 13 predicted proteins | sample SepL228m_MetaG_FD_161684 | JGI IMG/M metagenome (GOLD analysis project Ga0194053, IMG submission 161684) | Anoxic zone freshwater microbial communities from boreal shield lake in IISD Experimental Lakes Area, Ontario, Canada - Sep2016-L227-8m | ecosystem: Environmental > Aquatic > Freshwater >... | reverse complement strand
CTTCAGTTCCTCCGCTTCGGAGGAGGTGAAGAGGTTGCCGGCCTGTTGGACAGCCTTATGGAGGCGGCGGGTGCAGAGGTAATTGGCCCGGCCCTTGAGCATGGTGAAGCTGAACTTCACCGGCAGAACCTGTTCGAGCATGGGCAGGTCCTTCTCCGTGAGCTGCTCCTGCAGGTTGATGGTATGCGTGGAGATAACCGCCTTCTTCTTGTTGGCCACGGCATACAGGATTGCCGGCACTAGGTAGGCCAGGCTCTTGCCGACGCCGGTGCCGGCCTCGACCGCAAGGTGGTCGCCGTTGGCCAGGGCCTGCGCGACCGCTACAGCCATTTCCTGCTGCTGGGGGCGGAACTCGAAGTTCTTCGACCGGGACAGGATCCCCTTCGAGGAAAAGATCTCCGCGACCTGTTGGACGAGGTCCTGGGCTGAGCCGGCGGGCTGCGATTCGATGACGCTGATCATGGCGCGAGGACAGGTGGGGGGCCTGCCCTACCTGGGCCGGCGGACGACCACCTCCTGGGCAGCCTGGTTCTTCACGATCATGTTCGCCGGCAAGATGCCGCGCCAGTTGGTGTTGGGATAGATGACCGAGCCGCGGCCGATGATGCTGCCGGGGTTGAGCACGGCATTGCAGCCGATGTCCGTGTGGTCGCCCAGCAAAGCGCCGAACTTGCGCAGGCCGGTATCAAATGGCGCGCCGTTGATGTCCACCGTGATATTTTCGGGCACGAGCTTCACGTTGGAAATCTTCACTCCGGCACCCAGGTGCGCCTTATGCCCCAGGATGGAATCGCCGATGTAGTTGAAATGGGGGGCGACGGCGGCGTTGAACAGGAGGGCATTCTTCACCTCGCAGGAATTGCCCACGACGCAATTGTCGCCGATGATCACCTGCTCGCGGATGTAGGCATTGTGGCGGATCTGGCAGTTGCGGCCGATGATGGCGGGGCCCTTGATCATCGCCCCGTCCTCCACCAGCGTGCCTTCCCCGATAAACACCAGCTTGCCGATGAAGGCCACCCCCTCGCAATGGTTGTGCAACCCCGGTCGGAGATTGGCTTCGAGGTAGGCCTCGATCTTCTTCAGCGCATCCCAGGCATACTCGCACCCGGCGAAAAGCGCCGCGTGCGCGGTCTGGCTAAGGTCAAACAGGTCCGCTGGCTTGAACATGACGGCAACTTAGGCGAAAGCCGGCTCGCGGCAAACCCCTTTTTGGCCGTAGATTACGTTTCAAACGAAGAATCGCCTTTCAGTAGGCTGCGGATTCAGCAATAAGTCATTCATCATGCAAACGGTTTACTTCGATTACAACGCCACCACTCCCCTGGATCCCGAGGTCCGGGAAGCCATGCTCCCTTTCCTGGGCGAGGTGTGGGGGAACCCCTCCAGCGTCCACCACACCGGGCGACATGCCCGTGCGCTGCTGGACGAGGGCCGCGAGCGCGCTGCAAAGGTGCTGGGTTGCAAACCCAGCGAGATCGTCTTCACCAGCGGCGGGACGGAGAGCGCCAACCTGGCGGTGCTCGGCACCGCGCGGCGCTTGAAGGCGAAGGGCCGGCATCTGATTACCTCGTCGGTCGAGCATCCGGCGGTGCTTCAGTGCTGCGCGTATCTTGCTCGGCAAGAAGGGTTTGAAGTGACTTACCTGCCGGTAAACCAGGAAGGTATGGTCTCGCCTGCCTCCCTCGCCGAGGCCATCCGCTCTGATACGATCCTGGTTTCGGTCATGGCGGCCAACAATGAGATCGGGACCATTCAGCCGGTGCCGGAACTGGGGGGGATTTGCCGGGAGCGGGGCGTCCTGTTTCACACGGATGCCGTGCAGTGGCTGGGCAAAGAGCCGTTCGGAGACGTCCACCAGTTCAATGCAGACCTTGTTTCCATCTGCGCGCACAAGATTCATGGGCCCAAGGGAGCTGGCGCGCTGTTCATCAGGTCCCCGTTCCAGCCGGATCCGATTCTGTTCGGTGGCAGCCATGAAAACGAACGCCGGGCGGGGACAGAGAACCTGGCCGGGATTATCGGCCTGGTGGAGGCCATGGAACGCTTTATACACCCCCCGGTCTTCAACAAAGAGAGGCTGGCCCCGCTGGCTGATCGGCTGCTGTGCCTGGTTGACCGGTTGCCAGGCGTGCAGTTTGTTGGCTCCAGGCGGCAGCGGCTGACGAATACCGTCTCCTTCCTCGCACCGGGCTGCGACAGCATTGCTCTGCTGGCGGGCCTGGATATGGAAGGCATTCGCGCTTCCAGCGGATCGGCTTGCTCGGCAGGTTCGTTGGAGCCATCCCATGTCATTCAGGCGCTGCGTCTGCCGGAACAGGCGTCCAATTCACTGGTTCGATTCTCGCTGGGACGAAATTCTACCCTGCAAGAGGTAGAATATGTCGAGGAAACGCTGCCTGAGGTCATCCGGCGGGCAAGGAAGTAGCCGGCTAACTTGTGCTGCGCGGGGTTGCACGCCTGCCGATAACCATTCGAATAAAGGTCTATTCTCGTGTGAATAGATTGTTCATAGAGTGAATAACCCGGACTTGCGGGGCTTTTCCATTCGCTCTAGTGTAGAGGCACGGGTTTTATTTTTGACGTAAGTGGTTGATGGGGCCTTGACGAAGAAGGTTGTTTGCTTTATTCACAGCCCTTAATACGGATAGTGTTTTTAAGATAGAAACAGATATATTAAGCACGCAATGAATCTGACCATCTCGAAGGAGCAATTCATCAATGGCCTGCAAGCGGTGCAGAATGTGGTGAGCACCCGGACAACGCTCCCTATCCTGTCCAATGTGCTGCTGCGTGCTGAGGGCGATCGCCTGGAATTCACCGCCACCGACCTCGATGTAACGATTGCTTGCGGCGTCGAGGCCAAGGTTACCAAGCCTGGCGGCTCGACCGTGCCGGTCAAGAAGCTCTTCGGCATCGTCCGCGAGTTGACGAACCTGGAGATTGACCTGGAGGTGGACGACAAGAACATGTGTATCGTCCGGTCAGGCGCCTCGTTCTACAAGATAAACGGCCTGAGTGCCGATGAGTTTCCGCCGCTGCCCCAGTTCAAGGAGGACAAGAAGGTGGTCCTGCCGCAGGCCACCCTCAAGGGGATGATGAAGAAAACCTCGTTTGCCATCTCCACAGATGAATCCCGCTATGTCCTGAACGGGATTTTCCTCAGCCTGAAGGATCACAAGATGACCATGGTAGCCACTGACGGCCGCCGGCTGGCGCTGGTGGACGAGGAGATGGATGTTTCCGAGGGCAGCCAGGGCGAATTCATCATTCCGGCAAAGACCGTCAACGAACTGAACCGACTGCTGCAGGATAAAGGGGATGTGGAAATCCGCTATGCGGAGAACCAGGCCTCTTTTACCCTGAAAGACGAGAAGGGCTCTTCAGTCCTGATCGTGACCAAGCTGATTGAGGGCAATTACCCCAATTACCGGCAGGTTATACCGGCAGAAACCAAAGAGCGTGTGCCGCTGGCCCGGGAGGAGTTTCTGCATGCGTTGCGGCGCGCCGAAATCATGACCAGCGAGAAGTCCAACTCGGTCAAGCTGAGCTTCGGCAAGAACAAGCTGGAAATCACCGCCAATTCACCCGAGGTCGGCGAGGCCAAGGAAACCCTGGCCATCAACTACAAAGGTCCCGACATGGCCATCGCGTTCAATCCGAAATACATGATTGATCCCTTGAACGCTCTGCCGAACGATGAGGTTTTCATCGAGCTCATAGATGAACTCAGCCCCGGGGTGCTCAAGATCAACGGGCCGTTCCTCTACGTGGTGATGCCGATGCGGCTCAGTTAGGGCAACACCCTGAAGCGGGGTAGGTTTTTAACCTGCGAGCGCCCGGCCGATTGCAAATCGGCGATACAGCAGATTGCAAATCTGCGTTACGCCAACCCCGGCAAGGTAACGCAGACTTTCAGTCAATCCCACGCACAAACTGTTAACTCCGCAGATACTGGTCCATCGCCTTGGCGGCGCGCTTGCCGTCGCCCATGGCGAGGATAACGGTAGCGGCGCCGCGGACGATGTCCCCTCCGGCGAAGACGCCGGGCAGGCTGGTCATGCCATTCTCATCCGCCACAATATTGCCCCACTTGTTAAGTTTGAGATCCGGGCAGGTGGCTGTAAGCAGCGGGTTGGCCCGGGTGCCAATCGCCACGACCACCACATCGCACGGGATGACAAACTCCGATCCGGGAATGATGACCGGCCGGGCGCGGCCGGAGGCGTCGGGCTCGCCCAGTTGCATGCGGACGCATTTAAGGCCGGTGACCCACTTTTTCTCGTTGCCGATTACTTCGATCGGCGCGACCAGGAACTCGAAGTTCAGGCCCTCCTCCTCGGCATGGTGGATTTCCTCCGACCGCGCGGGCATCTCCTTGCGGGTGCGCCGGTAAACGATTATGGAGGCCTCGGCGCCGAGGCGCTTGGCGGTGCGGGCGGCGTCCATGGCGACGTTGCCGCCGCCAACGGTGGCAACGCGCTGCCCGTTGAGCACGGGGGTGTCGGACCTCGGAAATTGATAGGCCGCCATGAGGTTCACGCGGGTGAGGTATTCGTTGGCGGAATAGACACCCTTGAAGTTCTCGCCCGGCACGTTCATGAAGACGGGCAACCCGGCACCGTTGGCGATGAACACGGCGTCAAACTGCTCGCGCAGCTCCTGCACTGTGTAAGTGCGGCCAATGACGGTGTTGTAAACGATCTTCACCCCAGCGCGTTCGAGGCGCGCGACCTCCTCATCCACAATCTTCTTGGGGAGGCGGAATTCCGGGATGCCATAGACCAGCACGCCGCCCGGCTTGTGGAGGGCCTCAAAGACGGTGACCGCATGGCCGCGCTTGGCCAGTTCGCCCGCGGCGGTAAGCCCGCCGGGGCCGGAGCCGACCACCGCCACCTTCTTGCCGCTGGACGGGGCGAGCTGCAGCGCCTGCTGGTCGCTGTGGCCCCGGGCCCAATCTCCGACAAAGCGTTCGAGGTAGCCGATGGCCACCGGCAGGCCTTTATTGCCGCGAATGCACTCGATCTCGCATTGCGTTTCCTGCGGACAAACCCGGCCCGTGATGGCCGGCAGGGCGTTATCGTCGAGCAGGCAGTGCGCGGCCTCGGGCAGCTTGCCCTGCGAGAGCAGCTCGACAAAGCGGGGGATATTCACGCCCACCGGGCAGCCGTTCATGCACTTCGGATCCCGGCAAAGAAGGCACCGCTCGGCTTCGAGCAGGGCGATCTTCTCGGGCAGGCCGAGGTTGACCTCGTCAAAGTTGGCGTTGCGGATCAGGGGTGCCTGCTCCGTCATTTTCTGCCGGTCAATCTGGAGGCGTTGTTTGGTCGAAAGCTTGGAGGCCGCGGACATTGGTTGGGTCAATTTAGAGGGTTAAATGGGTTTGCGGGAGCTTGGATGGGGCGCGGGCTTACTTCAGGCCAACCTTGCAGGCTCCATCGGAGCATGCGGCGGAGGCTTTCTGCTCGAAATCCCGGTAGGTGGACAGGCGGTCCATGAGCAGATCGAAATCCACCAGGTGCCCGTCGAATTCCGGGCCGTCCACGCAGGCAAAGAGCGTTTCGTTGCCCACCCCCACGCGGCACCCGCCGCACATCCCCGTGCCGTCCACCATCACAGGGTTGAGGGAGACGATCGTCCGGACGCCCAGCGGCCTGGTCAGGTTCGCCACCGCGCGCATCATCGGCACCGGGCCGACCGCGTACACGATGTCAATGCCGCCGCCGGCCAAGGCTTCCCTGGCGGCATCCGTCACAAAGCCGTGCCGTCCGTAGCTGCCGTCGTCGGTGCAAACAACCACCTCACCCAGCCGGGCGAGTTCGGGTTCAAAGATGACCCACTCCTTCGAGCGCCCGCCAATGATGCTCACCACCGCCACGCCGCGCCGTTTCAGGCCCTGGGCGATCGGATGCACGACGGCAGTGCCGACGCCGCCGCCGATGCAAAGCGCCCGGCCGGAGGAAATCAGCTCGGTGGAATGGCCCAGCGGCCCGGCGATGTCCATGATCGCCTCACCTGGCTCCAGCGCCACCAGCTCGCGGGTGCTTTTGCCCACCGCCTGGATGACCAGCGCAATGGTGCCCGCAGCCGGATCGGCATCGGCGATGGTGAGCGGAATGCGCTCGCCCCCTTCGCCGCGTCGGACAATAACAAACTGACCGGGCTGGCGGATTTGCGCGATGCGCTGGGCCACCACGTCAAGCCGGGTCACGTTAGGACTGAGCTGAGACTTCGCTACAACTTTATGCATATCTGGCTGTCAATTTCATGAGCGGGCAGTATAATGTGGATAACCTGCCCCAGAGTCAAAGTTTCTTCATCGTTCGGAGCGCTGTCATTCTGTCGGCATAGCATGTTGTTTTCTTGCCCAAAACCAAATGCGCCACTTTGTCTCACATCAGGGGCTTCAAGAGAGGGCAGGATAAACAGCGGACATGCCCAGCAAGGAAAATGGCAGCAGAGCAGATTGATTTGAATGCCTAGGCCCGACCCTTTTTACCCTACAGGTTTGGTTCAATAGTCAGAGGTTTGGGATTGACCCGTACGCACCCCCGGCGCAAAGTCACTATGCCATGTTTGGCGAACGTAATGTGAAAGGCGACCCGGCCCGGGTGTTCCCGGCAGCGGGCTCCTGTGTACCTTCAACCAAAGGGGTTCCTCCGGCAGGTTTCTGCCCGGGTGTCCCGATCCCAGACCGCGAATCATGAATAAACTCGATCGCCGTAGCTTCCTGAAAACCTCCCTGCTCACCACCGCCTCGTTCAGCATATTCCCGGCCCTGGCGGCGGAGCAAAGCGCGACCGGCAGGACGCCTGCCACATCCCAGGCGGGAGTGCCCGGCGCCAACGGCGACATCCGCTACGCGGTGGTCGGCTTCATGGGGCGCGGCCAGTCTCACCTCGAGGGGCTCAGGAAGGCCAAGGGCACCCGGTTGGTGGCTCTCTGCGACGTGGACAGCGAGGTCCTGGGGAAGGAGATCAAGAAATGCCAGGACCGCGGGGAGCAGGTTGCCGGCTACACGGACATTCGCAAGCTGCTGGAGGACAAGAACATTGATGCGGTCAGCTTTGCGACCCCGAACCATTGGCACTCGCTGGGGGCCATCTGGGCGATACAAGCCGGCAAGGATGTCTATGTGGAGAAGCCGGTGTCGCACAACGTGTGGGAAGGGCGCCAGCTCGTGAAGGCGGCCCGCAAGTTCAACCGCATCGTGCAGACCGGCACGCAATCCCGATCCAGCAGCGGCATTCGCGAGGCCATCGAGTGGGTGCGGGCAGGGAACATCGGCAAGATCAAATGCGCGCGCGGGTTCTGTTACAAACGCCGTCCCAGCATCGGCAAGGTGGATGGCCCGCAGCCGATCCCTCCCACGATTGACTACGACCTGTGGTGCGGACCGGCGCCGAAGGAACCGCTGATGCGCAAGAAGCTGCACTACGATTGGCATTGGGTTTGGCCGACGGGCAATGGCGACCTGGGTAACCAGGGGATTCACCAGATGGACATGGCGCGCTGGGTGCTCGGCGAAATGGCCCTCTCGCCGCGCGTGCTGAGCATCGGCGGACGGCTCGGCTACGTGGATGATGGAACGACCCCGAACACCATGATCGTTCTGCACGATTACCCGACCGCGCCGCTTATCTTCGAGGTGCGCGGATTGACCTCCGGCGCAGATTCCCAGGATATGGATAAATACCGCGGGGTGGGTGTCGGCATCGTTGCGGATTGCGAAGGGGGCTCGATGCTGATCACGGGCTATACGGGCGCGAAGATCGTGGATAAGGACGGCCGGCAGATCAAGTCCTTCGAGGGGGTGTCCGACCACTTTGCGAACTTCATTGATGCGGTGCGCAGCCGCAAATCAGGCGACCTGAATGCCGATATCCTGGAAGGCCACCTTTCGAGCGCGCTGTGCCACACCGGCAACATCTCCTACCGGCTGGGCAAAACACATCCGCCGGAGGAGATCCGGGACGCGGTGAAAAGCAACAAGGACCTGGCGGAGACGCTGGGCCGAATGGAAGAACATCTGGGTGCCAACAAGGTGGATCTGAAGAAGACCCCGGCCACGCTCGGCCTGGCCTTGAGGATGGACCCCCAAACCGAGACGTTTATCGGCAAGAAGGCGGCCAACCAGATGTTGCGCCGGGAATACCGGAAGCCGTTTGTCGTGCCGGAGATTGTGTGAAATCAGACCCTCGTGGATTGCACGGATGAAGGGGATGGGGTGATTCGTGATTCGTAAAACGGTTAAGAAGGCTCCATGCCGGCCGGTTACTACCCGGCAGCCGCTGCCGCGTTCGTTCAAGGACTTAACGCCGGCCAAGCACTTTAACCCGCGCACGTTCTTTCGCGAGATGGTCTGGAAAGCGCTGCTGACCCGGCGCACCGGACAGCCGCAACGACCGGTCTTTCCCAAGCTGACCTATGGGCAGGTAGCCATCACCTGGATCGGCCACGCCTCGTTCCTGGTCCAGTTCACCGATCTCAACATCCTGATTGATCCGAACTTTGCCAACTGGCTGTTCCTGCTGAAGCGCATCAAGCGTTCCGGCCTGAAGATCGAGCATCTGCCGCCGATTGACCTGGTGCTGCTGACCCATGCCCACTTCGATCATTTCCACAAGCCGACCCTGCGGCGGCTGCCGCATCCGAAGATCGGCATCATGCCCTGGGGAGTGGGCGACCTGGCCCACAACCTGGGATTTGGGCGCATCGTGGAGCTGGAATGGTGGGAGAGCTTCTCCCAGAGGGATTGGAAGGTGACTTTGACCCCCTCCAAGCACTGGGGCGCCCGCGTCCTGCGCGATCATCACCGCGGGTATGGCGGATTTGTGCTGGAACATCAGGGACGGCGCATCTATCACGCCGGGGATAGCGCCTACTTTGAGGGTTTCAAGGAGATCCGGACCCACTGCCGGCCGGAAATCGCCCTGCTGCCCATTGGCGCCTACCATCCGGAATCGTTTCGCAGCCTGCACATGGGACCGGACGAGGCCATCAAAGCGTTTAAAGACCTGCGGGCGCGCTGTTTAGTGCCGATGCACTACGGCACCTTCCGGCTGTCATTTGAAGACCTGGATGAGCCGCCCCGCTGGCTGCGGCAACTCGCCGCGCAGGAGGGGCTTATGCACCGCGTCCGGATGCTCGAAGAGGGATTGCCACAGGTATTCTGACCGCGCTTGACTACGCAACCCTTAGTGTGGTACAACATCCTTAGCCACAATTAGCAGTGGCCAGGCTGATATGCGATGTCCGAAATGCGGCTGTCAGGATGATAAGGTGATTGATTCGCGCGCTTCCCGCGAGGGAGCCACGATTCGCCGCCGCCGCGAATGTATCGCCTGCGCTTTCCGGTTCACCACCTACGAAGAGGTCGAGCATGTCGGCCTGGTGGTGCTCAAGCGCGACGGCCGACGGGAAGAGTTTTCGAAGGAGAAGCTCATGTCGGGCATCAGGAAGGCCTGCCAGAAACGTCCGATCAGCCCGAAGGACGTCGAAGACCTGGTTGAGAAGATCGTCAATGAAGTCACGGACAAGCATGAGCGCGAAGTGCTGGGTGAGTTCATCGGGAAACTGGTCATGAATGAGCTGCGCCAGGTTGATGATGTGGCCTACGTGCGGTTCGCCAGTGTGTACCGGCGCTTTCAGGAGGCGACCGATTTTGTGCACGAGGTTAAGAAACTGGAGGGCAAAGCGTGATCGCTTTGGCTTCGGATTACCTGCTCCTTGAAACGGCTTCGGGAGAGAGCATCCCGTATTCCGCCAGCATGGTGGCTAACGAGTTGGCCAGCGGCAACATGGAGTTGTTCGATCCCGAGTTCGTCCACCATGCCGCCAGCGCCGTTTTTCACTATTTCAAGCATGAGCTGGGGCGCCAGACTATGTCCGTCGGCGAATTTGCGGGGGCCTTGGAAAATGTATTGCGCGGTCTGGCCGTTATCCCGCAGGTCGCCGCCAATTCTCCCGCTGAGCCGTGCGTGGTGGAATCCGACCTGTCCCTGCTGGCCCGCGAATCCGGGGATGGCGGCGAGCTCATTTTCTTCCCGCGCTTGCGGTCGGAATTACGCCAGCACTTGCAGCGGGGACCCAGGGTGCTGCGCTTTCACGGGCTGCGCCGATGCGTCAAACAGCTCGCCGGCGTGAGCCGCTGGAACCAGCGCTGCCAGAACCTCGAAGCGCAAATCGTAGCCTACCTGCGCGAATGCCTGAGCGCAGAACCCGGGCCGGCGGAGGTTGCGCTGGTGGTGGAGTGAGGGGAGTATTTGGGTGATGCGTGATTCGTGATGCGTGAATTGAAGCGTGCCGAGTGTTCAGGCACGGATCACGGATCACGAATCACCCCGAATATGAGCAAAACACTGTTTGAGAAGATCGTCGCGCGCGAGATTCCGGCTGAGATCGTCTATGAGGACGACTTGGTGCTGGCGTTTCGTGATATCAAGCCCCAAGCCCCAACGCATGTCCTGATCATTCCCAAAAGGCCCATCCCGCGTGTAGGGGAGGCCAAGGCTGAAGACCTGGCGGTCCTCGGTCATCTCCTGCTAAAAGCCGGGGAAGTAGCCAAGGCGCTGGGGTTGGGGCAATCCGGCTTCCGGTTGGTTTTCAACAACGGCCCGGACGCTGGCGAAGCTGTGCCGCACCTGCACTGCCATATTCTGGGCGGGCGCGCGATGGGCTGGCCGCCAGGGTGAGAACCCGCGCACTTTCTTGGTAGAATCTCAAAACCCTTCTGCTTCAAGCAGGTGAATTCGGAGTTCCACCCGCTCACGATCGTTCATGCCCATTACGCGAACAGTTGCCCTCCCGACGGCTGTGCGACCCACAATGCGGGTGCCGTGGAAGGAAAAGTGATCGCTCCACTCATCGTTCCTTGGGTCAAACAGCCGCGCGATCGAGTCGGTTAGCGGATCAATGCCGCTCAGGTTGCTCGCCTTGTGCAAGTTGCAGCTTGCGGGCCTTGGCTTGCAGGACGGCAATAAGGTTACCCGCCCGGACGTAGGTTTCATACTCAAACTCTTCCTCCTCGGTCAAATCTCCCTCCGTACAGCGATCTGCCAGTTCGTCAATGCGTGCCTGAAGTTGGGGATCTGCCCGCAGTTGGAGAAGCCTGTGGGCCACCTCCGGAGTCAGACAGTCACCAACGGGTTCCAGCATCCGGTCAAGATAACTAGCCATTTCCATCTGGTTAACTTCGCTCTAGCGAAGGGGACAGTCAAGTCAATCGAGGACGCTATGCCTTTGCGAGCTGGATACAACTTGTGCTTGGATGAAGATCTCCCCGCTTATGGCGAGCGGAGGCGATAGAAGCGGGCGGGGTGATTCGTCCACTGGGGATCACGGAAGACGAGCGAGCCGCCGGAGAGGGTGTTCGTTTGCAGCGGCAACCAGGCGCCATCAGTCAAACAGGGCCGGGCCTCGATGACCACGGGGACATTCGGGGTTCCCGTGAGGGTGAAGCCGAAGCCGGCTCCTCCCACCCCGACGCTGCCGGGCTGAATTGACGGATTCCACAGCAGCGCCGGCCGGCCGCCGAATGATGAGCCCCAACCCGACGTGCCGGGCAGGTAATACACGGTCGCGTTGTCGGCGCCGTGGAACGTGTAGGAACCGATGGAGGGGGCGTTGCCGCAAAAGTAAACACCGGCCAGGTCGGCGCAACCGCTGAATCCACCCATGCCAATACGGGTGACGCCGCGCCCGATCGTGACGCTGGTCAACCCGGTGCAGCCGGAGAACGCGGAGTCTCCGAGGCTGGTAACGCTGTCGGGGATCGCGATACGGGTCAGGCTGGTGCAGGCCGAAAACGCCAATTCCCCGATCCCGGTGACGCTGTTGCCGATTGTGACCAGCGCCAGGCGGGAGCATCCGCTGAACGCCGCCCACCCGATATTGGTAACGCTGCCCGGAAGGGTGATCCCGGCCAGGCTGGCGCAGTCGCCAAACATCCAGTCACCGATGCTCGTGAGCCGGTCCGCAAGCGTGATGTTCGTCAGGCCGGCACAGCCTTGGAAGGCGATGTCCCCAAGGCAGGTGACACTGGCCGGAAGCGTGATGCTGGTCAGGCCTATACAGTCGCTAAAGGCCCCGTGCCCGATATGGGTGACGTTGCTGCCCAGGGTTAGGCTTGTCAGCGCGCTGCATGAAGCGAAGGCAGAATCGCCGATGCTGACGACGCCATTGCCCATGGCGACGTTGGTCAATCCGCGGCAGTCAGCAAACGCTTCGTCCCCAATGTTCGTCACGCTGCCGGGAATGCTGTAATCTCCCCGGATACCTCCCGGGCACTGAATGAGCGTTGTCAGGCCCTGGTTAAACAACACCCCATCGAGACTGCCATAGGCGGGATTGCCGGCGCTCACCGTGATCTCTGCCAGGCTGACGCAGGGGTAGAACGCCTCAATCCCGATGCTGGTGACGGTGGCGCCGATCGTAATGCCACCCAGGCTGACACAGCCGCTGAACGCCCTGTCCCCGATGCGGTTGACGCTGCCGGGCACGGTGTAGCTCCCGCTTTTCCCTCCCGGACATTGAATGAGTTCGGTCTGGCTTAGGTTCAGCAAAGCGCCGTTCAGGCTGCTATAGGCGGAATTACCGGCGCTCACCGTGATCCCAGCCAGGCTGGCGCACCCTTCGAAGGCGTCTTGCCCGAGGTTGGTCACACCGGCGCCAATCATCACGCCGGCCAGGTTTGTGCAGGAAGCGAATGCGGAGTCCCCCAGGCTGGTGACGCCGTCAGGGATGGTCATATTAGTCAGCCCGGCGCAATGAAAGAAAGCCCCGGCCCCGATGTGGGTCACGCCATCGGGAATGGTCAGGGAGGCCAGGCCGATGCAACCGTTGAACGCGTCGTCCCCGATGTCGGTCACCGTGTTGGGAATCGTGAAGCCGGTCAGGCCGACGCAATGCTCAAACACCTGGGCCTCGAGCTGTGTCACGCCCGAGCCAATCGTGATGCGGGCCAGATTCGTGCAGGAAGAGAAAGCCCCCTGCCCCAGGTTAGTGACGCTGTCGGGGATCGTGATGTCTGTCAGGCTTGAGCACTCGCTGAACGCCCATCTCCCGATGCTCCTCATGCCGGTGCCGACGGTGACGTTGGTCAGGCCGGAGCATCCCCGGAACGCCATGCTCCCCATGGCTGTGACGTGGTCCGGAATGCGGATGATCTCCAGGCCGATGCATCCGGAGAACACCAGGTCTCCAAGATTGGTGACGCCGGTGCCGATGGTGACGTTGGTCAGCCCCGCGCAGTCCGCGAAAACGTAGTCCGGGAGGTTGCTGATGCCCCCGGGGATCACGATGCGGCCCAGGCTGGCGCAACTGTTGAACGCCCCGTTCCCAAGGCTGAGAACGCCGTCGGGGATGGCGACGCCGGTCAGGCTGGTGCAGTAGCCGAACGCATTCTCCCCAATGCGGTTCACGCTGCCGCCCATCGTGACGCCGGCCAGGCCGGCGCAGTAAGCAAACACACTATGATCAAGGTTGGTCACTCCCGCACCAATAGTGGCACCAGCCAGCGCGTAGCAGGAATCGAACACATGGACTCCGAGGCTGGTGACACTGTCGGGGATCACGATGTTCGTCAGCTCGAGGCAATGGGCGAACACCCAGTCCCCGATGCGTATCACGCTGCCGGGAATCGCGATGTCCGTCAGCCGCGCCTGGGCAAAGGCTCCATCCCCGAGGCCGTTGACAGGCAGTCCATGAATGGCGTCGGGAACCACCACCGCACTCCCGGGTCCGGTGTAGCCTGTGATGGTGATTGCAGAACCATTCGTCACGTAGGTGAAATCAGCGTAATCTTGGCCATAGGCAACGAGTAACGGGCACAGGATCGGGAGGGCAAACAGGGAAACCAGTGTTCTTTTCATACCAGCAGTTTATTGTTAAACGGCAGCCTCATGCTCGGCTGCTCGCCAGCAGTGTCAGGAAAACACACCTGAAATCAAATCCATTCCCACCCGCCACGCGGGCAGGTTGCGCATCTCACATTTTTCCGGAGCGCGGACATTCTTGCCCAGTGCCTTTGTTACGTCACAGCGGATAACGGGCATTAGAGCGATTTGTTACATTCCAGGGGTCCCCCACTACCAGTCGGCCCTCTCGAGGCCCTCTATCGGGCTCCAGGCGCGTTTGCGGGGCATTCCAGGCCTTCTTCCCATCCCCCGTTTCAGCCCGTATAACCCTGTCCACCCGTCTTCCGCAGTGAATCCCTCCAACTCCCGCCTGCCGCTTTATAGACTGAAGTAGAAAGTAGCCCCGCAGCCGGGTCTGCTGGTCGCCCAGACCCGGCCACCGTGGGATTGGACCAGGTGCTTAACAATGGCGAGCCCAAGGCCCGTTCCACCCTGCTCGCGGGAGCGGGCTTTATCCACCCGGTAGAAGCGCTCGAAGACACGTTCCAGCGCCTCGGGCGGGATGCCGGGGCCGTCGTCCTGGATAAACACCTCGACCTGGCCTGTGTCCGAGGCGCGGCCGCCCACGGACACGGTGCCGCCAGCGCGGCCGTATTTGATGGCATTGTCCACGATGTTGCCGAGGATCTGCTCCAGGCGGCCGGGATCGGCCCGGACGGGAAGGTCCGGGGCCTGGTTAACCAGTATCATGCCCTTGGCGGCAGCCCGGCTTTTGAAGTCCTCCAGAACCTCGGCGACGGCCTGGGCAAGGGCCACGGTATGGATGTTCAGCCTGACACGACCGGTTTCCAGTTCTGAAATGGCCAGCAGGTCTTCGATGAGCAGCCTGAGGCGCTCGGCGTTGCGGTCAATGGTCTGCAGGAACCTGGTTGCGGTTTCGGGGTTGTCCTTGGCGCCGTCGAGGAGGGTTTCGGCGTAGCCTTTGATGAGGGAGAGGGGGGTGCGAAGTTCGTGGCTGACGTTGGCGACGAACTCCTGGCGGGCGTTTTCAAGCTGCTTGAGGCGGGTCAAGTCATGGAAGACCAGCACCGTACCGTGGCGCTTGCCGCCGCCGTTGTATATGGCGGCGGCGTTGATCTGCAGCCAGCGCTCAGTTGGACCAGGAACCTTGATCTCGAAGCCCGACACCTGTTTCTGGGTCTCGAGGGAGTTGACCAGGGCCGCCAGCTCGTGCAGGCGAAGGACTTCAATGACCGTCCAGCCCCGGATGTCGGAGGTGATGCCGAAGAGATCGGCAAAGGCGCGGTTGGCGAGCTGGATGCGGCCGTGCTCGTCCAGCAGGAGCAGGCCCTCGATCATGCTTTCGAAAATGACCTGCTGGTGGTCTTGAAACGCGGGGACGGTTTGAGGCGGCTGGCCTTTCATAACTGTGAGCCGACCGCTTAGGGGGCAGCTTCGACGAAGCGGTAGCCGACGCCCCGGACGGTATCGAGGTGCCTGGCCGCGGGGCCCAGTTTCTCCCGGAGGCGGCGCATGTGGGTATCCACGGTGCGGGTGTCCACCATCGTGTTGTACTCCCAGACATCGCGCAACAGTTGCTCCCGGGATTGGACTCGGCCACAGCGTTTCGCCAGAAGCGCCAGGAGCTTGAACTCGGTGCTCGTCAACTCGACCGGTTTGCCGCGCCACTGGATGATGTGTCGCGGGGTATCTATCAGCAGGTGGCCGAAACGCAGGGTGTCGGGCTCGGCCCTGTCAGGCTGGCCG
>Ga0194053_10001365_pt1 | contig 15648 bp, 11 predicted proteins | sample SepL228m_MetaG_FD_161684 | JGI IMG/M metagenome (GOLD analysis project Ga0194053, IMG submission 161684) | Anoxic zone freshwater microbial communities from boreal shield lake in IISD Experimental Lakes Area, Ontario, Canada - Sep2016-L227-8m | ecosystem: Environmental > Aquatic > Freshwater >... | reverse complement strand
GGCCCTTATTTAAACCCGTCTCATTTAAATACTGATGCTGTAAATCCCAGGCGTAACGCATCGGGGAATAGCACATACAAATATGACATTGATCGGGTCCGGTGAGTACGCCTTTAGCTACAGCATGACTACTTGAAATAACCAGGTCATAGCTAGATAAATCAAATTGCTCAATGGCCAGAGGCATCAATGGCAAATAAGCGCGATACTTGGTTTTTGCAAACGGCAAATTTTGAATAAATGAAGTAGTAACCTTTTTGCCTTGCAAAAAAGAGCGCTCCGCTAATGGTACAAAATCAACTGTGCTGTACAGATCTGCCTGAGGATAGCAACGCAGCATTTGCTCTAGCACACGCTCTGCTCCTGCATAGACCGTAAGCCAGTCATGCACAATGGCGACGCGCAAATGTTGCATGGATTGAGGGGTTTGATGAGGGCTAACTTGATTCATATGAGAGTTCTAAAGTATGCGGCGGTAAGCTTCAATAGTCTGCTGCGCAGTACGCTCCCAGTTAAATAAGGTGGAACGGGCAAGACCCCGCAAGGATAAGTCCTGACATAAAAGATCATCATTTAAAACCCGGATGAGTGCTTCTCGAATTTCCTCTTTCTGATTGGGGCTTACATACACCACCGCATCTCCGCCTACCTCTGGAAGCGAAGCAGCATTCGATGAAATCACGGGAATACCCGAGGCCATCGCTTCAAGTACTGGCAAACCAAATCCCTCGTAATGGGACACGCAGGCAAATAAACGAGCGCCTGAGTATATAAAAGCCAAATCTTGATCAGATACAAACAATAGATACTTTAGCCAGCCCTCTTGACTATAGCGCGCAATTTTTTGATGAATAGACTCACTATTCCAACCATGGCCGCCAACAAGTACAAGCGGATATTGTGCGCGTAGCTCTGGCGGTAAGCTGGCATAAGTATCAATTAAGACCTCAACATTTTTGCGCGGCTCAATGGTACCTACCGATAATGCATACGCATTTGGTTTTAGTCCATAACGACTTAAAGTCTCTTGAATATGCTCTTGTGAGCGAACCTGAAACATGGGATCAACCCCCAACGGAACACTCATCACTCTGTCTGGCGAGACCGGAAAAAAATCGAGCAACTCGGTTCTAGAAAACTCAGAATCGGTGATAAATAGATCCCCTTTTTGGGTGAGGTGAGGAAAAATATCATGCTGATATTTCACCCGAATCTTAGGGTGATATTGCGGCACCCGAAAGACTGACATATCGTGCACTGTGCTCACGCACTTGCCTGCAAAGTGTGGCAAAACAAAACTGGGGGAGTGATAAAAATAGTCCTTGTACGGCAAGCAAACCAATCCTTTTACCGTGGGCGATACTGCCCAAAACACCGAACGCGCTGCATTGTGAATACTCTGCTTAAATGCGCTTGCTTGCTGCCCTTTAGTTCCCTGATCAGCTAAATGATATTTTTGTATAAGAACTTCTGGATCATCTACCCAGCCAAGTAAAAACTGAAACTTCAAATCTGCCAAAAGCTTGGCATCGCGCAGACCCTTTGCTAACTCATAGGTATAGCGACCAATTCCGGTCATCGAGACACGCATGGGATCTAAAGAAAAGATGAGTTTCACGTCAAGTCCTATTTGTTATTAAGCATGGGGTTTACGCAACTTGAGTACTTGCTTGCCCTTTTTGACTACATAGCCCCACTGCGAAAATGCACCACGCATCCGAGCAATATTTTGCGGCTGAAAAAACACATCCATCACGAAATTTGATACGAATAGGCTGATTAATCCAGAAACCGCAGCACCGACTAGGCCTAGCATCGGAATCAAAAACCACCCTGCAGTTAAAGAGCATACCAAACCCACCGTGGCGCACAACGGGACATAACGCAAACGCCCCTCTAAGACCAAGAAAATACTGCGAATCGAGCCCAAAATCACCAATAGCGGACGCATTGCCAACCAAGGAATGAGCTCTTGAGCCGCAATATATTTAACGCCATACAGCCATGGGAAAAGAAAATATAAAAGGGTAATGGGAATGAGCATCAGCAGAAAAATGACAAAACCTAAAAGATAGGTTCTACTTGCCAAAACTGCATGCTCTAAAACATGGCGTTTTGCCAATTCGGGTACCAAGGTCATGGAGAAAATCACTACCAAGATGTCAAATAATTCCATGCACTTAAAGGCTGCTGCATATATCCCAACTGATTCAATTCCCAAAAAATAATCGACTAAATAATATTCACAACGTACCTGAGCTGCGACTAAAGTCACGCTCACCATCACCAAAAGAGAACTCTTTAACAAGTTTTTTGCATAGGTGGAATCAAACTGTCCAAGCCATAAAGACCAATGGCGCGCCCGGTAATTGGCTAGTAATCCCATATTGCCAGCATACTCAGCGGACATAGAACAAGTCACATAAATTAAGGGCCAGCCAAAGATGACACAAATGACCTTGACGATACTAGAAAAAAAGGAAGTTAGGATATGCGTGCGTGCGATGATGGCAACGCGATGCTCTATCCGCAAGCGATATTCCCAAATCTCGCTTGCTTGAAAAATAAATAAACTGCCGTAAGCAAGCGCCATATAAAACGTTAAACCAATCCCCTGACTCCATCCAATCAGGGTTACTAAAGCAGCGTAGGCCAAGGAACCAAAAAACAGGCGCAAAATAAAAGTAGTCTTTTGAATATTGGCAATCTTTTGCGGCGAATCTGCTTGACTTAAGTCTCGCAAAATAATATCTTCACTACCCGCTGTCGCCAGAGCGGCAAATAACGTCGCAGAAGCAACTAAATAGCTTAGCATTCCCCATTGCTCAGGCCCATAGTGACGCGCAATTAAAATGCCTACTAAAAACCCTACGCCCATACGCACAAAGCGGTCGATAAATAGCCATCCTGAGGTGGACACCATTTTTCCCACGGTATTTTGAGCTGGGTAGTCCATACTTTATTTCAGAGTGCTTATTGGGTGTGGCTGAAAACTAGCCATTGAGGCAAGTAAAAAAATCCAAATCCACAAACTCGAAAAACTCAAATCTGGCTGAGCAATCGTTTTTGCTAGAAGCATGGAGCATAGACCCCAAACTGCTGCACTTACCCAATTATGCAAAACAGGCTCATCAGATTGAGCTGTGTTTTTTAAGGCCGAATGCGCCAGGCTAATAATAAAAAGGGTGAAAAATAAAAAGCCTAAAACGCCGACATTACTTAATAAAAATAGTAAAAAACTCGAGGGTCGATTACTGCCCAATCCCACACCTAAACCATAGGTGCGCCATAAGATTTGCATACTTTCGATATCGGCATCAAACCGAACCACAAAAGAGTCTCCATCTGACTTTTGCAATAAGACCACATTGATCAGCTCGCGAACTTGCTCTGAACCTAGCCATAACATCACAAGCAAAAAAATGCTGAGGATTACTGCTAGAAAAATCATTCCAACACTTTTATCTATTGACCCACTTTTAAAAAGTGGCGCCACTCCAAGCCCCCATAAAACTGCAGCAAGAATCAAGAACAAGCTTAAGTATGCAGTTGAGGAGACGGTAATGAGCATGACAAAAATGGTAAGCAAGAGGCAAAGCAATATACGCCAATTAGAATCTTTAACCCACCAAATCAGAAAAAATCCATACATTCCGCACAAATAAGTTGCTAAGGACGAAGGCTCCACAAATGAGCCATTGACCCTGGTAAATGATCCAATGAGCTGATCATTGCCAAGACTCCAACCTTCTACGGTATATAAATAGGCTTCTGGAAAATAAATGCCCGTCATATTGGCGAGCCACTGCCATAGCGCAAAGAAGATCACAATCCCCCAAGCAATCAAAATCGCCCTAATAAAAAGGGTAGGGGTCATGGGTTTTAGCCAAATAATGCCAATCATCAAGACATTAACTAAGAGTTGAGCTACCTGATTAAGGTTGAAAGATTCAAAAACTAAGCGTGTCATATTATTGACTTGGTCATCAATCCCCAGCCTGGGGGAGTACACCAACATCCCAGCAAAAACATTGGGGAAAATAAGCGCTCCAAAGCTTGAATAAAAAACAAAAAGGCTTAAATAAAGCAGAGGAGTATTTTGTCCAGGGGCCCACAAAATAGTGTCTCGTTCTAAACATAGATCGATGAGTCCGCGCACGATAAACAAAAGTGCAAAAAAATAATACACAATGATTGGGTTATCCCCAAGATTGATAAATGCCATCGCCTGCAATACTGAGGAAATAATTAAACCGACAAGGATAAATTCCAAACCAAATAAAAAAGCAATAATCCCAATGCCGCCAATGATGAAAGTCGATAGCTCTAGCACTAGATAGATCGTCCTACCAAATATGCCAGCAAACTGTCTAGGGTGAAGATAAGATTACGCCGGCAGATCAACTGAATGTGGCTGCGCAAGCTACTCAAAGTCATGCCAAATGCTAAGTTCAGCGGGCAATTTCAGAGTGGTAACTCTGTGCGCTTCGTTTTAATAGCAAAACCAAGATACTCAGAACAAGGCCTGCCAAAAATCCAATAATGATCGCCAATCCTGCAGTAAAGATGGGGGTATCCATCACATAAATAGGCTCAAGCACGCTCACACCTTGCGTGTATGGGGGTGATAGCTTTGCTTGATCCTCTGATAATTGCCGTCTGGCACTGACTAGGGATTCTCGTAAGTTTTGAGCAGCCTTATCCGACACCACAATCTGATTAAAATTTTCTTGATTAGCTTGTTTTGTATTACTTCTGGCTGCCAACTTATCTAACTCAGATGCAAATAAGTCTACTTGAGCTTGCGTAAGCTTGGTTTGCGCTTCAAGCTTTTCAATGATTGGAGTAATGATCTTATTTTGCGTATCACTCACCCTCTCAACAATCGCGGCAAGACAATCTTGCGCAATCTTTGGAGAGGCGCCATTCCATGTCAGCCTTACTAAAGATAAAGAGTTCACCTGTAAAGAGCCAGCAGGAAATTTAACCACACTTGCACTTAAAGTTTTATTCATATCACTTTGATATGAAGGTGAAATAGTTACCAGGCAAAGCTCGGCAATGGTTGGCGTAAAAAATCCAGGGGACTTAAAGCGCTCAACCATAAGTACTGCTGGTTCAGGCTCGGTTCCCTGCACAAAACCCCCGGCAATAATAGAGCCCACACGTGCCGGGGCAATCACTACGGAAGCTTGATACTTGGAAGGAAAAAAAGCATATAAAGCAAAACCAATAATGGCGCCGCAAACGCCTCCGACCAAATACCACTTCCAATGGCCTTTAAGGTAGCCGCCAATTTCCCAGACATTGAGCTTTTCTGAGGAGGGTCTCGTGGTCATAACCATATGCAAAGTGCTTTTATATTGTGTTAATTTGGTGCATTATAGCTCTTGCAGAGCCCAAAAGGCGGTAATTACTTGACTGCTCAGCCCTACTTTTTAACCCTGTTTCTTCCTGCCTAGCTTGCTCCTTAATTCATGCAAAATTGATTGCGATGAGGGCTGACCCAAAAAAACAAGCTGCCTTTGACTTTAAAAGGGGTTAAAGGACGAGCAAATGAGATAATGGTCTTTCAAATATAAAATTAAAAAGTGATGACCACTGCCCAATGCCGGCTTTGCGCTAGCACAGCCATTCCACGCTTTAACCTAAAGATCTTAGGCAAACATCAGGTCGCCTTTTTTGAGTGTTCCAAGTGTCATTCTTTGCAAACTGAAGCGCCCTATTGGCTTGATGAGGCTTATGGCAATAAGAACTTATCTAATTTAGATACTGGCGCAGCGCGGCGCAATATTCACAACTTAGCTGCGTGCTTTGCCATTAGCAAACTGTTTGATTTTCATAATGTCATTGACATTGGCGGTGGAGATGGGCTGCTGTGTCGCATGCTCAGAGACTATGGGATCAATTGCTTTGTCAAAGATAAGTACGCCAGCCCTATTTACGCTCAAGGCTTTACTGAACCTACTTTTACAAAACCGGATTTAGTGATCGGCTTTGAAGTGATGGAGCACTTTGCCAATCCCGAATCAGATTTAGACGATTTATTTGGCTATCAACCCAAAGCATTGTTAATGAGTACAGCAATCTACACCAACCAAAGCAGTGATTGGTGGTACCTTTTACCTGAAAGTGGGCAGCATGTTTTTTTCTACAGTCGCCAAGCTTTAGAGCTCATTGCCAAAAAATATCAATACTCTTTGATTGTGAGCGGTGGATTTATTTTGTTCGTTCGCCAACCTTCGGCGCTCAAAGCCTTTTTAGCGAAAGTGCTGTTAAAAGAAAAAATCTGCCGCTTGATTAGATCGCTGGTGGTTGTGCTTCCTGCCCCTGGAATACTCAACGACCAACTACTTCAAGTTCAGCAAGCCAAGCAACAGCAAAGCTCTCAAAAAACTGGTGTATTTGAGTAAATCAATAATTATAAGAACTATAATGAATTTTACGCAACGAGATTGGCACCCCATTGATTTACTTCTTACCGCTTGCTAGATGAATACTTACGTTAGCCGAAACTCGAGCGTTTTTAATGCGCTATTGCCCTTTATTTTTCGCATTGTCGATGCGGGCATTATCTGGCTAACCCTTGTAGTGGTAGTGCGGGCATTTGACGTTTTCCAACCTGAGATTTATCAGCCCGCATTCTTTTTAGCGGTAATTTTTTACCTCTTGATCGCTGAACCATTTTCTCTGTTCAAATCCTTGCGACTTGAAAATTATGCTGATATTACTGCCAAAATTTTGATCGCCTGGAGCATTGTTAGCTTACTGCTCATCTTAATTGCCGTATTAACCAAATCTGCCGCGAACTTTTCGCGCATCGTGGTATTAACTTGGCTCTGTGTTACGCCCGTCATCCTGACATTAGTGCGCTTGAGTATTTATGCGGTATTGCGCAATTTACGTGCCCACGCTTTAAATACTCGCACTTACGCCATTTTGGGCAATAGTGAGGGCGCCTTAAGTTTGCCCAAGAAAATTATTGATATTCCTTGGACTGGCCTTGCTTTTGCAGGGCAATACCAAGAGCTAGAGCCCTTGTTAGAGCGCCTCCAATACAAAAAAATCGATTATATTTTCATTGGTTATAGTGAAAATGAACCAGAAAAAATTGCCGCTGCGATGAAGGCTTTAGGTGATTCCACGGCCTCGACCTATCTGATTCCCGATGTGCTTTTATCCGATCTTTTAGGCTCTCAGTGGGTGATGTTAGGTAATACCCCGCTTATTCTTATTAATGATCATCCGTTTTATGGTGGCGCTTGGGCGCTAAAAAAATTAGAAGATTTAATTCTTGGCACCCTTATATTGCTCCTCATTTCCCCTATGATGTTGCTCATCGCTTTAGCTATCAAATTGAGCTCTCCAGGACCTGTGCTCTTTAAGCAACGGCGTAATGGCCTAAATGGTGAAATCATCACAGTCTATAAATTTAGAACCATGAATACCTTAGAGGATGGTGATGTGATCATCCAAGCGACCAAAGATGATCCGCGCATTACTCCCATTGGTAAATTCTTACGGCGTAGCTCTTTAGATGAGTTGCCGCAATTTTTCAATGTCTTGCAAGGCACTATGTCTATCGTAGGTCCTCGGCCTCATGCGCTTTCCCATAATGAGCACTATCGCAAAAGAATTGATGGCTATATGCAGCGCCATAAAGTCAAACCCGGTATTACTGGCTGGGCACAAGTCAATGGTTTTCGGGGTGAAACTGACACCTTAGACAAAATGCAATCTCGCATTGACTATGATCTTTACTACATCAATCACTGGTCTATTGGCTTAGATCTCAAAATTATTCTACTAACCATCATCAATGGTCTGTTTGGAAAAACGGCTTACTAAAAATATGGGCCTATCAGGCCGCCACTCAGATTAGGATGATGGCTGGCTAATGTTCAATTGCTCAATTTGTATACCCAGCTTACGCTGATCATCATTGATCTTTAGCTGCTTAGGCGTAATTGAATCGGGAGTTCTAATCCCAATACTTAAGACACCATCATTTCCAATGATGCTAGCAGGAATTAGGTAGCGATGCATACCAAAATCATTTCCGCTACTTTTTAAACACATCGATTCATTGCCAACCACTTGTGCATTGGCACTAATCTCAATTTGTTGGCAAGGCTGGGCTTCACTTACGAGTGATCTATAAGTGAGCTCTAAACGAAGTGGCTGCGCTCTGGTTATATTGATTAACTGCATTTGAATGCGTGCTTGATCATTGATCGTCCAGCGCCCCGTTGCTTCGGGATTAGAAAACCCCTCTCCAAGATAAAACTGAGATAAACCAGTATTCGAAAAATCAATCATTGAGCCTAGCTCATAGCTGGCAAAAGTAGTGGGCAAAGCAGCCTTTTTATAAAACTTTGGCATACCTAAAGCAAATACATAACTGCCAGAGCGGGCATTAAATATGGCTTTGTGAAGCACCACTCTCTGATCGACAAGCCATTCTATTTGCTTGCCCTCAATGGGTCGAATAAAGAGTAAACGCAGTCCTGCGCCTAGATCTAAGAGACGAAAGTCTTTATAGGGCTTTAAGATTTTTCCATCTAGGGTAAGGGAATGATTACCAAAATAGATGTGTGCAAATTCTCCCCTTAGGCCTTGCATCTCAATAAAATCGATTGAGTGAGAGGGCAAAGTAAAATGGACTACGCCTGCTGGCGAAATCTTCCATTGCATTGGCTCAGTTTGTAGGCGTAGATGCACTGAGAGTAAAAATGTAGGAACGAGGAGGAGTAAAATCGTAGGCAATAGCCAAGCCTTTTTTGCCCTCCAAGTTTGGAATATCTGAGAGAGCAATAAGTAAGCAAATAAAGCAAAAAATGCAAAGGTCCATTTAAAGTAGTGCACATTTAAATAGCGCCAAAGACCATTGGGTAATAAATCCCCGTAGGGTAAATACAAAGTAAATAACAGGGTAATTGAAAGTGCTAGGGTACGCAGTAAAAAACAGCCCGTCAGCAATACCCAAAGCCAGCCTGCTAGGCCAATGAAAAGCCAGGGGTAATGCTGCACTAACCCCGCCTTAGATTCTCCATACAGCGTATTGCCATCTAACCAAATTGAGTAGAATTTCTCGGGCAAATCCGCTATAAAAAATCCATTACTACTTGCCGCTTGTACATAGCTGCCTAGGGGCGAGCCAAAAATAAGTTGATTAAAGAAAATAAAAATCGCCGGGCCAATGAGCGCTCCTAGAATCGTCATGAGCCAAAAGTTGCTTTGCTTAGGCATTCGATTTGCCGCCACTGCTCTTGTAGTCTCATAGCGGATGACAAAAGCAATACCCATGAGAATACCCACTAGCGCATCTACTGGCCGAGTAGGCACTAATAAACTTAAACTCACTGCTACAAACCCCACTTGCCATTTTGCAAGGTGTACTCGGGAGTTTTGACGCACTTCTTCAAGCCATACCAAGCCGAGTATTCCGCAAGCAAGTAAGGATACGCCTAAAGTCGTAGTCCAGGGAATAACAAAGTTTTCAAAGATGAGACGCGGAAAAACTGTACTGGCAAAGAAAAGAAAAATGCCTACCCAGCGGGCTACATAACGATCGCAAACGCGGATAAAAACAAAAGCAAACCACAATACACACACGAGATTAATGAAAAAATAGGCGTGGATAGTAGACCAAGGAAGAAAGAAAGTAGCAATCGCGGCATAAAGGGGCGGATAGAAATGCTGATCTGGCGCTAGATTAAAAGCGAGCAGTGCTTGGGCTGATTGCATATACAGCCCTTGATCACCCCAGGCCCACCAGCCAATCGCATTACCTGGGCCAATATAGGCTGGACTTGCAGGTAGAACAAAATACAGGCGCACATAGCACAGCGCCACAATCGCCAAAAAACTTGGCAAGCTCAGCATGATTTGCCAAAAGCTATGCAAGCTAGACTTGATTTTAGGCTGCATTGGCATCAAGCCAGGTTATCGTAGGAATGCATGATCAAAGCGAGTCATTCATAAGCTTGCTCGCTGCTAGGCAAGGGGCTTTCGAGCGCGGACCAATACATTCTTACCACCAAGTGTGTGGGTGATCAGATCAATGGCGCGACTTAGTGGAAAAACCCAGCGGTCATATATTTTGAGCATGGCTAGATCGACTTTGCCACTACCTTGATCAAATAGTTTATAGAGTAAGGTTGCAAGCACACCAAGACTATCGACATAGGCACTTCGATCAATCTGAAAGTGCGCACTTTGTAAAAGATCGGTTAAGGAAGCTTTGGTATAGCGCCTAAAATGACCCACCTCACGATCCATGCTGGTGTACAAGGCCTGAAAAGCGGGCACAAATACCAGTAAATGGCCGCCCGGCGCTAGTTTTCGGTACCACATCTGCGCAATAGACAAGTCATCTTCAATATGCTCTAAGACATTGAGCGAATATAGATAATGAACACTGCCATCAGCAAGCTGGTCCAGGTCACTTACCACTGTCATTCCCTGATCTTGCAATGCTGCGCAGAGTTTGGGATCTGTTTCAATACATGTCACATCAAAACCTGCCTTAGCTACTGGCACAGCAAAAGTGCCATTACCAGCCCCAAAATCGATGAGCCGATCTTTTGGGCGAGCATTGGCTAACACCAAGTTTAATAAATAACGATTGTAATTATGGGCATGAGCCATCACCTCTAAATTATCGCGACCACTGTATTCAATCTGACCCATTAATACTTTCCTTTAAAAATACAGCGCAAGCACATACTGGCCATATTATTTTTTTTGCGTACTGTGGCGCAATAATTCGCGTTCAAAAATGCGTTTGTCTTGATGCGCGATCGAATCTAATATTAAGCCAATTGCTAGTAGCATGATGGCGATAATCTGCAAACCAGCTGCCAAAATTGCCAAAGGTACGTGATGAATATAACGTTCACGAAACCAATCTTCAATCACTGGAATACCAGCTAATAATCCGAGTACACTAAAAAAAATGGTAGCACTACCAAAAAAGAATAAGGGGCGATAGTAGCGCAAAATATTACCAATCGTGGCTAGCACCCGCATCCCGTCCCGAACAGTACTTAACTTAGAGAGGCTCCCCTGTGGTCTATCTTTATAATTAATGGGTATTTCTATGATCCGAAAGCGTTTATCTAAAGCATGCAAGGTCATATCGGTCTCGATTTCAAAACCACCAACTAAAATGGCATAGCTTTTCACAAAACGGTGTGAAAACGCCCGATAGCCACTCATAATATCGGCCAGATCTGCATGAAATAATTGATTAATTAAACGCCTGACCATCTGATTTCCAAAACCATGTAAGACACGTTTATTTTCAAGCGCGTAATTTCCTGCAGAGTGTCGATCGCCCACCACCATATCAGCCTGACCCTCTATGATCGGGGTGATGAGTTGCAAAGCTTGCATGGCTGGATAGGTCATATCCGCATCAGCTAAAAGATAAATATCGGCATCAATATCCATAAAGGCACGGCGCACTGCATTGCCTTTACCAGGCCTGCTCTCTTTGATCACGCCACCTTGGCAAGCTAAGCGTTTTAGCGTTTGGGTCGCAATGTCTGCAGTAGCATCGGTCGAGCAGTTATCAATCACCCAAATTTCACACTCGGGCAAATGGGTATGAAAATCGGTGATCGTCGCAGCGACGGTCAGCTCTTCATTAAAGGCTGGAAGAATAAGGCAAACTTTCATTTCACTTCCCTGTCAGGCAAAACGAATGCAATAAGTAGTAGATCAAACAGCGGGGGCAATCTGGCATATCCACTATAAACCTTCCTAGAAAAACCACCGCCCTACTGAACAATGACGCTTTTTTCAATCACGATCTGAGTTGGTGAACCATTATTGAACTACGAGAGAAATTAAGCCAATTGCCAGTATGCGCGAGTCCTCCCCCATGCCAATATCCATTGGCCGCACGGCATCTGGAAATTGTAATTTGAGTATCATCAGCTTGGTTTTTGAGCGTAATTGTTCTTGCACTGCTAAAGGAATCGCAATCGCAAATTGAGTAGGGGCATTGACCGTAAGCGTTACCTTATTGGCAGTGACGCCATTAATGCTAGCTTGAATGACCTGCTGATGATGAGCAGCGTATAAGAGTGGCCGGGCCTCTATGAGGATCGTCTTTGCTAAGGCAGAATTGACGGGCAAAATAATCATTGCTTTGGCACCATCACTCCAGGTACCCCAATCCTCTTGGAGCGACCAACCACCTCCTAAGTACTCCAACCCAGGGCGATTCTTTTTAAATACTAAACGCTCACCTAGCGCGAGTGGGGCTGGAAGAAAATTGGCAATATTCATTTCGCCCTTTTCCGCTTGGCAAGTAGAGCACTTCCACCGAGGCGCAATAATATAAAAACCATCGATCTTTGCAAACAGATCGCGCTGTGAATCAAAATTTAGTGCGGCTTGTGGCAAAATACTTTCATCTAAAAAATATAACGAATCGGCTTCATAGTTCCCAGATAAAAGAGTTTCTCTGGCTTTTTTCTGAGCATCACTAAGAGCAATCGTGTTTGTTCTCGCAAGGTAAACCGCATCGGTAGCCATGCCATGGGTTGCGGCATAACTAGCGATGGCTTGCCAATTCTCAGAGCGATTGCCTGGCATAATCCAGCGCACTTTTTTATACTGCAAGCCCGCCCTATTCCAAAAAGAATCTGTCATTGAGTGAGGCCATGCTGTACTAGGAGGAGCACTGTATTTAGCACGAAGATCAAGCCACATTTTGCTCGCATCAATATACTGAATCAATAAAGCAAGGGTTAAAAGAATGATGGCTACGCGTGTACTAAAAAGGCGAATAACGAAATATAAAATCGTCAAGATCATAAAATAATAAGCCGGCCAAAACATTCGGCCAGAGGCGCGAAAATGATTTGCAATATTGATGATTGATTGAGGTAAGCTAATGTTGTACTCAAAAGAGCCGATCCCCACCAAATGCGTGATTGCAAAAGCCGTTAGGCACAAGAGGCCAAGCGCAAGCGCGGGCCATTTTCCAATCCCACGAAATATTAGTTGAGTACATTTTGCAAAAGAAGTAGGCAAGGCATAAAAAAGAATTGAGCATCCCAACAAAATAACGCCTAAGCCAAGATAATTAAAACCTTCAAAGGAATTACCGTTTTTAGCAAGATCTGGGAGAAGATAAGAAGTTCCTTGGGGATCAATAATCGAGAGCACATTCATGCGATATTCCCCGTATCCCGAAGAGATCAGGTCAGAGATTACAGCGAAGTAGCCCGCTTGCCAGCATGCGAAGAAGACTAGGCCAAAAATGATGGTGCCTTCTAAGAATAAGGATAAGAAGAACCATAAGCATTTTAAGGACCAGCCAGCATGAATAAGTCGATCTAGACAATCTGCGCACCAGAGCGCCCCCACCATGACTAAAAGATAGGGGTGGATGAGAGCAGCCATGACTAATAAAACAGCCCAATAAATAATTCGCCTTTGTAAGCTTGGCATCAACGCTAAATACAAGGCAGCCAAAATCAGAAAATGGCCGGATAAGGAGTAATGCCCCTGCATCCGCCAAATAAGTGTAGGCGCACAAATAAAAAAGGAGGCCCCCAGTAATCTAATCAAGTCATTTTTACTGATCAAACTCATTAATTGATAAGCAAACCAAGCTTGCAATACAAAGCAGATCAATAACCAAAGTCCAAAATACTGAAATGGTTCAGGTAAGAGCGCTGAAAAGGGTTTAAATAAAAAAGCAAGCAAGGGATTGGAATCAGAAAACAGAATTGAACTACTTAATTCCAGGCCGTAATGTGGATTTAAACCGAGTGGTATGGACCACGGTGTATGGCGAAAAAAACTCCACCCAAGATAAAAAGTAGCTGGATCACCTTCATTAAGCCACGCAATATTTTTTGGCAGTAGTGCGCCAGCACCGATAAAAGAAAAAAAAGCGAATGTCCCCGCACCAATTGCGTAAAAGAGTGAGGCCCAGCCTTTTTTTTCTAAGCCCAACTTCTCATCCTTTTGACAATAGCGATTTAGCGTTTCTCAGCCAGACAAAATACCGTCAGACCTGCCAGGCGATTGAATTTCATGAGTGGCACTTCAAGAGCACACACTGCGCTAAGGGCTGCATTTACCAAAGGATGATGCGATGATAGATCAGATTGCGCCGGCGTTTGAGCTCCTGCAGATTGACGCTTGAGTAGTCGCATAACAGCAGCAATTGGAAAAACAGCGCCAAAATAATATCCTGACTTAATGACTGTCAAGCTTGCATCTTTGGCCACCGTCTCTAGTTGATCGAGTTGATACCGGCGCTTATGCTCTAAAAAAACATCATGGCCACTCCAAAGAAATTTAAATGCGGGCACTGACATCACGAATCTAGCGCCAACAGGTGCTTTTTCAACATAATGTGCTAACAGACCAACATCATCATCTACATGCTCAAGTACATCCATTAAGAGCACAACATCGGCATGATTTTTTTCAATCGAGCGACGAAAATAAATCGGCTTGCCTGCCTCTTGATCATCATATTCAGTAGGGTAACTAATATCTACGCAGGTGGCAGCACTAGCAAGAGAGTTTGCTAGTAAATAACGAGAGAAAAATCCTGAACCAGCTCCGACATCCAAAATAGTAGACGCAGGCTGCTTGTCTAACAGACTAGTTAATGCTTTGGCTTTAGAGCGGTAATACCAATGCTCAGAAATGCCATTGCCAAGGATATCGGTTTCTTTCAGATCCATATACTATTGTTTGCGCTCATAAATATGGCGCACCAAATAAATGGGGCGTCGTTTTGATTCCAGATAGGTTCTTCCTAGATATTCACCCAATACCCCAATGCCGATCAGTTGCAGGCCCCCCAAAAAGGTAACGGCCACCATGAGGGAAGCATAGCCAGGAATATCGACCCCGTGCAGCAACACACGAATCATGATGAAGGTAGCAAACAAAAAGGAGGTGAACGAAACAATCGCCCCCAAGTAAGTCCAGATGCGCAGTGGATCAGTACTAAAACTAGTAATACCTTCTAACGCAAAATTCCATAAACTCCAGCCATTAAATTTAGACGTTCCAGCGACTCTTCCCTGACGGACATAGTCAATATAGCCCGTGCGAAATCCCACCCAGGCAAATAGGCCCTTCATGAAGCGCCGCGATTCAGGCAACTCTTTTAGAGCCGCTACTACTCTTTTATCCATCAAGCGAAAATCACCGACATTGGCTGGCAATTTGGTATCAGCGATCTTATTGTAAATACCATAAAACCACTCAGCTGAAGAGCGCTTAGCCCAGGTATCCGAATCACGATTAACCCGGCGCGCCAATACAACCTCATACCCACTCCGCCACTGTTCAAGCATTTCTAAAATCAGCTCAGGTGGATCTTGTAGATCTACATCAATTGGGACAACCACATCACCTGACGCTGCCTCCAAGCCGGCAGTCAGTGCCGCCTCCTTGCCAAAATTGCGACTCAAATCGATGATCTTGATGCAAGGATCTAATTTTTGGTGCTCAAGCAATCGCACTAAAGTAGCATCTTGGCTGCCATCATTAATAAATATTATCTCCAGCACAATTGACTGTTGGCTTAAAAATACTTGATGGACTTTTTTAATAAAAGATTCAATTGTCTCTTGTTCATTAAAAACTGGCACTACCAAAGAC
>Ga0194053_10001363_pt1 | contig 15667 bp, 13 predicted proteins | sample SepL228m_MetaG_FD_161684 | JGI IMG/M metagenome (GOLD analysis project Ga0194053, IMG submission 161684) | Anoxic zone freshwater microbial communities from boreal shield lake in IISD Experimental Lakes Area, Ontario, Canada - Sep2016-L227-8m | ecosystem: Environmental > Aquatic > Freshwater >... | reverse complement strand
GCACGTAGCTACCCTCCGGATCGTAAACCTGCACCGCGAACCCGCCGAGATCGGAAACCAGAAGGCGGCCATGCTGGTCCCAAGCCAGGTTAGTGGGTGAAAACAGTTTGGCCTTCGGTTCCTTCGCGTCCCGTGGGATGGTAAACAACAGTTTCCGATCTGCTTTGCCGTAAACCCGGACGCTGTGGCCTTTGACATCCGCCACGTAAAGCCGATCCGGTGTGATCGCCACATCCGTCGGTTTCATCTCATCTTGAATGCCCATCGCCCCCACGTAGGCATCGTCCTTGGAATAGATCATTACCTGATTGCGTTCGGTGTCGGTGACGTAGCGGGTACCGTCCGCATCGACCGAGATGTTGATGGGGGTCGAAAGGCGGCCTTCGCCGCGAGGGGCAAAAAGGCGCGCGCGCCTCTTGGCAATATCGAAGACCTGGATGCTGCCGGCCATGGTGTCGCAAACGTAAAGCTTGCCATTCTTCAAAGCCAGGCCGTAGGGCTTGACGAGGGCTCCAGGACCGGCGGGCCTGCCGGTGATGAAGTCGGCAAAACTGGGACTGCGGCCCAGCTCGGCATCTGATGAGAAGGCAGCCAGGAATTGGACGCGGGGCTCATCGGGCGCCGACGGGAAGAAGGTGTAGGTCTTGGGAGCTTTCTTGGTCGTGGAACAGCCGCTGGCCAAAGCCAGAACCAAGACGGCGCAGAGCGTGTGTCGATTGATCTTCATTTCCGCCGAGATCGCTCGGCACCCGAGCCATCGTCAGTCGAAATCAGATTTGAGCGGCGCAGCAGCCCCGAGGGACTGATCATTTGTTGTGACAACTGCGGCAGAGCAAGCTGCCCACGCCACCCTTGGTGCCGTTGATGACGACCAACTTCGGGTTGTTGATGATGTTGTAGGGAGTGCCCTGCTGGTTGTGAACATTATGGCAAGACGAACATTCCAATCGGTGGTTTCCGCCCAACAGAAATCCGTTGATCGTCATGTTGTTTCCAGGGACGAACTTACCCGAGTCCGGTTGCAGCACCATCGTGGTGTCAGGGTTATAGAGCCACTGGTCCTGGTTGGGACCCGTTCCCACCAGGTTCGCATCATAGGTGAACGAGATCGGATGGGTATGCGTCAAATCCTGCCCGATCTTCGCGCTATTGGTAATGTAAAAAGCGGTGTTTCCCTGAATCCCACCAGCATAGGAGTTGACGGCCACAGTCCCATCGTGGCAGCTCAGGCAGGCCAGTGAAGGACCCGTCGGGGTGGGCGATGGGGCGGCTTTCATCGTCGAGATGGGGACGGTATTGGTATTGTACATGATCCACGGCCCGGTCGATGTCGCATGTCCCCAGAGCGGAACCACTCGGCTGTCGGCGTGGTGAGGTTGGTGGCACGGGCTGCACACGCTGTTGGGATCGCTGGCGATGAAGTTCCACGATTGTTGCGAAAAATCGTGAGGGGAGCCGAGGACGCCCGCCCGGGCGGCCGTGGACGAGAGCAGCGATACTCCGGCAACGATGCCGATGGCAAGAATGTTTACTTTCTTCATAGTTAGCAAGTTTTGCTTAGTTGATTTTTATTATTCGATCGCGGACCACAGATTATTCCCGCAAAAGCTCAGGCGCAACCAGGAAATTCCTGGCGTTCGAGACCTGACTTCAGAGGGCAGTTTGGGTGCCAGGGCGGTCGCGAGCGCGGCGGTTCCCGCGATGCCATTTCGAGCACCTATGTCATGCCTGGCAGGCTCACATCCAGGAGACCAAGGCTCTACACATTTTTTGCGAAACTACCAACATCTATTGTGCGCTGCCAGACGCCAGGGATGCAAGCTTCCGGCCCGGCCTGATCACGGCCAAAAAACGCAACAATTATGAAGACAAATATGGCATAACACGTATATGATCTATCCTTCTTCCAGGTATCGCCGGCCCCGTGTTCAACATCCTTGGCCGTATCAAAGCAACAAATGGTAAGAGAAAAGCAAGGCGTGTGCAGCCGGGTTCCGGGCTGCGGCTAGGATTGCCGTTAACGACTTGCGCGCGCCGCTGGTCCGGCTAAATTCAAGAGGCGGTGGGCAATTCGTGACTGCCGCGTGACGGCTATATGAAACCAACTCAATCGCAAATTCGGCCAATGAATCGGACACATCACTCTATCATCCGCCAGCCCCTTGGGCTGCGAAGGTCAGCGAAGAGCGTGCTGGCATCTGTCCTGGCGGGAACAGTGCTGGCGATGTCCGCCCACGCGGACATGTTTCAGCCTCGAGTAACCCCGGGCGGAATCGCTCCCCAGCCTTGGATCACGTCTTTCACCCAGAAGGGCACCAACACAACGCTGAATTGGTATGGGCTCGAGGGGAGCTACAACATCCTGCTGACTCCCTCTCTCGCTCCGGTAAGTTGGACGAACGTGGCGACGGTCCTCGCGTCCACCTACGCCAACGGCCTGACCATGGCCAACCTCCCGGGCAGCCAGAACTTCTTCCGCTTGAATCCCTTGAATAGTTACGTCGGGTCGGGAACTTGCGGCAGTTGCCATCCTGACACTCGTGCTGCATGGAAGCAGACCGGCCACTCGAGCGCGTATAACGCTCTCACGAACCTGCCGGCCAACGTCGCCCAGAGCTGTTTGGTTTGTCACACCGTGGGCTACGGCCAGCCGTCCGGTTTTGTGAGCGTGACCAACACGCCGTGGCTGACGGACGTGGGCTGTGAGAACTGCCACGGTCCCGGAGCCGCACATGTGTTCGGTGACCATAGCCTCGTCCAGCCGGCCGTCACCATCGCCTCACAAGTGTGCGGCGGCTGTCACGACGGCTCCATGAATCCGACTTACTCGGAATGGACTAACTCGGCTCACGCCAGTGTGACACCCGATGTCGCCTCCGGGTTCAACGATACTCCCAGCGGCCAGAGTCGCATGATGAGCTGCGGTCCCTGCCACTCCGGGGCGACCAGGACAGCGATGCTCCAGAATTACGACCTCACGCAGCTCGGCTATATTACCACTTCGAATGCCCTGACTTTGCCCAGCGGCGCCGATGCCAGGCTTTACGGACAAACCTGCGCTGTTTGCCACGATCCGCACTCCACCGACGGCGGCCCCTTCCAGTTGCGCAATCCTCTGACATCCACCAACTTTTTCTCCTACTCCACAAGCCTGGCCGGCGCCACCAATGAGTTCGGCCAGCTCATTAACTTGAACTTCAACAGCCAATACACCACCAACATCCAGATTTGCGCCCAGTGCCACAACGCGCGTGGCGCCAAATGGGCGGACACCTCCCGCCCGCCGCATAATTCACTCCAGTATAACATGCTCCTGGGTGATATCGGCGAACTTCAGTCCGGCCTGGCGCCTTATCAGCCTTCCACCCACGCGCGCGTCCTGACCAATCAGTGTGTGGCTTGCCACATGCAGACTCGCGCCTATCAGAGCGAGGCCACTCCCGCCATTACCGGCCACAAGTTCGCAGTTGACTCTTACGACCTCTGCACGCCCTGCCACGGCCCGAACGCCTCCAACCTCGTGACCTTCGCAATCAACTCCTTCCTGCCGGCGCAAACCGCGCAGGCCAAAGCAGCGCTGGACTTCTGGGCGGCCACCAAAGCGCCGCCCGCGCTCTACGCCAAATACGGAAACCGAACCTGGGAATACACCACCCCGGGCACCCTCTCATCCGGCGGTCCCGGACCCACTACCGCCGAGCAGGCCCTCATCCCGGCCAACATCAAGAAAGCCCGGTTCAACATGTACCTGGCCAATGACGACCCGGCGTCCGGCATCCATAATCCTCTATACGTCCTGACCCTCATCAATGAGTCGATGAACTGGGTTCGACTGGAGTTGAGTCAATGACGCTTTCGTCGGCGGGCGACCCTTGCTCCCATCGGAACCTGCACTCGCGGCAGCGCGCCGGCACCCGGACGATCGTTCTGCTGCTGGTGGGCTGCATCCTGGGCATCGCGGCCAGCGCATTCCTGTTCTACAGCGCCTCAAAACGCAGCTCCGCCGGCGTCGCCCGCGAGACCGACGGCACTTCAGGGCGCGCACTGTCCGACAGCACCAGGGCCGTTCTGGGCCGTTTGGATTCACCGCTTGAAATCCGGTTTTATGCTTTGCTCGACCCGGCAACGGTGCCGGACACCTTGACGGCGTTCGCCGGCCGGGTGAGCCAACTGCTCTCGGCCTACCAACAGTCGGCTGGAGGCAAGATCAAGGTGATCAGCCTCAACGCACAATCGAATGCCGATGCGAATGCTGCCTTGGCCGATGGCGTTGCCGTCTTCAACCTCGACAAAGGCGAAGCCTGCTACCTGGGCATTACACTCGGGCTTAACGGACGGAAGGAGACGCTGCCTCACCTTTCGCCAGAGTGGGAACAAGTCCTCGAACCCGATCTGACCCGAGCCATCATCCGGCTGGCAGATGCGACACGCGCCGGCACGGCCCCGACGGCCGTTTCCCAAGTCAATACCAACGCCATCCAGGACGTAAGATCCCTGATTCCCGACCTGGCCGCGGTAACGGTTCCGCGAGGAAAGGAGATTCTTCAGGATGCAGCGTTCAAGAACTTCACCGCGGCAGCAAAGGAAATGCAGGCGCAAATCAAGGACGCGGAGCAGCGCCTCAGCCAGGCGCAAAGCGGCGGAACCGAGGCCGAACAGCAGGCCGCCTTGAAACATCTTCGCGAGGTCCAGTCTGAGCAGACCGAGAAGCTCAAACAGATTGCCGCCGAGTCCAAGGCCCAAATCGATACCTTCCAACAGCTCAAAGCGGCCCCTCATTGACCTCGGCCTGCACGCGGGCAAACCTCTAAATGCGCGATTGCTTCCGGCGAAGTTTCAGGCCGGCAATGAAATTCGCGCGCTGATCGTGAAGCTTTATTAAAATGCATCGACGCACAAGATTCTGGACGGCTGACTTGCTGGTGTGCCTGTGCCTTGGACTCGGGCTCGACCCGGTCTGGGCCGGCCGAAATGTCATTTCCCTCGACGGCTCATGGGAAATAGCGCAAGGAAGCATGGACGCCGCGCCCGCACAATTTGATCATCATGCGCCCGTGCCCGGGCTGATCGATCAGGCACGACCCGTATTTGCTGACGTCGGACAAAAGAGCCCGTTGCGGGAAGCTTTTTGGTATCGGCGCACGTTTAGCGTTAAAGGGACAGTGCCTGCCGTTGCGTGGCTTAAACTCCACAAAGCGGCCTATGGCTCGCGCGTCATCTTGAATGGCCTCCCGGTGGGGGAACATTTGCCGAGCTTTACCCCAGGATACTTTGACGTGCGCTCGGCGATGCGCGGCGATGGAGCGGTGAACGAGCTTCTGGTTCGCGTCGGCGCCACCCGCGAATCACTGCCCCCAACACTGGCATCGGGCTGGGATTTCGAGAAGCTCCGTTACATCCCAGGAATATTCGATTCGGTGGAACTCGTTCTGTGCGGGACGCCGGACATCGTCCGCGTTCAGGCCGCGCCGGACATCAGCCACCAAACCGTTCGTGCGCAGGCGGTGGTGCGCAATGCCGGCCCGAAAACCAGCACGCAACTGCGCTTCAACGTGCGGGAGGCGCGCTCCGGGAAGCTGGCCGGCGAGGGCAGTTCCAAACCGTTCACCCTCGAGGCAGGCGGCCAACAAACCGTCGAGGCGCGAATCCCGATTCGCGATTGCCGGCTGTGGTCGCCGGAAAATCCGTTTCTCTACGAATTGGAAACCAGCACCGGCGAGGACGTTTCGCGCACACGTTTTGGCATGAGGGAGTTTCGACTCGACCATGTCACCGGTCGGGCGATGCTAAATGGCCGTCCCTATTTCCTGCGCGGCAGCAACGTGACGATCTACCGGTTCTTCGAAGACCCATTGTGCGGGGACCTTCCCTGGCGTGAAGATTGGGTGCGGCGCCTGCATCGGGCGTTCAAGGGGATGCACTGGAATGCGTTGCGCTACTGCATCGGTTTCCCGCCCGAGTCATGGTATCGCATCGCCGATGAAGAGGGCATACTCATCCAGGATGAGTTTCCCATCTGGCAGGGAAACCAGTGGCCAGCGCAACTGAAGAGTGACGATTTGATCAACGAATACACCGAATGGATGCAGGAGCGGTGGAACCATCCCTGCGTCGTGATTTGGGACGCGCAGAACGAGTCGGTGACGGATGAAACCGGCAAGGCAATCCATGCCGTGCGCAATCTGGATCTCTCCGACCGACCGTGGGACAACGGTTATGGCCAGGAACAATCGCCAGACGACAGCTTCGAGTCCCATCCCTACGTCTTCATAAACCCAAAGTTCAAGCTCTCCGGCCTGGCCCGCGTTTCCGGCGCGCCCAAGGGCAATGCGCGGCTGAACACCGGCAACAACCCGATCATCATCAACGAATATGATTGGCTCTGGGTTAACCGCGACGGCTCACCAACCACGCTTTCGCGAAAAGTGTTCGAAAACCTGCTGGGGACCAATGCCACGACGGCGCAGCGGCGGCACATAAGCGCCCGCTCCCACGCGGCGCTCACCGAGTTCTGGCGCGCGCACCGCGCCTGCGCGGGCGTGCTGCACTTTTGCGGCCTGGGTTACTCGCGCACCAATGGCCAGACCTGCGACAATTTCATCGATATCGAGAAGTTGAAGTTCGAGCCTGATTTCCAGCGGTACATGGGTGATGCCTTTGCCCCGGTTGGACTGATGATTGATGAATGGCGGGCGCAACTGCCCGCAGGAGCGACACAGCATTTTCCGGTCTTCGTCATCAACGATCTTTACGACAACTGGAAAGGTCGGGTGCGATTTCGCCTGCTGCGCCGCGCCAAAACCCTGGCCGAGCAATCACTTCCGTGCGAGGTGGCTGCGCTGGGAGAAACGAGACTGAGTTTCGCCTGCGCGATTCCGAATGAACCCGGAGATTACCAGATCGAAGCGGCTTTGCTCCGCGGCGGCGTCAAGCCGGTTCGAAGCCTGCGTGATTTCAAGGTGGGCGCGATGACGAGCGAACCGGAGGAGGGAATTGCCCGCGGCAAACCCGTCAAAGCCTCTTCGCGCTACCTCGAGCCGGGCGCGGATTATGCGCCGGAAAATGCCGTGGACGGATTTGCCGACACCCGTTGGTCATCCGAATTCAGCGACCCTCAATGGCTGGCGATCGACCTCGGGACAGCATCCCGGATTTCCCGCGTCGTTTTAGACTGGGAACACGCCTGTGCCCAAAGCTACTCCATCCAGGTGTCCCAGGATGGCAGCTCCTGGACCGACGTTTACACCACCACCAGCGGCAAAGGCGAAACTGATGATGTGAAATTCGCGCCAATAACCGCTCGATGGATTCGGTTCTATGGAACCAAAAGAGCGACGCCATTCGGCTATTCGCTGTGGGAGATGACAGTGTTTCCGTAGATGAGTTGAAACTCGGGGGTGGCAGCCATTGACTCGGGTTTGAACAGGAGTTAACAGAGATGACGGAAAGTTGGCCAACCAAACTTGGCCAACTTGTCCGCCGGAGCGCCAACCTCATTTTGACCGGTCGTAGGGCAGGTCTCCGACCCATTTCAAGCACATTTCTTCACAGGGCCATGTCATGGTGGTCAATAATGTCCTGTAAAATCAGCAGATAATCGCTTTTTTCTGAACACCGTCGCGCCCGATGGTGGACGTTTGTCCTCGGCGGCTGAGCCACGCGTTGGCCCCAGGCTTTTCCCGCTCCGGCAAGACCCAGCCAGCCGGGCGGTAGCCCATTAGGTCAAACCAGCCTTCACCCAGCAGCACAAACCAAAAAGCCTCCCGTGCGCCAGATCGCCTTCATGAATTGGCCCTGGTTGAGACGTCGGGCTGTAATTTAATTCTTGATCAGTGGCGCGGACTAGCCACGCTGGTTACCTATGAAAGGCTTACGAAGGTTATTTTGGCTGGGTGTAATCCTGCTGGCTGTGCCGGCGGTCGGTTCGAGCCAGACTCGGTCTCCGGGGACGGCCTGGAAGGCGCTCGTTTTCTCGAAGACGCTGATGTTTCGGCACGCTTCCATTACCAACGGCATTGCGGCTATCAAGCAACTCGGAGCCGAGAATGGTTTCGCCGTGGATGCGACCGAGGATGCGGATTGGTTTACGACCACGAATCTCGCGAAGTTCAAAGTGGTTATCTTTCTCAGCACGTCGGGCAATATTCTGAACGATGAACAACAGACGGCCTTCAGGAACTTCATTGAGAGGGGCGGCGGTCTTGTCGCAATTCATGCCGCAGTGGCGGGAGACGTTGCCACGGAGGGCAGTTGGCCCTGGTACGGCGAAGCGCTTTGCGCTCGGTTCACCAATCACTCGGCTGTTGTCCAGGCAACTGTCCAAATCGAGGACAGACAAAACCCTTCGACCTCACCGTTGCCCGAGCGCTGGGTCAGAAAAGACGAGTGGTATAATTTTATCCAGTCCCCGCGCGGTTGGGCGCGCGTGCTTGCGGCGCTGGACGAAACCACTTACAAAGGCGGCACGATGGGGCAAGACCATCCCGTCGTATGGTGCAAGAAGCAGGGAAATGGCCGCATTTGGTACACGGCCCTGGGACACACCGAAGCAAGCTTCAGCGAAACGCTATTCTTGAGGCATTTGCTGGGGGGCATTCAAGCGGCGGCTGGGGTAAAGCGAGCTGATTTCAAGCCAAGATAGTTGTGATGCCAGCCATGACTGCTCTGGCCTGGATGCCAGCATGGCTGGACAACGTTCTACCGACTCGACACGCATGAAAGGCATACCTGTTTTACACGTAGAGGCTGACTGCATCGCGCGCGCCTGGGAGCTTTCCCTGATCGAATTGCACCAGTGCGGCTGTGACATCAAAACCGAATACGATAAACCCGAAGACCCTCCCAGCAAGGACGCCACGATGATCATCACGATCACCGATCCCTTGTGCGAGCCGATGATTCATAAGGACTTTCCGGGCGGCCCGGCCGAGCTGCAGGAATACGTCATGGAGGTTTGTGACGGCATCAAGGACCATTTGGTCCGCAATCCGGACGACCCGAAGGACACGCGCTGGGAGTACACCTATCATCAGCGGATGTTCAAATACACGGTGCCCTCGCTAAAACCCTTCGACCAGATCGAGATCCTGTGCCAGAAACTGGCCAAAACCCCGCACACCCGCCGCGCCCAAGCCATCACCTGGAAAGTCTGGGAAGACAACGATTGCTACGATCCCGCCTGCATGCAAAGTGTCTGGTGCCGGCTCTTGGTGGAAGCGGACCAGTCGGTGCTGAGCATGAACGTGCGCTTCCGCTCCAACGACGCCTACAAGGCGGCGTTCATGAACATCTTTGCCCTGGTACAATTGCAGAGCCGCATCGCCACGCGCATCACTGAACTCACCGGCAAGCCAGTTCAGGTCGGCCGTTACTGCCAGATGGTGGACAGCTACCACATCTACGGCTCGTATTTTAAGGAGTTCGAAGGCCGCTTCCAGGGAATGCTGCAAAAGCGCTCCTTCGAACAGCGCACCTTGCGTTATGAAGATGTGCGGGAAATGATGGAAGAGGCGAGGCCAATGATTCTCGAGAAAGCCAGATCGATGGGAGGGGCCTGACGTTCGCTCCGGGGAAAGACCCGAGAAGTCCGCTTCGCAGGGCGGATTCAAGAACCTGCAAAATCGTAGCCGCCGACGGCAGTCGGCGCACTTTTCCTCGATTATCGGAGTGTTAGCGCCGACTGCCGTCGGCGGCTACGATTTCTTGAAACCACCCTGTCCGCCTCGCGTTCCCGACTCTTTAAGCTTGCGTCAATTGCCAGGGTCTCTCCATACGGGTCGGTCAGAGTTGGAATTCAGATTCATGCAATTTGGTGGCACAGTTACTGCTAAACATTGAGGATTATGAAAACTAAGACGATGACTATTGTTTGCGCGGCTGCAATCGCCTTGGCGAGCACATCTCCCACCTTTGCGTCCCCTGATCCAGACCCCGCGGCGGTGGCCGCCGATGCAGTGATCATGCGTCCGCTGCTTTTTGCCGCCACCGTGGGCGGCAGCGTGATCTTCGTTGTGTGCCTGCCGATAGCAGCCATTTCAAAGAGTGTGAAGTCCACGGCCCAGATGCTTGTTGTGGGCCCCGCCAAAGCCACCTTCACACGGCCTTTGGGGGATTTCGATTACCCGAAAGAAGCTTCGGAATCTGAGCTGGCTTTAGATTATTGAGCAGCACAAGGATGGAATGGGGCCAAGCCCGTTCTGTGGTTGGGTTTTCTGCCCCGGCTTCTCGACGGATTGTCAGGCAAGGGACTGGAGGCCAACCAGGGCACCGAAGCGCGGTATTACGGATTTGGCGCAGGTTGAACAGCCGGGGACTGGCCGCCGGCGGCGATCCGTGCCGGCGCAGGCCGCAACGCTTCGCAGCGGCCATCCAGCGCGTCCAAACGTCGGAGCGTTTCCTGGTTGATACGACTCAGACTGGCTTTCTTTCCTAAGAGGGGAATGATGCCAGTTCGGGTTTGGTTCTGCAAATGAGTCTCGAGGGTCTGGCAATACTCCTGCACGAGGACGACCAGCTCGGGAGCGACACGCGAGCGAAGTAGCTGCAGCTCGCGAAGTTTGCGCGTCAGCACATAGGTCTGCCGCGTGCGATCCCATTTCTGGATAATCGTTTGCAACGTAACAGCAGCAGCCGGTGTCTGATCAGTGATGCCCTCGCGGGATGGCATCGGAACACGGATTGTTTGATCCAGCTTTTCCCAGCTCTCCTGGCTGGTCCAGGTCTGTCGATGCTCTGGGACGACGGACTGTGCGAGGCACAGCGCCCACCATTTTTCGACATCGAGCGGACGCTCGAAATGGGCGCGGAACGCGTGGAGGAAAGCAAACTGCCAGTTGTGGTACCGCGGCAACTCGGCCAGCATCGTGCGCAGGCTGGCGCGGCCATCCGGCAGACGCAGCAGCTCGGCCACAAACAATTGAGCGCTCGCGCGGTAAAGTTCGGCCGCGCCGCCGGACAATTCGTCTTCCGCTTGCCAACTCAGTTGTTCAAACGTGACCGGTGAGCGGGCGCCCATCTTCTTGCGGGCATGATCGACCTTATTCTCCTTCCGCTCGATGATCCGCTTGGTGCTAAAAGTGATCCCGTTTCTGGTCTCGCGCGGTAGCTGCAGAATGATCTCCGTTTCGCTGGAAGCGAGCAGTTGTTGCGAGAGTCCCTCGGTGAGCCAAAGCGGAATCTCGGCCAAACGGGAATTTGCCGTGCGATTGGCCATCTCGAGCAACAACACCTGCACGATCGCTCGGACGTAGCGCGCCCGCTCGACCACGTCAGGCAAATCCACTCGATATTGCCAGCCATCCCTGAATTTTTCAGAGGTAACGGTGATGGTTTGGCCGACGGCACGAACGGGACGCAGCGCCAGGAAAACCTTTCCTCGCCAGGATGCGGTTGCCCCAAGCTCGCGGGACAGAATATCTTTGATCCGGTCACAAGATATTGTCACCAGTTTTGGCTCCAGTTGGAGGAGGGTCAGGTTCGCCGTCAGATTCGGGGTCGCTGCGGGGAGGCCATAAGGCTGCTCCGCCTGGACAATGAATTGGCCGGATTGGCTGCGAGCAGGCGCGATGTCGCGCGAAAGTCCCTGAGCGCGCGCCACGCCCGAAAATACACTTATGAGAGTTATGGCGTACGGGCCATACCACAGAATAGCCGCAAACGAGCAGAACAGCCGACCGAAAAAAGAGGATGAAAATGTCGGCGGCACGGGAGCACGGCCTTCAGGCGATTACGTCTTCGGAGAGGCAGGTTTGGTGGTTTCGGATTTTACGGGGGCGGGTTTGGTATCACTGCCCGAAGCGGGTTTGGCCACGGCAGCGGGCGCGGGCGCGGGCGCGGATTCTTTCTTGGCCGCTTCTTTATAATTTTCGCTGCGATAATCGGTTGTGTAAAACCCGCTGCCCTTGAAGAGCAACCCACCACCGGTGCTGATGGCGCGTTTGACTTTCCCTTTGCCCCATCGTTTTTGGGCACATAATTCTTTTGGGCAAATGGTCAACGACGCAGCAGAAATCGGCTGAACTTTCTCAAACTGATGTCCGCACTTGTCGCAGACGTATTCATAAGTCGGCATAGGATGTATGTTAATAGTCGGCTAAAGACCAAAGGTCAAGCAATGCAAAGACCGGGCGGGTCATCCGCCAATACAACTCATCGAGCGCGGCGGCGGCACGAATTCCGGCTCCCCGATGTGGTGGCGGGTCTCCTTCTGCCTCACCACCCCCTTTAGCCACCCGGCAATTTCATCGTCCGAACTTCCGCCGCGCAAGCGCGACCGCAGGTCGTGCTCGGTGACACTGAACAAACAGGCGCGGATTTTTCCGTCGGCAGTCAGCCGAATACGATTGCAGTGGCCGCAGAACGGTTCGCTGACCGGCGCGATGATGCCGAGATCGCCCCGTCCATCCCGAAAGGCCCAGCGCTTGGCGGTTTCGGAGGAATGGTCGCCAGAGACCGGGCGGAGGTCGAACCGGGTTCGCAGCCGGGCCAGAACTTCCCGGCCAGGCACAACCATTTCCTTTAGCCAGGAGCGTGCGGAATCGAGCGGCATAAATTCGATGAAGCGAAGGCTCAGGTCTCGCTGGCGCGCGTACTCGGCTAACCCTTCGATCTCGTGGTCGTTGATGCCACGGATAATCACCGCGTTGACCTTCACCGGGTGCAGGCCGAGATCCTGCGCAAGAGTGATGCTGGCGAGAACCTCGCCCAAACCATCACGACCGGTAATCTTCCTAAAACTCGCCGGGTCGAGCGAATCAAGGCTGAAGCTGATGCGCCCCAGCCCCGCTTCCCGCAACGCGCGGGCCTTTGGCGGGAAAAGAATACCATTGGTCGTCATCGCCAGGTCCGACAGCCCGGGGATTCTCGCAAGGCGAGCCACGAGGGTTTCGACGCTCTGTCGCAAGAGCGGTTCGCCGCCCGTCAGCCGAATCTTCTGTATGCCAAGCTTAACGGCGAGCCGGACGAGGCGCTCGATCTCCTCGAACGAAAGGATGTGCGCTTTGGGCACCCACTGGTGGACAATGGGCCCCGCATTGGGCAGATCCGCCCAGTGCCCACGATAAAAGTTGTGCGCCGCCTCGGTCTCTGGCAGGCAGTATAAGCAACGGAAATTGCAGCGGTCCGTGATGCTCACCCGCAGGTCGCGTAAAATCCGGCCCTGCGAATCGATGAGCAGACTGGCGTCGGTCATTTCGCCGGCGGATTGGCTGCCGGCGGTGGATTGGCTGCCGGCGGTGGATTGGCTGCCGGCGGTGGATTGGCTGCGGCCGGTGGATTGGCTGCGGCCGGCGGATTGGCTGCGGCCGGCGGATTGGTTACCGGCGGGCTGGCGGGCTGAGGCGGTATGACTTTGACGGAGCCGTCAGATTTTACTTCCACGTTAAGATCGTAGTTGGTCTTGGCCGCCTTTTGCTCGGCGGAAGCCGCCGGTCGCATGAGCCGTTGTGCGCCCTTTTCGTCGCTGCTGGCAAAGAGACCCCGGCGAATCCAGTCAATCCGCCGGGCGACCGAGAGCTCCTCTTTCAGTTTGGCCACCTGGGCGCGCAGCACGGTCAGATCGTTGAACTGACGTTCCAGCTCCGATTTTTCCGTCACGAGCCGCTTGAGCTCTTTTTCCAGAAACCCTTTCTCCCCTTCCGAGGCCGCCAGCTTCCGTTTCGTTTCTGCGATTTGCGTGGTTAAATTCGTGATGGCGGTGCCCAGATCAAGGGCCTGCTTGTCGAGGGCCTGGTTCTGCGCCTCCAAATCGGCGATCTTGGCGTCGCGCTTGGCGGTTTCTGCCTGGCTGGCTTTCAACGAGGCTTCCGTCTTGGCGAGGTCCGCCGATGTGAGGGTAAGGTTGGATGTAACTTTGGTGAAACTATTGGACAATTCCTCGTAGGCTTGCTTCTGCCGGGTCCGGTCGCTTTCCAGCTCGGCGTTAACTTGCCGTTGTTTTTCCAGCTTTTCGTTTGTCTGGACCAGGTTGTTCGACAAATCGCCGTTCGTTTCAGCGTCTTGCTGCTGCTGCTTCGCGGCTTGCTTCTTAGTCGCTACGAGCACGATACCGAGACCTAGAGCGATCAGAACCAGAACGATTACCCCAATTCGGTTTTTCATAATACCCGAGATAATGCCGGTTCCCACCCGAGTTGGCAAGCCTCCATCTGCTCCTTGATTAAAGCGCCGAAGCTCCTACATTGTCCGCATGAAGTTGCCACGCGAAGTCCCGCTGATGACGCTGCCCAACGCCACGCTCTTCCCGCAGGCGCTGCTGCCCCTGTACATTTTCGAGCCGCGTTACCGCCAGATGGTGGCCGACGCGCTGCACACTCACCGGATGTTTCTGGTGGCGATGCAAAAGCCCGGCAGCACGCGGGAGATACCGGCGCCGGTGGCCGGGCTCGGGTTGATCCGGGTTGCGGTCGGGCATCGGGACGGCACCTCACATTTGATACTGCAGGGCTTGGCGCGCGTCGAGTTGGAGCAAACGGTTCGTTACCGACCCTATCGTGTCCAGCGCATTCGCCACTTGCAGACCCCTCCGTGCAACAACGTCATGGTGGACGCCCTGGTTGTCAGAGTGCGCGAGTTGCTCGAAGAGCGAGTTCAACTCGGCTTGCCTTTTCCATTCCCGGTCATGGCGACCGACAAGGCAGACAATATCTCGGATGCCCCCTCCGTTTCGCCAATGGAGATTATGCATTACTTGGACTCGATCACTGACCCCGAACAGGCCGCAGACCTGGTTTCTTGTGCGGTCCTGCCCAGTGCCGACCAGCGACAGTCGATTCTCGAAACCGTGCATGTGGAGGCCCGTCTGCAACGGCTGATATATTTTTTGCTGGCCGAAATTCGTGCCAAACGCAAAGGTACTCCACCATGAATAATGATCCGCATATTTCCGCGCATAACGCAGCCGTCGTCAGTCAGGACGAGATTATGTCCGCACTCTTCGCCCAGATGGTGATGCAGCAATCCAGCCTGGCCATGATGCTGTTGGGCAAGACGCCGCATCCGGAGAGCGGAGAGACGATACGAGATATTGAAGGCGCCAGGCTCTTTATCGACCAGTTGGAGATGATCGAGATGAAGACCAAAGGCAATCTCAGCAAAGAGGAGGCCGCTCTGCTCAAGCAAAGCCTCATGGCGTTGCGCATGGCGTTTGTCGAAGCCGTGGACGATTCGCCGCCAAAGCCGGAAAATCCGCCGCTCCACGCCGCACCGCCCGCGGCTGCCGTTCCATCCGGCGGGCCGAATCCGGCGGGTTCAACCCCCTCCGCTCCTTCAATCGAGGAAGATCACCGCACGAAATTCTCCAAGAAGTATTGAGCCACAGCGCGGACATTCTTGGTCCAATGCCACAAGCTTTTGATACGCCTCATCCCGGAGGGATGAGAAGAGTCGAATCCTCATCTGATTCTACTTAGCACATAACAGTTAGGGTCGCTGGCTCAGGCTGACGTTCTGAGGTGCTGCATCGAGTCCACAGGCGCTTACCACATGCCCGTTCTGCGTGCTTGGCAGGCGATTCCGTGCGTTGTAAACCCTCTTTTGGCAAACCCCGCCGCAAGACTGACGTGCTGGACGCCCGCATGCTGGCGCACCACAGCATCACTGGGATTTGGAAGCCGAGTTTTATTCCAACTGAAAGTGCCCAGGTGCTGCGTGTGCTCTGGGCTGCTCGCGG
>Ga0194053_10001361_pt1 | contig 15669 bp, 14 predicted proteins | sample SepL228m_MetaG_FD_161684 | JGI IMG/M metagenome (GOLD analysis project Ga0194053, IMG submission 161684) | Anoxic zone freshwater microbial communities from boreal shield lake in IISD Experimental Lakes Area, Ontario, Canada - Sep2016-L227-8m | ecosystem: Environmental > Aquatic > Freshwater >... | reverse complement strand
ACACGGGCTCGAAGCACCAAGGCAACGTCGGTGAAGCTGCGCGAGATACGCAACTCAATTTTACCAAATAGCTACTTCAGTTTCATAGAAGGTCACAAAAGCTAACCTTTATCCGTGCTGTACCCGGTCGTCTCCGGTACCTGCTTGCTCTATTGGATTAGCGGTGATTCCGGGAAGCAAACCGCTGTCCGGGTCGCCGGGAATACGATACGGGTCAACCGGAAAACGAAACTGGTGGGTCGGTGATATTTGAAAGCCGTTCACTGTTTCGTTATAAAACGAGTTATCTTCACGGCCAACGTAGTAAGTAACACCGGCTTTCCTGAATAAATCGCCTTCATAAGTCGCGTCGATGAAAACTTTCGCTTCAATTCGTTTGTTATTTTCAAAAGTTATCGCGGTAATTTTGTTATCAATTTTAATTACTTCATCCAGCCGATGTTCGAAATATACCGTCACTCCAGCTTCGTCTAACATGGCGCGGAAGGTATTTTCTGCTGCTGATGGGCTAAAACCGCTCCAACTGCCCAGACGATTGAAAAATTCTGCCGCTATACCGCCAATTGAATCTTTGTTGCCAAGGTCAACCTCGGTAAGCCCGCCGGATGTCATGCCCCCCACATGGCGTCTAAATACTGCTAAAGCCACGGTCTTGCCCATTCGGCTTGCCTGTATCGCCGCGCTTACCCCCGCCGGGGTGCCGCCATATACGCAAATGTCAAATGTTACAGTTTGCGGCAAGCCTTGCTGCGGCAATTCATAGTAATATTTCAAACCGGGGTTGGCGGACATCTCATTTTTCACTTTTCCTGCCTCCGAAAAGCGCTATTTCGAATATTTTAAAGAAACAATCGACATCGGTAAAACCAATTTCCCGCAGCCAATCGCATTGCAACTCTACCGGAGCAAGAATATTTTCGCTTTTGTCGGGACGATTGTAAAATGTATTTTCAATCTCCTGGCGGCTGGTTTCCGATTTTAAATTTTTATGAAATTTATAGAGATTATCGACGAATAGGTCGTCAAACAGTTTTTCTCCTGCCGGTGTTGCCGATTTTACATGTTCCATGTTCAAAAATAACCCACCGGGGTTTAACTGTTGATATATTTCCGCGTAAAGAGCCTGTTTGCGGGTATTCGGCAGGTGGTGAATGGCAAAACCGGAAATAACGATATCGAATTTTTCACCATTTACAACATCTATCCACACTGGTGATGAAAAATCCGCCTGTTTTACTGTTGCCCGCGATGAATCAACAATTTTACTTCGTGCTGCCGCCAGCATCGGTTCAGAAAAATCGAGGAAAAAAGCGTGAGCTTCCGGGTATATTTCCATTAAAAGCCGTCCCAATATCCCGTCGCCACACCCGATATCCAGAATTCTATTTGCATTCGGTGTCCAATGCTCAACTATTTTAGTGATGGTAGTCATCTGCAAATCAGCACCGGGAATTGCCCCGCGAACGCCATTCAAAAAAGATGCCGCTAACTCTGCTGTCTGCCATTTGCTGGTTTGTTTAGTCATATTGGGTTCCTTTACTATAAACTCTGTGAAACTCTGCGTCATACTCTGCGTTCTCTGCGGTAAAATGACATGTATCATCAGCATGAAAGTTTTAATTTAACCGCAGAGCAACAGAGATGCTTAATTTGGGACTTTCGCTTAAGATCACTTCAACAAACTCAATAACCGGTCGCTGAACTTGTCAAATTGATCATTTTTTAAGTGATTTTCTCTTTTAAAAGCGAAAAACTTGTTAATATTAATCCTGTAAATCCTGTCTAAAAATTCTTTATTCTTCGCACCATTCAAAAAATTTCTTTCCGACCCGGTCATTTCGAACCAATTCTTTGGCGGCAAGGGTGCTCATCAGGGATTCTTTTGGGGTGATGTGGGCACGTCCCAGGTCAAGGCGGTCGGCGTCCCAACAGCACCCGATGGTTAAGTCATCGGTCACTTCGCCGTCGGTATGGTGGCGGCAGGCGTAAAGCAATTGCTCCATCTCCGGGTCGGTGACGGTGAAATATATGCTGCGCAGCGACTCTGCCAGTTTGGCGCCACGAATGCCGTGGTCAAAATCGATGCTGTCTGTTTCCCGGCAACTGTCATGAAACAGCGCGAACAGGCGCACCACGGTGATATTTACACCAGATTTCCCGGCGAGATAGATGCCGTATTGTTCCACGCGTTCCCAATGGTCGGGACCGTGGATAGTATGTATTCCCAACCGGAAATTCTCTGTCAAATGGCGATGAAGTTTATCATAATCGACTTCCATACTGCTATTTTCCATAATAACCGGTATCACTCCTTTATTTAATTTTTTTACATCGTTATGATTAACGTATCGTCAACGTGACGTTGACGCCACGTTTAACTTTCGGGGACAGCAAAAATCTGGGTTGCCGTTTAATTTTTTACCGGGATTAAACTTACCGGATTTAATTCTGTACTGAGCTTGCCGAAGTGCCAGTCCCCTTGCGCAGCCAATATTTTTCATATTACCAGTTCATAAATTTGTTACAAGACAGCTCATTGACAAAAGTATTACATGATGGGTAAATTTGGCGCAGATACCCAAAGGAGCAAAGTATGGCTTTGACATTCAGCAAAGGCGACATGATTGTATTTGATGGCGACAGTCTGACTAACCGCCGCAGTGCCGGCAACCCGGATACCTGGCCGTTTTTGCGGTTGATGAATTGGGATAAGCCATGGACTGATACGATGAGCGAGATGCTGTTTTGCTGGCGTCCTGACTTGCAACTTTCATTTTTCAATGCCGCGTCGGGCGGTTCTACCTGTCATGGCATGGCGGAACGTTTTGACGCTAATGTGCTGGCGAGAAAGCCGAATTGGGTTATCGCCTCGGTTGCGGGTAATGATATGCGTCTCGGTATACCGCTGGAAGAATACCGCGCGGTAATGACAAATTACGCGCATCAGTTGAGAGCAGCGAATTGCCAGGTGCTGTTTTTTGCCATCAGCGAATGCGGTCCGGATTATCCGAACGCCGAAAAATTTCCCGGTCGGCGCGCCTATTATAATATTCTTCACGATATCGCCGACAATACTGAGGGCGTCCATTACATTGATATCGGCCCGAATGTAGCAAAAAAGGCGACTTTGATGAAAGAATTGCACGAACTCCACACCATTTACAGCGATGGCGGGCATTACAACGCCGTTGGCAACATGATTATCGCCGGGGAAATAATGCAGGCGTTCGGGTTTGTGAATGGTGGTTAGTAATTGTTATTAACATGGATGGGCAGGATAGGCAGGATGAAATTTAATCCTGTTAATCTTGTTAATCATGTCAAAAATAATGCATTAATTAATTTACCACTCGCCAATCAGGAGATTGGCGTTCCCGGGATGATTGCATCACGGTTGCCTCATCAGCAATTGCGGGTAAAAGTTTATCATAATGATGATTATTGCTGCTATCGTCAGTATTGTCCACAAGATGATGCGTCCGGTTAGCAGCGTCGTCGTTTTTTCTGTTGAATTCTCGTCTGGTTCATCAGATGGTTCATCATATTGTTCATTATCTTCTATCAAGGTTGATTTGTATTGGGCTTCTACAATTAATATCGCCCGGTCAAAATCTTTGTCCAATACCACAACCCTATACCGATCTGGCTCAATATGACGGATAATATTATTCAGCAGCGGGTCTGATACATACCTGACCTGTGCTAAAATCTCTGCTTCCGCAAGCATTTCGACATACATATTAGCCTCAGCTTCATAGCAAGTTTCAAAAACCGGTGTTTCTTTATAATCTGACATTATTTTCCTGCCTGTTACTTTTCTGCTATCATAGATATTAAATCAGCAGTTCGTATGACAAATATAGTTTTACTTTCAATTCTAATTAATCCATCTTTTACAAAAACTTCAGGAATGAAATTATAACTATATTCTCCATTAGGTTCTGCTGAAAAAACTTTTGTGACTTTTTTACCACAATTCATATAGCATACTGTAATTTTTTGATGAAAAGAAAGAACTACTGTTCGTTGACTGATTGTGAAATAGTTTTACTTACCTTATAAATGCTCCCCTTCAAACAGTGCTGTTTCCAGCGTTTCCAGTTGCAAAGTTTGATGAGTGATGTCGAAACGCTGTTGAATTTCTTCACGGATGGTTTCAAGGGTTTGGGGGGTGAAATCTTCCACGTCTACCGTGATATGGCAGCTAAGAGCATACATTCCGCTGGTGATAGTCCAGACGTGAAGGTCGTGGACTTGCTTCACCATGGGAAGTTTTAACAGTGATGAGCGGATTTCGTCGAGAGAGATGTGGGTGGGAGTCGCTTCCAGTAAGACATCTACCGTTTCACGGATAACACCGACGGCGCTGATAATTATCAGTATTGCGATTATTATGGCGAGGATGGGGTCGGCAAGGTACCATTTGAAAGCGAGTATCAAGACGCCGGCGATTACTGCGCCGACGGAACCCAGCAGGTCGCCGATGACATGGTAAAAGGCGGCGCGAACATTTACCGAATGTTTGTGCCCGGCGTGGAGCCATAACGCACTGATGATATTAACCACCAGGCCGCCAGTGGCAACTATCAGCATGCCGAATCCCTTTACCAGAGGCGGGTGTCCGATGCGTCCGGCTGCCTCGATAATTATCCATACTGACAGCGCAAACAGGGTGATGCCGTTTATCAGCGCGGCGATTATTTCCAGCCGATGATAGCCATAGCTTTTTTGCGGGGTGGCAGCCCGAGTGGCAAACCATATCGCCATCAATGCCAATATCAGCGACGCGACATCGGTGAGCATGTGACCGGCGTCGGAAAGCAACGCGACGCTATTAGTAAGCAGGCCGCCTATAATCTCTACCACCATATACCCGACGGTAATCAGTATGACTTTCCACAACCGCCGACGATTGGCGGTATTTTCATTTGTCGGCTTATGATGGCTATGGCTGCATTGATGTCCTGTCATATCTGTTGTTTACCCGTTATTGCTTCCGTTTATTCCCTTTCTTTTGCGGTAATAATCGCAGCGGCTGGTTGTCGGTCTCGCCTTCTTCCATTCTTTCCATTACTTCTTTAATCATCTTCAGCATATCTTCTTCAGATTCAAATCCTGTTTCAGTCAAACTTTTACCATGCGGTAAAATATCTTCGTCATCTAAGAAGTCTTCGTCAAAGTCAAACAGGGTGTCGTCGTTATTGATACGCAAATCATTTAATTTTTCAACGATTTCATCCTGGTAAAGCAGGCTAAGGAACAGCGTATCTGGTACAAAATCATCTCTATTTATAGACCAGTCAAATTGGAAGTCAGTTAATGTTTTCGCGCTGATGGTAACTGTTTTGTGTCTTATATCATATTTAAAATCGATAGGATTGTAGTTGATAGTCATCATATTTGGTTCATTCTCTGAGTAGATTACAAAATCACCGCCGGTTCTTATATCCATCATGGCGGCGCCTTCTTCGCGTTCATAGTTAAGTATCGCGGCAGACCCAATATATTTCCCTTTTAATCCCATCGGTGCAACGCCGTTATCAGGTGCTGTAAAATATATTAATTCGTAGGCCATTGGTTTTAGTGAGAAAACCATTTCTCCGGATTCTGGCAATCTATCGACGCTGTTTTTGCCATATTTCATATATATGATTTCATCCCGCATGTCTACCGGTAAATAATCTGAAATGTTGATAATTTCACTAATGGGTACATCGTTGACATTAACATTGAATATTCCAAAAACGACGCCATACTTGGTTTTGTTTTTTATTACCAGCAGCTTTTCTTCGTGCATACAGTCGATGAATATGCGGTCGCTTAATGGCAGCGCGACATCATCGGGAGATAATATTTCCCCATCATCTGCAATCAGCCGTTTGACTATTTTCGCGTTTATTTCCTCTGGTTTGTCGCATATATAAACTGGACCACCACTGATGGCGCGGGCGGCAGCATGAAAATCGCCTTCCGGCATGCCGCTTTTAAACATATCCCAGTCCGGTATGGCAAACATCGAGGTAAATACCGCGTTCATGGCATTGGCAAAAACATGGCTTTGCTGCACATCAGCCGGTTTGCCGGGGAAATAATCGTCTGAATTGCGTATGACATTGGTGGTAAGCATATTAGCCATCACATCATTGCCATGCGACATGCAGTGGATTACATTATTATTGAAAAACAGTCCAGCTGCCGCCTGCATGGCTTCCTGGTACCTGCGCATAGCCATGGTTCTGTTGCATATTCCTTCAGCATACATTTCAATGGCAGATTGTCCGTCTACTTTCACCATGGAGACACCCAGGGATTTCAGGTGGCGATACCAGTCTAAATAAAAGCGCGAGATATCGTTGGGAAAGATGAATTGCAGCGGAATTGCCTTGTCTTTATCTCCTTCCCAGGGACGAATAAGATTTTTGGTTTTTATCAATGAATAATTATCAGCCAGTTTGCCGTCAGGCTTTAAACCACCCCAATACCCGTTCAATGCGTGCCATACACCGATGTCTATACCTTCATTGTGTAAAAAAGTTATCAACGGCTTGAAATCTTTATCAAATTTATCAGTATTTGGACTGAAGGAGTTCAGGTAGTCGCTATCTACATCCAGCCATCCATCGTCAATAATTATATAACCGGGCCGGATCTCTTTCTTTTCCATTAATGCTACACCGGTGAGAATTTTTTTCTGGTCAACTTCCTTGTAATAGGCATCCCAGGTGCACCAGCCCAATTTTTTTACAAATTCAGGAGTGGTTTTCTCTATTCTTGGTCGGAATGAATCATTAGTTTTTGAACAGATTAGATTTCCCAGCTTATTAAGGTATGTAATTATATCGAATCCACCGTCTATGAATACTGCGGGAGTGATAGTGGTATTTTCAGTGCAATTCACCGGAATATATCTGCTTTGCGTGAAACATATTTCGTTTTCTGTGTCTCCGCCTTGCAGTGTAAATGTGTATTCATCATAAGATAGGGGAACCACCGCAATTTGTTCGCCTTGTTTGCTGGTTTCTATAATTAATAATTGCGTTTCTTTAGGCACATCAGATAATTTAGTGCCAAATGAAGGTTTCATCCAATAAATATTAAAACGGCTAATCGCCACCCAGCGTATTGCATTTGTTATTTTGGCGGTTAATGGCGCATTGTTGATTACTTCTTTTCCGGTAGTGCTGTAAGTTAATGATCGTAAATGATTTTCTTCATCATAAATTTCATTTACAGATGCGTTATTGCCAGGTACAACTTTAAATACATTTCGCATATCAGTTTCCCTTATTGAATATTTTTTTATTACTCATTATTTCTCCAAATTTCATGATATTACCTGCAAAAAAAATAGCCCGGTTGAAAACAACCGGGCCTGGCTTATGCTTTATTATGCAGCGGCTCCATTTGTTTTTGGAGTTGCTTCTGTTTTTTGTTTTGCGCCTCTGCCGGGTTTATCTCCCTTGGCAGGCTTGTCAGTTTTTGGCTTGATAATTTTGCCGTCAAAGTCGCGCAGGTTGTAAAACTTGTCATTAACGGTTAATTCGCGTGCCAATACAAATGTTTTTTCGCCGCGAACGACTTTCCATCCGGTTGCTTTCAGAGTGTCGCCTTCTTTTACAACGATGCCCAATGCGTCAACAACTTTTTTCGGTGCAATCAACACGATGGTCTTGTCGTCAACAGCAAAACGGGTGAAGCTGGGTTCGTTGGCAGGTACGCCTTCCGGCAGCTTTGCGGGTCCGGCAACGGTTACAATGTCAGCCTTTGCCAGTTCATCTTTGGTTAATTCTTTGAACTTCGCCAATTGCTCTGCTTCCCATACTGATACGCCTTTGTCATCGCGCAAGGTGTAAACCTTTGTGTCAACGGTGATGGTTTTTGCAATTACAACAGTGGCTTTTGTTGTGACCTTTTCCCAACCGGCGACTTCAGCGGTGGCACCGTCAGCCAATTTCAGTCCGATGGTCTTTTCAATGTATTCCTTCGGGCCAGCCATTACGGTGGTGGTTGCGTCGCCAATCAACTGGAATTCCAGGTTTTTGGCAAGGCGGGGATTCTTAGCCGGGTCAACAACTACCAGCTTGACTGTTCCCTTTACGGTGACAGCTTTCAGTTTTGATACATCAAGCGGTTTCGGTGCCGGTTTTACTGGTTTAGCAGGTTTTTCAGCAGGTGCTGTGGTCGGTGCGGCTGTTGTAGTTGCCGGTGTAGTTGGTGCAGCACCAGCGGCGGTATCGCTAAATGCGCTGACTGTCAGCAGTCCCATGACTGCTATAACTGATAAAAACTTAACAAATTTCATTGTTTTCTCCTTTTTTCTTGTGTTTCCACTGTGTTGTGTTTTCACATAAATGATACGTATTTTCCTTATTAGTGGTTGCAAAATGAAAAAAGGTTCCATGAATTTGAGATTTTTTTATTTTTTTTATACTAAAGCTGGCAAATTCACTTCGTTAGTAAAATTAACATAATTTTCAATTGAATCCAAGGGATTTATATTATTGCGGCGCTGATCATAGCAGATACAACTTCCTGGCAGCGCTTTGCAGCGGTGCTTCACTTCGGCGGCTCTTTGAGTTAATGATTGGGGCGTTGAAAAGGGGCCATTATCAGCGGTAACAACCGCAATTGACAATGAACATAAAGGCTGTTGTACAACTTCCCCTTTGCGATTTATTGACTCTATCGATCCGCGTTCGCGCGCGTCATGATCATAATAAATTGGTATATTAGCATCAAAAGTCAAGAGCACTTTTTCCAGTATTGTATTTGGAAGCGGATAATCTGAAATAATTACAAAATCATCGCCGCCAATATGCCCGATAAATGCAGGCGTTTCTGACTGAGGACCGAATAAATCTTGTAATATGGTTGCCAATGACTGAATAACTGCATCACCCCGGGTAAATCCATAAGCGTCATTAAAGGTTTTAAAATGATCAAGATCGCAATAGCAAAGGTTAAATGGTAAGCCGGTTGCCAATACCCTTGCTAATTCGGAATGAATAATCGGGTTGCCCGGCAATCCGGTGAGTGGATTTGCAGTGTGTGCTCGCGCCAGACTTTGGGTGGTCATGTGAGAAAGTAAATCTTTTAAAGTTACCATTCCAAGATAACGTCCCTGATCGGTAACTATCATATGTTCATATGTGCGTGATTCTGGCAGTGCCAACGCTTTTAAAGCGGCAGTTTCCACGCTAATATCCTGCTCAAGAATTAATGGCTCAGATTCCATAACAGATGTAACATTTCTGTGTGAATACAGGCTATATCCATAAGGTGTTGCGAGACGTGCGAAAAGTGAATCCCGCATGATGAGTCCAATGGGATAACCATCTTGTATAATTGGTTTACCAGCAAAAGTATCATTGACATGCCATTCAGAACAAAGGTCTTTTACTGCTATTTCGGGCAACAGATAAGGTACTGTTCGGCATACTGCACCAAGTCTAATACCAGGGTTTAAAAGCATTCCACAACGTCCTTTAGCTGAAAGTCTTTCACTCATTGCTGTATCTAAAGGTAATGTTTCCGCATTAGGGTATGCCAGTAAATATCCCTGGCCATAATGTATGCCAAGTGAAGAGACACAGTTTAGGTCATCCTCGTTTTCCAATCCTTCAGCAATTATCCCCATTCCCATGCCAGTAGCAAAAGATGCCAGGGAACGAACTAAATGCTGGCGCAACGGGTCATGAGCGATACCTTTAATCAGACCGATATCAAGTTTTAAGTAATGCGGGTTTACCTTGCTGATAAGCGACAACCCGGCATAGCCGTCACCAACATCATCAATGGCCAGCTTAAACCCCTGATGTCGATAATGATCAAGCAAGTTGCGAAAGGCAGTATGGTTAGTTACTGCTACTTGTTCAGTTATTTCAAATACTAATTGTTCTGAAGTTAAAGACACTTCTGATAATTGTTGTGTAGTAATACCATCATAAAATCGCGAATCCTGAACAATAGTTGGACTCATATTTAGAAAAAGCAGCGTTTTCGGATCTTGAGCAGCAAATCGAGTGATGGCAAGTTGAAGGCACTCATATTCAACTTCCCATGTCATGTCAAGTTGTGAAGCGGCTGAAAATAGAGCTAATGGCGATTCGAAAGGACTGCCCACTGGACCGCGAGAGAGTGCTTCATATCCGAAGACTTCGCCTGATGTTAAATGAACAATTGGTTGGAATACTGTACGGATAGCCTTTGTACTCAAAATTTCATGTAACATTGTGACGAGTTCAGTATTTTCAATTAACATTTTTAGCTTCCTTGAAATATTTTCACTTTTTCATCAATGCTGAAAAGTGATATCTCTTTATTTTGTTGATATTTTTAATATACTACCAATAAATTAGGTTTGTGTTTCGTTATAATTAAGAAAAAATAATTGTATATAGTTTTTATGTTATTTATACAATTCAAGTTGCATTTTTCAATTATTATTATCAATTTCATGACTGGCTGATCCGAAAGGGTTAAAGTTGTAATGGCGCTGGTCAAAACAAATGCAGCTTCCCGGCACTGCCTTACAACGGTGTTTTACTTCTGCAGCTCGCTGAGTAAGGGATTGCGGTGTAGCAAAAGGACCATTCTCAAAAGCAACAACAGCAATCGAAAGAGAGCATAAAGGTAAACTAATCTTTTCTCCCTGACGATTGATTGCTTCTATTGACCCGCGTTCCCGTGCATCCTGGTCATAATATATTGGAATATTGGTATCAAATGTTTTCAAAACTTTTTCAAGCACTTCTACCGGCATAGGATTATCACTGAGTATAATGAAATCATCTCCTCCAATATGTCCGACAAATGCGGGCGTATCAGATTGTGGACCAAAAGTTTCCTGGAGTATGTTTGACAAAGATTGAATAACAGCATCACCCCTGGTAAATCCATACGCATCATTAAAAGCCTTAAAATTATCAAGGTCGCAGTAACACAGATTAAATGGCAATCTGGTAGCCAAAACACGTGTTAATTCAGATTGAATTACTGGATTTCCCGGCAGACCAGTGAGAGGATTTGCAGTGTGTGCACGGGCTAAACTTTGTGCGGTAAGATGAGATAGTAAATCTTTTAAAGTTACTAAACCATAATAACGACCACGGTCTGTAACTATTATATTTTCATAAGTTCTCGATTCCGGTCTGGCTAATGCTTTTACAGCAGCAATTTCTACACTAACATCTTGTTCGATGATAAGCGGATCGGGTTCCATTATGGATTTTACATTTTTTCTCGAATATAGACTATATCCATAAGGAGTTGCAAGCCTTGAAAAAAGTGAGTCTCGCATTATGAGTCCCAAAGGAACACCTTTATCTATTACAGGTTTGCAGGTATCATAATCTTTAGAATGCCATTCTGTGCTGAGTTCTTTAACAGTCATATCGGGGGATATCGGTGGTATGGTTCTACACACTGAGCCAACTCGTATACCGGATGTTAATGAAATGTTTCCCTTTGCCTTAACAGAAAGCCATTCCTGGATTTTTTCATCTAAATGTGCCAGTTTCGGAACTGGGTATCCCAGCAAATATCCCTGGCCATAACTTACTCCAAGTGAACAAACACAGTTTAAATCATCTTCATTTTCTAAACCTTCAGCTACCAAACCCATTCCCATTCCAGTGGTAAAAGATGCAATTGAGCGAACCAAATGCTGACGCAATGGATCGTGTGCGATATCTTTAATCAATCCCTTATCAATTTTAAGATAGTGAGGATTTATTTTACTGATAAGTGATAATCCGGCATATCCGTCACCGACATCATCTACTGCAAATTTAAAATCCAGATGCCGGTAAAAATCAAGCAACTCACGAAATGCTTTCGGGTTTGTTATTTCTACTTGTTCAGTTATTTCAAATATAATATTTTCTGGAGTAAGACCTTTTAATGCTAACTCATACACATTTATAGCTTCGTAAAAACGATTGTCCTGGATAATAAATGGACTTATATTTAGAAAAAGATGTGTCTTTTTATGATTTTGTTCAGCAAAACGGTTTATAGCGAGTTTCAGACATTCAAATTCTATTTCCCAAGTCATATTAATTTTTGCTGCTGCCGCAAAAAGTGACATAGGGGGTTCAAGAAAAGTGTTGGCAGGTCCGCGTGATAATGCTTCATATCCAAATATTTCACCAGTTGTTAAAAGAACAATCGGTTGAAATACAGTTCGGATATCATTCGTATTAATGAGACTGCTAAGAATGGCGGATAACGTTTCATCATCAACAGCTTCATCGGGAATAGTTGTAAAGATATCACTCAATCGATTTACCTACTGTTGTTATATTCCATATCATGTGTAAACATCATGTTAATATAATATTAATATTCGGTTAGTATACTTTCTTAGTTAAGTGCACATTTAACTTTAATTGCCAATTCATCTGAAGAAAAAGGCTTTTGTAAAAAATGTGTATCTTCTGCTGTTATCCCATGATGAGAAACTATATTAGCGTTATACCCGGACATGAAAATGCTTTTCATGTCTGGATACAGTTTATGCAGATTCTTATACATTTCACAACCATTCATTTCAGGCATTTCTACATCACTAATCAACAAATGAATCTCACCATCATATTCGCATGCAATGCGAATTGCCAATCCTGGAGTATTAGCACCAAGTACCGTAAAGCCTTTTTTTTCAAGCAAGATTTTTAATGTCGTCAAAATTGCTTTTTCATCTTCTACCAATAAAATGGTTTTTTTACTCAGTAAGTATGGCACTTCCTTTAATAGATATTGATTCTCATGATATCTGAAAGATTCATAGTCCATTGACAAATCAAGTCCAGTTCCTTTATCCGCACCTGCAGCAGTAGAAAATGATTCAAGAAGTTTTTCTGATGACATCATATTTATGCCATCTGGTAACTGAGGGTAGCTGCTTTTATTGTTTAACATCTTTACCTTCCCCTTATAAAATTCTTACATTTTTCATGATGCTGAAAACGATATTTCTTTATTAAGTACCTTAATATACCGCCACTAAATTAAGTTAATGTTTCATTATTATTAAGAAAAAAATAATCACAAATATTTTTAATATTTGTGATTTGATAATTTATTATGAACGATTTTGAAAAGGGATGGAGAGTATTTGTTATTCAGTGTAAATTTTAGAAAAACCTGTTAATTTTTTTGAAATGATATTATTTTTAACCATGCAATATCCGTTATTAATTGTAAACAATTCCATAGCCCACGGCAATCGCTGTGGGACCATTTTACATTAAAATGTTTACACCCTGTAAGGGCATAATTCCTTAATAACATTAGGAAGCAAAGTCATATCAATTTAATAAATATGCTATAATATAACAATCAGGATAAATAAAATGAATATGCGCAAACTATTCCGTATAATTTTTATAGCGACAGTATCATTTGAAATTATTTGCCTTATAGGTAAACTGCTTTTCGATGTTGAGTTTTTATATGACAATGTGATTTTCTATTCTATTATATACCTCATTAATTTCAAGTTTTGCTGTTATTCCAAAGAAACGAGTTATGATATTGATTTGAGATAATTGTTATCTCAAATTTTAACCACTTGCCAATCAGGAGATTGCCGTTCCCCGGGATAGCCGGGCTGCGACGCCTACAGCGCGGTGCTGGCAGCAGAAATGAAATCCCACAACGTCGACCTGGTGGTAATGGCGGGTTTCATGCGCGTAGTAACTGCCCCGCTGATAAACGCGTTCCCCAACCGCATCATGAACATCCACCCCGCGCTGATCCCCGCCTTCTGCGGTGCGGGGATGTTGGGGATAGAGGGTAGACGGGTTGTGGTGAAAGGGTAAAATAAAAAAAGATACAACTGTTAATAATAACAGTCACCGTTTGGAACTGGGCGGGAGCCCGGCTCACTCGGTAGCATACCTTATTATAAACAGATTAAGAAGATATTCACCGCGAAGGAACGCAAAGACCGCAAAAGAAGATTTTATAAATTACTCTTTGTGTTCCTTGTGTTCTTTCGCGGTGAATAATGTTGGATTGTGGGTGAAATCCACATTAGACATAATAACAATAAAAACTATCAATAATTAGCTGGTATCGCCGGGCTCCCACCCAGTTCCAAACGGTGACTATACATAAAAAATATCATCTTTCTACTAACAAATTCAAAAATCTGTGTATAATAAATAAAAACTCACAAAGGATATCATCATGACAAAGCTATACATATTAAAAGTCGAATCCGCTAATGGCAATTCTATTTATCCGGTGGTGCTGGAAGATGAGCGGGATGTTGTTTTGTTTGATTGCGGGTATCCCGGGTATTTGCCGAATGTGAAGGCGGCGGCGGAAAAAGCGAGGGTTGATCTCGCCGGGTTGACCCGGATTGTCATTACCCATCATGATTTTGACCATATTGGAGCACTGGCGGAGTTTAAGGCGGCGTACCCCCAGGTGAAAGTTTACGCTTCTGAAGAACAGGCACCGTATATTGCTGGCGAAAAGAAGTCGCTGCGGCTGCAGCAGTTTGAGGCGAAATATGATTCGCTGCCGGATGAACAAAAGGAAGGCTCGCGGCGAGTGCAGGCGATGTTCGCGTCGGTCAAACCGGTCGAGGTGGATGTGGTTGTAAACGCAAACGAAGTGCTCCATTTTTGCGGGGGGATAAAGATAATACCCACCCCCGGCCACATGCCCGGTCATATCTCCCCGTACCTGCAGGAATTCAAAACGCTGGTATCTGGTGACGCGCTGACCGCAAGAGATGGCATATTGGGATCACCCAACATCGATTATACCTTGGACATAGCAGCCGCAATGAAATCCGTGCAGTCGCTACTGAATTACGACATCGAAAAGATTGTGTGCTACCACGGCGGCGTTTGTGTGGGAGATATCAAGGCGGCGCTGACGAGGGTAATTAATAATTAAAAATGAATAATTAAAAATTATTTTTCAGTATCAGGCAATAAATTCTGTCACCGTATGGAAATGGGTGAAGCCCGGCTAATCCGGCAGAAATGCTGGCTAATCAGCTATAATTAAACCTTCGAAAACCTGCTGAGCATTTATCCCCAATTCTTTAACTTTATTATCTTTATCTACAGCTAACCAGCCAGATATGCCAGTTGTTGTTTCCAGAAGACACCATCCTTTGTCATTAGCACCGATAATATCTACTTTTTCACCAATTTTTAACTTTACGATCACTTTTTTACTTTTCGTGGATTCATATAAATTAATTGATTTTAAAACTGTTACTGGTTTATGCGGATTAAATTGATTTTCCAAATAGTATGATTTATCTACATGTTCAAACAAATGTTTAGGAGTTAATCTATATTCATCTTTAAATTCCCATGTTTGAAGTATATTACATCTGGTGGTTCCATACACTGTTCCTTTTCCATTCAGGCATTTATATGTTCCACATAGACCTTCTATTTTGCCCATTTTAATTATTTTTTGCCCATTGTAATAATAGAATGAAGTATGCCAATAGTCGCTATCCCCATATTCCTGAATGGCTATTTCCTTTACGGTATCATATTCATTAATATCAATGATATATAATAATCGTTGCACTCCACCTTCTTTTTCTTTCATAGTAAGACCATTAATAGTTAAAGTGTAAGTATCCATGCTGTCAGGTTTGCCTTTTTCAACCGTATATTTAATATTATCCAT
>Ga0194053_10001360_pt1 | contig 15688 bp, 19 predicted proteins | sample SepL228m_MetaG_FD_161684 | JGI IMG/M metagenome (GOLD analysis project Ga0194053, IMG submission 161684) | Anoxic zone freshwater microbial communities from boreal shield lake in IISD Experimental Lakes Area, Ontario, Canada - Sep2016-L227-8m | ecosystem: Environmental > Aquatic > Freshwater >... | reverse complement strand
AAAATAAGTATTCAAAATTTTTTGTACCGCCGGATTTTCTGGAAATGCCTTCCGTGGCAATTGAAATGTCTGAAAAAGGCGTCCGGTACTTGTCGGTAAAGAAAACAGATAAGGGTCTGTTGCCAGCCAAGACGGGTTTCATTCCGGTTTCTAAAGGGGTTATCCGTTTCGGTGAGGTTGTCAAAAAAAATGAGATAGTAAAAATCTTGGACAAGATAAAAAAAACCACCGGCACGACTTTTGCCCGGGTTTCATTGCCGGAAGAAAAGACCTATATATTCAAGGTTCGTATCCCTAAGGTGGAAGAAAAGGAGATACGGCAGGTTTTGGAATTCAAGATCGAGGAAAATGTCCCACTTTCGGCGGCTGAGGCGATCTTTGATTACGAGATCATTTCTCACCAGAAAAAGAGCAGCCATATGGATCTTATTGTCTCTGCCGTCTCAAGCAAGACGATCGATGAAATATCAGCCGTCTTGGCTGATGCTGGTTTGCAACCGGTCTGTTTCGGTCTGGATTCCAAAAATACCGCCCGGTCGGTCGTGAAAGAAAATAACGAGCAGACTTTGGTTGTAGCGGACATAAAAGACAACCAGATTGTCTTGTCGCTGGTACTTGATGGATTAGTTTGGCAAACCTCGACTGTAAATTTTGGCGCTTCGACTTTTACCGATGCCTTGAAAAAATATTATGATATTTCCTTGGAAGAGGCAGAAAAGCTGAAGCAAGACCGGTTATATACCGACAGCAAGGAAAGCATGGAGATTTTTTCTTATCTCATAAATACCGTCTCGGCCATTAAAGACGAGATATTCAAATTTATCACCTATTGCAACGAAAGGGAGGACGTCAAAGACAAAGTCGATAAGGTAATCTTGTGCGGCAAGGATTCGGCTATCGTGGGCATGCAAAAATATCTGGAATTGAACCTGAACCTGGATGTGGACATTGCCAACATCTGGATAAACAATTTTTCCCTGGCCGACTATGTCCCGACAATCGGGGCAGTGGAGTCTCTGGATTATGCCAATGTTAACGGTCTTAACTTGTACGAATTATGAGCGCAAATTTATTAACTGAAAAACAGAAAATTTTTGTCAAAAACGAATTCCGCCTGCGCCTAGCGGTGACAGTGGTCTTTTTGGTGTTTTTGACTTCGGTCAACTATCTATCATACCTGATCCCTTATTATATTTCCGTCGTTAAAAAGGACCGGTTGGTAGCTGAACAGTTTGCCGAAGTGATAACGGTGGAAAACAAGGAAAATAGCGGCAGCAGCATCACGCAAACTGTGAGGAGGACAAATGACATGATGAAATTGGTTGAAATTTATGGCCAGCCGGCTTTGGTGATTTCGGAACAGATAGATAAAATCATCAGCAATAAGAATTCCGGAATCGTCATTAACAAGATATCCTCAAATTATCTCCAGCCGACAGACATGCAGATTAATATTTCCGGTCGGGCAAAAACCAGGGACAATCTGACCGTTTTTCTCCAGACGCTCAAAAGCAAGGCCGCCTTTTATGATGTGAAATACCCAGTTTCCGATTTCTTGAAAAGCAACGATATTGATTTTACGATAAATATCCGGGCAAAAAAATAAGCTATGAAAAAATACTCCACCAAAATAATATTTTCCGTTGCCGTCGCCATTCTTTCGATATCAGTCATCGGTAGTGCCGTATTTAGCTACTTGCTCGTCGATAAGATAAACAACATAAATGACAAGATCAAGCAGATGGATCTTTCAACCCAAGAAAGGAACAAGCAGGGAGCGCAAAAGATGTCCGTCGTTGACACGGAAGCCGATCGGGCGAAATTAGAAAGCTATTTTGTTTCTGCCGACGGGGCGGTGGATTTCATCAAATACCTGGAGAATTTATCGGTCGAAGTCGGGGTTAAGGCCAACATTCAAAATATTAATTTTCAACCCTTGCGCGACACAGCTTATGCCAACACAGCCGAATATATCAGCTTGAATCTGTCAGTTGAAGGAACCTGGGCCAAGGTTTACCGTTATGTATTACTACTGGAAAAGCTGCCTTTTGTGAGCGAGGTTGGCAATGTTGATATGACTGAAGTGACACAAACCGATGAGAAAAACAAAACCAAATCATTTTGGACAGCGACGATTTCCTTGAAGGTGATTAAGTTAAAAAATATTTAAATGAAAAACTTAGATTTGAATAAAATACTCACTATGGATTTGTTTGGCAAAAAAAGCGTGAAGGCGGCCAAACCTTTTAGCCTCAGTAATTTTTGGCGAGTAACGATGATCACGTTTACTTTGGTGAACCTGGCTATTTCTGTCTTTGCCTGGCATGTTTATGTCGGCAATGACATTGGCGGTGGACTGGTCAGTCAGCCAGTGGTGGAAGGGGACACTTATGTGAAGGTGGTGGATAAAAACAAGCTCACCAAAGATCTAAAAATATATTCTGATGTAAGCAAAGCTTTTGATAATTTAAAAAATCAAGACATAAAGATCGTTGACCCGTCGCTGTAAAACTGTTATAGTCTCACGGCTCATTTGCCCCCGTAGTTCAATGGATAGAACAGAGCTCTTCTAAGGCTTTGATGTAGGTTCGATTCCTACCGAGGGCACAAAATGGTGACTTCCCACAAGTCACACACCACGTTCAGAAATAGGGATATTTTGACACTGTCCGCATAGCCAAACAGCGTTTTTTATTGCTCTATATCTCTTTGCCAAAAGACGGCCTCACTGAGCCAAATAATTGGTTCGAGTCTTGTGACCATGGTGTTATTTGGGGAAATTAGCAAAAGCCAAGTCATTTGAAAGATGCTCGATTGAAAAAGCATAACCAATACCGACGTTTGCAGAACGAAGAATCTCTTCCCCCAATTTCTTCATCTGTATTTGACTACACATAAAGGCTGCTATCGGATCAACACCAGCCAATACCACACCTCCTATGCTAGGTTTGACGGCTTCAATATTTTTATCAAACACCTCCATAAATTGGGTAAACAGCTTTGTAAGGCCAGTTGCTTTACGGGTGATGATACCTAGAACATTACCAGTATCCGGATCTATCAATGGCCCACCAGAATTGCTCTGGTTGATACTCGCGTCGAGTTGAATTATTGAAACGGTTCCGGTTTTGTAGAAGGACGAGATCGTCCCTTTATGGCAAACAAGATTATTGTGTTCAAGTGGATAGCCAAGAAACAGAATGTCATCACCGACGGCTTTGTCTTTTGGGTTTCCGATCTCAAAGTTAAACCTGTTCATGGTCTTAATCACAGGAATATTGAACACCGCATAATCACAAGATTCTTCATAAGATCCAGTTACTAAATACTTCATGAATTCGTCGTAGGAATACCTCAGTTCATCCTTTTTACTAGCAGGATCTTCATTGTCAAAACGAAGCAGGATATCTATGCCCGTTGAACCATATGGGACCTTGATTACGTGATTGCAGGTAATCAACAGCTGTTTGGAGAGGAACCCCGAACCCGAACCAATCTTTTCTTGGCCACGCATATAGTTAATATGAACAATCCCAGATCTGACTTTTTTAATTATTTCTCGCATATATCTCCCCTTGAAGGTGGTGTCAGTATATCACACCTATCACTAAATAGTCAGTTTAAGCTCCCATGGCAACAGCACTGGATATTACTAATCCCTCTGTTTGTTATAAATTCCTGTGTGCTAACTTTAGGATATTATGAAAAACAAAACACCAACTCTAAGGGAGGTTTTTCAGACCTTTCGGATGAGAAATTAGAAGAAGTGGAAGAACGACTGGAAGAGCATGTGAGGGTGGCGATGGAGACTTACGAACGGATCAGTCATGACCCGGTCGAATACAAAGGATTCAAAGCTCTTCTGGTACAAGAGAAGGAACGGAAGCAATCGGCTTCACAGTACCATTGCCCGGATTGTCGGAAGCAGTTTGCTTTGTCCGGGTATTCTCTTCCAACTGAGACTCAATCATCTGCCACAACTCCGGGTACAGGTCCCGAGGCGACACCTTGTAAATGATCGCCAGACGAAACAGGTTGATAATATTCGGGACAGCATGACCGGCTTCCCATTTGGAGAGGCGGTCCGTGCAGTCGAGTTTCAAAGCTTCAGCCACTTCTCGTTGATATAGTCCGACGCGATTGCGATACAAGCGAAGGTTGTTTGTTGTTTTGTTCATGATGATTAGGTTAGCGCGATGGTTAAAAGTCACAAAGGAGGGCAAATGTGTCACAAGTGGCACGTCCCCATTATGGCGCTTCAGTGGAGTGAGGCCGTGGTTTTTCTTGGGATGATATGTTAGAATTCACACATGCTGAATCAGCAGGACCCTTCTTTAGGTGATCCTGCATGGTGGAGATTATTAAATCTAACATTCGGGGTGCGTCCCGTTGATGGGCACAACATGTGGTCCACACCAAGCGATGAAGCCAGGCCGGCTCGGCTCCTTGCATGAAAAACGGTCTGGGTGTATATTACTGGTATGCCTGTGGGCGCAAGCCCCTTTTCGGCTAAGGATTACCTAAGCTGAAGGCAGGCATAACAAAACAGCCCTCCACTCGGAGAGCTTTTTTGTTGCCTAGAAATCCTCAATGCCATCGTCATAAAGCTTCTGATTGTTGAATTTCTTGTGCGGCATGACGCTCCAAAAGATGATCTTGCCGTCACCAACCCGTTTCAGGATCACGACGATCTTGCGCAGATAGTCTTGGCCGATGATGGCGTGGAAACCCCAGTATTCAACATTCTTGGTTTTGAAGAAACCATCCTTGCCGACACTACCGGTTTTCTCAAGACTTTTCCGGTATTCCTGAAGAGTCCCGGCCTGCTTGATAACTTCCAGGGCTTTGGGTAGCAGGGTGAGCTTCAGAACTTGCTCATCCACGTTTCGTAGCATTCGGTTGCCTTTGTACTGAAGATGATTAAAGCCGTCAGAAGTCAAAATGATGTCACCTTGAAAATACGGGCAACGAATTTGTCCTTGAAGCGGATATGCTCGTTTTGCCTTTTCCAACGCTCTTTGTAATTTGTCTTGCTCCATGAGAGTAGAGACATTCTACCATGACTTATTCTTTCGGAGAAATTTGAGCGTTGGTAAGTTTTGATTCAATCGTCTGGCGCAAGTCTTGATACAGATCTTGAGGCGAAACTTTATAGATTGAAGCCAAGCGAAACAGATTGACCACGTTCGGCATGGCGACTCCATTTTCCCAACGAGATAAGCGATCAGCAAAATCCAGGCCGAGTTGCCGGGCTACATCTACCTGACGCAAACCAACTTTGAGACGATATGCTTTGAGGTTGTTGTGTGTAATATTGTTCATAATAATAATTTTATGAGAAATGATAAATGGTGCAAAGGCGGGTAAACGTATCACTTGCGATACACCACTATTAGATTAGAGCAATTGGTGAAAGTCACAAAGGAGGGCAAACGTGCCGGAAGAGGCACGTTCCCATTAGGCAGCATCATCAAGCCAACCCTGTGGTTTTTCTTGAGGTGACATGTTATTATTCAAATGAGTCGAATCAGCAGACCCCTTCTTCAGGTGATCCTGAAGCGTTGAGATTATCATATCCAACATTCGAGGTGTATCCCGTTGATGGGCACAAATTTTAAAACACTTTCAACAGGAAGTGTTTTAAAATTTGTGCCCGAGAGTAAACAAATGATTCTGTTGGGATATTTAAATTGATTTTTTGCGATTTTAGTGTAGTATCTTCATATAAGGGCGGTTAGCTCAGTTGGTAGAGCGTTTCATTTACACTGAAAGGGTCACAGGTCCGAGTCCTGTACCGCCCACATGGAAGTTCAAATTCTCTATGAAGATAAAAACCTTTTGGTAATCAACAAGCCAGCCGGTCTTGTCGTGCATACGGACGGTCGGACATCTGAACCGACGGTCATCGACTGGATAAAAGAAAAATACCCCAAGAATGAGAAAGTGGGGGAACCTTTGAAAATTGTCACTGGCGAGACTATTAAGCGATACGGAGTAGTACACAGAATCGATCGCGAAACCTCGGGAGTCTTGCTGATCGCTAAAAATCAGGACGCCTACGATTTCTTAAAAAAACAATTCCTAAAGCGGGATATCGAAAAGACCTACCACGCAATCGTCTATGGCGATTTGCGTTACGACGAGGGATTGATCAATCTGCCAATCGGCCGCCACAAAAACGACTTTAGACGCTGGTCAGCTGACAAAAAAATACGCGGGGAGGCGAGAGAAGCCCTGACTTATTATAAGGTACTGGGCCGGAAAAAAGACTATACTTTGGTTGAAGCCAACCCGCAGACTGGGCGGACTCACCAGCTGAGAGTCCATTTTAGCGCTCAAGGACACCCGATTGTCGGAGACAAGCTTTATGCTCCAGGAAAGAAAACGATTGAGGGCCTGGATAGGCTGGCTCTGCACGCTTATTCCATAGAATTTGAATCACCGGACAAAAAGATCCACAAGATTATCGCGCCGTACCCGGCTGATTTCAAGGAGGCGATTGGTATTTTTAGATAGGACTTGAGTCATCTAAAGATAGAGCGAACCTTTACTACTTTAGAGACTAGCGAGCGCGACGGCGCGAACTCGAGGAATTTTCTAGCAAGAAAATATCCGTGCTCTAAAGTAGTAAAGGTGAGAGCTCGATTTGCCAAAAAAGGAGAGTTGTGCTAGATTAACTCGCATAATTGATTAAATAATATGAAGATTTCAACCGTAAACATCGAAGAGAGAAAGAACCTGGATTTGCGATCAAACGATACGATAAAGGTTCACCAGAAAATCAAGGAAGGCGATAAAACCAGAACCCAGGTTTTTGAAGGTTTGGTTATTGCTGTAAAGCATGGCAAGGAAGCGGGAGGTACTTTTACCGTTCGAAAGGTTGTCGATGGCGTCGGGGTGGAAAGAATTTTCCCTCTTTATGCTCCATCTATCGAGAAAATTGAAATCGTGAGAAGAGCTCAGGCTCGACGGGCGAAATTGTATTACATCCGAGACAAAGCGGCCAAGGAAATCCGAAAGAAAATGCGAAAGATGATCTCGATCAAGAGTCCAGAGAAAGTCGAAGAAGCAAAAACCGAAGAGGTCAAAGCTTAAATAAAAATTAAATCAGCCGGGTTTCGCGAAGCGAAACCCGGCTGATTGTTTATTTGATTGAATTATTTGTCTTTTTAAGCTATATTCTATGCTAATGCACGGGTGGCGAAATTGGTAGACGCACTACCTTGAGGTGGTAGCGCCCGCAAGGGCATGGGAGTTCAAATCTCCCCTCGTGCACAGACAAAAATAAGTCCGATGCGAATACCTGAAGCATCGGGCTATTTTTGACGCACAAAGGGAGACTTGAAAGCCGGAGTGCGACGGCACGAGGCGGGGTCGCGAGTTTTGTCAGTAGACAAAAACCGGTGACCAAATCTCCCTTCGTGCACAAGTGAGGATAAAGTTACTTAAAATTTAAATCAGACCTAAAGCCAAGTTCCGATCTGTCAAACTTGGTCGGTCGGTCAAGTCGACCCCAATAGGCAAACTGGCTTTTTCTCTGAAAGAAATTTTTCATCGGGTGAGAATGTCTCAGACTAAAACCGGGATCTAGTATTATTTTGTACCCGCTATTTATTGCCCAGGCTGCCCATTCGCCATCTTCACCACCCATCTCATACCTTTCATCGAAAGGATGTTTTTCCCAAAGAGATTTCCTGAGGGCGCAATTGGTAGCGCTCATGATGCCTTTTGTATTGGAAACCAATCTTTTCCCAAATATTAATCCCTTTAAATACCAAAAGGAGTAAGTAATAAATTCAACTAAATGAGCTCCATTTCTTGGTAATTGAGTACCGTAAAAACCAGCAACATTTTTATCTTGAAAATTTTCTACCACTTTTTGTAGCCACTTGTCTGATACAGGTAGGGCATGGCCGACAGTCAGGACGACATATTCGCCAGTGGTATTTTTGACCCCGAGGTTCATCGATTTCGGATACGAAAACTCGTTTCTTGGCAGGGTGATCACTTTGGCGCCAAAGTCCAGGGCCAACTCTTTTGTCCCGTCGGTCGATTCATTGTCTACCACGATAATTTCAAAAGGCTCGGAGCATTTTTGGCTACGAAGGGAGATCAGGAGCTTTTCTAGACTAGCTCTTTCGTTTATTGTTCTTATCACAACCGATATCATCCCCAAACTATATACTATCTCTAAAATACTGTATACTATTTTGTATGTTATACACCGGAAAAGGGGATGATGGTCAAACGACTTTGTTCCATTGCGAACAAAGGTTTTCAAAAAGCTCGATTGTGGCCGAAGCCCTCGGTTCTTTGGATGAACTCAACTCTTTTTTGGGTGTCGTAAAAGCAAAATTGGCCGAAAGAAATATTACTTTATATTCCGTGGGGCCGGAAAGAGCGGCTGATATCATACAGGAGATGCAGGAGAATTTATTTATCATCCAGGCGGAGGTGGCCGGAGTGGAAAAAACAGTTAGTGAAGAAAAAATAAAGGAAGTGGAGGACCTGATTGCCGGTATTGGAAAAGAAATTCCACCAATTAACTCTTTTGTTATCCCAGGAGTATCCATTGAATCGGCGGAAATAGATTTTGCTCGGACCTTGGCCCGTAAGGTGGAGAGGAGAGTGGTCGCTGTAAATACCGAGGGCTTTATTAAAGTTTCAGCCAACACCTTGGCTTATTTGAATCGTCTTTCGAGCTTACTATTTGCTCTGGCTAGACTTTCTGCCCATAAAAGTGGCATTCAAGAAAATAGTCCAAGTTATAAGTAGGTACTATTTTAATTATCCACAGAATTGAGTATTTACATTACTTCCTCTTTTCCATATAATTAGGGTATGGAAGATATTATTTGTGAAATATGCGGTAAAAAGTCTAAGAGAAAAAGATCCCAAATAAAATTGGCGGCTAAGCATTATTGTTCTCGGTTTTGCTCAGAGAAAGGGCGGAAGAAAGGGAAAATAATTGAATGCTGTGTCTGTAAAAAACTTGTCTATAAAAAGTTAAAAGATTTAAACTTATCAAAAAGTGGCAAGTATTTTTGCAGCCATGTTTGCTGTAATATTTGGGTTGGTGAACAACAGAGAGCAGAAAATCATCCAAATTGGGCTAGTGGCAAGGCTTCGTATAAAAAACTCCTAATTCGGACAGATTCATTAAAAGAATGTGTTTTATGCAAGAAAAATGATATCAGGATACTCTGCGTCCACCATTTAGATAAGAATAGGGAGAATAATAAGATAAAAAATCTGATCTGGTTATGCCGGAACTGTCATTTTTTGGTTCATAATTATAAAAAAGAAATAAAATGATCGTTTTTTGTAAAATCTGCAGAACTAAATTTTCCCCCAGGCCGTCACACGTTAAAAAAGGATGGGGGATCTATTGCTCTAGGGATTGTAAGAATATTGGAACTCAGGTCAGGCAATGTGTTTTTTGTTTTATTTGTAAGAAGAAGTTATTAAAGACAGCTACACAAATTAATCATTCAAAAAGTGGCAAGTATTTTTGCAGTAAATCCTGTCAGACTAAATGGAGAAATACTGAATACATTGGCTCTAAACACACTAACTATAAGAACGGCAGCACCACTTATCGGGGTATACTAAAAAGATGCGGAATACCTGAAATCTGCGATCTTTGTGGTGAAAAGGATGCTAGAGTCTTGGTTATCCATCATGTCGACGAGAATCATAAAAATAATTGTGCCAGTAACTTAGCCTGGCTTTGTCATAATTGCCATTCACTGGTACATTATGCTAATGTAGAGAAGCAGAGGTTTCTTGCTAAGTACAATAAGAGACTCGGCAAATAAATGGTGGTTATGGTGTAATAGCAGCACAAGGGTTTGTGGAACCCTTAGATCCGGAGCATAACCGGATAGCCACCCCAAATTGAAAAAACGGCGTTATGCCGTTTTTTCAATTTGGGGTGGCTAAACGAGTGCTATTAAGCACTCGTGTTCGGGAGTTGAAGACCTTGAGTATATCGCATGGAGCGTAGTGAGTACGATACGAAAGGTGTACTGTTCCTGTAAGGAAAAACTGCCCGATAGTCAGGATCTGGAGGTTTGGATTGTCTTTGTATCATAATGTAGACAACCATGATATAATGCTAGTACTATATTCTGTCATCTATTTTGTGAGATTACATATATTTTAGGTCGAACCAATTTACCAAAAATAAATAAAGATAAAACCATAAATTAATTTACTACATACCCAAAGCGACAACCTATATCTTAGAGGCCTTAGAAGCTCAGACATATCTTGTCTGAGTACTTTTTATTAAAATAAATAATAAATACTAAAATGAAAAAATAAGTATATTGAGTTCACTCATCTCCTTTTTCATCCTAGGCTTAATCGGTCCAGTCGCCACATTTGCCGCTGGCCCAGCAACAGTTAATCTGTTATCAGCAGGTAATTATGTAATTTTGGCAAAAACAGCAATCACAACAACTCCCGGAGTTGTGGACACCTCAATTATCGGTGATCTCGGAATCAGTCCGGCCGGAGCTGTCTCTATGACTGGATTCGGACAAACCCTAGATGCTTCAAACACATTCTCGACATCAGCCTTAGTGACAGGAAAGATCTACGCGTCTAATTATACTGCTCCGACTCCAGCTACATTAACTACTGCCGTAAGTGCTATGGAAGCGGCTTATACAGATGCTGCCACACGAACACCTGGAACCGGCGCTACTAACCTTAACGTTGGTGCCGGAACTTTAAGTGGACAAAATTTTGCACCAGGAACTTATACTTGGAACGGACCAACCAGTAATGTGACCATAACAGGGGATATTACTCTCACTGGTTCAGCCTCAGATATTTGGATTTTCCAAATAGCTGGGACCTTGGATATTGCTTCGGGTAAGAAAATCATATTGGCCGGTGGTGCTCAGCCCCAGAACGTTTTCTGGCAGGTCGCTGGTGCAGTAACCCTTGTTACCGGCTCGCAATTTCAAGGAATTATATTGGCCCAGACAAACATTGCGATGCAAGATGGTGCTACTTTAAATGGTAGAGCTTTGGCCCAGACCGCGGTCACTCTTATTGGAAACACTATTTTGATTTCCAATCCGGTTGTCGTGGCTCCGATTGTTAGCCACAGACTATCAACACCAAGGCCAATCCCAGTCGTACCAATAATTGGTTTGTTAAAAATTCCTACCCCAACTTCTTTGCCGGCGGGACCAGGGAAAGTCACTTATAACTATTCGGTTTGGAATGTCGCAAAATTACAGCAATTAATTGACATTACCGTCGTCGATGATAAATGTAGCCCCGTAGTTTTGATTTCTGGAGACTTGAACAATAATAGTAGAATTGATTTGGATGAAACTTGGAAATACAGCTGTTCGGCTACACTCGCTAGTACCACCACAAATACGGCTATCGCCACCGCCCATAGTACTGATGGCTATTACAATACCGCCATCGCTACGGCCATTACTACTGTTGTTGTTGGTTCACCGATACAACCACCAATTATCCACGTTGTAAAAGTGCCTAGCCAATTAACCCCATTACCATTTGGAGGCGGTGACATCACGTATTCATACACCGTAACAAATCCAGGACCTGTTGCAATGAAAAATGTTAATATTACAGATGACAAATGCCCTAATGTTGTCGCTGTTTCTATTGACCAGAACAGCAATGGTTTACTTGATACAAACGAAACTTGGACATATACCTGCAGGACGAATGTTAAGGCCTCAACCGGCAGTGTTGTCACGGCTAAAGGTGATGCAAGCGGTCTAACCGCCGTAGCTTATGCCTTCACCAATGTTCTTGTCGCGTCTCCTAGTCTTCCCAACACAGCTTTTGGACCTGACGGCCCGACCATTTCTTGGTTGGACATCATCCTTGCCCTTGGAGTGGTAATACTTTCTGTCCGTCTTGGTATGGTTATGAAGAAGGCAAAAATAAAATAAAAATTTGGCATTGATTTTAGCTTCCCAGGTCTAAGTATTAAAAAATGCGAGTAAAAATAATACCCAAAAGTTCTCTATATATTATTGGTGTTTTGGTAATTATATTATTTGTAGTGATTACCTTTTTCCTGATACTAGTTATCTCAAATCCAATCCCAAATCTTGAACCAATACCCATTCCACCTGTCGTTAGTCAAGCTTTGCCAAATTTGATTGATGTTAAAACTCAAGGGAATGTCTCTTCTGGCCAATCAGAATCAAATCTTCCTATTCGTTTACAAATTCCAACTATCAAAGTCAATGCTGCAGTTGAGTCTTTGGGTGTTACACCCGAAGGAGCGATGGATGTGCCGAAAGGGCCAGATGACGTGGCCTGGTTTGATCTCGGCCCGCGTCCAGGAGAAAAAGGTAGCGCTGTTATCGCCGGACATTATGGTTGGAAAAATAATATCCCCGCCGTATTTGATCGGTTATCTGAATTAAAAATCGGCGATAAAATATACACGATCGATGGTGCGGGAACGACAACTACTTTTGTGGTTAGCGAAATAGGAATATATGATCAAAATGGGGATGCTACAAATGTCTTTAGCTCAAATGACGGAAAAGCCCACCTGAATCTTATTACTTGTGAAGGGGTTTGGGATGTGGCCTCAAAAAGTCGCCCAAATCGACTGGTGATATTTACTAACCGAGAATAAATTTGCTATCTACGCTTTATGCTATATAGCTCAAAAAAATAATATTATGAAAAATAAAAAAATGGTTAAGAAAATGAAAGTAATTGCGAGTGGCGTAATGAAAAAGACCGGGGTCTTTGTCAAAAAAGCGGAAAAACAATCGGGCAAGATGGTGAAGGCATTAAAAAAAGAATGGAAAAGAGAGCGGCCACAGCGAGAAGAATATAAAAAGAAAATAGGAAAAGTTGTAAATAAGGCAAGAGTAAGAGGTATGGAGTTGCTCAAAGAGGGAGTAAAGAATAGTATTAAAATAGGTGGAGATGTCGCCCACACCATTAAGAAAGACATAAAAGAAATTCGCGCTAATAAATAAGACTTATTGTAACCAATAAGGCTACGATAGTACCAATAGGAAAGCCTACGGATAAGTCCGTGCATTTCATTTTGATCTGCGCGGGCTTTTATTTTCCCTTTATGAACCAAGCTATAACGATCTGGTAGATTGCTTTTATTGGCATAAATGTACCCCTTTACTGCTGGAGACTCGATTGATAGCTTTTTTGAAGCGATTAGTCGAGTCGCATTAACATGATTAATTTAAAAAAACGCATATGACATAAATAGGGAGTATTATCGGGTCGGAGGATTAGAGTTTAATAGAAGTAGTGGCTAACAAAAGACAAATGGAAAAATATAAAAACAAGAAACACCTGCTTAGATTAAGAGATAGGTATCTGGATATCTTTGAATATAGGAATGGTGTTTATAACAACTGTCGACACACGCAAAAAGAAACTGGTAAGAAATTTGGAATTAGCGGGACTCGAGTTGGGCAGCTTGAAGCAAGAGTGCGATACGAGTTAGACCAAGTCTGATAGACAAATGAGGCCATATAAAAACCTGTGCATAACGCACAGGTTTTTGTGTTTACTGACTTTTGTAGCTAATTTTACTTATTTGTAAAAGTTTGCCAAATCTCCAGCCCTGAATGTCACTAGAAGTGCCTATTGTCCGCTAACTTTGACACCAGATAAGATTTAATATATGTTTTATCCAGAATAGATGCCTGACTATTTAGGATTGCATAACAGGAAACTGTATTCATGCGGCCGGAAACCGCCTGAATGCCCGGAAGGCTGTGTGTTCAAGTAAAGGCAAAAGGAGTACGTTGAAATGAATGCATTGGAGAATAGGTATGATGAGATGATCGAGTCGGTGAGTCCGGTGTTGATTGAAGGATATGAACGGACTAGTTTGATAGAAGGCCGAACTTTGATGGGATGTAACGAGGATCTCAAGAGAAATAATGTTCGGAGCCGGTTCTGGGATAAATTGTTACCGAAAGTGGCTGTCGGTAGTATCATTATTTTACCGCTCGTTTACTACATGATTACTTATGATTGGCACAATATACCAGATACAAGATATGCTGTGTTAATTTTGTGCCCGCTGGTAATTTTTATTGCCTTACTCCTCTTTTTGATGTCGTACGTTGACGGGAAGAAACTCGAGATTCTCTGCGCGATCAACAATTCTGTTGAGGCGCTCGATCGCTTTGGGCGAATGCTGGGCTTGTTTCCTCACCCTCCGGGAGTTTTGCTCTGTGAGTCACTGATTTATCGGGAGCTAGTCTTTATCGCTTCAGAGATTGTGAATGGCGAGTTGAAATTTGAGGCGTTGCGTCTCGATCGGAGTTGCGGTGATGAGACGGTGGTTCAAGTAGGATTGGAAATCCAACGCCGACGCCAGACGCTTGAAAACAAGCTGAAGGCAGCAGCAAGTTTCGGCTTGAAATATGATCGCAAGAAAATCTTTGCCGAAGCTAAAAAAATGCTTGGGCATTGAGGCAGTAGCCTCTATAGCACTCTTTAATCGGAGTGCTATTTTATTTAGACAAATTTCTCTTCCAATTATCCAGACAAATAGCGGTGGCAATCGCGACATTTAAAGACTCGGTCCGGCCATAAGCAGGAATGGTGATTTTTTTGGTGACAATTTTTTCAATCTCGCGGTTGATGCCGTTTGACTCGTTGCCCATTAGCAGTATTCCGTTTGCGGGGAAGGCAAGAGTATGAACATCTTCGCCGTCAAGAAAGGTACCGAGGATCGGGACTTTGGTTGTCGGCAGAAAAGTTTTTAGATCGACGTAGGACAACTCAACTCGAGTGAAGGAACCTTTGGTGGCACTTATTACTTTAGGATTATAGAGATCAACAGTACCGATAGCGGCAATAATTTTTTTAATACCATACCAGTCGGCGATGCGGATAATCGTACCGAGGTTGCCCGGATCGCGGATTTCGTCGAGAGCGATGGTAATCTCATTTTTATCGATCGTGGGAATTGATACTGGTTTTTGTTTGGCGATAGCGATGGTGGCGCTGTTGCTTTCCATAGAGCTGACTTTTTCCAGCTCACCTTGTTCAACCGCTTCGGTCCGGATCTGTTTAGTGTTCAAAACTTGTCGATATTTACTGAGGAAATCCTTGGTTGCTAAAACTTCTGAGACTTGATAGTCGGAATTTATGAGTTCGACAACACTTTTTTCTCCCTCCACTAAAAAAAGACCAGTTTTCTGGCGGTACTTTTTATCATGAAGCTGTTTGATTGTACTAGCTCGGCCTTTAGTTAACATGCGCCAATACTAGCACAAGCTGGCGCTTTTTTATAGCCTTCTACAGGCTCAAACCAGGAATATTACCCAAATCAGCATTGAGGCCCCCGATTAATGAGGGAAGGAAAATTATACTGATAATCAATGGCAAGACGACAACAACTATGGTAATAATGAAAGTCCACTGGAAATATTTTCTCGTCTTTTCTACTGATTTATAAATAGCGTCAATTTTGACCTGCTGGTCCTCGATTTTTTTGATTAGTTCTTCGTTCATAAGATCTATTATAGCATTTGGAGATTATTCTGCTATACTCAAATTATGAAAATCTTATTTATCTCAATTGGCAAAAATCACGATTCTGACTTAGGGTCGCCAATCCTGGATTACACCAAGAGGTTGGAAAAATATTTCAAAACTGAGTGGAAGATCATTCCTTCTTCAG
>Ga0194053_10001359_pt1 | contig 15703 bp, 17 predicted proteins | sample SepL228m_MetaG_FD_161684 | JGI IMG/M metagenome (GOLD analysis project Ga0194053, IMG submission 161684) | Anoxic zone freshwater microbial communities from boreal shield lake in IISD Experimental Lakes Area, Ontario, Canada - Sep2016-L227-8m | ecosystem: Environmental > Aquatic > Freshwater >... | reverse complement strand
CCGCAGGCTGGACCAGCTTTGATGTGCCGGGTCCCACCCAGGTCACTTCGGGCGGCTTCAACCCTGGTGAGCTGCTCACCTCTGCCGTGGCCGAGGGTGTCCAGGTCGTCACCCGTACGGAAGAAGATGCCCTCAGCGATCCCTCGGCACTCCAGGCGGAGTTCCGGTCCGAGATCGACAACATCCTCCTGGTCAGCGATGCCCAGCGGGCACCCCTCGGCAGTGATCCCTTCGTGGTCGGTGCCCGCAGCGCCTCCCTCAGCGATGGCTTCGCCACGGCCCTCTTCACGCCTGCCCCCAGCACGGACCGGAATGGCGGCGCCCGTCCTTCCAAGGGCTGGAACCTGGCCGACTTCATCACCCAGGCTGAAGGCGGCTACACCGTCATCCATCGGCCCCGTGGCCCGGGTGGCCTGTTCCTGGTCCGCGGCTTCAACCGCACCGTGGCTTTGGGCTCGGGTGTCAACGCCTGGTGGACTGCGACCGGCCCGGCCTCGCTCGGCAAGCGCCTTGGGGACTTTGATGCCTTGGAACTCCTGCGTGGCGAAGGCTTCGACCCTGCCAACCCCACGGCCTGGATGACGGAATTCACCGCCGTTCGCGATGACTGGTATGCCCTGCTGAACCAGCAGACACCGACGGCCTTCACCAAGGGTCTGGGGCTCTCCTCGGCCCGCTACAGCCTGGATACGCCTGTGGGCCTTGCCAGGACCTACCTGAAGACCGGCGCGGCGACGCTCAGTCAGAGCGCCCTCACGCCTGTGCTCACCGCCCTCCGCAGCGGTGCCGCCGTGGCTTCCACTGGTCCCATGCTGGACGTCTCGGTGAGTGGTATCGGACCGGGCGGCCTGGTGACGGGTCCCGTGGCCAGCGTGTCCCTGAGCATCGCCCTCTATGCGCCTGACTGGGTGCCCGTGGACGAGGTGCGCGTGGTGGTGAACGGCTCGATCACGCCCATTCCGGTGCCCCTGAGCAGCTTCACGGCTTCTACGACTGACTTCCGGCTCCGCACTGCCACGGTCACCGTGCCCATGCCCGCGGGCAAGGATGCCTGGGTGGTGGTGGAGGCCGGCGTCGCTCGAAGTACCACGGGCGTCTACCGGGCTGGAACGCCCTGGAACAAGATCATGAAGGGCCTGTATCCCATCGCCGTGACCAACCCGATCTTCGTGGATGTCACCGGCGGCGGCTACACTCCTCCAGGACTCTGATCGGCAGGAGTGGATCATGGCGGACTGGCTTCCGGAACGACTCCCGGAAGATATCGATGCTGAGCGGTCGTTCCTGGCGACCTGCTGCGCCCCCGGCGCAGGCTTCATCGCCAGTGAGGCGGTGTTCACCCTGTCGGAAGAGGACTTCGTCCATCCAGCCCATCGGGCAGTCTTCCGGGCGCTTAAGACCCTGATCGAGGCCCAGGTCGAGGTGAACTCCCTCACCCTGAAAGACGCCCTCGACCAGGACGACAGCCTGAACAAGGTGGGAGGCTTCACAGGTCTCACCGACATCCTCATGGCCGAGGACGTGGAGAGGCCGCAGGTGCTGGCGGATGTGATCCGGCGCAAGGCCAAGCTGCGCCGCCTGGTTCACCTCGGCGCCCAGCTGGTCCGGCAGGCCGCAGAGGAGGACGAGGCGCCGGAAGTGCTCGTGGACCTCACGGCCCAGAGTCTGTTCCAGCTTGCGCAGGGTGATGCCAAGACCAAGGGCCTGTTGCCCATCAAGTCCGTCGCGGACGACGCCATGGTCCGCTTGGCTGACCGCATGGAAGGTCGGCTCTCCACGGGCATCCGGGTGGGCTTCAGCCGCTTCGACGACCTGACTCAGGGCTTTCAGCCGGGGAACCTCATCGTGCTCGCGGCGCGACCCGGCATCGGCAAGACTGCCCTGGCCCTGAACTGGGTCCTCAATGCAGCCCGGGTGGGCGGCCACTGTGGGGCTTTCTTCAGCCTCGAGATGAGCCACGAGGAGGTCTTCCTGCGCCTGCTCGCGGCCCAGAGCCAGACCAACATGAAGGATCTCCAGTCCGGCCGGGCCTCGGGCCAGATGGAAAAGGTCCTGGAGAGCCGCGATGCCTTGGTCCAGATGCCGCTTTATATCTGCGATCAGGCCTCCATCACCGTGCCGCTCATCCAGAACATGATCGTGAAGCAGGGCAGCCAGAACAACCGCCGCGTGGAGTTCGTGATCGTGGACTACCTGCAGCTCATCAGCAGCCCCGAGAGCAGCCGCGGGGCCAAGCAGAACGAGGCCGTCCGCATCGGCGAGATCAGCCGCGGTCTGAAGCTCATGGCCAAGGACTTCGGCATCCCCGTGGTCGTGCTCTCCCAGCTCAACCGCGAGGTGGAGCATCGCACCGGCGGCCGGCCCCAGCTGAGCGATCTCCGGGACTCGGGTGCCATCGAGCAGGACGCGGACATGGTGGCCTTCATCCACCGGAAGATGATGCCGTCCGCCACGGAAGAGCCCGACAACACGGCTGAGCTGATCGTGGCCAAGCACCGCAACGGGCCCACGGGCCTCATTCAACTGCACTTCACGGGGGAGCATGCGCTGTATCGAGAGCTCATCCGGGAGACGACCAGCTTCGGGTGAGCCTGATTTGGAGTCAAAGAACAAGGATCACCACCAAGACACCAAGAACTGCAAGGCTGACCTCTGCTGTTTTTCTTGGTGTCTTGGTGTCTTGGTGGTGAATGCCTTCATGCTTCTTTCTCTTGGGAAACGATCTGCGCTGTTGGAGCGGCTCCGCGGCTACTCCAGCCCGAAGGTGGAGTTCTCCAGCTCCTTTTTTACGAAGGCCATGAAGAGATCGCCGGTGGCGCCGTCGATGATGCGGTGGTCGAAGCCCAGGCTGCTGAACATCATCTGCCGGATGGCGATGAAGTCCGTGCCGTCGGGGCCGGTGATCACCACCGGCCGCTTCACGATGGCGCCCACACCCTGGATGGCCACCTGGGGCTGGTTGATGATGGGCAGGCCGAAGGTGTCCCCGTAGACACCGGGGTTGGTGATGGTGAAGGTGCCTCCGCTGATCTCGTCGGGCTTGAGCTGCTTGGCGCGGGCGCGCTCGGCCAGGTCGTTGAGGCTGCGGGCCAGCCCACCCAGGTTCATCATGTCGGCATTGCGCACCACGGGCACGATGAGGCCCCAGTCCAGGCTCACGGCGATGCCGAGGTTGATATCCTGCTTGTAGATGATGTTGTCGCCGTCCACGGAGGCGTTGACGACGGGGTAGGCCCGGAGGGCCTTGCAGGCCGCCATCATCAGGAAGGGCATGAAGCTGAGCTTGGTGCCGAACTGGGCCTCGAAGGCCTGCTTGTGCTTGTTGCGTAGCTGTGCGACCCGGGTCATGTCGATCTCGAAGACCGTGTAGACGTGGGCCGAGGTCCGCCGGCTGGCGACCATGCCGTCGGCGATGACCTTCCGCATGCGGCTCATGGGCTCCACCTTTACTCGCTCGCCGGGGGCGAAGGCGGGCAGGGCTGGGGTCGGCGGCACCGCCAGGACAGGGAGAAGCCCCATGGTCGGTGCTGAGGGATCGTGCACCGCTGGCAAAATCGGCGCGATACCCGTGGGAGCCGGTGTCGCGGCGGTCTGACCGGCCAAGTGGGCCTCCAGGTCCTCCCGGGTGACCCGACCAGCCTGGCCGGTTCCCTGGAGCCGACTGGGTCGATACCGTGCTGGCGGGCCATCTCCCGCACCAGGGGACTGCTCTTGGTCCGGAGGCGGTCCTCCAGGCTGTTGGTGTCTTCGATGCCTGCTGGCTGGACCGGAGCCGCCGCGGCGGGCACTGCCGCTGGCGGCACGGCGGGCGCACCTGCGCCGGCGGGCTTCTCGGAGGCGTCCCCGATGCGGGCCACTACCGTGCCCACAGGCACCGTGAGGTTCACGTCCACAAGGATCTCCAGGAGCGTGCCCGTGGCCGGGGCGGGAATCTCGGCATCCACTTTGTCCGTACTGATCTCGTAGAGGGTCTCGTCCTTCACGATGGCGTCGCCCGCCTGCTTGTGCCACTTGAGCACCGTGGCTTCAGCAATGCTCTCGCCCATCTGGGGCATGACAACGTCGAAGGCCATGGGGTGCTCCTAGGCAGGCAGGGGAGGGGTCTGGAGGTGGTGGCGCGTGAGGGTCTGAAAGGCATGGGCCGCTTCCAGCAGCTTGACATCCGAAAGGGCTGGCCCAATGAGTTGGATGCCGACGGGCAGCCCCTCGGTGAAGCCCGCGGGCATGGAAAGACAGGGCAGCCCCGCCAGGGAGGCGGGCACGGTGTAGGCGTCTGCCAGGTACATGGCGAGGGGATCCGTGGTGCGGGCCCCGAAGGGGAAGGCCACCCCGGGGCTGACGGGGGTGGCGAGCAGGTCCACGGAGGCGAAGACCTCGTCGAAGTCCCGGGCGATGAGGGTGCGGGCCTTGAGGGCCCTCAGGTAGAAGGCGTCGTAGTAGCCCTTGGAGAGGCAGAAGGTGCCAAGCAGGATCCGGCGCTTCACTTCGTCGCCGAGACCGGCGTCCCGGGTTTCGGCGATCATGCCGGGCAGAGTCGCGGCGTCGGCCCGGTGACCGAAGCGGACCCCGTCGAAGCGGCTCAGGTTGCTGGAGACCTCGCTGGTGCAGAGGAGGTAGTAGGTGTCGATGGCATAGCGGGTGTGGGGCAGCCGGACCTCACGGAGCTCAGCGCCCTGATCCACGAAGACCTGGAGCGCGGCCTCCAGGAGCTGGCGGGAGGCCGCCTCCAGGCCGTCGCCGAAGTAGTCTGTGGGCACGCCGATGCGGAGGCCTTTCAGCTGGGCCGGGCCGAGCGGGAAGAGACGCTCCCGGCCGGGCAGGTCCACCGAGGTGCTGTCGAGGGGGTCCCGGCCTGCCATGGGCTGGAGGGCCAGGGCGATGTCTGCAGCAGAAGCGGCCACTGGACCCACCTGGTCCAGGCTGGAGGCCATGGCGGTGAGCCCGTAGCGGCTGAGGACGCCATAGCTGGGCTTGAGCGCGGTCACGTTGCAGAAGGAGGCGGGCAAACGGACCGAGCCGCCGGTGTCGCTGCCGAGGGCCAGGGGCGCGTAGCCGGCCGATACGGCCACGATGGAGCCGCTGCTGCTGCCGCCGGGCACTCGGCTGGTGTCCCAGGGGTTGCGCGTCGGCCCGAAGGCGCTGTATTCGCCGCTGGAGCCCATGGCGAACTCATCCATGTTTGCCTTGGCCACAGGCACTGCGCCGGCTTCCAGCAGCCGACGTACCACCGTGGCGTCATAGGGAGCCTGATAGCCCTCGAGCAACCGGGAGCCGCAGGACACGGGCAGTCCGGTCCAATTCAGGTTGTCCTTGAGGACCACGGGGAGGCCGAGGACCGGGGATCGCTCTCCGGCGCGCAGCCGACGGTCAGCCTGGCGTGCGAGGTTAAGACTCAGGCCTTCCTCTGTCGAAAGGACAGCGTTCAACTGGCCATCCAGGCGGGCCATGCGCTCAAAGGAGGCCCGGACCAGGGCTTCGGAGGAGAGGTCGCCGGCATCCAGGCCTTCGCGCCAGTCCACCGCCATGCCCAACCCCATGCGCACTCCCCCAGAGCCTTCTACTGTGCCACTTCGACGGGATCCCTTCCAGTCCGGGGGCACTGGTTTTCCAGCGGCTAAAGCATGTAGGTCTACCTAGAGGCTGAAATTGAGCTAAGATCCTCTGCTCAAGCCCATTAATTTCCGCCCCCTGCCCTGAGCCGGTTTTTTGGGCGCACCCTGGAATCCGATGAACCCATTCAACGTCCTGGAAATACCGCCTGATGCTTCTCCCGAGGACATCAAAGCCGCCTACCATCGGCTGGCCAAGCGCTGGCATCCAGACCGGTTCATGGGAGCGGAAAAGGCCGAGGCGGAGGCGCGGTTCCGGGAGCTGGCGGAAGCCTTCAGCACGCTGAAAGATCCGGCCCGGCGGCTCCTGCTCCAGCAGCAGCTGTCCAAGGGCCAGATCGGTAGTGCCCCGGAGCAGGAGCTGGCTCAGGAACGGACGCCGGAGGACTGGGCCGCCATGGCCAGGACGGCCTTCGACGATGGCAAGGTGGATCAGGCCCGAGCCCTCGTCCACTACGCAATCCGGCTCGACGGGACCAAGCCCCAGTATCACGCCCTGCTGGCCTCCATCCTGGAGCGGGAGGGCGGGGACCTCCGCGCCGTCGTCAAGGCCCTGGAGACGGCTGTCCGTCTGGCCCCCCGGGATGTCGACTGCCACGTCCGCTTGGCGCAGCACTTCCAGACTTTAGGCCTTGCCGCCAGGGCCCAGGGCCATCTCCAGCTGGCCCGTGAGATCTCCCCAAGTCACCCGAAGCTGCGCGCCCTTGAGCGGCGTGCCAAGGGGGCATCGGCTGCCCCTGGCTCAGGCCAGAAGCGGGGGGCCCCTGTGGAGCCCCCGAGTGCCATTGATCAACTCAAGAGCCTCTGGGGCCGATTGACGGGGAAGGGTTGATCATGGGAATTATCGCTGCAGGTCTAACTGATGTCGGTTGTGTCCGCAAACACAACGAGGATAGCCTTCTGTCTGATTCAGTCCTGGGGCTCTTCGTGGTGGCCGACGGACTGGGCGGCCATGCCGCGGGAGAGGTGGCGAGTCAGATCGTCGTGGAGACCGTCGGGAGGTTCGTGGGGGAGACCCTCGAGAAGGACCGGACCTGGCCCGTGGAATATGATCCAACACTCAGCTACGACGGGAACCGGCTAAAGGTTTCATTCCTGCTGTCCGACCAGGCCATCGCCGAAGATATTCGGCGCAACCCTGAGCGGGAGACCATGGGATCCACGGTCGTCGCTGGCCTCTTTCACGGCGCCCGGGTGACGCTCGCACATGTGGGGGACAGTCGGGCCTACCTCCTCGGCCCCGAGGGCATCCGGCAGGTGACGCGGGATCACAGCTGGGTCGCGGAACAGGTGGCCAACGGGATCCTCACGCCCTCAGAGGCCCGGGTCCACCCCTTCCGAAACGTCATCACCCAGGCGCTCGGCAATGGGGGTGACCTGGATGTGGAGGTCCAAGAGTTCGAGCTCTCCGGTTCGGAGCGACTCTTGCTTTGCTCGGATGGGCTGTCGGGAATGATCGCCGACAGGCAGATCTGGGAGATCGTCAGGGCCTCGAATGACCTTCAAAGTGCTGTAGAATCATTGATATTGATAGCCAGGGAACACGGGGGAGATGACAATATCACCGTGATTCTTGTAGGGCTGGACCCTGAGGAAGTGTGATCTATTAACAACAGTTAGCCTTGACCTAGTTCATTCCGACGCTACCCTTCCATTATAGTTTATTTCTCCTAGTGAGGCATCCGGTGGGCCTTTTCGGTAGCAAAACCAAGAGCCTTGTCGGCTTGGATATTGGTTCAAGTTCGGTCAAGGTCTGCGAGCTCCAGCTGGTCGGGAAGGGCGCCAATGCCCGCTACCGGCTTCAGAAGCTGGGTCTGGCCCCCCTTCCTGCTGATGCCATCGTGGATGGCGACATCATGGATAGCAACGCCGTGTCGTCAGCTATCCGTCAGGTACTTTTGGAACAGAAGATCAAGGCCAAAGAGGTCGCCATATCTGTGTCGGGTCAGCAGGTGATGGTGAAAAAAGTGACCTTTCCGCTCATGAGCCAGGCTGAGCTGGCCGAGTCCGTCCGCTGGGAAGCAGAAAGCTTCTTTCCTGCAGGCCAGGGGCTGGACTCCTACGCTCTGGATTACTACCTCATCGAGGAGCGTGCGACTGACGGCAACATGGATGTGGTCCTTGTCGCCTGCCGGAAGGACAAGCTTGAGGCTTACGTCAGCTGTGTTGCCCAGGCGGGCTGCGTGCCCAAGGTCGTGGATGTCGATGTCTTTGCGGTTCAGAATGCCTATGAAATCAACAACTCAAGTGAAAACCGAGATGAGGTGGTGGCCCTTGTGAACATGGGTGCGACCTTCACCAACCTGACCATGATGGTGGGTGGGAAGTCGGTTTTCTGGCGGGACATGGCCTGGGGCAGCAGCCGCTACTCAGAGAAGCTCATGGAGGACTGGGGGGTGAGCCGGGAGGCCGCCGAGCTCCTGAAGCGAAACCAGGCTGCCGAAGGGCGCGAGCCGGAGGAGGTTCACCCCTCCATCAACGCCGTCTCCGATGCCTTCGCGGATGAACTGACCCGGACTCTCGACTTCTTCAAGAGCAGCTTCAAGGTGGACCGCCTGGATAGGGTGCTGGTCAGCGGCGGGGGTTCCATGTCCTACGGGCTGCTGGACGTCCTTGGCGATCGGCTGCGTGTGGCGGTGGAACGGTTCAACCCCTTCTCGCTGATCGAGGTCGATGGACGGACCGAAGATCCCGTGACGGTCCGAGACATCGGCGGCGCTGCGGCGGTCGTTGTCGGGCTGGCCATGCGCCAAGTGGGGGACCGATGATCAAGATCAACCTGCTCGGTGATGCGCTGGCCCAGTCCGGGGGGAAGAAAGGCGCCGACAAGGGTACGGCTGAGCCTGCCCAGATCTATACCGGTGAAGGCAGCAGCCGCTCCAGCCTGCCCATTGCCGGCGTGGTGGTGGGCCTGGCCTTTACCGCCTTGGGCGGCATCTACTTCCTCTGGCTGAACAACGAAGTCGCCAAGGCGGAGCGCAAGAAGGCCGAGCTGGAAATTGACCGGAAGCAGTACGAACCCTACATCTCCCTCGAGAAGAAGTTCAGGGACAAGAAGGAAGGCCTTCAGAAGAAGGAAGAGGTGATGACCACCCTGAAGCGCCAGCAGACGCTGCCAGTGCACTTCCTGGAGGAGTTGGCTAACAGCCTGCCGGATGAGGTCTGGTTCAAGCGGATCGTCCAGAAGGGTTCGCTCGTCACCATCGAAGGGGAAGGGCGCAACTTCGAGGCCATCAACGCCTTCTACGGCAACCTGCAGTCCAGGACCCGCTGGTTCAAGAAGATCGCCTACCCGGGTGCGAAACGGGGGGCCAGTGGCGCCTTCGAATTCACCATCTCCTTCGAACTCCAGAACGCCGTCTGAGGTAGGCCATGAATCCCCAACTTCAGAAACAGATTGGTCTGGGCGCACTGGCAGGGATCATTCTGGCCGGCTTGGTCTACTTCTACCTTGGCGGGAAGCGGACCGACCTCGAGGCTCTCCACACCGAGAACAGCAGTCTCCAGGCCCAGGTGGACAAGGGCAAGCTCCTGAAGGCGAGTTACGAAAAGCTGCGGGAAGAGGTGGCCAAGCAGGACAAGCGGATCGAGGAGCTGATCAAGATCATGCCGTCCGACACGGACTACGGCGAGATCCCCTACCGCATCAAGAAGCTCGCCGATGATGCCGGGATCGATCAGGTCGCTTTCTCTCTGAAGCCTGAGCGCAAGGACGCCTATTACACCGAGAAGCCGGTGGAGTTCGAGTTCCGGGTGGGTTACCACTCGTTTGGTCAGTTTGCCTCTCTGGTCTCGGGGTATGAAAAGATCATCAACGTCTCCAACATTGAGTTCCTCCGGAAGACCGACAACCGCACCCTCTACCCCGCCACGGTGAAGTGCACCATCAGCGCGTTCGTCTACAACCCGGAACCTCCCCCGGTAGAACCTGCTAAGAAGCCTGCTGCGGCCCCGGCCCCTGCTGGCAAGAAGGAGGATTGAGGCCGCCTATGACTCGACGAACCCTCCCCCTCGCCCTGCTCTTCTGCCCCGTCCTGCTTGCCCAGGCTCCCGGGGGACCTGTAGCGGCCCCTGCCCCTGCTGCGACGCATGTCGAGGATGTGGGGGTCATCAGGGCCACGCCCTACAAGCCCACCACGCAGCGGGATCCCTTCTCGGCTCCGCGAGACGAGCGGCCCGCGGATGCCCAGGACATCCTGGACGACATCGCGGTGAAGGGCATGATCCGTAAGGACGGCAAGAGCTTTGCGATCATCTCAGACAGCCGTGGCAACGTCCGCTGGCTGCCTGTCGGTCACCGGTTCCGGGATGCCGAGATTACCGCCATCACTGACAAGTCAATCAGCTTCCACCAGTGGGAATTGAATACGACCAACCGTTCGGTGTTCCGCACGGTCACGAAGACGTTCAAGCGTGAGGAGGGTAAACGATGAATGCTCGCCTGAGTTCCTTGCTGGTGGCAGGGGGCGTGGTCCTGGCGGGGATCCACCCGGGGTCCCTCCATGCATCACCTGCCGTAGAGGCAGCCGCCCGCAAGGCCACCCTGCTGTCTGCGGCGCTTGAGTCCGATGGGGACGGTGCCCGGGTCCTGCTGCGCTTGGCTGGGCCGATCGCCAAGCCCGGCGTCCAGGTGCTGCCCAACCCCGCTAGGGTGGTGGTGGACCTGCCTGGCGTCGACCGCGGCACTGCCGTCACCCGACAGGAACTGAGCCTGTTGACGCACCCCCTGATCCAGAAGGTCAGGCTTGCACAGTTCGCACCGGAGCCGAAGTCGGTGACCCGGATGGTCCTGGAGGTCGCGCCTGGTACCCAGGTCCTGGTGGAAGTCACGCCTGAGGGCATTCAACTACTCCTGACCCCCGGTGAAGGCCGTGTGCAGGCACGCTTTGAGGCCACCAGTCGGCCGCAGGCCCCTGGGGCGACCCCGGTGACCGCATCCGAGGTCGTCTCGCTGCTGGCTTCGTTTGAAGTGGCCCCGCTTCCCTCCCCGGCCCCCGTGATCGCGCCCGAGCCTGCCCCTGTTGTGGCTGCCAAGGTGGTCCTGCCTCCCGTGGAAACGCGGGTGGCTCCTGTCGCAATCGAACCAAAGGTGGTTGCCCTGAAGCCCCTGGCGCCGCTCCCCGCGGTTGGCGGAGCCTTCCAGGTGCTGCCGCAGGTGGCTGCGGTCATGGCCCTGCCGGTCGCCACCCCGGACGCGGTGCAGGTCCCCGAACCGGAGAAGCCCCGGGCCGCCACAGCCGTCAGGTCCTCGAGCCGCACCCTGGGCGAGAGCCAGACCAAATACACCGGTTCCAAGATCACCATCGACTTGCAGAATACCGAGATCCGCGACTTCATCCGGATCCTGGCAGATACCGGCAAGCTCAATCTGGTCATGGACCCTGAGGTTCAGGGCAGCGCCGGCTTCAAGTTCACGGACACCCCCTGGGATCAGGTGCTTGATGTCGTCCTCAAGAACTCGGGTCTGGGTAAGGAAATCCAGAACGGAGTGCTCCGCGTCGCCAAGGTGGAGAAGCTTCAGAGGGAAGAGGAAGAGCGCAAGAAACTGGAGGAGATCAAGGCCCTGGGCGGGGAGCTCCAGACCGTTACGCGGCCCCTGTCCTATGCGAAGGTCCACGAAGTTCAGAGGATCCTCAAGGACATGCTCTCCAAGCGCGGCTCCGCCATCCTGGATGAGCGCACCAACACCCTGATCATCACGGACCTTCCCCAGCGGCTGCCGGTTCTCGAAGACCTCCTCCAGACCCTCGACGTGCAGATCCAGCAGGTGCAGATCGAAGCCCGAGTGGTCGAGGCCAACAAGGACTGGCAGCGCCAGTTTGGCGTGAAGTGGCCCACCTCCAACAATGGGGACGTGGCCCTGAGTGGCGGCGCCTCTACGACGGCCCCCTGGGTCGGCACCACGGCCCCCTTCTGGAATGGCACCACGGGCCTGAGCAGGCCGGCCTCCGGCCAGCAGGGTGCCATCGGCTGGTCCCCGGGCATGGATGGAGTGACCTCCCTCGCGGCTCCTGCCGGTCAGCTGTGGCTCTCCTTCCTCAGCAACCGCTTCAGCATCAACGCAGTCTTGCAGGCCCTGGAGAGCGAAGGCACCGTGAAGATCGTGTCCTCGCCCAAGATCGTGACCCAGAACAACAAGAAGGCCACCATCCTGAGCGGCGAGAAGATCCCCTATCCGACCCAGCAGGGCGGGGCCCAGGGCGGCGCCATCACCGTGGCTTTCATCGATGCGAACCTGCAGCTGGATGTCACGCCCCAGATCACCAATGAGGGCACCATCATCATGGACATCAAGCTGGAGAAGGCCGAGGCCGACTTCAGCCGCACCGTGAACGGGACCCCCACCATCCTCCGGAAGGCTCTGGAGACTCAGATGCTGGTCCGGGATGGCGGCACGGCTGTGCTGGGTGGCGTCTACATCACCAACTCCACAGTCGGCACTGCCGGGGTACCCTTCCTGGCGAAGCTGCCGATCATCGGCTTCCTCTTCCGCAAGGACACGAAGCAAGAGAAGAACGCGGAACTGCTGATCTTCATCACGCCCAGGATTCTCCGCCAGTAGGCGGGATTCCACCCATGAAAACGGCCCCGAACGGGGCCGTTTTCATGGGTGGAAAGCAGCGCTACTTGGCGATGGGCAGGGTGCGGACCAGGCGCTTGCAGCTGTTGCAGAGCAGGGTGAAGTTGTCGGACTGCTCCATGTGGTACTTGAAGCCCGGGTCCTCGTCGACCTTCTCCATGTGTCCAAAGTGGTACTCAGCGATGCGCACGCTCTGGGGGGCGGTCAGATCGGCGCCGCAGTGGGTGCAGGAGATGGCGGCCATGCTTGCTCCTCGGGAAGGCTGGGGATCAGGAAAGGAAGAGTTTCCAGAGCACCCAGCTTAGCAGAGCCAGGGCAGCGAGGCCGACGAAGACCCGCAGCAGCACCTTCCCGAGCTGATATGCGACATAGATCACGAAGAGGGTCACGGCGGCGGCGAGGAGCAGCTGGAAGTTGGTCATGCGCGCCGCCCCTGGGGGGCCCACGGGAAGAAGCCGCTGCCGCTCTTGAGGCCGAGCGAGCCTCCCGCGACCTTGGACACCAGGGTCCCGGGAGGCCGGAAGCGCTCCTCGCCCGAGCCGGCTAACCCCTCGGCGATGCGGAGGCGGAGGTCAAGTCCGATCCGGTCGGACAGCTCCAGGGGGCCCACAGGATGGCCGTAGCCGAGCGTCATCAGGGCATCCAGGTCCTCGGCTGAGGCCACGCCGGCCTCCAGGAGCCGCATGGCCTCCAGGCCCTGGGCCAGGGCCATGCGCGCCGCGGCGAAGCCCGGCTGGTCCCGGACCGGCACGACCCGCTTGCGGAGGGCATGGCCCAGGGCACGGGTTCGTTCCACCAGACGCTCTGGAGTGCCGGGCGCCACACCCATCTCGACGACGGCCATCCGGGGCACGGGAACGAAGAGGTGGAAGCCCACGAGCCGGTTCGGCAGCCCTGCGGCCAAGGCCAATGCGGAAATTCGGAGGGACGAGGTCCCGGAGAGCAGCAGGAGCTCCGGGGCGCCCCAGTCCGCGGCGCTGGCCAGGGCGGGGCACTTGGCGGCGGGGTCCTCGGGAAGGGCCTCCAGGAAGGCGCTGATGCCCTCCAGGGCTTCCGGGGCAAAGGCTTGGGCCGAGAGGCGGCCCTCCGCTTCCCGGCGCACCTCGGTGGTCAGGCGCCCCTTGGCGGCGGCCTGGTCCCAGCGGCGCTGGATCTCCTGGCGTCCCGCCTCAGCATGGTCCTGATCCCGCCCCAGCAGGCGGGTCGACAGGCCACACTCCGCGGCCCACTGGGCAAGGGACAGCCCCAGGGTGCCGGGTCCGAGAATCGCGAGGGGGCCTTCGGTCATGGATTTGAGTCTCCTCCCGCTATGATGAACGGAAAGGGCCTCCTTGACGTCACCCCAACCAGCCCAAACCTCCGGGCCTTCCAGCGCCATGCTCATCGACTACGCCGCCATCACGCATCCGGGCAAGGTCCGGAAGAACAACGAGGACGCTTACCTGTTGAGCGCGCTGGATGGCGATGAGCCCATCCTTAATGCTCCCATCCGGCCCCTGAGCCTGGGTGAATCGGGCCTGCTCGTGGCCGTGGCGGACGGCATGGGCGGCGCCGCAGCGGGTGAGGTGGCCAGCCATGAAGGTCTGGCCGCGGTCTCGCTCTTTCTCTTTGGCCACTGGGGCCAGCTGGGGGCTGCTGCCCGGCAGGAGCTGCTGCTGGTCCAGGCCCTCCGGACGGCCGTGACGCAGGCCAGTGCCGCGGTGCTGCGCTACTCCGACGACGACCGCACCGTGCGGGGGATGGGTTCGACCCTCACGGCCGCCGTGCTGTGGAACGGCTGCGCTTACTTGGCCCAAATCGGCGATTCTCGGGCCTACCTCGTGCGAGCAGGGCAGCTGCACCAGCTTACGGAAGACCAGACCCTGGTCAACGACCTGGTGGCCCAGGGCACCCTCACCCTCGAACAGGCCCGCGTCCACCCCCAGCGCAACATGATCACCCAGGCACTGGGGTCGCCCCAGGCGCTGCGGGTGGGGGTCGCCCGGCTGCCCCTGCGCCGGGGTGATCAGCTGCTCCTCTGCTCCGACGGCCTGCATGGCGAGGTGCCGAACCACCAGCTGCTGGCCCTGCTGAGCCGGGGCGAGCCGCCCCAGCAGAGCCTCGACCTGCTGGTTGCTGCGGCCCTCGACTCGGGCGGCCGAGACAACATCACGGGCGTTCTGCTGTCGCTCCAGGATCCGGCCCTGCCGCTGCCGAAACCGGGCGAGTCGTCAGGCCTCAAGCCCCTGGATCCCGACCGGGCTGAGCGAGGGTTCTGGGACCGGGTCTTTGCTATTTTCAGGGGTGGTGCATCATGAGCATCCTGCAGGGGACGGTGTCCCTTAAACGCTTTCTGGTCATGGGGCCAGTGCCGGATGAGAAGGACCTCCAGTCCGGGCTGGACCAGGATCAGTTCCGCCCCTTCATGGACGGGCTCGAGGAAGAGCGCGTGGGCTGGTGCGACTGGCGGAATCCGCTGATCACGCCCCCGGACGAGAACTGGGTCAGCCAGGAGCGGTTCGCGGTCTTCGCCCTGCGCATCGACACGCGGCGTGTCCCCTCCATGCTGCTGAAGGCCCACGTGGACCTGCGGCTCCAAGCCCTGCAGAAGGAGCGGGACCTCACCTTCGTCGGCAAGGAGGCCCGGATCTCCCTCGCGGACGAAGTGAAGGTCGAGCTGCTCCGCAAGGTCCTGCCCACACCCAAGGTCATCGAGGTGGCCTGGGACCTGAAGGGCGGCATCCTCTGGACCACCGCCTCCTCCGCGAAGGCGCAGGGCGTGCTGTCGAGCCTGTTCATCAAGTCCTTCGGCTGCGAGATCCATCCCCTGGCGCCCCTGGTGCTGTCGGGCCGGCTCTGTCCGGACCTGTCCGTGGAAGCGTTGATGGCCCTGGATCCCCTGGATCTCGAACTCGAGGAGGCCTGAGGTGAAGCCTCTAGAGCTATTGGAACAGGGCCGCTTCCTAGGGGAGGAATTCCTCCTCTGGCTGTGGATGCGCAGCATGACCGAAGGCGGTGCCAGCGGCGAGGACGGCGACGGCTCCGGCTGCTTCGTGGATGACGCCATCCAGCTGGCCTCCGAGCGCGGCGAGGTGAAGGAGATCTCCCTGCGTAAGGGCAATCCTTCCGAGAGCCGCGAGGCCTTCGAGGCCCTCAGCCGCGGCATGCGCCCAGCCAAGATGAAGCTCCGGATTCTCTCGGGAGACCTGGAGTGGGTGTTCACCATCAACGCGGCGACCCTCGACATGGGCACGCTGAAGCTGCCCGCCAGCACTGGCAAGGCCCCCCACGAGCGGCTCCACGATCGGCTCTTCCTCCTGGAGGAGGGCGCCGGCCACCTGGAGCGCCGCCTGAAGCTGTTCCTCCGGGAGCGTTCCGGGGATCCCGAAACCCTGCAGGAACAGCTGCGGGCCTGGGTTCTGGCCGGACGCTCCGGGGAAGCCCTGGCTGCGGACGAGGCCGGAAGCGAGGCGCCGTGGGAGGCCTGAGCCTCCTGCTCCTGCCCGCCCTATTCGCCGCTCCCGCGGCGCAGGAA
>Ga0194053_10001355_pt1 | contig 15735 bp, 11 predicted proteins | sample SepL228m_MetaG_FD_161684 | JGI IMG/M metagenome (GOLD analysis project Ga0194053, IMG submission 161684) | Anoxic zone freshwater microbial communities from boreal shield lake in IISD Experimental Lakes Area, Ontario, Canada - Sep2016-L227-8m | ecosystem: Environmental > Aquatic > Freshwater >... | reverse complement strand
ATCATCATCGACCGGGCCGACCGGTTCGGGCTGGCGGACCTCTACCAGCTCCGCGGCCGGGTCGGGCGCTCGAACCACAAGGCGTATGCGTTTCTCATGCTTCCGAGAGAGCTGATGTCTGTGGGGGCCGCCCGGAAGCGGGTCTCCGCGATCAAGCAGTATTCCGAGCTCGGATCCGGATTCAAAATCGCCATGCGCGACCTCGAAATCCGCGGCGCGGGCAACCTGCTCGGCACCGCGCAGAGCGGCCACATCATCGCGGTCGGATTCGATCTTTACTGCAAGCTCCTCAAGCGCGCCGTCGAAGCCGTCAAAGGCAACCGGACCGGCGGGGGAACCGCCGTGCTGAGGTTCGATTTCGTGAAAACCGACGAGGCCGAGTTCCTCGGAGCGGACGGCTGCGCCGCGGCGTTCATCCCGGCCGGCTACATCCCCGACGCAAAAATGCGGATCGAGGCGTATCGGAAAGTTGCGGAGGCCTCCTCGCGCGAGGAACTCGCCGCGCTCGGGGCCATGTGGCGTGACCGCTTCGGCCCGCTGCCCCCGGCGGCGGAGAATGCCTTGCTCCTCGCCGCGATCCGTTTGGAGGCCTCGCGGAGGCGCATCCCGATGGTCGAAACGCGCGGGGAAAAGCTCATGCTCACGAGGGGCGGAAGTTTCATCCTGATCGGGGGTCGGTTTCCCCGCTTGACGGCATCCGACCCTGATTCTAGTTTGCGCGAGATCCTTTCCCTCTTGGAGAAGATGCCCAACCGATGAGATTTTTGATTTTAATGACGACCTTCAGCCTTCTTCTGGCACGGATTCCCGCCGTGGCCCAGCAGGCGGAGGTCATTGACGGGGTTGCCGCTATCGTGAACAGGGACGTGATCACGATCTCCCAGGTGCGCGAACTGATCGGCTCGCGCGAACGCTCGCTCCGTGAGGTTTACTCCGGTGCCGACCTGGCCAACAAAGTCAAAGAGATGCGCCTCGCGGCGCTGAAGGATCTCGTGGACCGGCAGCTCATTATCCAGGAGTTCCGCAAGATGCAGGAAAAGGGCGCCAACATCCCCGATTACGTGGTGGACGACCGCGTCCAGACGATCATCCGCCAGGAGTTCGGCGGCGACCGCTCGGCGTTTGTGCGGACGCTTCAAGCGCAGGGATATACGGTCACCCGCTTCAAGGAAATCGAGAAGGACAAGATCGTTGTCCAGGCGATGCGGCAGGCAAAAGTGAACGAGGATTTTGTCATCTCGCCGACCCAGATCCAGACGTTCTACAACAAAAACAAGGCGTCCTACGCGCTTCCGGAGCAGGTCAAGCTCCGGATGATTGTCCTGCGCGAGGGCAAGGCGACGGATGTTCCCGGCGGCGAGAACAAATCCCAGACCGCCGACGAGATCCGCCAGAAGCTCGTGGCCGGCGCGGAGTTTCCCCGCATGGCGGAGATGTATTCCGAGGACGAAGGAACCCGCGACAGCGGCGGCGACTGGGGCTGGATCGAGCGGAACACCCTGAACGAACAGCTCTCCAGCGTGGCCTTCTCCCTCCGCCCCGGGCAGGTCAGCCCGGTCGTCAAACTCGGGGAATCGTATTACATTATCCTGATCGAGGCGAAGAAAAATGCATCCGTCAAGCCGATGTCCGAAGTCCGCGACGAGATCGAAAAGAACCTGATCCAGCAGGAGCGCATGAAAACCCAGCAGCGCTGGATCGACTCCCTGCGCGCCAAGGCCTACATCAAGATCCTCTCATAAGAATTCTCAACATGAGCGGAACGGCGACGGAAGTTACAATGGTCAATGTGCAGGTGGATGGTGAGTGGAAGCAGTTTCCCAAGGGGACGCGCCTCATCGAAGCCTGCATGAAGAGCGGGAAATTCATCCCGCACTACTGCTACCACCCGAAGCTCAGCTCGCCCGGCAACTGCCGGATGTGCCTCGTCGAACTCGGCATGCCGAAGATGACGCCCGACCGCAAGCCGGTTCTGGACGCGGATGGACGCCCCGAGATTTCCTGGGGTCCCCGGCCCGCGATTTCCTGCGCCACCGAGGTCTCCGAGGGCATGGGCGTGAAGACGTCCTCCCCGATGGTCGAGGAGTGCCGGAACAGCGTGCTGGAATTTCTCCTCATCAACCACCCGCTCGACTGCCCGATCTGCGACCAGGCCGGCGAGTGCCGCTTGCAGGAATTCTCCGTGGAGTTCGGCAAAGGCGAATCCCGGTTCATCGAAGAGAAGGTCAGGAAGCCGAAGCGCGTGGATCTCGGCGAACGGATCATTCTCGACGACGAGCGCTGCATCATGTGCTCGCGCTGCATCCGGTTCATGCAGGAAATCGCGCACGACGACGTGCTGGGCTTCCTCAACCGCGGCAGCCACACGACGCTCTCGGTCTATCCGGGCAAACGCCTGGACAGCAACTATTCGCTCAACACCGTCGACATCTGCCCGGTCGGCGCCCTCACGAGCAAGGATTTCCGGTTCAAAATGCGCGTCTGGTTCCTCAAGGAAACCAAGAGCATCGACGTCAACTGCGGCACCGGTTCAAATATCATCATTTCCAGCCGGGAAAACGTCGTCCAGCGGATCACCCCGCGCGAAAACGACGCCGTCAATTCCTGCTGGATGCCCGACAGCCACCGCCTGAATTTCCATTACCTCGACAGCGAAGCCCGGCTCAAAGATCCCTTCGTCCGCGGCGAGGAAGCGCCGGCGAAATGGGAGAACGCGCTCGCTGTTGCCGCAGAAAAATTGAAAGGCCGCAGCCCCGACGAGACCGCGATCATCGCCTCCGCGCGGATGACGAACGAAGAGCTGTTCCTCACGCGCCGGCTGGCCCGGTCGCTCGGCATTCAGAATATCGACGTTCTCCCGCGCCCCCAAAAAGGCGACGGCTTTCTGGTCTCCGATGACGGAAACCCGAATACCTCCGGAGCAAAACTCCTCGGTCTGACCACCGGAAAACTTCCGGAAATTGTCAGAGCGGTGGAAAGCGGGCTGATCACCGGCCTCCTCGTTCTCGGCGAAGATGCCGCCGATTGCGGGATCTCCGAGGCGGGCCTGAAGGGCCTCGAATTTCTCGTGGTGACTGGGATTCTCTCGAACAAGACGACCGCGCATGCCACGGTCGTGCTCCCGTCGAGCGCCTGGGCGGAAAAGCGCGGGTCCATGATCAATGTGAAGGGCCGGCTCCAGCGGCTCAACCGGGCGATCCAGCCCCCCGGACACGCCCGCGACGATTGGGAAATTCTCCGCGACCTGATCCGGATCGTTTCCGGATCGAACGGCATCAGTTCGATCGAAGATGCCTTCAAGCAGATGGCCGCCGAAACGCCTGCCCTGAACGGACTCACCTTGAGCCGGATCGGCGATCTCGGCATTCAGTTGGGTTGATTGCGGCCCGGCATCAGAATCCGGAACACAAACCTCCCGCAAACAATCGGATTTTTTCCAGCAAAAACGCGCCAACGCGCCCGCTCTGCACCCCTTGCAGTAACTCCAAAACGCTTTTTATCGATTCTTATGACTTCGAAGGCAAGGCGGCCGCGATGGCATCTCCGATCTGAGCGTCCCAGAAAAACGCAGCATTCCCGTTGAGAGCGAATGTAGCCGGGGCGATTACAATTGGGAGAATGGTCTATGTGCGGCGAATAAATACTTATTCCGGGCTGGCCACGAGGTCGTAAACCTGGGACCCGATGACTTTTGCGTTCACGAAAGATCCCGGCGCGCACGGTTCGGTGAGGATGACCCGGCAGTCCACGTCGGGGGCGTCGTGCTCGGTGCGGCCGAGGTTCGGCTGCTCGACCAGCACCTTTATTACTTTTCCGGCGGCCGCAGAAGCTGATTCGAGCGCGATTTTTTGCTGGAGCTTCATCGCCTCGCGGTAGCGGCGGTTTTTGGTGCGAGCGGAAATCTGGCCCTCCATTTTTGCGGCGCGCGAGCCCTCCTCCTGCGAGTAGTTGAAGACGCCCAGCCGCTCGAATTTGGTCGTTTCGATAAACTCGAGCAGGGATTCGAAATGCTCCTCCGTTTCCCCTGGGAAGCCGACGATGAACGTGGTCCGCAGCCCCAGGCCCGGAATCCCTTCGCGCAGGCGGACGATCAGGTCCTCGATATGTCCGCGCGACGTCTCGCGCCGCATCGCTTTCAACATCTCCGGATGGATGTGCTGGAGCGGCATGTCCACGTAGCGCGCGACTTTGGGGTTTCGCGCGATCGCCGCGATCAGCTCGTCGCTCCAATGGGCCGGGTGCGTGTAGAGCAGCCGGACCCAGAAGTCCCCGGGAATCCCGGCGATTTCGTCGAGGAGCTGCACGAGAGATGCTCCGCGTGTGGAGTCCACCGGTTGTCGCGGCCCGGCTTTTTCCTGCCAGAGGTCCATGCCGAAGTAGGTGGTGTCCTGGCTGATGAGATTGATCTCCCTGACCCCGTCGGCGACAAGCTGCCGGATCTCTCGCGCCACCGAGTCCACGGTGCGGCTGCGGTGGCGTCCGCGCATTTGCGGGATCACGCAGAAACTGCACGGGTGGTTGCAGCCTTCGGCGATTTTGACGTAGGTCGTGTGGCGCGGGGTCAGGCGGAACCGCGGCGTGGAGTAGTCCGGGATATAGCGCGATTTCGGCGTCACGAGATTCATCACGCCGCCGTCTTCGCTGAGAATTTTGCGGAAAATTTTCCCCGCATCCGCGACCTGGTCGAGCCCGATAAAAGCATCGACTTCGGGGATGTCGCGCACGAGCTCGGTTGAAAACCGCTGGGACATGCACCCGCTCACGACCAGCTTCTGCCCCGGCCGCGTGCGCAGCCCGCGCAGGCGGTGGGAATCGAGGATGGCATCGACAGATTCCTGCTTCGCCGAGTCGATGAACCCGCAGGTGTTGACCACGAGGATATCGGCCTCGTCCGGGTCAGCGGTGATTTCAAATCCCTCCTCGCGCGCCCCGCCGAGCATGATCTCCGCATCGACGAGGTTTTTTGCACAGCCGAGGCTGATCATCCCGATCTTGTGGCTCATGGCGGTCAGCGCACTGGGGGAGGCGCGGAATTCCCGGGGCTGCCGGACGGCTGGACAACCGGCTCGGCCACAGCGGGTATCGCGTTTTCCATCGCGTTGGGCTCCGCCGAGGGCTCCGGCTGCGGAACCCCGATTTCGGCCGGTGACGTCGAGGGCTGCTCCGTGTTGGCTTTTTCCGAGAGAGGCGAAGACCCGGTGACGCGCTCGATTTTCTTCACCGTCGAGTAAACGAAAAGCCCGGCCGCGACCAGAACGAGGATGAGGCCGATCGCGAGGAATATCCTGAGAAAATTGGGGCGCTTGGGCTGCCTGGGCACAACGGGAGAAGACGGATTGCGTGACAGCGCGTTGATGTATTGAAACCCGCCCCCGGCGGATCCGGCGCGGTCCGGCAGCAGCGGGCGGATCTCATCCGCGGAGATGCCGAGATATTCCGCGTAATCGAGCAGGAAGAGGCGCGAATATGTCGGGTGGGTGAAGCCCGAAAAATCATCCGCCTCGATTTCGCGCAGCCGCTGCACGCGGATGCGGGTGTCTTTGGCGGCCTTCTCGAGAGAGATGCCCGCCTTGATCCTCGCCCCGCCGAGACGGGCTCCCACAAAGAAATCAGGTGTGTCCATTTGTTAATACTCTTCGTTCAGATCCACGAGGATCTCGCGATCTTTCGCGCCATCCTTCGGCCCGACAATGCCACGTTGTTCCAAAATATCCATGACGCGTGCCGCGCGCGTGTAGCCGAGTTTGAGCCGCCGCTGGAGCATCGACGTCGATGCCCGGTTCTCCTGGCGGACGACCTCCAGGCATTTCGTGACCAGATCCTCGTCGTCGTCGCTGACCTCCTCCTCCGGAATCGCCGTGCTGGTCAGCTTCTCGTGGATGCCCGCATCGAATTTCGGTTCGGCCTGGCCGGCGACGAATTCCACGATCCGGTGGATCTCGTCCTCGGTGACAAGCACCCCCTGCGCGCGGGTGTATTTCGACGTTCCCGGCGGAAGGTAGAGCATGTCGCCCTGGCCGAGAAGCTTCTCGGCACCGTTCTCGTCGAGGATCACGCGGCTGTCGATTTTCGAGGCCACTTGAAACGCGATCCGGCTCGGGATATTCGCCTTGATGATTCCGGTCACCACGTCGGCGCGCGGCGTCTGCGTGGCGACGATCATGTGGATCCCGGCGGCGCGGGCCATCTGGGTGATGCGGGCGATCGCGCTCTCGACATCCGCCGGAGCTGTCTGCATCAGGTCCGCCAGCTCATCGATGATGACGACGATGAACGGCATGCGGTCCGGCACGATGATGTCGTCCGATCGCGGGACCCGGATCGGAGGCATTTCCTCGTCCGGCAATTCCTCCTCCACGCCTTCGGGTTGGACGGGAAGCTCGGGCTCCGCGGCCGCCTTTTCCTCGTCCAGTTCCGCCTGGGATTTCGGGAGCGGGCGGTCGTTGAACGCCGTGATATTTTTGAGCCCGCATTTGGCGAAAATCCGGTAGCGGAGTTCCATCTCATCGACCAGCCAGCGGAGCGCCAGGAGCACTTTTTTCGGGTCGGTGACGACCGGGGTGATCAGGTGCGGCAGCTTGTTGTAGATCTGCATCTCCACCACTTTCGGGTCGATCATGATGAAGCGGAGCTGCTCCGGCGAATACCGGAAAAGCAGGCTGGCGATGATCGAGTTGATGCAGACACTCTTTCCGCTGCCGGTGGTCCCGGCCACGAGGCAATGCGGCATCTTGGCGAGGTCCCCGATGATCGTGTGGCCGTAAACGTCCATCCCGAGCGCCAGCGGGAGCTTCGCGGTGCTTTCCCGCCAGGCGTCCTTTTCGAAAAGCTCGCGGAGGGTGACTTTGACTTTTTTCGAGTTGGCGATCTCGATCCCCACGGTGTCCTTGCCCGGAATCGGAGCGAGGATGTTGATCCTTTCGGCGCGTGTCGCGCGGGCGATGTCCCTCTCCAAGGATACGATTTTGTCCACCCGCACTCCGACGTCGGGGTAAACCTCGTATCGCGTGATCGTCGGGCCTTTCGTGATGGTCCCCGGTGTGGCTTTGATCCCGAACTGCGCGAGCGTTTCGATGATCAGCCCCTGGATCGTCAGGAGCTCGTCGCGGTCCAATGGGGTGCGTGCGGTCTCGTCCTGAGCCTCCAACAGGTCGAGTCCCGGCAGCGTGTAATTTTCGAGGTGGACATCCGCGAGGCCCGGCTTGAACGACTCCTCTTTGCCGGAGCGAAGATCCGCGAGCTTCGGCTTTTTTGATTGGGGCGTGGGCGCCGTGGCATCGATGATCTCCGGTTCGATTTCCGGGAGCAAAGGCGCTGGCTCCGGCTCTGCTTCGGGAGCTTGCTTCTTCAGTTTTTTCTCGAGCTTCTGCGTTCTCTTTTCGATGCGCTTCCTCTCCTCTTCAACCCGGCGCTCGTCGTCGAGCCGCTGGAGCCGTTCCAATTTCCTGGCCTCCATCCAAGCCATGAACGATTTCCACGCGAACCGGATGTCGCGGACCGGATGGCTCGAAATCGCAAAAACCAGGCTCATCAAATAGACGAGCACCAGGAACACGGCCGCTGCAGGCCCGAACGGCTTGAGGATCGCTTTTTCTCCCAGGTGAAATCCGATCCAACCACCGGGGCCCCCGATGTCCTTCGGCCAGCTTTGCAGCACCCATGGCTGGATCTGGAAAAGGCACGCGGCGAGCAGCACCATCAGCGCTCCCCAGCCGGCTTTATCCTTCAGCGAGTATTGCGGAACGAACCATTTTCCGAGGCCGTATCCGACGAGGCCCACCGCAAGGAGGTATCCGGCGGCGCCGAATAAAAACAGCACGTGCCCGGCCAGCAGCGCGCCGAACATCCCACCCATGTTGTGCGTCACCGACGAGGCGGATGCCTTCGTGTAAATCAGCCACGCCCATTTGGGGATGTCCCCCGGCGAATAGGTCACCAGCGAAATAAACAGATACGCGCCCAGGCACACCAGAACGAGTCCGATGGAAAAATTTGCTGCCCGGTGATTTCGCGAACGGTTTGCCATGAAAGCGATGAGATTCCCGCATTTCCCAGCCCGACGCAAGCGCGCAACTCCCACTTGATCCGCACGAAACGCGGCCATCGGAGGGCGAACCTCCCCGTGAGCCCAAAATATTTCGGCTCGGGTGGAACCTCGCCCTCCCGGGCATCACTTGTCGTGGGGTTTTCTTTTCCGGAAGGGAGTGACATCCGCCAGGAAGCCCAGGCTCTGGATGGCGAGGAGCTGGCGGAGAGTTCGGAAGGCCCCGGGAAAATCGGTGCGTCCGGAACGGCTCGGCTCATGCATTTTGCGGAGGATGAAATAGCCGAGGAGGACCGCGGTCGATTTCACCGCGAACCCGATCCGGTAAACCTCGATCCCTCCGCCCTGCTTTTCCACAAAATGGGCGAGGAGCGCCCCGGCGATGATCGGGGCAACGCCCGCGGCGATGGAGGTCGCCGCGAGATTCAGGCTGATGCCGGGGAGTTTGGACTTCGCCGGAAGGAGATTGAGCAGCAGGTTGAAGCTGCCCAGAAAGTAGGCGACGCTGAAAAAGCCACCCCACAGCCACATCGGGTAGAGGAGCCAGGTGTTTCCCGGATTCAACGCAACCCACATGTAATTCATCGTTTCCCAGAAAAAGAGCCCGATGCTCAATACGGGGATCGATCCGAACCGGTCGATTTGGCGCCCCCAGAACGCCCAGCCAAGCAGTCCCCCAAACGCGCCGAGTATGACGAGGATCGTGAAAGTTCCGGGCACCAGGCCGAGCTGCTCGTAGCTGAACACTGGCACGAACGGCCCGGCGAACCCGAGCCAGAAGCTGACCCATGCAGAAAAGAGGATGTAGGCGAGGAGTCCCGGGGAATGAAGGCTGTCCCGGATGTGCCCGACCCAGCCTTCCTGAATCAAATCCGCATGATCGGCGTGCGTCCGGATCCCGTATTGCCAGATGATGCTCCCGTAGCGGAGGAAGACGGCGGTGACGATCAGGGCCTGATACGGCCAGAGGGCATGCTCGGTGAAATGGAAAAACACAATCGCCAGCCCGAGAAAGGCCACGGTCATAAGACTCATCAGGAGGTTGCGCCTCCCGAAGTAAACACCGCGTACTTTCCGGGGAACCCAATCCCTCACCCAGGACGTCCATCCCACGCCGATGAAGGTAAGGCTCAGGCTCGACAGCGCGAAAAAGACCATGAAGAGCGGAGTCAGCGCCCGGGCGTCTCCGACAGGCAGAAAACCGAGCGCGGCGGCGAACATGCTCCACAGCCCCACATTGAACCAGCCGAGCCCGAGGGTCAGATCTTTCGGGGTCAGAAATCGCGACAGCCAGGGGACCATCACGAGCTGGAGAGCGTTGCTCCAGGCGGGAAGCGAAACGATCGCCCCATACGCCACCTTGTCGATCCCGAAGTATTGGGTGAGCAGGCCGGCGATGATGAAATTTCCCGGCACGACGATAAACGTCCACGGCGTCCCGAGCATCCCTTCGCCGATCCCGACCCGGAGGTTGCGGCGGCTGTCATACAATGAGGTTTTCAAGTGGCGCGATGGCGGGAAAATCGGGAGTTCACAGGAACTTCAATGCCAAACCTTCAAGTCGCGTGGCGTGGCAAGCGAATTTCAACGCGGTCCCAGAGATTGCCCGCTCAGAGGAGCAGGGCGCGCCGAGAGAGCGTGCCCGCTCGCGCGAAGCAACGGAGAACGCAGCTCCTGCTGCGTTCATGAAGGTCGGACGGAGCAGGAGCTCCATCCTCCGGACATGGCCTGCGCGGATCACGGGTCCTCCTCCTCGGCCGCGCCCTTCTTGTATGTCAGCCCGCGGAGTTTGCCCTCGATGAACGCGTCGATTTCGCCGTCCATCACGCCCTGGATATCGCTGGACTGGACGCCGGTGCGGAGGTCCTTGATCATCTGGTAGGGCTGGAAGACGTAGGAACGGATCTGGTTGCCCCAGGCGATGTCTCCCTTCTCGCCGTATTGGCGGTCCACCTCGGCGCGCTTCTTGTCCAACTCGAGCTGGTAGAGTTTGGCCTTGAGCATCTGCATGGCCAGCTCGGAATTCCGGCCCTGGCTGCGCTCGGCCTGGCAGGCGACGACGATTCCGGTCGGGATGTGGCGCAGGCGGACGGCGGTTTCGACCTTGTTGACATTCTGGCCGCCCTTGCCGCCGGAGCGGAATGTGTCGCGCTCGATGTCGGCCGGGTTGATCTCCAGAGGGACGTCCTCGATCTCCGGCACGGCGTCCACGCTCGCGAAGGACGTGTGGCGGCGCTTGTTGGAATCGAACGGGGAAATCCGCACGAGCCGGTGGACACCGATCTCGGTCTGAAGATATCCGAAAGCGTTTTCGCCGCTCACGCGCAACGTGGCGGACTTGACCCCGGCCTCGTCTCCGAGCTGGATGTCCACGATTTCGGAAGCGAGCCCTCGCCGCTCCATCCAGCGCTGATACATCCGCAGCAGCATGTCCGCCCAATCGCACGACTCGGTCCCTCCGGCACCGGCGTGGATCGTCAGGAACGCGGGGTTGTTGTCGAATTCGCCCGAGAGCAGCGCCGTGATTTCAAATTTGTCCAGATCGCGCCGGAGCGCCTCGAATTCCGCAACCACCTCGGCTGCGGCCGCCGCCTGGTTTTCCGGAGATTCCTCGCCCGCAAGCTCGCGGAGGACATCGAGATCCGCCGCACGGGATTCGAGCGCCTGCAGCGGAAGGATTTTCCCCTTCAGCGCGGAGACCTCCGCGACATCCCGCTGGGCTTTTTCGCGGTTGTTCCAAAAATCGGGCTCGTTCATGCGGGCCTCGATTTCCGCAAGTTTTCGGGTCAGTTCGGGCAAGTCAAAGAAACCTCCGCAGCGCAGCCAGACAGGCTGAGATCGCGGAGGTGTCCAATGACTGAAGGTCGTCGTTCATGCAAGGCGGATACCATGCCGGAGCCGCCGCGCAAATAACAAAGCGGGTTTATTTTGCCTTCGCTTTCGGGGGAGGCGCCGTTTCGACGACCGGAGCCCGCGAGCCGTCGAGCCGAAAGATCGTCTCGCCTTCCTTCATGACCCCGAGCTTGTCTCTCGCGATGGTTTCCACATAGCCGGAATCGGTCTGGAGCAAGTTGACTTCCCGCTCGCGCTTCTTTTGCAGGAGCTGTTCGGCGCGGAGCTTGGACTGCTCCTCTTCGAGCTTCGAGGAGAGCTGGTTGCGGTGCTTCCACTCGGGATAGAGCATCAGCCCGATGAACAGGACTCCGGCGAGAACGATCAGAGCCGTCAGTAACCGGTTGAGGTAATGCCAGACGGCGGGGTTGCGGCGATGTTTGATTTCCTCCACTCAGATTGGCGATACCATGGATCGGGAGTGAATGCGAGCGCGTCTTTTGCCCGGCGGCGGAACCGGGTCAATCCCCCAGCTCGACATTCCAATATGCGATGTCCAAAAAGTGTTTCCAGCTGTCGTGCGGCGCATTCGAGAGCGAGATGTGGAGGAACGGCCGCCATTTCGGGCGCTTCGGCTTCCTGATCAACTGCATCCTCGCCTCGTGAGGCAGGCGGTTTCCCTTGCGCGTGTTGCAGGGGATGCAGGAGCACACGATATTTTCCCAACTCGTCTGGCCGCCCCGGTCACGCGGGAGGATGTGGTCGAGATTCAGGTTCTCCCGAGAAAAAAATTCCCCGCAATACTGGCAGGTGTTCTTGTCGCGCTCGAAGACATTGTGCCGGGTGAACTTCACTTCCTTCTTCGGAAGCCGCTCGAACAGCAAAAGCACAATAATCCGCGGAATCCTCACGTTCATCGTGATGGTTTTGACCATTTCCGGCTGAGGATTCTGCCGCGAAAAATCCCGCCAACTGTCAAAATCATGCGTGAGAAATCCTTCGCCGGAATCTGCGGAGACGGCCTGGGCGTGGCCCTGATAAAGCAGCGTAAAAGCCCGCCGGGCGCTGCAGGTATTCACTGCTTGCCACAGCCGGTTCAGCACCAACACCGGAGTATCGAGGACTGATTGCATGGATCTTGTGTCCCCGGGAACCCGCCACCACAACATCTGGGGATAAGCCCCGCGAACTCGCGCAAAATATCAATCGTCCGACGCGTTTGTCAAATCAAGAAAACCCGCGTCAACACGACAGCTCGCGTTGATTGCAAGTATTCATCCGCAGGTTTTTTGCGCGAGCAGGGCGTTGACTTTTTCCATCACGGCAAAGGCGTCGGCAACGTAGAGGACATCGGCCTTTCCGCGCGCCCACCCGCAGTTGGCGTCGAGGCTGATCGCGCGGCGTTCGCCGATGAACCGCCACCCGACGGTGTGCGGTTCCTCGCCGTGGCAGCAGGTCGAGAGACCTTTGGCGTGGCGCGGGGTCGAACCGGTTTGTCCGACCTGGTTCATGTGGGTCAAGAACGGGAGTGTCGCCTGCCCCTCGCCGCTCAGGTCCACGAGCGACTTCGTGCTGCCGAGCGAGGCGCGGGCGAGGCCCAGGAAGCCGAGGATCAATTTCTCCGCTTCCGCGATCTTCACCTGGCCGTCGGGCTGTTTCTTTGTCCAGCCAGCACCGGTCACAAAAAGCAGGTCGGCATCCGGGCGGATCGTCTGTTGGTCAGCCGCCTGGGATTCGATGCCGGACACCTTCGAGCGGACGCCGGCCGGCGTGCAGGCAACAGCCTCCGCCGCCGTGGGGCCTGGTGCACCTTGCCAGGCGGGAGCGATCCCACTCTCGACGGCCAGAACCCAAGGCCGCTGGGTCCGGCTCAGGATTCCTTCCATGCGCTGGCGGTAATACCAGCGCGCGATCGCTGGCGCGCCATCGGAAACAGAAAACCCCGTGACATGACCGTCCGCGCGTCCGCCGAGCCGGTGGGCCACGCCTGCCGAAATCCGGTTCCACCGCGAACCGGCGGGGCCGATGATAATGGTGGCACCCGCAGCGCGGGCGAGCGCCTCGGCTGCAGCGGCGTCCGTCGCGTAGCGCGGCTGGGAAAACTCCGCGCCGGTCACGGCATAAAACTTTGCGGCACCGCAGGAGGCGATGTCATCAGTCTTGGGGGCATCGCCCCAGAGCCCGACGGAAAACGTCGTTCCCAGCGAGTCGGCCAGTTGCTTGGTCGTGGCGAGCGCCTCGAGGGCGTTTTTTGAAAGCGGCGCTCCCGCTTCGGTCGGAGAAAGAAAAAGTATGGTTTCCATGGAGAGTTATTTATTGGTGATCCAGCCAACGATTTCCGCGGCGATCTGGTCTGCCGGCAGGTCCTTGACGACCTTTGTGTCGCGGGCCTGTTTCGGCAGCGAAACGGAGTGGAACGTCACGCCCTCAGCGCCGATTTTTGACGGCTTCGCTTTTTGAAGGGCGGGCATGATCGCGCGCATGTTCGCCATGCCGACCTGCGGGTTGTTCCGCGGTTCAGGAAGATTTCCGGTCGCCCATCCGAGCAGGACTGGCGGGGCCTCGCAGACCGACACCTGATGTTGTCCGCCCTCGACGCGCTCGAGGATTTTGAACGAGCCGTCGGATTCCACGCCGATCGCGTCAACTCCCTGGAACTGGTCGGTGATCCCGAGGATCTCGCCGATGATCTGCATCGTCGCCCCGGCTCCGCGCGACGCCGATTCCCATCCGCCGAACAAAAGCAATTTCGAGCGGTCGAGGCCAGGGATCGCCTGGATCGCTTCCGCAAGCGCGGCGGCCGTTTCGGCCGCATCGGTGAACCCGCTCGCCGAACCGTCGAGCGCCACGAGTTCGAACGGCACCTTCTGGGCGAGCGTCATCATCGCCTGCTGGAGCTTGGCCTTGGGGCCGAGCGCGACGAGCCAGACTTTGCTGCCGGGGTTTTTCGCGGCGAGATTGGCCGCCTCATAAAGCGCGTGACCCGCCCAAGGATCCAGCCAGGCGGGCAGCATCATTTCATTTTTCAGGGCCGGACCGGTGGGGCCGGCGACCGGCTCCAGGGTCTGGAGTGGATCGGGAACAACGCTCCCGCATACGACGATTTGATATTCAGGCATAGGTTCGATTGTGAAATTAGTTTTCCGCCGAGTGCAGGCCGCCCGCACCCGCATGAAATTCGATGAGCCCGCGCTCGGGATCTTCGGGGTTTCCCTTCGCGCAGTTCCACAAGCACGCGCCGCAATGGACGCACTTCTCGCGGTCGAACGCGGGCCGCCCGTCCTCGCCGGGATAAATGGCCTGCCCCGAGCACATCTCGATGCAGATTTTGCTGTCGCAGGAGTCGCAGTCGCTCGGATAAAGGAACTCGACGTGGTCGGCGTATCCGGCCGGAGCCTGGACTTTGCCGCCGATGAGCAGGGCATCCTGGTGGGAGACGAGCAGCTCTCCATCGAAAGGAATCGCCGGCCAGCCCGCGCGTTCCATCAGGGCGGCATTGGCGGAGATCCCCTTGGCGTCGGATTCCTTGCGGATGGTTCGGATTTCTTCAGGAGAAATCCGGCCGCGATAATATTCTTCCAAACCCGGAACGCGCCGGTGCGGCGGCATCGGTTTTCCGGGCATGGCGACGAGGCCTTTGGTCAGGCCGGCGACCATCATGCCGATCATGCCCGGGATGATGCCGCGCTGGAATCCGTCGCGGGCGCGCTCGGCGATGCGGCCTTCCTTTTCCACCCAGCTCTTGCGGCGTCTGGCGACGTAGGCGGCCTCGAGGTTTTCGGCGGTGAAGGGCTGCTTGTTTTTGAGGATTTCGAGGACGCCCTCGGCGAGCATCACGCCGGTTGTCCACGCCTCATCGACTCCGGAATTTGTGAGCACATTCGTGCTGCCGCTGCCCTCGCCGATGCGCGCGTAGCCGTTGCCGGCGAGCCGGGGTTCGCCGCGCCGCCCGGATTCCTGGAGCGTCTTGGCTCCCCACGAGCGGAGGCGTCCGCCCTTGATATGGCGCCAGATGGCGGGGTGGAGCATCCAGTGCTGGAGATAGCGGTAAGCGGTGCGGGCGGGGTTATCGAACCACGAGGGCACGAAGATCCCCATCGATGCGACGCGGTTCGGGTGGACGTAGAAAAAACCAAAAATCTCCGGCTCCGGATAGCCAAGCGTGTGCAGGACGGTGCCGGGTTCGAGCTCGCAGGACTCGGGCAGATCGACCACAAATTTCATGCCGAGCGCCCAGTCGTGTGCGTGGTGCCCGTCGGGAATGCCGAACGCTTTGTCGAGCTGCTGCCCGATCGGCCCGACCGGCCCGTCGGCGATGACAGTCAGCGCCGCTCGCACTTCCATACCGGGCATGAATCCGTCGGAGGGCTTCCCGTCCTTCGTGACACCTTGGTCAACGAGCCGGATTCCGGCCACTCCGCCATCCTCGACAATCGCTTCACCCACCGGGCTTCCAGGCCAGATTTGCGCTGCCCCCGAACCCATCACCTGCTGGGCGACCCATTCGGTGAACTGCCCCATCGAAAGGATCATGCCGCCGTGCTTGTTAAGAAAATCCGGCGTCCACGGGAGCTTCATCGCGTCGTCCTTGACTCCTAAGACGGCACCCGCTGCCCGGATGGCGACATCGGCCGCCAGCATGAGGAGCGGCCGCCGGCTGGCTCCGACAGGATCGAGCAGATAGAGGATCTTTTCATCCGTGACCGGAGCCGCCATGGGAATCTGCTCGGAATCGAGGTTCGGGAAACTTTCGCGCAGCCCGTGTGCCCGCGTGACCACGCCCGAAACCCCGAAGCCGAGGTCGTCCGCGCGCTCGTAGCAGAGCACCTGAAGCGGAAGCCCCGGAGCCGTAGGGCTCT